>Ga0137403_10001941_pt1 | contig 25780 bp, 24 predicted proteins | sample CZOMad2_1_16fung_FD_122057 | JGI IMG/M metagenome (GOLD analysis project Ga0137403, IMG submission 122057) | Vadose zone soil fungal communities from Angelo Coast Range Reserve, California, USA - CZOMad2_1_16fungal (Hybrid Assembly) | ecosystem: Environmental > Terrestrial > Soil > Vadose zone... | reverse complement strand
CGGAAGGGACCAGGTGTTAGCCACCAGCATGGGACCACCCTGGTTGATGTTGTCACAACTTCTCGATAGCTCGTCGACTCCCTATGCATGGGGTGGATGGTGGGTCCCTGCCCGGCTGGGGGGCTGGCCAGGAGGTGGGCGAAGCCCGCCGGAGGGCCGGCCCCCCAGCCGGGCAGGGCGAGATGTTCACGGTTGTCCCCTCTTCAAACCGGGTTTCTGGCGCCTACGGTACGACTCGCCATCGAGCACGAGCTCGTAGGCGGCGTTGGTCAGCCGGTCGATGACGCTCTGAGCGCGCAGAGGATCGGTCATCGTCGAGAGCCACTCCTCCGGCGCTCGGTTCGACGTCACGACGGTGGAGCGCCGTTGGTGGCGTTCGAGGAGGACCTCGTAGATGTCGCGGCTCTCCGTCGCGTCGAGAGCATCGAGTCCGAAGTCATCGAGGACGAGAAGGTCTACCGCGAGCAGGCGGCGCATTTCGCGTTCGAGGCTGTGATCGAGCCTTGAGGCTCGCAGCTGTTTGAGCATGCCCTCAGTGCGCACGAAGAGCACGCTGTAGCCTCGGCGGCAGGCGAAGTGCCCCAGACCCGAAGCCAGGTGGGTTTTGCCGACTCCGACCGGCCCCAGGATCAACACGTTGTGATGGGCTTCGAGGAAGCGCAGGGAGGTCAGCTCCGCCAGAAGCTGGCGATCCAGAGTGATCTTGGCCGTGTCGTCCCAGACCTCCAGCTGGAGGGCCGGATCCAGGCGGGCCTTCTGCGCCCGCAAGCTCGCCGCGAGCTGATTGCGCCGCTCGCACTCCTCCGCCAGGATCAGCTCGAGGAAATCGCAGTAGGGCAGGGTGCGTTCCCGGGCCAGCCGCAGCCGCTCGGGGAGGGTCTCGATCATGGGCGAGAGCTTGAGTCGGCGCAACGCCGAGCGCAGCTCCGGGGAGAGAAGCTCACTCATGAGCACCTCCCTGGATCAGTCGGTATTCGCTCGCCTGACGGAGAAACCGCAGCGGTCGACGACCCGCCTGTGCCGGCTGCGGCCGGGCCGGCAGCGGATCTGTCTCTACCGCCTGCTCTACCATCCGAGCCACTCGGCTGACCTCGATGACGTCGGCCTCCAGCGCGCGAGCACACGCCGACTCCACTGCCGACGCCGCGTAGCGACGCACCAGACCGAGCAGACGATAGACGTGGCGCAATCGCGCCCACGGCTGGGGACCGGCGAGCAGACGCTCCGCATAGAGGCCGATGGCCTGGCCGGCCTCTTGGGCCTGCCCGAGTAGGGCCTGCTGGTCACGGCAGGCGAGCTCGCGCACCCCCACGGGGTAATCCTCCGGATCGGTGCTGCGCTGGCCGGGACCCACGCGCGGATGCGTCTTGATCAGCTTGCCGCGGTGGTAGATCTTCACCAGGTCGTCGCCACAGCGCACTTGGACCCGCTCACCGATGTACTGCGTCGGCACCGAGTACAACGCCTTGGCGACCGACACGTGGTGATCGCGCGGCACCTTCGCTTCGCTCCAGCGGGCGACCCGGTAAGGCTCCTCCGGAGCCGGGAGAAGATGCTGGCGCTCGACCTGCGCAAAGTGCTCGGCCGGCCGCCGACGGGTCGTACCGTGCACCCGCTGCCCGGCGGTGCCGCGGCACCAGCGCTCGGCCGCGGCCTGCGCCTCGGTCAGGGTCGAGAACGTCTCGCCCGCGAACAGCGAAGTCTGCACGTACTGCACAGAACGCTCGACCCGACCCTTGTCCTGAGGATGACGAACCCGCGCTGGGTCGACCACGAAGCCACGGGCTTGAGCGTACTCCACGAAGGCCGTCGTCAGGCGCGGAGCGTCCCGATCCGCCCTCGCCACGATCGCCTTCAGATTGTCCGGGATCAGGACCCGGAAGATCCCGCCGAAAAACGCCCAAGCCGCCTCACATCCCGAAACCACATCCCCAACGCTCTGGCGATACGTCAGCCAGACAAACAGGTGCCGGCTCACCGCAGCCACCAGCACCAGGGCCCACACCCGCCGCCGCCGACCGCCCTCGGTGATCCAGCCCACCGCCCCAAAATCCAGCTGCAGCTCCTCGCCGGGCTTGCCCTCGGCCAACCGCACCGTCGCCCGACGGCTCCCGAAGCCAAGCTCCCGCGTCGCATAGCGGTGAAGCGTCCGGTACGGCACGACCACCCCGGCATGACGACCCAGCAGCTCCTGCACCTTGCTCAGGGGAACCTCCTGATCGAGCCAACCGGCCAGCAGCTCGCGGTGCTCGGAGCACACCGCCCAAGAGCTACCGCGGACTCCCGGACCCTGCGCTCGGACCCGGCCGATCACCTCACCGACCGTGGCATCCTCGACGGGGTCTCCCACCCGACACCCTGCCTGCTGAGCCGCTTTCACGTACCGCCGTACCGTCTTGCGATCCAGACCGGTCAGACGCGAGATCGTCCGCAGAGACTCGCCGCCCGACCACAAACGCACCACTTCCTTGACTTCGACCACATGGACCTCCCGGTAGGACATCGGCACCTCCGCTTCTCGCAGGAGCCGGCCTACCACAAACGGGTGGTCCCTTACCTGGCTAAACCCTGGTCCCTAGCTCTGGCCAAATACCCCACCCAGGTGGGGGCATGCCCCTGGCCAATGACACTTGGTGGACACCTACCGGGGCGAGTGCCGTTCCCGCCACTCGGCTGGCCGGCCGGGCGCGGGACGAAGAAGCCGGCGAGGACGCTGGCGCTGCCAGGGATACTCCTCGTCGGTTGGAGGTCGAAGCTCTCGCTAGCAGCAGCCCGACATTGCGGTCGGCGTGCACGGGACACACGTCGGGTCCCCCGGGCAGGTACGGCATACTGTGGCGCCCGAGGCGCCGGCGATTTCGACCAGCCGATCTTCGGTCAGGATACGCACCGTCTCGCGATGAAGCTTCAGCTTCTTGATCTGTTTTCTCATCCCGTTCTCCTCTCGATGTCTTTTCTCATCATAGCGCCGTTCCTGCTGCGCCGTCAGGGTTCCCCTACTCTGGCGCAGAATAGGGGAGCTGCGGCTCAGGGTTCCCCTACTCAGGGGGAGGGACGCGAGCGCCAGGCGTTCGGGGACCGTCGCCTACCCCCCTTGACGAAGAACCAGCTCTCGAGGACGCCGCCGGGCAGGCGCAGGGAGGTGGCGGCGAAGAGGGCGTCGGTGGCGGCGGAGAAGGCGCGTTGCTCCAGCACTCCCCCGGGGGAGTGTTACCTATGTCTCCGGTCTGATTGGTTACCCATGTCCCCGGCCGTACACGCTTCAACCGCGGCGTTCTTCCGGGCGGGGCGAGCGGCCCAAGCCGTCTTTCGCTTTCTCTTGCCTCGGCCCTTGCCGGTCTTCTCTTCCTCCATCTCGCGCCAGAAGTCCTCGTGGCGGATTCCCTCCCCCTCGCGGATTTGCTGGCGCGACGTTTCCAGGAGGCTCAATAAGCGCGGCGAGTGGGCCAGGACCAAGCGTTCGAGCTCCTCGTCATCCCGCACGGCCAGCAACGCGGCGACGGCTCGGCCGTTTCGGGTGACGACCACCAGGCCCTGTTCACTCTCCTTCAGATAAGCGCTGAGAGGGCGGGGCCCCTACGAGATCTGGCTCAGCCGACCCTCATCAGGATGAGGCACATCCGTGACATCGATCCAGCCGTCCCTTCGCACAATCCTTCGCCAGGAGGATCGCCGCTCCGGTTTCAGACGGCCGAGCAGAGCCTGAAGCTCCTCCCATGCCGGGTCGTTCATGATCCCCACCGTGACCCCGGAGGAGACGAAGACGGGCTTGAAGGGCAGGTGCATCCCATGCTCGGGGAGATTCAGGAAGACGCCGTCCAGGATGTCCTGCTCGGTACACAGAGAGCGATTGGCCTGGACGTAGGTCAGACTCCCACGGCCGCGCCACTCGAACGACCGATCAGAAACCGTTCCCGGAACGGTTTCGAGCAACATGCTCAACTCGGACGACCTGAGCAGGCCGCGAAAATCCAGCTGATGGCCGACCACTCGAACTCGTGGATCGAAAGATCGGAAACGCCCATGCCCTCCGGGATGTTCCACACCACGATCTCGCCTGCATCACGATCGATGCCCACGCTCGTCCATCCGTCATATTGCTCCAACCGGAGCCGGGGCACGGGAGGAAGCCGGTGCGCGATCTCGTGGGCGATCCGTTCCACGTCCTGCCCGGATTCGAACGACGTGACCTCGCGCGCGGCGGCCTGGAGCATGGCGACGTTCTCCCTCCGAAGGTCCGGTTTCAAGCCGTGCCAGACGAGGAAGACCTGGGCATCCCGCGCCCGGCACATGTTCAGAACATATTCGAATTCGTGGCGTGGCCAGGGCTTCAGAAGGGAACTCGGGCTCAGGACGAGGATGAAGCCGAGCGCCTGTCCTATGGCGGTGGACAGGATGGGGTGCAGCTGGGTGTCGGTCGGGGACGACAGCGTCGGCATGTCCTTGAGGTCGAGCCACACCATCATCCCGAGCCTCCGGAGTGCACGAACCAGCGGCAGGGCGACCTCATCCTGATCTTCACGAGCATAGGACATGAACACATCCCAGTCGCGAGCCCTGGAGTCCAGGGCATCTTGAAATTGGCCGACCTCGATCACGAGACCCCCTTCGATCGGGAGCCAGTTCGGTGCGATGAGGCATCGCCGCCGCCGCATTTCCTCCGCGGATGCGTTGAGGAACTGGAGGAGGTTGATCGAGCGCGGCGTGCAATTCTTCCAATCGTCGTGAGCCCATGCGGCGGCATACCCAGGCTTCGACCAGAAGTAGAAGGTCTGCCGCCCGGGATGGGTCTTCAGCGTGGCGCTGGCCCAGCCCGAGACGTCCGCCAGGCCCCACATCTGGAAGGAGCCACGGACGTCGCGCAGGAAGCGTCGAAATCGAAAGGTCGCACCCTCATCTTCCACGGAATGCCTCGCCCGCTCGGCCCCTTCGTCGGCGATCCGGGGGTCGGTAGGAGAATCTTACGCTCGCGCCAGGGGCCTGGCCAGCTCACGCGAGGAGGCTCAGGCGGAGATCTCCGAGCACTCGGGAGAGCCGAATCCCGAGCGCGACCTCGGTCCCGGTGTCGTTGCCGGCGACATGGAGAGCCACCGGTGAGCGGGTGGCTTGCTCGACCCAGATCGCTCCTGAGTCGCTGACGCTCGACAGCTCGTATTTCGAGGGATAGCCCGGGGGCAATTCGATCCGTGCGCGCTCGTCTTTGACCTCGACGACGACGCCCTCCGTCACTCCGCTCGCGATGCCGGACTTCACGACCCGCATGCCGGGAACCGGCTCGGCCAGCCGGGCCAGGGTACCGATCCCGAGGACCTCGTTGACGGTCGCGGTGCCGGGTGAGACAAGCGCTGCGGCCGCATCCAGCGTCTTGCTGGCCTTGGCCTTCCGGGTGTGGGCGACCGGCAGCTCCGGTCCGCCGAGGGCCGGCTGGAAGACGGGGACGTCCTCCTCGACCGTGGTGCCGCTGCCGCTCAGTACATGGTAAGCGGTCAAGATCCAGCGGTCCTGGCCGTCGGAGGTGAGGACGCAGCCGAGCGTCCCGAAGAGACCGTTGGGGCCGCTGACAATGGCGATGCCACCCCGTAAGGGGCGGAAGGGCTGGACGTGGTTTCGTACCAGTAGGCTCATGTCCCCGCCTAGTGAAAGAGGGTCCCCGACGGGTCTTCGAGCCGGTGCTTCTCGTTTGGATCGAGCTGCGGGAAGAAGTCGATGCCGGTCCGCTCCTCGATCCACGCGATCGGCTTGATGTCCTTCGTGAAATCGAACGGCTTCTTGTAGGCCCGGTTCTCCTCGACGAAGGCGACAGCCTCCCACGCCCCGGAATGGTCTTGGGCAAGGACGATCTTGAAGTAGTGAGTCGGCACAGCCACCGCGCCCGCGCCGATCGTCTCGAAATCGATCAGGCCGTCCGCGGTCACCGGGTCTTCTTCCTTGGGGTCGTAGAAGAAGCCGCCGGTCACGACGTACTCGGAGCTCACGACGTTGTTCTCGACCCAGCTCCGGACGAGGTGCTCGAGCTCCGCCCAGATCTGTTGGTTGTGCAGGGGCGTCTGGGGGCTCATGTTGGAGAGGAAGAAGGTCTCGTCCTTTAGGCGCTGAGAGCTGTTCTGGTTGCCGGCCGGAGCCGCGTGACCGCGGTCGAAGCCGGATCCTTTGTAATCGGGAAGCTCCGCCCGCGGCTTTCCGGTGAGCTGAGGGTCGGGTGCAAAGGGATCCTTGCGGGCCACTTGCGGGTTTGCCTTCACTTCCTCCTGGGTCACATGTTCGCAGACCCAGCGGGCGATCTTGTCTCCCGAGCTGTGCTGGAGGACATAGCCCTCGCGGATGACGAAAGCGGTGGGGCCGTGCGGCCACTGCTTGTCGAGCTCGGGGATGCCGAAAGGACCACAGTTGTCCTCAATGAACGCCGTTTGCTGCGGAGTAAAGCCCGCCTCCGCCCGGAAGTGGGTCATCGGAGACGCCCGGCGGGCATGGACGACCGTCGTCGTCGCAGTGCAGGCCGAAAACAGGAGAGCGGCGAGGGCGGCGGCGATCACTGCGAGCCGTTGGCTGTACCTGGGTTGGCTCATCGTTCTGCCTTTCCAAAGAGGTAGGGAGATCCGGGCTCCGCACACTTCTCCGTGCGTCGGCATCAGGGCTATCGTGAATAGAAGTTTAGCACGGACGCTGAGGGGGAGGTGGTGGCCACTTGACACTTTCATCCCGCCCTGACGAAGAACCAGCTCTCGAGAACGCCGCCGGGCAGGCGCAGGGAGGTGGCGGCGAAGAGGGCGTCGGTGGCGGCGGAGAAGGCGCGTTGCTTGGTGTCGAGGAGGTTGCCGCAGTGGAGGCGGAGGAGCACCCGGCCGCCGGCGATGAGCGCTCGGGTGAGGAGGTCGACGTTGAGGGCGGGACCCCAGGCGAGTTGCTGGGACGCGAGCTTGAGCGTCCCGTTCAAGACCAGCAGAGCCGGTGGCTGCGGGGCGTTGGCCGTCGCGGTGGGCTGGACGGGCTCGAACCAGACCTGGAGCACCTGCGGCTGCGCGGTGAGCAGGCTGGCCAAGAGGCCGCGGGAGAGGTCGCAGCGCAACCCCAGGAGGAGCTGCGCTGCCGCCGACGGGGTGACCGTCGCCCCGTGCTGCCAGCTCACCTTGGTGACGATGGCCCAATCCTCGTCGAGCCCTGGACCGGCGGGACCGGCCGCACCGGCGGGGCCGGTGGGGCCAGCCGGTCCGGGAGCTCCGGCCGCTCCCACGGGTCCGGCGAGTCCCTGGGGTCCAGGATCGCCGGGGTCTCCTTTGGCTCCCTTGGGACCGGTCGGTCCGGGATCGCCCTTGGCACCGGCCGGCCCGATGGCTCCAGCCGCTCCCGCGGGTCCGGCGAGTCCCTGGGGTCCGGGATCGCCGGGATCGCCCTTGGCTCCCTTGGAACCGTTGGAACCGGCGGGTCCGGGATCTCCCTTGTCGCCGGCAGGTCCGGCGGGTCCGGCGGGGCCAGCCGGACCGGCAGCTCCCTCTGGTCCGGGATCTCCTTTGTCACCCTTGGCTCCTTTGGAACCATTGGAACCGGCAGGTCCTGGATCGCCCTTGTCGCCCTGGGGGCCGGCAGGTCCCGGTGTCCCGGGATCTCCCGGATCGCCCTTGTCCCCGGCGGGACCGGAAGGCCCCTGGGCTCCGGCGGCTCCCGCCGGGCCGGCTTCTCCCGCAGCCCCGGGAGCTCCGGGATCGCCCTTCTCTCCTTTCTCTCCGGCCGGCCCCGGCGGTCCTGCCGCTCCTGCCGGCCCCTCGGGTCCCGCCGGTCCCGGGTCGCCCTTGGGGCCGGTGCCCGCGGTGATGCTGAGCGGCGGTCCATCGTAGTGCCAGCGCCCCTGGGCGTCCTGGCGGTGCTCGCCACTGTGGGTGTGGTGGCCGGTGGCGACGAAGAGGCCGTCGTCCTGTGTGGCGGCCAGGCCGGCGTCGCCGCGGGTGACCTTGGCGACGACCAGGGCGTCGGGGCCGGGGTCGGATGCGTCGTCGGCCTCGACCGCGGCCTGGGTGGTGAGCAGGATGAGGGTGGGCGCGTCGTTCAGGCGCAGCGCCTGGCGGTCGCTGTTGCTGGCGCGGAGGACCACCCGGAACGGCCCGGCGCCGTCCGGCACGACGAGCGAGAGCGGCGCGTCGACCGCCATCCGCACTCCGCCCGGAGAGAACGCGACGCCGGGGGCGACCGCCACGCGGTCGGTCGTCGGCTCCACGTGCAGGCCCCAGGCGATGCGGCCCAGGCCGATCGTGCGGCGCAGATCGAGAATCCCCTCGTGCAGCCGGTCCTCCAGGTGGGCGAGGTGGTCCGCCGTCACCCGCAGCCCGTCGACGAATACCGTCCTTGCGTCGTCTGCCATGGTCGCTTCCTTCCTCTCTCGTCTAGGATTTGCGGGTCACCGTCACCACGACGTCGCGCAGCGTCACCGTGCCGGCGGTGAGGCTCACCACCTGAAGCGCCGCGCCGGTCGCGGCGACGGGGCCGGCCAATTCCACCGTCACCCCCTTGGGGGTCGGCGTGGCCGGTATCCGGGCCGCCCCTCCCACGAGCCCCAGCTCGAGCGGTGCGATCGGCTGGCCGGAGAGGGCATGGCCCTGAAGCCGTACCCGGCCGCGCAGGTCCGACAGCTGGCCGAGTCCGGGGAGCGGCTGCCAGGGGCCGTCCGGCGGCCCGAAGCGGACCTCTCCCGCCGCCGCCTCGCCGGTGAACGCCCAGCGCACCCGGCCGCGGGTCACCAGGATGGCGAGGAAGCGGGGCTTGGCGGGATCGCCGGCATGGAGTGGGATCGGCCGCGGGAAGGCGAAGGTGCTCCAGACGTCCATGTCCGCGGGACTCGCCGGGCCGGCGGCGGCGAGCTCGACCGGCTTGCTGACGGCGCCCGGGAGGGGATCTCCGGGCTGCCCGCCGTCGCCGGCGAGAAGGAGGACCCGCACCTCGGCTCCCGCGGCCTCGGCGCGGAGCGGCAGGCGCACGGCGACCAGCTCGCCCAGGGCGTCGAGGGAGGGGAGGGCCACGGCGGCCGCCCGCTCGGGGTCGAGCGCCATCTCGGCGAGCGGCACGGCGCTCCCCGCCGCGACCGGCTGGAGGTCGGGGCCGAGCGGCGGCAGGGTGCGCTCGGGCGGCAGCTTGGCGGCGACGGTCAGCTTCACCTCCTCGACCGACTGGGCCCAGTCGGGCGGGTGGAGCGGCACCGCCTGCAGGCCCTCCTCGGCGAAGCGCACCTGCTTGGCGCCGGCAGGGAGCGCCACCTGGGCGAGATAACGGAGTCCCAGACTGGCGTTGTCCGGCGGTTCGAGCCCGAGGGCTCCGGGCACCCGCGCGGAGAGGACGACGTGGAGGTCCACCTCGGACGTGATGTCGGCGGTGGGGTCGGCGAGGAGAGCGTTGAGCGCGGCGGCGAGGTCGACCTGCCGGTAGGCCAGGCCGGAGGCGGCGTCGGCGAGCCAGCCCGGGCTGCCGGCGATCACCGGTCCCGGCGCGGTCCACACCGGCGCTGCGCCATTGATCCGCAGCTCGAGGTCGGCGGGGAGGTCCGGGAGCTGGAGGAGGAGCGCGGCGCTCACGTCGGCGGTGCTCGCGAGGTCGATCTGCAGCCGCTCGGTGCGGATCTGCGAGGGGAAGAGCACCGCCGCGCCGCTCTGCGGCGTGGACGACTTCGCGCTGCCGACGACGGGATCGGCGAACGCCGTGCCCGTCCACGGCCGGACCCGGACGATCTGGAACTTCGAGGCGTCGACGACCCCGACGCCGGCGACCGTGCGGAGCACGCCGAAATCGACCACGACCGAGGCGCCCTGCTGGCGCAGCTGCCCGACGCTCTTGCCGATCGCCCAGTCGGCGCGGCCGGCCCGCACGGTCACCTTGTAGCTCGCGACGACCGCGTTGCGCGGCAGCTGGAGCAGCGGGGAAAGCTCGACCGAGGAGGAGCCGTTCGCCGTGAGCTGCCCGGTGAAGCGGAGGATCGGGATCTCGCGCGGGAAGAGGATGGACGACACCCCGACGTTCAACGCCGACAGCACGCTGCTGGTGACCTGGATCATCGCGCCGTCCTACTCGAAGACCTGGACGTTCTTGAGCGACTGGAAGGCGACGTTGAAGTTGCGGCTGGTGTCGCTCTCGACGACGGTCACCCCCTTGGTCGCCAGAGCCGTCGTGATGATCCCCTTCTGATCGGTGGAGAGGGTCGCCGGGTCCTTGTCGAGGAGCGGCGCGATCGCCGGGTCGGCGGCGACCGGCAGGAGGTCGGCGACGGTCTTGGTCGCGAGGTCGGGATGGAAAACGTCGAAGACCGGGAAGGGGATGTCCGAAGCGGTGGCGAAGACGAGGTCGACCGGGGTGCCCTTGGCCACTCGGGTGCGCGCCGGGATGCTCTGCGAGACGGCGACCGGCACCCGGGTGCGGAGGATGGGCACGGTGTGGGAGATGAAGTCGGTCACCCGGACCGGGTTGAAGGGCGGCGGCGCCACCTCCCGGCCGTCGCGGACGATGACGGGCGGCGGCGCGTTGCCGCTGACGTCGACGAACGGCAGGAAGGAGGCGTTCCCGAGGAGCGTCGGATTGAACGCGCTGGCGGAGATCGCGGAAAGGGCGGAGCTCGCGGAAATCGACGCGGAGCTCGCGGCGGCCGGCGCGGCGCTCGCGCTGGCGGCGGCAATCGCGGGGCTGATCGCGACGTTGGTTGCGCTCAGCGCCGGGGGCACGGCGAGTGCCTCGGCGCTGAAGGTCGGGTTGGCGCGTAACTTGGACATGGGGCTCTCCTTCTCGGGTTCCGTCCGGTAGATTTAGAGCGCGGGCCGCTGCACGAAGGTGACCTTGCCGAGCGTCAGCCCGACCGCCTCCAGCGCCTTCTGCGCCTCCTGCTGGGTGAGCGAGGTGAGCGCCGGCACCTCGACCGCCGGCTCGACCTGCACGGGGACGGCGATGACCAGCCGCGCCCCGCCGCCGGGCGGCAGGGCGACGTCGGGGGGCGGCCACTGGACGAGGACCGGCTTGTCGTCGTCGTCGGTCGAGTTGGTCGGCAGCTCGCGGCCGTTGAAGTCGAGCACCCGGACGAGCGGGATGGTGGCCTGGGCAAGGGCCGCCTTGGCGATGCCCAGGGTGGCGCCGAAGAAGTCGGGCATGAAGGAGCCGGCCTTCTGGAGGGCGAGCTGGAGCGTCGTCTCGCCGGCGTCGGCGACGGTCACCGGCGCGCTCGCCGGGGCGTAGCCGTGCGCCTCGGCGGTCACCGTCCAGGCGCCGGCCTCCAGCCGCGAGAGCACGTGGTCCTTCCCCGGCGGGATCGGCCGCACCGCCTCGACCGGCGCCCCGGCGCTGCGCGAGGCGGTGACCCGCACCCGCTCGAGGTCGTCGGCGAGCTCGGGATTGGTGATCGTCACCCGCACCGTGTGCTGCGTCGACTGGAGGAACTGGTAGGCCCCGTCGACGGCGTCCAGGATGTCGTTCCAGGCCTGGGCGGTCAACGGCTCGCCGGGCTGGACGGTCTTCTTGAGAAAGGGATTCAGGTCCATCGTCTCACCTCGTCGGGGCTAGGGGGTTGGAGGGGGAGGCGGCGTCAGCACGGTGCCCCCCTGGAGCAGGGAGATGGGGTCGACGGCGACGGCCTCGGTCACCGTCCCCTCGCCCAGTTTCCAGTGGTCGTCGGCGAGCTCGACCCGCAGGTCGATCCCCGCCGGGCGGAAGCGCGCCAGGGCGGCCACCACGCGATCGGTGATTCCGGAATCGAAAAGCCCGAAGCGGGCCGGGATGACGATCCGCACCGCATAGGCCTCGTGCTCCATCCACGACAGGTGGAGGTCGGCCGCCTTCGGCGTCCCACCCGCGAAGACGGAGCCGTCGGCAAAGGCGATGCGCGGCCGCGGCGCCACCGGCTTGCCGGGCGCCCCGAGGTGCGCCACCTGGACGAAGAAGGCGAGCCGGGTGACCCCGATGCCGATCCCCGGCACGGTAATGTCCTGCCCGTCGTGCGGGAAGATGAACTCGCGATCGAGCGCGCCGGCCGGAGCAGTGACGGCGAAGACGGCGCGGCGGCGCGGGTCGACCCCGGGACCGGCGAAGACGAAGTCGTGCGGATCGGAGGGTTGGCCATTCGCCGCGGCCGTTTCGGCGAAGCAGGCGCCCTGCCAGGAGTAGGCGAAGGAGGTGACGTCCGAGCCGTCTAAGAGCGCCCGGCCGTCCTCGCGAAAGACGAGCGATTTCCCCGCCGGCACCGCGGCCGCGTAACCGACGCCGTGCCCCTCGTCGCGGTTGACCACCATGGGGCCCACCGTGCGGTTGGCGATCCCCAGCACCTCGGCCTGCAGCAGCTCGCGGCCGAAGCCGCGGCGGATCACCGTGAACAGCTGGCCGTCGGCGCACTCCTCGTTCTGGTAGCGCTCGCGGCGGCGCGGGTTCTCCTCCAGGCCGAGGGCCTCGACGGCCGGCGGAGCGGTGGGGAGGAGCGGCCAGCGGTCGCGCACGAAGGTGGCGTGCCAGAAGAGGTCGCGGCTGTGAAAGAGGGCGTCGCCGGCGCCGAGATCGGCGTCGGCGTCGATCCGGAAGTCGAAGCCCGCAGTCTCCTCTGCGGCCACCAGCGCCGCCCGGGTGGCGGCGTTTTTCGCCGCGTCGATCTCCAGGTCGAGGGCGTTGGCGGTGGCGAGGAGGAGGGCGCGCACGGTACCGTTGCCCTCGGCGTGGATCTGGCAGATCCGCGCCACCCGGGCGCGCGCCGCGGCGACCGTGGCGCGGTAGCCGAGCGACGCTCCGGCGGCCGCGGCCAGGGCCTTCGCCGCGGCGGCGAGGTCCGGCGGGTTTCCTCCCTGGACCGGCGGCGCGAAGAGCGGCAGCCGCGGGTTCGTGCCGTCGATCCCCCAGAGGTCCAAGAGGGCGTTGGCGGCGGCGTCGCGGGTGTTGGCAGGACCACCGACGGCCGCGATCAGCGCCGCGAGGAGCGCGCGCTTCCGCGCCACGCCGGTGAACAGGATGTCGAGGTCGGCGCGGGTCAGGCCGTGGAGGCCGGCCAGGAGAAGCAGATCGGTAAGCGTGTCGGCGTGGGCGAGCCGGTGGGCGCGGCGCACCGCCGCCAGGTCGGCGGCGAGCCGGTCGAGGTCCTCGACCAGGGCGTCGACCACTTGGCCCAGCTGCTTGCCCGGCCGGACGGCGTCCAAATGGGCCGGGAAACGCAACAGGACTTGCTGCGCCCGGCCGCTCACTCGGTCGCCTCCAGCACGACGACCGAGCGCACCCACGGCCGCTCGAGGTCGGAAAGGGCGATCGAGCCCGGGCCGAAGACCCGGTTGACGACCACCCCGGCGTCGACGTACTCGATGGTGAAGAAGAGGTTGACGACGCTCCAGCTGTCGCTCGCCCCGAGCTTTGATTTGAGGTCGTCGACGGCGAGGGAGGGGAGCGCCGGCACGAGGTCACGCAGCCGGCCGGCGACTTCCTGGCGGACCTCTTCCAGGTCGTCGGCATGATCGCCGAGCGCGCCGGCGCCTTTGAGGGTCACGGAGACCGTGACGTCCAGGGCGACGAGCTGGCCACCGACCTCGACGACGAGAGAACCGCCGTACCTGGGATCGACCGTCGGCCGCAGGGTGGCGCTCGGCTGGACGTTACGGTGCCGCGCGGGAGTCGGCACCGCGCCCAGCGGGTAGACCTGCGGATAGAGCTGCAGGGTGACGTCGAGCACGCCGTCGAGTCCCATCAGGCCGGCGACCAGGCGGTTGTAGACCAGCGTCTCGCCGACCCCGGCGTCGGCGACGAAGGCGCGGACCGCCGCCTCGCCCTGGCGCTTCAGGGTGTTGCGCTGCTGCGGGCTCAACGCCGCGGAGGCGGGGAGCAGGACGGCCGCCACCACCACCGGGAAGTAGAGGGCGCCGGGGGAGACCGTGGCCTCGGCCGGCGGCTCGGAGTCATCCGTCACGGCATTTGGCCCCGGGATCAGGCTGCCCAGCGGGGCCGGGGCGTCGAGGTTGTGGATCACCCGCACCCCGGCCGGCCGGTTGGCCTCGATCAGCCCCAGGGCACGCTGGGCGGCGATGGCGTCGAGCGGCGCCGCGATCGAGAGGGTGAGGACGCCGGGGCGCTTCAGGTGGTCCTCGGCGAGGCGGACGTCCTTCTCGCGCACCCCCGGCAGGCTGGTGAGGGCGGCGAGCAGGGCGCCGACCGTCGCCTTCCCGCCGCCCTCCAGGGCGCGGCGGGCGCGGGCGCGCAGCTCGTCGTCGGTCTCGTCGGCGCCGGCGAGGGTCGTGGGCTCCGGGTTGGCCGCGGTCTCGACGCCGAAGATCGGCCGGTGGAGGACGGTGATCGCCCCCGCCGGTACGACGCCCACCGCTCCGGCCGTCGTCGAACGGATCGGCGCCTCGACCGAGAGCGAGCCGCGGTGGAGGGTGCGGTCCTCGCTGGTCTCGAAGGCCACCGCCGGCGGCTGGGCGGTCGACAGCAGGGTGCCGGCGGGGACGAAGATGTCGGCCGTCGCCGGGGTGGCGCGGGAGAAGACGACGCTGCCCACGGCGGAGGTGCGGAGGTGGCGGGAGAGACCGAGGAGAGCGACCAGCTGGTCGAGGTCGCGCCCGGTCGCGGTGTCCAGGAAGCCGGCGCGGTAGACGCCTTCCAACTGGCGCGAGAGGACGGCGTACTCGCGGCCCAGGCTCTCGGCGAGGAGGCGGGTGACGCTCCCCGGGTTGCGGTCCGAGAGGAGCGGGTTGAGGCCGGCCGGGCCGCGGTGGTCGTAGTTGACGAAGAAAGGGGTGCCGAGGTCGGGCCAGACCGCGTCGGCGGCCGGCGTGCCGTCGGGGCGCGCCTTCCACTGGACGACGTTCTCGGCGGTGAGAGTGAAGTCGCGGTCGGGCCGGAAGCGGTTGAAGGCGCCGCCCGCCTGGCCGAAGACCTGGAGGGTGCTCTTGACCACCGGACCCGGCGGCGAGAGGAGATAGGGGGCATCCTCGGGAACGAAGGTGAACTGCTCCCGGATGACCCCGCCGGTCATCGCGGTCAGCAGGTCGTCGACGAACTGCGCGTAGGGCTCGGCGGCGTAGGTCACAGGGCGGCCTCTAGAGAGAAGGGGACGACGAGGTCGACCGGTTTGGCGATGCCCACGAGGAGGACGGTGAGCTCGATGCGCACCGAATCGCGGGGCGGCTGGTGCTCGGGGCGGACGGAAGACTGAAGGACCTTCTCGATCCGCGGCTCGGCGCGGAGAGCCTCCAGGACATAGAGCTTGATCAGGTTCCAGGTGCGCGGGACGTTGGGCTCGCCGATCAGCTCGTGGTGGCGCGAGCCGTAGTCGGGATGGCCTAAAGGGGCGAGCTCGCCGCGCCGGGTCTTCAGCCGGTTGGCGATCGCCTGGGTGAGGTTGTCGAGGCCGTCGGCGATCGTCAGATCGCGCTTCGGCGCGGCGCCGGGGCGACGCCCGAGCACCAGGTCGGCGTCCTCGAAAAAGCCGCCGTGCTGGGCGTAGTCGAGCGCCAGGTCGCGGCCGAGGAGCGGGGAGAGAGTCGAGAGCCGCGTGGGCTTCATGGCGCCCCCGTGTCGGAGAGGAAGGGGGCCGCCGGCGGCCCGAGGATGAGGAGGATGCCGGGACCCGAGGGGATCTGGTCGCCGACCCGCAGGAGCCCCTGGCCGGAGACGGTGACCGAGGTCGAGCCGCCGGCGCCGTTGCCGACCGGGAGCACGTAGGGCGCGCCGGAGACCGAGTTGACCATCTGGCAGAGGCTGCCGGCGACGGCGAGCGGCTGCCCGCCCGCGGTGACGAAGGTCTGCAGGATGGCGCTGATGACGCCGGAGTCGGGCGGCCCCGCCGCCCCCGGGGTGAGGATCACGGCGCAGCCGAGCGATACGGGAGGTCCGGGCATGGTCGTCTCTCCTCCTCTCTCCTCAGGACGGGCTGAACTGGGTCATGCCGGCAAGCCCCACCTGGGGCGCCTTGAGATTCGCCTGGCTCTGTCCCTGGACGGTGGCGGCCATTCCGGAGAGGTCGAGATTGCTCTGCGCCTCGACTTTGACGCTCCCCTGCGCCGAGAGCTTCAAGTCGCCCTGGGCCTCGATTTCGATGTCGCCTTCGGCGGCAAAACGGATCTTGCCCTTGGCCTGGATCACCAGGTCGCCGTCCTTGTCGGCGGTGAGCGTGGTGTCGCCCAGAACGATCTCCAGCTTGTCGTCGTGGAGGGTGATCGTGGCGCCGCCCGGCAGCTCCAGGTGGAGGCGGCGGACGTTTGAATCCTCATCTTCGGGCGGCTGGTAGACCACCTCGCCCAGCTGGGCGACGGGGGGGTGGGCCTGGTCGTCGTAGAGACAGCCCAGGGCGACCGGCGCGTTCAGATCGCCGCCGACGAAGCTCACCAGCATGAGGTCGCCCTCACCGGGGAGGGCCGAGAGCCCGAGCCGCGGCACGGCGACCGGCACGCGGGAGATCTCGACGCCGCTTGTCCGCAGGCGCAGGCTCACCTGGTGGTTGCTCTTGTCGGAGTCGCCGGTGCGCGGGAAGACCTGGGTGACCGTCGCCAGCTCCGCCGGCCGGCAGCGCGCCAGCTCGTCGCGGACCAGGGCGCGCAGGGTGTCCAGGAGGTCGCTCACAGCCCCTCCCCGCCGGCTTCGACGTTCAGAGTGGTGACGAAGCCGGTGCGGGCGTCGAGCCGGTGGGTCACGGCGCGCACCCGGAGCGTCCTCGAGTCGCTCCCGGGCAGGTCGGAGATTTGGACGAGGTCGCCCGGCCGCACCGCGGGCCGGCCGACGAGGGCGAGCCGGCCGGCGAAGCCGGTGCGCGCGGCGCGTTGGGCGAGGGAGCGTTGCATGGTCTCGGCGGCGTCGATCGTGCGCAGGGCGGCGACCACCTGGAGCGGCCCGTCGCCCGAGGGGGACGGGGAGCGCAGCACCCAGTGCCACTGCTCCGCTCCCGCCTCGCTCGCCGCGCCGTAGGCGGCGATGGCCGGCACCTCTTCGGGCTGAGATCGGTGCGCCGCGCCGCCGCTCCAGGAGAGGACATCGGCGCCGTGGCGCAGCCGCCAGTCGGCGGCGCCGCGCTTGGGCGGCACGAAGCGCAGGGCACCGGCCGGGCTGGCGCCGACGTCGGCGCCGGTCAAGCGGGCGAGGGCGAGGAGGTGGTCCCAGACCGGCCGGCGGTCGTCGACCGCGTAGGCGGGGAGATTGGTGTCGCCCTCGACCTGATCGACCTCCGCCCCGGCCTGGCTCGCGAGGTCCTGGACGACGTCGGCGACCGAGCGGTCGAGGTAGCTCTGCGACAGCCGCCGGCGCGACAGGACGACGGTGCCGGCGAGGCCGTCGAGGATCACCCCGTCGGGACCGGCCGCCACCGCCGCCAGCTCGCCGGCCCAGACGTCGGCTTCGTCGCCGTCCTCGCCGAGGGCGATCGCGAGCGGCGTGCCGGGCTCGGCCGTCGCCAGCTTCGAGGCCGGCCAGACGGTCAGCTCGGCCGAGTCGTGGGCGCCGGAGAGCGAGAGGCCGACGGTGAGGCGCACCAGCGCGGCCTGGGCGGAGGAGAGCGAGCGGCCGTCGACGGTCAGGCGCGCGCGGGGTCGGGAGAGGCTCATGTGATCACCCCTGGACTCCGGAGACGTCGAGACCTTGCCGTTCGGCCTCGCGGCGCAGCAGGCGGCCGATCCGCCGGCCGAGCTCCTCTTCTTCCTGGCGCTCGCGGGCAACGGCTGGAAGAGCGGGGAGGGCGGCGCCCGGCGGGAGGTCGCGCGGCGTTGGCGCCGCGGCCTCCGGGCTCCCCATCCCCGCCCCCAGCCCGGCGAGCCGCCGCAGGCCGTGGAGTGGGGACGCGGGGATGGGGAGCGGGGAGGGGGCCATGGGCTCCGGAGCGGGGACGGCGTCGGGGGTGCGGCGGACCCGCCGGGCTTCGAGACGATCGAGGGCGCGGGCGAGGAGGGTGGAGGTTGGGGTTTCCGCGGGCGGGGGAGAGATGCGGTGCGGAGCCTCCGGTGTGGGAGGAACGCTGCCGGCGGCGCGATCGAGAAGAGATTGGATCTCGGGCCGCGCGGGGGCGTCGGGAAATACGGCGATCGGAGTGTCGGCGGCGGTGGGGACGCCGGCGCGCTCGGCGCGGGCCCTCACCCCCGGCCCCTCTCCCGGCCCCCCCCCCGCACCTACCGGGAGAGGGGAGCGTGCCGTGTAGGGGGCGGCGGGGCTTCTCCCCTCTCTCCCGGGGGCCGGGGGGGCGTTTGGGAGAGGGGGGCCGGGGGGGTGAGGGGCTGCCGGGCGGGTCCCTCCCCCCTGGGAGGGGGAGGGTTGGGTCAGGGGGGAGGCCAGGAGGGGGGCGGTCCGCTTTGCGATCTGCGGCCCACCGCGCTCCATGGCCGATCCGGGGTCTGCAGGAGCGGCGTAGGAGGTGGAATTCGGCCTTTCCGCGGTTTCGCGCGGCAGGGGGACGGCGACCTGAGGCAGAGAGGTCGTACCCGGGCGCAGCGCCCCCCTCCTCGCCTCCCCCCTGACCCTACCTTCCCCCTCCCAGGGGGGAGGGACCGGACCCCGGATCGGGCGGCCTGCCGGGCTCTTCTCCTCGTTCCTCGGAGGCTCGCCCACGCCACGCCGCGCGAAGAGCGCCGCCAAATCGATCTCCCTCGTCAGCGGCTCGATCGCCGCGTCGGACAGCAGCGCGCACCCCTCCAGGTCGCGCGCCAGGGCCTCCAGGGCGTCGAGCGTCCCGTCGAGCCGGGCCATCGCCCGGGCCGGGGCGCCGCCCACGGCGTAGAGCCGGGCGAGCGAGGGGTGGGGGGCTCGGCTCACGCCGCCGCTCCTCCTTGGGCGTTCCCGGCGTGCTCGTCGCGGGCCAGCATCTCCAGGTAGAGAAGGATCTGGCCGACGGTCAGCTCCGAGCACTCGGCCGGGGTCCAGCCGAACTCGCGGGCCAGGACGAAGCAGGCGCGGGCGAGCGGCGCCTTGACCGCCCGCTCCAGTTCGTCCTCGCCGAGCGTTAGGCCGGAGAGGGCGTTGACCTTCCCGGCGAGGAACTGCACCAGCCCGGCGGGCAGGCTTCCCACCTGCTCGACGGTCATCTTGGGCGCCACCAGCGCCTGCTGCACGAGGAGGACGCTGGTCAGCACCCGCTGCTCCCGGGCCGCCCGCACCACCCGGTCGACGTCGCGGACGAGGAGCGGCCGGAGCACCACCTCGCCGGCTGCCGGGGACTCGGCGGCCGCGCCGTCTCCCTCCGGGGCACCGGCGAGGAGCGCCGCCGGCAGCGCCACGGTGTGGGTCGTGGCGCCGCTCGCCAGGAGGTCTTCGACCGATAACGGATGGGCCATGGGGACGCCTCCGCCGGCTTACGAGCCGGCCTCCTCGGTCTTGATCCAGAGAGCGCGGAAGCTCACCTGCTCCATGACGAAGTCGTCCTCCGGCAGGCTGTAGTTCCACTCCGCGATCTGTACTCCCATCACCGTCACCGTCGCCGTGCCGTCCGGCAGGTTGGGGTTCTTGAGCTGCAGGCTCAGGTTGAACGAGGGGCCGACGAAAGTCCCCGCCGGCCGGCTGTCGGCGGCGTCGCCCAGCATCAGCCGCAGCAGGGCGCCGTTGATGTAGGCGCGGTCGATCGTCCCCGAGACGTTGATGTTGCCCGGCCGCAGCTCGGTGGGGAAACGCTGGCCGAGCTCGTGGAACGGCTTGACGTCGTTGGTGACGCGCACCGTCACCCCGGTCGCCCGCCCGATCGGCGTCAGCGAGTACTTGTCGGCCACGGCCTTGGCCTTGTCGCCCGCCGGGCCCGACTCGACCGCCACCGAGATGGTGCCGTCGGCACCGTGGAACACTGTCGTCGTCGCCATTCGTCTCTCCCTTCTCGCGCTACTCGAGGTTCATGATGACCTTCACGAAATCGATCGAGAAGGTGGGTTGGAGGAGCATCGTCACGATCGCCTGCCCGGTGATCTCCTGGGCGCGCGTCGCGGTCACGTCGAGCTTGTAGCCGGTGAGCATCTCGTCTAAAACCATGCCGGAGAGGAAACCGTCGAGCGTCGCCTTGAGCGCCGCCCGCACCCGGAGGTTGTTGAGCCGGCCGATGTAGGGGTTGGCGCCGATCCGCACCCCGGCCTTGGCGTAGTCGACGATCCGGCGCACCGAGATCTGGCGGAACGCCCCGGTGTCGGTGGTGATCCCCTTGAGCACCCGGATGCCGAGGTTCTTCTGCAGCACGAGGACCTGGTGGCCGAGGAGCTGCTTCTGCTGGGCGCGGCTGTAGTCGGTCGTCAGATCGTCGGCCGCCACGTCCTTGTTGGTCAGGCTGACGTGCGGGGCGAGGGTCGCGAGCCGCCCGGCGACGAGCGCCGCGGCGTAGGCGCCGGGGAGCTTGACCGCCGGGTTGGCCTCGCCGGCGCGCGCCGCGTCGTCGGCCACCAGGCCGGGCGCGACGAGGATCAGGCGGGGGTTCGAGCCTTTTGAGGAGTCGTCGGCGAAGAGCTTCGCCGGCTCGTCGGACGAGGCGCCGAGGACGGCGAGCCGCTCCTGGCCGTCGTTCTCGGTCTGCTCCAGGTGGGCGAGGACGGTGCCGGCGACCTCCTTGGCGGCGAGGCCGCCGACGACGACGATGTTGACCGCCTGGTTGGCGAGGAAGCCGAGGCCGCTCGCCACTTCGGTCGTTCCCGCCGTCGCCCCGTCCGGGCCGCCGGCGGTCGGCGAGGGGACGATCGACTGCGGCGGCGGCGTGCTGCCGGTGGCGAGGTTCGAGACGTCGACGAGTCGGCTGCCGGCGGCGACCGCGCTGGCGAGCTCGGCGGCGGTCGAGCCGGAGAAGCTCTCCTTCGTCTTCCCCAGGGTGAGAGTGAGGGTCGCCGGCTGGCCTGCCGGAGCGTCGAGGGCCGCCGCGATGGCGTTGGCCCAGGTGCCGGGGCTCTTCGCGGTGAGGACGAAGAGGATGCTGGCGTCCGAGGGCAGGGAGGCGGGGGCCGACTCGACCTTCCAGCTCATCGCCGCCGGGGTGCCGTTGGCGATCCGCACCGCGTAGACCGTCGACGCGCCGCCCTTGAACAGCTGCTCTAAGGTGCGGGTGAGGGTGAGCGGCGGGGTGAAGGGGTGGAGCGGGTCGACGACCAGGGGCGGATCCGCCCAGCGGTCGTAGGGGCCGAAGGTCTCGACCGCCTCGGCGTAGCTCCCCAGGACCACCACTTTGCCCACCGGTCCGCGGTTCGCCGTGCCGACCACCCCGACGTTGCCGGTCGCGATCCCGCCGACCCCGATCAGGCCCTCGGCGCGGACCTCGATGTACGTCCCCGGCAGGATCATTTCGCCAATCGTTTCGCTCATACCATCTCCTTTTCTAACGTTCCTAGGCGCCGAGCTCTTCGTCCGGCAGGGAGGCCTCCACCGTGGTGATCGCGCCGCTGGCGGGGTCGACGGTGGCGACGGTGAGCCCGGTCTCGATCGTGATCGTGCGGATGACGTCACCCGGCGGCTCGGCCGGGACGTTGGTGCTCTCGAAGACGAAGTCGAAGCGCGCCGTGCGGCGGCGCAGGACGAGCCGCTCCTCGGGCGCTCCGATGCTGCCGAGCTCGGTGGCGTGGATCGCCAGCAGCCGGTGGACGGCGTCCCGCGCGCCGGGGGCGAGGAGCGCCTCGATCGCGGCGGCGGAGAGCGCCGCCACGTCGGCCCCGAGGAGGGCGCAGACGTCCAGGCGCAGAGTGCCGGCGATCAGCGCCCGCGCCCCGCCGAGACCGTTGGCGGGGCGGGTGTTCGCTTCGAGCGAGAGGACGATCGCCGGCAGCTCGGTGCTGTCGCCGGGCTCGGCGATGCCGACCGCCTTGGGCGCCGGGGTGAGGCCCGCCGCCTGAAGGGCCGCCTGGAGATAGGCGCCGACCGCGGCCAGGAAGTCGTTCTCCGCCGCCATCAGGCGCCTCCCAGGAGGTTCTTCAGCGGATCGAGGAGCGAGGAGGCGCCGGCGAGCGCCTGTTTGAGACCCGCCGCCGCCGGCTTCAACGGCGAGAGAATGTCGGGCACGTTGGGGACGGCGCCGGCGATGGCCGGCAGGTCCAAGAGGTCGAGCCCGGAGAGCGCCAGGCCATCGAGGTCGGCGTCGAGCCCGGCGCCGAAGTCGTCGCCCAAGCCGCTACCGGCGGGTGGCTCGGGCGGCTCGGTGTACTCGCGGAGCACGATGCGGTAGCGGAAGGCGTCGGCCGCCCCCGCCAGCTCCTCGACCGCCAGCTCCTCGATCAGCACCCGTTCGAGCTCCGACTCCTTGACGATGTCGGCCACGAAGTCGACCGGCTCCCCGGCGAGGAACTTCTCCCGCACCTGTTTCAGGAAGTCGTCGCGCGCCTCGTCGCCCGACAGCGAGCCGACGATCTCGACCGTCAGGGCGCCGCGCCCGAGATCCTGGTGCAGGTCGCCGGAGAGCCCGGCGACCGGCAGCACGGCGAGGCGCCGGCTCTCGCCGGCGGCGATGCGCTCGATCTTCGGCGGCTCCCAGGCGGCGATCATGGGGTGGACGAGCATCGTGGTCTACTGGCGTTCGAAGCGGGGATTTCGTTTCATTTCTCGTTCAGGCGCGGCGCAGAGCGCGCATCGCCACCTTGTCGGAGAGGGCGCCCGAGCGCACGAAGCGCCAGAGCGTCTCCAGGTTCGAGACGTCGGTCTTGGGGTCGGGCTTGGGCGTGCCGCCTGCGACGACCGGACTCGCCACGGCGACGAGGACGAAGGCCGTCGCCGTGTCGGCGGCGGGCACCGTCCAGGTCACCGGCGCGGTGAAGCGCCAGGAGCGCGGCGGGATGGCCGGCGTGCGCATGGCGTTGGCAGCGTTGAGCCGGGTCCAGGCGGCGGGGCGGTCGAGGGCGTCGAGCGGCACCCGGTAGAGATCGACGTCGGCCACCACCGCCGCTCCCGACCGGTTGTGGACGCGGACGATCACCGGGTTCGCCCCGCCCCGCACCCGGTCGCCGCGGCGCGGGTCGTCCAGGTCGGTGAAGGCCGCGTTGGTATTGACGTCGGCGGGCGGGGCGGCGGCGAGGACCACGATGTCGGGGCTCCGGCCGCCCCAGGCGACCGCCCCGCCGCTGCCGTCGTCGTCGACGCCGTCGCGCAGGTAGACCGGATTGGCGACCACCGGGGTCACCCGCGCCGCCACCCGCCGCTCGTTCCTGACGAGGTTCAGGATCACGTCGTTCTCCGGCGCCAGGGCGCCCAGGTTGAGCGGATCGTCGGGCGTCTGGGTGGTGATCGCCAGGAGAGCGGCGTTCGCGATACCGGCGCCAAGATCGAGCGGCGGCACCCAGTCGAACTGGACCACGGCCGGCTGGCCGGGGCCGATCTCGCCCACGGTGACCGCCGGCCCTACCCGCTGCCAGGGGCCGGCCGGCGGATCGCCGGGGAAGGCGGCGCGGAAGCCGGCCTGGAGGTCGGGCGGGTGGGCCGGGTCGGCCGCCGGGGCCCAGAAGAGGTGGACCTGGGCGTTGCGCGCCGTGCCGTTGCCGCGGTTCTGCACCTGGACGTAGACGACGTTGCGGTCACCGGCGATCGGGCTGTCGTGGACCAGCTTCTCGTCGAGCTCGGCGCCGTCGATCGGCTCGCCGAAGGGCATCACCTCGAAGGCGCGGAAGAGGGGGGCGTCGACCCGGACGTCGAACGAGCGCAGGTCGTCGATCGCGACGGCGGCGCCGAGCCGCGGGTCCGTCCGCAGAGTGTTCCCCGCCGGGTAGTCGCGGCCGTCGTCCATGACGTGGTTGCGGAGGAGGAGGGTGACCGGGCGGAGCCGGAACGTGGCCGGGGTGGCGGCCAGGTCGCGCTCGAACATGCCGCGGCCGTGGGTGGCGCAGCGCAGTGTCTTGGTCACCGGCGAGACGGCAAGGTCGTGGACGATGACCACCGGCAGGCCGGCGTTGTAGGTCTTCCAGGTGGGGGCGGGCGGCGCCGCGATGGGGAAGGCCGGCAGGTCGGTCGCGCCGTAGACGCCGGCGAACGTCCCGACGAAGAGCCGGGTGGGGTCGTCGGGCTCGAAGGCGAGGGCGAGGAAGGGGCCGGGCGGGAGGCCGGGGGTGATCCGCTGCCAGGCCACCGCCGCCGGCGGGCCGGCGGGGAGGTCGGCGACGAACAGCTCGCCCTGGTTGCCGGCCGAGCAGATCGCGATCCGGAAAGCGCCGCCGCCGGCGGCGGCGAAGGCGATGCGGTGCACCTGGGGCGTCGCGCCGCCCGGCCAGGGGACCGCCGCGACCGGCGTTGCCGAGCCGGCGCGGAAGACTCGCCCCTGGGAGGTGGCGAACCAGAACTGGTCGCTCCCCTGGCCGGGCAGGAAGCTCATCGCCGTCACCGCCTCGCCGGCGGCGAGCGCCGGCGGCACGGCGGTGAAGGCGCTCCCGTCGGTGCTGCGGAAGGCCCGTCCCACCCGTCCCACCAGGAGGTGGTTGTCGCTCGTCGGATGGCCTTCCAAGATGCCGACGAAGGGGGCGGCGGCGCCGGCGAACGGGGCGGTGATAGGGATCCGCTGGCTGCGCATCGTGGTGCCCGGTGGGGAGGCGTCGGGCAGCACGGTGCGGTACGAAAAGACGCTTCCGGGGAGGGTCGCGGCCGCCCCCACCGCCAGGCGGTCGACCCCGTCCTGAGAGCTGCCGTAGAAGCGGCGCGGGTCGGAGGTGAAGGCGATGGCGCCGCCGTCGCCACCGTCCACGTGGTACCAGGTGGGGCCGCCGTAGGACAGGTAGGTGCCGTTATCCCGCAGGCCGCCACCGGTGATGAAGGGGAAGAGCGGGTGCACGGTCACATCGGTGAGCTCGGCGGCGCCGATGCCGTAGCTGCGCTTGTGCCAGCCGCCGAAGGGCGGGACGGTGGTCACCGCGTCGGTCAGGGCGATGCCGGCGTCGTCGGCCACCCAGACCCGTCCGGGATGGCCGACCGTGTTGCGATCGAACAGCACCGCATGGTGGTCGCCGTGCTGGTTGCGGTCGCCCAGACCATACTGCCTCCAGTCGCTGATCTGGTGCCACGTCCCGCCGGAGTCGGTGCTCACGTAGAGGTCGACCGAGCCGGCGATCACCCGCGCCGGGTTCGCCGGGTCGACGGCGATCACCAGGGTGTAGCCGGCGCTCCCCGTCTTCGTCCCGGTCGGCGTGTAGAGGCGGTTGGCGCCGGTGGTCCAGGTGACCCCCAGATCGGTCGAGTGGTAGACGCGGGTGGGGTGACCCTTCGGGCCGGCCGGCTCCGCGCCCTGGTCCTCCAGGATGGCATAGGCGTGGAATGGCGCCGCCGGCGTGATCGTCACCTTGATCCGCCCCATCATGGCGCCGGTGACGGGCGGCTTGCCGGCCACCGCCCGTAAGAGGGGGCAGCGGGTCCAGGCGGTCGTATGGGCCGTGCGGTCGTGCACCCCGCGGAAGAGCCCCTGCTGGCGGATACCGGCGAGAAGGATGGCGCGAGTCGGGCTCGCCGGGTCCTGGACGACGAGCACGTCCGAGGCCGATTTGCCGGCGGGAAGGTCGCCGGCCGCGGCCGAGCCCTCGGCCTTGAAGCCGGAACCGGGCTCGAAGCGCCACAGACCGCTGTTGGCTGCCACCCAGAGCCGCGGCGTCGCCCGGAAGTAGTCCGTCGGCGCCGCGAGGTCGGCGGGCAGCGGTCGATCGACGGTGAGCGTCACGTTGTCGGTCACGGCGGTCACCACCCGCAGCTCGGCGCCGACCTTCAGGATGTCGCCAGGCACGAAGAACGCCTTGAAGGTGGTGACGGCGCTCCCGGTCACGGTCGGGCCCGCCGAGGTGATCTTGCCGGGGCCTGCGGTCTCCTCGCGCCGCGGGTCGAGCTGGATGGCGGCATAGTGATTGGAGGCTCCGGCGCCCGCCCCGGCCGTCCCGGCGATCGGCACCAGGGAGACACCGCCATC
>Ga0137403_10001940_pt1 | contig 25788 bp, 24 predicted proteins | sample CZOMad2_1_16fung_FD_122057 | JGI IMG/M metagenome (GOLD analysis project Ga0137403, IMG submission 122057) | Vadose zone soil fungal communities from Angelo Coast Range Reserve, California, USA - CZOMad2_1_16fungal (Hybrid Assembly) | ecosystem: Environmental > Terrestrial > Soil > Vadose zone... | reverse complement strand
GGTGGCATCCCCGCCCCCCTTCAGCTCCACCATGTCGAAGAAGGGACGGTTGGGCATGTGATAGAGGGGATTGATCTCGTAGAGCGCGACATCCCCCGGCTTGAAGTCGACGATCTTGTACGGCCCGGTGCCCACCGGCTTGAGGTTATACGGTGCATTGCGGGCATTCTCCCCCTTGTACTCGGCGAAGAGGTGTTTGGGGAGAATCTGTGTACGCCCGGAATAGAACCAGACGGGGGTTGGGTCTTTGAACACGACTTTGACCGCATGCTCGTCGAGCGTGTCGAGGCGCAGGATATTTTCATACAGGCCGCTGCTTTGGGCGGCCGTGGCCGGGTCGCTGGCATACTCCCAGGTGAAGACCACATCGTCGGCGGTAAAGGGCTTCCCGTCCTGCCAGACCACCCCCCGCTTCAGGCGCCAGATGACCCAGGTGCCATCGCGCGCGCGACCGCCGTTCTCGACGGTCGGGACCTCCTCCGCCAGCATTGGGATGAAGTTGCTCTCGGGATCGGTGGAGATCAACGATTCGTAGACGACCCGCGAGGCATCCCAGTCACTTGAGAGGCGGGCGAAGTGGGCATTGAGCACCGTGGGGGCCTGCCAGAATAGCAGGCGCAGCTTCCCCCCACCTCCGCGCCGGGTCGGGGTGAAGGCCTGTTGCACACCAGACGTGCTCTGCGCCGCGGCGGGCGCATAGGTCGCGAGCATCTCTGCAATGAGGGGTCCTGAGAGCCCCAGCTCTAGCATGGTGCGGATAAACTGGCGACGGCTCGCCCGCCCGCTTGCCACCCGCTGTACCCATGCGCGCAGCTCGTGTTCCTCAAGCCCCATGGCTCCCCTCCTCTGTCCGTCGGTGGTCACACCACATGAACTCCCCGGCGTGGAGGCTCCTCAGGAGTCAGCGGGGAGCCATCCCACGCATCCCATATGGGGTCCAAGTATCACACCCTGCCATGAGCCGTCAATCAATAAGAAAAGCCCCCCGATGCATCTGGAGTGCGGCTCATGATTCTGCAGAGCCACTCTCTCCCGGTTGCAAATAGCGCCGTGCCGCCTCCAGGAATTCCTGGGCCTGCTGCAGCATCTCCTGCACGGCGCTGGCGCTCAGAACGATGTCCACCCCGTAGTCCGCTTCCAATCTACTCTCGAAAGCTGCGAGCAGATACCGATGAAACTTGGGGTCCAGCGCATGCGTCCTGGCGAAGTGCCTGCCGAAGGCGGCATGTACCCCGCTGTGCTTACGAAACGCGAGACCCCTCTCAAACAATAACGCTTCCGCCACATAGAACATGGCGTAGTAGGCACGGCCTGCGGCAAAGCTATGCTTGCCGCCCTTGAGAAGGAGATCCGCGGCCTCTATGGCATCCTGTGCCTTGTCCAGCAACTGCTCCGTTTTTCGCTTCATAGTGGCAGGCAGGCCTTCCGCACGGTGTGGAGAAACGGCGAGTCCCCGTGCCGCCAATCCGCTTCGCGCAGGTGCACCGGGGAAATACTGACGTCGTACTTGAGCGATAGGGCTGAAATGAGGTGGCTTGTCCGCTGCACTTCTTCCCAGTAATCCGCAAAATCTTGCAAGACAATGGCCACATCCACATCCGATTCGGCATCCTCTGCACGGCTGGCGTACGAGCCGTACAGGTAGAGGCCACGGAGATTTCCCCGATAGATGTGGGACAAGGCTTCTTTCAATTCCTCTAAAAGCGCCGTAATCTCCATCTGCATAGCATGTTACCTCACGGAATTTCCATATTGCAGTGGCCTCCTCACCCTATCCTTCTCCCCCCACGCGGGGCGAGGGAAGCACGGAAAGAGGCAAGGCCTGTGTAGGGGTGACTCTCCATAAGTTCGCGCCCTGGACCACAACGGGCGTCCTCAGGTCTCCCGGTACCAATACGCCAGGTTCCAGAGATTCAAATCCCAGGGACCCACCTCCAGGCCCCGTAAGCTGTGGCTCACCGCGTACACATCGTGACGCCAGACCACCGGGATGACCACCACATCCTCGATCACGAGATCGTTCATGCGGATAAAGAGGGCGGCGCGCTTGACGGGATCCAGCTCGGTCGCCGCCTGCTGCCACAGCCGATCGTACTCGGCGTTGGCCCAGCGCACCACGTTCTGCCCGGTCCAGTTGTTGGCCTTTTGCGCGATCTCCCAACTCACAAACTGACTCATATTCCGCTGCGGATCGATCCCAGGCGGCCCGCCATACATCTGCATATCTGCATAAAAATGGGAGACTGTATCGGGATTGCCCGGGTCGCTGGAGTTAAAGACGCTTAGAGGGACCGCCTTCAGCTCCACCTCGATCCCGATCCGCTCCAAGGCCTGCTTCACAATGGCCTGCATCTTCTGGCCAAGAAGGTTGGCGCCATTCTGGAAGACGACCTGCATGCGGCGGCCCCCCTTGACGCGGACGCCGTCGCTCCCCCGCTTCCAGCCCGCCTGCTCCAGCAACTGGGCGGCCTTGTCGAGGTCGAACTCCCAGCGGGTGTTCGGGGACTGAAACGGCTTGGGGATATTGAGGAAGTTGCCGGTGGGTTGGCCGGCCGCGCCGAAGAGCTGCTCGGCGATGGTGCGCCGATCGACGGCCAACGCAAAAGCCTGCCGCACCCGCAGGTCGCTGAAAAAGGGGTGCGGTACCTTCACGCTGCTGCGCTCGCCCTCGACCTCGGTCCAGGGGTCCGTGCGATTGAGATCAATGCGCGTCACAAGTGTACTAGGAGCGAGGTGAAACGCGCCCTTGCGCCCCTGGTGCGCCATCCGTTCCCTGACGTCCTTATCCACCAGCAGATTCCGGGCGAAATCGAACTCCCCGGTCTGGAGCACGGCGCGTGCGGCGGAGGTGGCATCCCCACCCCCCTTCAGCTCGACGGTGTCGAAGAAGGGGCGGTTGGGCACGTGATAGTGCGGGTTGATATCATAGCGCGCCACATCCCCCGGCGTGAACTCGACGAGCTTGTACGGCCCGGTGCCGACCGGCTTGAGGTTATACGGCGCCTCGCGGGCCTTTGCCCCTTTGTACTCCGCAAAGAGGTGCTTGGGCAGCATGCCGGTCCACTGCCCAGGTAACTCCCAGAGGGGTGTGGGCTCTTTGAACACCACCTTGACGGTATAGTCGTTGAGCGTGTCGATGCGGCGGATATTTTCATAGAAGCCGCGGCTGGTGGCGGCCGTGGCCGGGTCGGTGGCGAACTCCCAGGTGAAGAGCACATCGTCGGCCGTGAAGGGCGTGCCGTCGTGCCAGACCACCCCCGGCTTGAGGCGCCAGATGGTCCAGGTGCCGTCCCGCGCCCGGCCGCCGTTCTCCACGCTGGGGATCTCTTCCGCCAGGATCGGGATGAACTGGCCCTCGGGGTCGACAGAACATAACGGTTCGTAGACAATCCGCGAGGCCTCCCTGTCCGTTCCGGCGGCGGCGACGTGACCGTTGAGGATCGTGGGCGCCTGCCACAACAGCAGGCGCAGCTTCCCCCCACCCCCTCGCCTGGTGGGAGTGAAGGTCGGTTGCGCGGCCCCCGTCCCCTGCGCCGCGGCGGGCGCGCAGGTCGCGAGCATCTCTGCGATGAGGGGGCCTGCGAGCCCCAGCCCCAGCATGGTGCGGATGAAGTCGCGCCGGCTCGCCTGCCCGTGCGCGACCCTCTGCACCCACGCACGCAGCTCTTGTTCTTCAAGCCCCATGACTTACCTCCAGTGGACCGTTATGGTTGCGCCACGTTCACCCTCATAATGAGGGAATAGAATGCCAAGAGATGTCCCCTATAGGGAATAAGAACCAGGATAAGGCTGCTTCTCCCTCTGGGAGAGGGTTGGGATGAGGGAATGCAGTAAGGTCGACAGCCTCTTCAATCCAGAGGGGGATGCCAGCCCACCGAGACCCATGCCTGTCGGGCCTTGACCAGCGATGGGCGGTTGAGATGGAGCGCTGCAATAGTGGCCCTCCCTGTGGGAGTCACACCAACGAGCTTATCCCCTTCGGCTGTCCAGGCAAAGTGCTTACGCCATACTTGATGGCGTGGGTCAAATAGGCGCACGATAGTACCGGTGAGCGGGCCAAGAGCAGCGATCCGGTCGCTTTTGTGATCATTGCACAGTGAGCAAGCCAGCCATAAGTTCTCTTCCTCCGTCGGACCGCCGAGCGACTACGGGATGATGTAATCAATCTCCATAGGCGTGCCTACAATGGCCTCCGAGGTCAGGCAGTAGCCACACCGATGACGAGCCTGCGCGGCAACTCTCTGGCGGAGAACATTCGGGATGTAGACTTCGCTCATGCCCCAGCCAGTAGCTCCGCGACGTCATAACCACGTTCCTTGAGCAACGCCGCCGCCTGTGCTCGGACAAGCATGGCCTGCTCGTAATGCCGTACCAACCCGGCTAATGCCTCGGCCTCGGAGCCCGTCAGCCCTTGTCGCTGACGTTTGAGATGCAGCTGCTCCATCTGGGCCGCCGCCTCTGCGGGGAGATGGCTGCGGGCAGCCCGCCACAGCGCCTCGTCATCCAGCAACGCCAGAGGGGAGATCACCTGCGCCAGATCTGCAGGCAGGTCGTCGGCCACGGGCACCGCCGCTGCCACCACCTCCAGCAATTCGGCCTCCACACTCCGATGGGTCTGCTCTGCCCGCTGTTTCAACCGCTCATAGAGTGGGCTGGGCAAGTGGAGGGTTACAGCTGGGACGGCCATCATCCACCTCGCTGCCCTTCGCGTATCGCCACATGCAATCAGACAGCACCCCTGTCTGGCTCGCGAAATCCTCTTCTCTGTGTGGAAGAATTGCTCTCGCATTATATCATAGCGGCATTTCTCTGCTAAAAAACCTACCCTTATCACCAGGGAGAGAGAGGTGGTACAGATAAGGGTAAGGGAACCCTTAGTTTCCTGAGGGGACTCTTCAAGACGTTGATTGCCCGCGTTGTGGATATGGGCATCAGTTCATGAGGATTCATGCCCTCGCACCTTATCGGGCTCGTCGCCGCCGTATTCTGTCATCCGCGGACGGCGCCCCTGGCTGGGCCGCTAACTCCCCGGGGCTGATTTGGGGGGGCAACGCTTCCGAGTCCGGCAGACCAGCCTGGCGGATGACTGCGTGTACCTGGATTGGATGGCCGGTGTCCTCGTATGGCTTCCACCACCAGAGAGTCGTATTCCACAGATGTTCTGGGCTGCTGTTGCGCTCCGAGGCCCCGGGTGTGAGGTCGATGCCCACGGCCTCGTAGGCCATCTCGCAGTATGCCGCGTTGAAAAGACGGTGGCCCTCCAGCAGCGGGTTCAATCGGGCCCCCAGGGCCCAGACATATGCTCGCCAGAGGCCCAGTAGGTCCCAGGGGTCAAAGCGGAGACGATCAAGGTTCGGATCTCGGGCCCGTGCGAGGATCGCCGTGATCTCATCCCGGCTGAGCTGAAAGGAGAGGAGAGCCGCGTTTGGATACATCGTTTCTGGGTAGTTGGCCAAGCGGCCTACCGTCATGCCGTTTCGCTCCGGGGCATGCACCGCAGGCGGCCGTGGGTGTAGGGAACACTCCAGGAGTGGTGTGTCCGCCGCCGCCGCAGGCGTCGTTGCAATGGGTCCAGCGATGAGGAAGGCGTGCGACCAGTAGCTGATCCGACGATCCCACCGGAGCACCGCCTGGGCCTGCCGGAGCATGCCCGAGGAGAGGTCGGCCCCGCCGACGATCCCGATAGCCGCCTTGCCCCGATGGCCGGTCCGACCCCAGGCCTCCGCAGCTGCGGTAAAGAACCCAAGGTTGCTGGGCTCCGTGCGTGCGATGGCCTTGGGGTTCCTCTCCGTGACGGTAGAATGGCGCATGGTCATCTCCTGTGACACACCTATTCAACGTTGAGCTCGACAGTGCAGTCGCCGCTGCCCACCTGGGATCGTGCGACCCGCTGCCCGCCCACGTCCCATAGTTGGAGCGTGACGCGAATGCGGGGACGGTCGCGAGCGAGCCACCTGAGGTGGATCAAGCCGAAATTATGCAGATTCGTCCCGAACTGCAGGATGACGTCGCGGCTCTCGAGTGAGGCCGCGCCTCTCTGGAACAGTGCGGCCACGGAGGCCATGAGCGCAGAGACCACAGGTGGCATCATCGGAGACCTCAACACGATGGATTGTGGAAGGAGCAAACGTGCACTGGGCTAGGGTGGGGACGCGAGAGGAAAAAGTCAAGAATTGCAATATCTTCTGAGTTTCTGAACGGGCAGCTGCCGGACCTCACTTCGCCAGGTCGGTGACGCTACGCATGTTCTACGCCTCGGCGTCGCCTCGATAACAATGGCAAACAGCGAGCCTATTAGCCTTGCAGTGGCAGGGCTTGTCCGGTACGGATTGCTGCAGACGTCTGTAGGTCCTGGGTTCATAGGATTGCAGGAGTTAGGATCGATGGCTAACGGGGGCGTTTCAGCCACGCCTGGAATCTTCCGCTCATGCGAGCCGGTGGCGGAACATCCAAGAGGCCACCGATAGCGTGATAGCAGCGAGGACCGCCAATGGCCATAAGTCGGCCATCAGCCGACCGAGCCCCGCCCCCTCCAGATACACCCGATGCACGATCTCGATGGCATAGCGCAGCGGATTGACCAACGTCATGTACTGCAGGACCTCGGGCATGCTGCTGACTGGGGTGACCAGCCCCGACAAGAGGATGAAGGGCATCATCAGCACGAAAGAGAAGAGCATCGCCTGCTGCATGATCGCTGCGTCCGAGGACAACAGAAGCCCGATCCCGACCGCCGCCAGCAAGAACAAGCTGAGCCCGGCGTAGAGGGTCACGAACGACCCGGCGAACGGGATGCGGAACCAGAGCTGCGCCACGAGCAGGATGTTCGTCGCCTGCACTATGCCGACGAACATCGCTGGCAGCGTCTTACCGGCGATGATTTCGGCTGGGCGGAAGGGCGTCACGCGGTATGGCCGGGAAGTGCTCGCCGTGCCGGCCCTACGCAAAGATGGCACGCGCATGTCCCTAGAAGTTCACCATCATCCTTGTGCGCGGTGCTGCAGGCGATCTGCTCGGTCCAGCCGCCATCATCCGCGATGTGACAGCACGGTGGCAGCGCGAGAAGGCCATGAAAGCGCGCTTGGCTACCCCAGAAGCCCGAGTGAGAGACGCACACGGCCTAGCAGAAGAGGCGAAGAGGGAGGGTGAAACGCCAGATCGTCAGATTCCACCCGGATGAGGTGGGCGACTGGGTCGCTGTCTTGGCGTGTGGGCACAGTCGGCACATGCGTCATCATCCCCCCTGGGAGGACCGCCCTTGGGTGCTCACGCCCGAAGGACGCCAGGGCCAGCTCGGTTGCGAGGTCAACTGCAAAATATGCGATGCAGAAGGGGCAGCCGGCCGTGGCGCGCGTTGAGTGCTGTACCTGGCCGTTCCCCGTCCAGAGGCTCCGGCACCGCGGGAGTCGATGAGGCTCGTGGCGCCTGGATGGCGAGCGCTACCGTCGGGGCGAACGTATCAGCATGGGCTTTGTAGAATCCACGGTGAATCAGGTCACTTGAATACGCAGGCATTGGGTGAACACCCTGCAATAAGGCAGGTCTTGTGCGTTGGTGAGGACGCGACGCTGGAGATTCGCGAACTTCTGGCGAGCCTTGACGCTATGGACGCTGAGAACGACCTGATCGCATAAGGGGGGGGACTATGACAGAAGGATGGGAAGAATTCGGCTTTCGGTTTGGCCCATTTGAGATTGGCATGAGCGGTTTGGGTCAATTCATCAAGCACACGAGGACAGAGACATCCCACATCCTTCGTATCCGAATCGACCCGGCGGTAAAGAAGAAGGAGATCAAGGCTCGCCTGGTCAGGCCAAGCCTCCTTGAGATCGAGTGGTCTCGCCATAAGGGTGAAGACATCCCTGTCGAGTGAGCCGTTCAGGACGTCCTAGAGATCATCATTGGGGGAGGCCTTGGGGATGGATGTTATCAAGGGAGTGACACCAGTCCTCGTCGGGGTGGCCGTGGGCGTCGCCGCGGCATGGCTCATGCTGCAGAGATCAACCACCGGCGATGGCGCGGAATTCGCGACACACCTCGCCGATCTGGATCGCCGACTCACGCGCCTCGAGCGCACGATTGGCAACGCTGCCGTTGCTTCCCCCACGAGCACTGCACGGGAGCTCACGGACCTGCAGGAGCCTATGAGTTGGTTACAAGAGCAGGTGGGTTCCCTGACGCACGCCAGTGCCTCACCGGACGCGTTCACGAGCCCGAGGTCTGGAATGCGTCTGCCGCGACAGGATGAGCTCGGGCGCATGGAGGCTGAACCGCGAGCACCGATCATGAGCCTTGATACCAGGTCGCTCGAACAAGTCGTGACGGAAGTGGTCTCCTCCCTGACGCCGAGGTACCTAGAAGAACAAGTCAGCCAGCTTTATATGGCCCAGAAACAGGCGGATGAGCAAGCGCAACGGGAGGCGGAGCAGCACCGGCGAGAAGAAGCGCAGGAGCGGCGATTGGCGCAATTGGTCAGCGATCTCCAGACATTTGTGCCATACCTGACCGCGGTGCAAGTCGATGAAGTGGCGCAGGTGATCCAGGAACAGTGGCACACCATGGGGACGATGCGACAGCAGGCTTGGGAGCAGGGCCCGATGATCAGCCGAGGAGAGATCCTCCAAAGAGCCCGTGAGCTCACGGATGAGAAGCTGTACGCGATTCTCAGCCCGCCCCAGGTGGGGGCGTTTCGCCTCTGGCGCGAAACGCGGTTCGGTGTCCCCGAGAGTGCCATTCGTGAATAGGCCGCTGAGCACACCAGAGGGGACGTTCTTCGCGATCTTTTGGCATGGTTCCCCACTGGTCAACGTCCTTACCATCCCACTCCGGGAAAGCGCTCAGTGCAGGCAGCCGCGCTTCAGCTGTGGGCGTCACGAGGGCCCATCCCTAGGGATGGGCGGGTACATCAATTCGCCGATGCAGCGATACGCGATGGGCGCAGAGGAGCAATGGCAAGGGGGCGCGGGGGAAGGTAGCCGGAGAGTTACTATTATGCGATGATGAACAAGGGCCGTGGGACTTTTAGGCTAACTGCTCACCTATCCGCTTTTCCCAGTCATTATGGCCGCTGATCGCACCGCCTCTCCTGTAGATCCTCGCTGCGGCTACGGCCTTCACGGATTGTCGAACAGGTTGGTCGTCAGATATTTCTCACCGCGATCGGGCAGAATCGTGACGATCGTGCCTTCGCTCATCCCTTTGGCCACCTCGGCCGCCGCGAAGACCGCTGTGCCGGCGCTGATCCCCATAAACAACCCTTCCTCCTGGCATAAGCGGCGCGCCGTCCGGAAGGCGTCCTCATCCAGCACCACTATGCGTTCATCGATCAAGCGCCAGTCCAGAATGGGGGGAATTCGTGAGGTCTCCATGTTGCGCAGACCCTGTTGCTGATGTTTGGGCTGGGGCTCGACCGCCACGATGCGCAAGCGTGCGTTATACTCGCGCAGCCGTCGGCCAGCGCCCATGATCGTCCCGGTAGTTCCCAGACCGACCACCAGCACATCGATCTTGCCCTCGGTCTGGCGCCAGATCTCCTCACCGGTGGTTTCATAATGCACGAGCGGATTGTGGCGGTTGGTATATTGGTTGAGCCGCAAGTAGCGCATCGGATCGTTGCGGGCGATTTCATCTGCCTTGTCCCAGGCTTCATCGGAGCCTCCAGCCGCCGAGGTCAGCACCACCTCTGCTCCCAGGATCTTGAGCATCTGCAAGCGCTCGACACTTGCCCGCTCGGACATAGTGACCAGGACCTTGTAGCCCTTCATCGCCCCCACCATCGCCAGGCCGATGCCCGTGTTGCCGCTGCTCGACTCGACGATCACTTTGTCCTTGGTCAGCCCCCCGTCACGCTCCGCCCCTTCGATCATGGCGAGCGCTATGCGTTCTTTGACGCTGCCAAGAGGGTTGAAGCCTTCTAACTTGGCGTAGATGGTGACATTCGGGTTGGGATTCAGGTGATTGATGCGCACCAGTGGGGTATTACCGATAGTCTCCAGGATGAGCTCGCCGATGGGCTCCATCCGATCATCCTTTTCTCAAGCGACTCAGCGACTGTCCGCGTCTAGGGAGGTGACGTCTCGCCCTACCATTCAAGAATACAGGCGCCCCACGTAATCCCTGCCCCAAACGAGGTTAAGGCGATCAGGCTGCCGCGATGGATTTTCCCGGTGCGACTGAGTTCATCGAGAGCCATGGGATGTGTGGCGGCCGATGTATTGCCGTAACGCTCACCGCTTTTATGCACTTTGGCAATGTCAATCTGCGCCAATTCTGCCACCTTGTGCACCATGCGCTGATTGGCCTGGTGCGTGATTAGGTAATCGAGGTCATTGACAGTGAGCTCGGCGCCCCTCAGGGCCTCGATCAAGGCCTCATGCATCACGCGCGGGGCATAACGTAAGACCGCCTTGGCCTCCTGGTAAATGAAATTCTTGGGCATGCGCTCGTCGGGATTGTCATCGTGCCCACGCTTGAACTCAGTGTCAAGTTGAATGGTGCTGCTATACTGCGTGCGCAACCAACTGCTGCGAATACAACCCAGAGCGTGCGTGCCGAGGACCACTGCGCCGGCGCCGTCGGCGAACATGATAGCGGTATTGCGATCGAACCGACTGACGGTGCGGGACATGGTATCCGAGCCGATGACCAGCGCGTACTGATCCTGGTCAGAGCGGTGTTTATCCACGAACAACTGGCGCTCGGCATCGATCAGGGCGAAGATGAAGCCGGTACAGCTCGCCTGTAGATCCCAGGCGATGGCGTGATCAGCACCGATATAGTGCTGAATCTTGATGGCCGTGGCGGGGTAGATCTGTTCCTGGGAGTTCGTGGCCGCGAGAATATAGCGCACCTGCAACGGACTGATCTGCGCCTGTTCGAGAGCTCGGAAGGCGGCCACCGCACCCATGGTGGAGGTGTTTTCGTCCTTACCAATCGCCTCATACAGCACCGTCGGCCAGTTCCCCTGCGGACCGCTGTATTGGGTGGCGATACGTCGCTCGCGAATGCCGGTCAAATCGACGATTTTTTGGGCAGGCGTGTCGAGAAAGCGTTCCAACTCGTCATTCGTCAGAACCTTGGCCGGCAGGTAGGACCCGGTGCCGAGAATCCCGATCCGGCATGTCATCATACAACCTCCCTATACCACTGCCTGCTGCCCTTCACCGGACATCTATGCACCGCTACGGCAAGGGCTCACGATACCAGACTTGGGCATTAAAGACAAGGTCAAAGGGCGAGACGATGGCGCTCTTGCCCCTCCTTGACAAGCTGAAGATGCCTCTGCTAGGGTACCGCATGCGATATCGCGCGGCGATGGCTTGAGGAAGGTATACGACAGCGTTGGCCTCTCCCAGTGGAGCGAACAGGCCAGAGCTGTCACGAATTACCCCCAATGAAGGTGAGACCGATTATGCGCAAACACTATCTATTTGCCCCCGGGCCGACCTCGGTCCCCCCCGAAGTCCTCCTGGAGCTTGCGAAGCCGGTGCTGCACCATCGCGAGCCGCAATTCCTCGAAACCCTGTCGGAGGTGCGGGAGGGCCTGAAATATCTCTTCCAGACCTCTGGCGAGGTGATCCTTCTGTCAGCCTCTGGCACCGGCGCCATGGAGGCGGCCGTGGCCAATCTGTTCTCCACCGGTGACCGGGCCCTGGTCATCAGTGGTGGCAAGTTCGGCGAGCGCTGGGGAGAGATCTGTCGCGCCTATGGGGTAAAGGCCGTGACTCTGGAGGTCCCCTGGGGCGAGGCGGTTAAGCCGGGTGACGTGGTCGCTGCTTTGGCGCGGGATGACTTGATCCGCGGTGTCTGCGTTCAGGCGTGTGAGACCTCCACCGGCGCGGCCCACGATGTGCGCGCCCTGGGGGAAATCGTCAAGGCACATCCGCAGGCCCTGCTCCTGGTGGACGCGGTGTCCGCACTTGGTGCCACTGATGTCCGCACGGATGAGTGGGGGCTCGATGCCGTCGTCGCCGGCTCACAAAAGGCCATGATGCTGCCGCCGGGATTGGCCTTTGTGGCCATGAGCGACAGGGCCTGGCGGCGGGCGGCGGAGACCAATTTGCCGCGCTATTATTTCGATCTGCTCAAGATTCGCAGCGAACTTGAGCAAGATGACCATCCCTATACCTTACCCACCCCGGTGGTGGTCGCCTTGCGTGAGGCGCTCAGATCCCTCCGTGCGGAAGGACTCGACCACATCTTTCGGCGCCATCGACAGCTCGCCGAGGCCACACGCGCTGGGATCAAGGCCCTGGGGTTATCGCTGCTGGCGGAGAAATCCCCGAGTGACGCCCTCACTGTCGTCCGTGTTCCGGCAGGGATCGACGGCGCCCGCATCCCCAAGCTGTTCCAGGACCTGTGCAATATCACCATCGTGGGCGGGCAGGACCGCTTGCGTGGCAAAGTATTCCGGCTGGCGCATATGGGCTACGTCGATACCTTTGACGTGATCACCATGGTGTCAGCCGTCGAGATCGTCCTCCATCATCTGGGATATCCTCTCGAATGGGGAGCTGGGGTGCGGGCGGCGCAGGAGGTCTTGGCCACATCTATGCAATAACACCTGGCTGGGGACCCGCAGGTCATACACAACAGCACCGGAGGTGACATAGTTGATGCGCATTCTGGTCAGTGATACCATTGCAGCACCAGGTCTCGACCTGTTGCAGAAAGCCACGGGGTTGCAGGTCGATCACCGCCCCGATCTATCAGCTGACGAGCTGAAAGCGTGCATCGGGGAATATGAGGGTTTGATCGTGCGCAGCCGCACCAAAGTCACTGCTGAGGTCCTGGCTAATGCCAGCCGACTGCGGGTCATCGGCCGCGCCGGCATCGGCGTGGACAATATCGACGTCGCGACGGCGACGACAGCGGGCGTAGTGGTCATGAACACGCCGGAGGGCAACACCAACACAGCCGCAGAGCACACGATCGCCATGCTGTTAGCGCTGGCGCGCAACATCGCACCGGCGGATGGCGCGATGAAGCGGGGCGAGTGGGAGCGCGAGCGCTTCGTTGGCGTGGAGGTTGTTGGGAAAATACTGGGGGTCATCGGTCTGGGTCGGGTTGGGGCTCTGGTGGCCAAGAAGGCTCAAGGGTTGGGGCTAATCACCCTGGCCTATGATCCCTTCGTGTCCAGGGAGCGCGCCCAGAGCATGGGGGTAGAGCTCTTGGATCTCTCGGAATTACTCTCCCGGGTGGATTTCATCACCGTCCATACGCCCAAGACCCGTGGAACTACACACCTCATCGGCCCTGACGAATTTGCGCTCATGAAGCGCGGCGTGCGTGTAGTCAACTGCGCCCGCGGCGGCATCATCGACGAAGCCGCGCTCTATGAGGCCATCCAGTCGGGAACCGTGGGAGGTGCCGCCCTCGATGTGTTCGAGAGCGAACCTCCAGGCAGCGATGAGCTGCCGCTCGTCCACCATCCTGCCGTGCTCTGTACGCCACACCTGGGGGCCTCTACTGAGGAAGCTCAAGAGCGCGTCGCCGTCGATATCGCCCAGCAGATGATCGATTACCTGCAATCTGGCTCCATTCGCAACGCGGTGAATGTCTATCCCCTGGACGCCGAGATGTTGCGCAAAGTTGAACCGTACATGCACCTTGCTGAGCTACTCGGCAGCTTCGTCGTGCAGATGGTCGAGGGGGGACTGACGGAACTAGCGGTGCGGTACAGCGGCGATGCCGGCGCATTGGAGTTTAAGCCGATCACCGCTGCCCTGCTGACCGGGCTCCTAAAAAAATCCCTGCCCGAACATGTCAACGTGGTCAACGCCCCGCACCTGGCGAAGGAGCGCGGGATTCGTGTCAGCGAGACGATTAGCAGTGACGTGGAGGACTACAGCAGCCTGATTACCGTCGAGTTGACGACGGACAAGTCCAAACGACAGGTGGCCGGCACGCTTTTCGGCCGCAAGGAGCCACGCATCGTGAGAGTCGACGACTACCGCCTGGAGGCAGTGCCGAGCGGCTACATGCTGGTGTTTTCGAACCAGGATACGCCAGGGGTGATCGGGAAGATCGGGACGATCCTGGGCAGCAATCAGATCAACATTGCTGGTATGCAACTGGGTCGAGTCGCCCCACATAGCATGGCGGTGGCGGTGGTCAACGTTGACTCCGCGATTCCAATCGCGATCATGCAGGAAATTCGTCGGCTGCCAAACATCTTCCATGCGATGCTGGTGGAACTGTAGGTGCTCTCAGGGGGCAGAGGTGTATACCTTCTAAATCGAGCGACACAAGGTTCGTACACACGATCTGCTGTGACAAATCCCCCCGCGCGACGCGCGGGGGGATTTGCCGGCGACTGCAAACGAAGTGTCCCAATGTCGTGTGGTGCGATTTAGGCAGCTCCCGAAGCGACCGGTAGGCGGATGATGAAGGTGGTGCCACGTCCGGCTTCACCGTGGGCCGTGAGCGTGCCGTGGTGCCCCCTGATGAGTGCCTGAGAGACGCTTAGGCCAAGCCCTGTGCCGCGCACCCCTTTGGTGGTGAAAAATGGATCGAACAGGCGGCGTTGCACCTCTGGCGTCATGCCCACGCCCGTGTCGCTCACCGCCACGCAGACCTCTTTACCTTCAGTCCAACTCCGCAGGGTGAGCTGACCTCCTTGCGGCATGGCCTCCACAGCGTTGAGCAAGAGGTTCGTCAACACCTCGCGCAACTCCGCCGCTCGGCCCACGATCTGCGGCAGCGGCATGAGCTCCAAGCGCACTTCCACCGGCCGCCCTTCACGCCTGGCGTGATCGTGCCAGACGGGCTGGGTGGTCTCCACGACCTCCTGCACCACGGTATTCAGGTCGAGCGCAGCCATCTCCGAGGTTCCGGAGCCGCGTGCTAAGTGTTGCAAGCGGCGGACGATGGTGGCACCATCGGACGCTGCCTGGGCAATCAGGTTCAGGCCGCGCTGCAGCGTGGTCGAGTCCGTTCCCTGGAGGGCAAGTATCTGGGCCCGTGTCAGAATGGTGGTCAAGACATTGTTGAAATTGTGCGCGATGCCGGCGGCCATCTCCCCCACCATGCGTAATTTCTCGGCCTGCAGCACCTGCTCACGAAGCTGACGCTCCTCGGTCACATCTTTACAGATGGCCGACAGACCTGCCAGCGTGTTGTGGGGGCCGCGCAACGGGGAAAGCGTCAGCAACACATCGCGGGGCGTCCCGCCGCTGGGGCTCAAACGGGTATAGACCTGCAGGCTCTTGCCGCGGCGTTCGATCTCGGCGCGCCAGTGCCCATACGATTCACGTGGCAGAAGTGTCCAGATCGGTTGCTGCAGCGTTGCCGCTGCGGGTGCCTGAAACATGTGCTCCGCACTGGTATTCCAGGACGTGATCCGATCGGCGATGTCCACGGTGAAGATGGCATCGCCTGCCCCCTGGACAAGATTTTCCAGGAAGCTTTTGGTGGATGCGACCTCGCCGTAGAGACGGGAGTTATGCACGGCCAGGGCAATGGAGTCAAGTAGCAGGCGGAGCAAGTCGAGCTCGACCGACGTGAGGGCTTCTTGCGGGGCATCACGCACCAGTTTTAAGACGCCGACGACCTGCTCTTGCAACACGATCGGTGCCAATACCACCTGGGCATTGGGGAGGTGGAGGACCTCAAGGGCGGTGGGGATGGATACAGCATCGCCAGGCTGCCAGCCGAGGTTAGGACCACTGCCGTAGACCTGTTGTAGCGGCGACCCCGAAGAGGTGAACAGCCAGACATAGAAGCCGGTATAGCCGAGGCCGGCCTGGAGTTGATCGCTGAGAGCTTCCAGAATGGCCGGTAATTCCAATTGGCTCAAGATCACCTGGGAGATAGCGCGCTGGATGCCAAGCTGGGTCGCGCGCAGGGCATGCTGCGTGGCGGTCTGCTGCGACGCCTGGAAACGCTGCTGGGTGTGCAATGCTAGCGCCAAGAGCTCAACGACTGTTTGGACAAGCCCGATGCTGTCATCATCCCACAGCCGTGTGGCTGTAGCCAAACAGGCGAGCATGCCCAGGCCTTCGGGATCCAGGTGTATAGGGCAGAATAAGGCACTGGTGTACCCCTGAGCGACGAGTGGAGGGGGAAGGGACAGCCGTTCGGGGCTGGGATCGGCGTGCACAAGGACAACGTGGTCAGCAGCCAACGTATGGTGGAGGAGGTCTGCCCAGGCGGGTGAATCAAGGACGATTCGGAGCATCGGTGGACAATCGAGCGTCACACGTTCGTGCAAAGGGGTATTGGGGGCTTCACGCAGGTAGAAAACCACCGTGGTCGCCCCAAGCAGACGTTGGACCTGACTGAGAACGGTACTGACCGGCTCTAGCGCCGTGGCGTCGACGATGGTGGACTGCGTGAGCGTGAGCAGCTGCGTCAGGAGGGTGCGCACCTCCTGCTGGCCCCCGGTCCGACCAACGCGGCGGGTTAAAGCTTTGTTGACCGCCTCTTCGACCTCGTTTTCGTGAAAAGGCTTGGTGAGATAGCCAGAAGCGCCGTAGGCCATGGCCCCTCGGATGCTATCGAGAGAGGCGTAGGCAGTGATCATGATAGCCTCGACGGTCGTGTCTGCCTCCTTAATCGCTCTCAATACGTCGATGCCGTTCATGTCGGGCATTTTCAGGTCGAGCAGGACCAGGTCGGCCGGTGAGGTGCTGAGCACATGCAAGGCGGTGGCGCCGCTTTCAGCCGTCATCACCTGGTATTTGGGGTGGAGGATCTCCATCAGAGCTGCTCGCACCCCAGGTTCATCATCCACGACCAGAATCCGTGGCGTGTCCTGCATTGCGTCCCTACCTCTACGATCGATACTGCCACCGCGAGCCTAAACCACCGTGCTTGCGCTACAGCTACCACGTGTTGTCGTGGGTGTCAAGAACGAACCCCCGCCAAAAAGCTTTGAACCGCTCTAGGTCCAGAGTTATAATAGCACACTTGGCTTCATTTGGACGGCTTGTATGGTAAGTTAACCCTTAAATCATGTCGTCTAACAGGGATTGTATGCGGTATGCTCGCTTCCAAGACTGAGATTCCCAAGGGTGTCAGGGTGTATCTCCCACCCCAGGCGGCCCGCAAGCGCGAGATCGAGACCAAGCTCCTCTCCGTCTTCCAGCGCTGGGGGTTCCAGGAGATCGTCACCCCAAGCTTCGAATATTATGAGGTGTTGGCGCTGGGTGTGGGCGAGGAGTTTCGCGATCGCACCTTCAAACTAACCGAGCAAGCCACAGGCCGCCTGCTCGTGTTGCGGTCGGACATTACCCCGCAAATCGCGCGGGTCGCTGCGACCATTCTGAAGGATTACCCCAAGCCGCTGCGATTTTGCTACAACAGCAATGTCTTCCGCAACGTCGAGCCGCAGGTAGGGCGCCATCGTGAGGTCTATCAAGCCGGTGTCGAGCTCATGGGTCTGGAATTGCCGGAAGCAGATGTCGAAATGATCGCCATTGCGGTCGAATGTCTGATGGAGGTGGGGCTGACGGATTTCAAAATCGCTGTCAGCCAGGTCGAGTTCCTACGCGGGTTGCTCGAACAATTGCGGCTGCCCAACGAGGCCGAGCGGCAGGTGCAGGCCGCCTTACATCGCAAGGATAGCTCGGCGCTCGACCTCCTGATGGAAGAATGTCGGCTAGAGTGGAGCGCCCGTGACATGCTCCTGGCCTTGCCTCACCTCTTCGGCGGTGAGGAGGTCTTGGCCGCGTCCAGCCGGCTGGTGAATAATCTGCGCTCAGAGCAGGCGTTGACCAACTTGCAGACGGTCTACGACATGTTAAAGGTGTATGGCCTCGAGTCTTTTGTCCTCCTCGATCTGAGCGAAATCCGCGGCTTCGATTACTACACCGGTATCGTTTTCGAAGGGTTCACGGCTAATTTGGGCTATGAAATCTGCGGCGGCGGCCGCTACGATCATTTGATCGGTCGTTTCGGCGAGGAGTGCCCCTCGACTGGGTTTGCCATCGACATCGAGAAGCTGCAGATGGCGCTGGAGCGCCAGGGTGCGTTGCGCTCGCCCATGCATGTCGACTTTCTGATCATCGACTTTAAGCCGGATAAACGTGATGCCCTACGCATCGCCAAGGAGCTGCGGCAGCTCGGCTATCGCGTCGCACGCGATATTATCCGCCGCGATCTGGCGGGGTCGCTGGCCTATGCGCAGCGCATGGGGATCGCCCGCGGAATCATTCTGGGAACCAATGGTCTGGGGTCTCATGAGGCCTTGCTGAAAGACCTCTATGCCGGTTGGGAGCGCGTGGTGTCGGTGAGTGAATTGGTCCAGGTGATCGTGTCGCTGGACGATCACCCATCCTCGTAGGAGAATCGGTATGCCGTCGGTTGCGGTGGTTGGGGCGCAGTGGGGAGATGAGGGCAAGGGGAAGATCGTCGATTTGCTCACGCTCAAGGCCGATGTGGTGGCCCGCTTTCAGGGGGGCCCCAACGCCGGTCATACGGTGGTAGTTCAGGGCCAACAATACATTCTCCATTCCCTGCCAACCGGCGTGCTTCATCCTGGGAAAAAAGCGGTGATCGGCAACGGGGCGGTGATCGACCCCATTGCCCTGCACGAGGAGATCGAAGCCTTGCGCCACCAAGGTATCGAGGTGAAGGATCACCTCCTGATCAGCCGCAAAGCCCATTTGATTCTCCCGTATCACAGCGCCATTGATCAGGCGCGTGAGGCATTTCGTGGCGACCGCCGCATCGGCACGACGGGGCGTGGCATTGGGCCTGCCTATACCGACAAGGCGGCACGTATGGGAATTCGCTTCGCTGATCTCTTCGACGAAGCGCTGCTGCATGATCGCCTGCAGGCAAACCTGGCCGAGAAGAATCCTATCATCGAGACCGTCTACGGCCATGCGGGTTTTGACCTCGATGTGCTGCTGGCGTGGTGCCTTGAATGGCGTGACAAGCTGGGTGGCTATCTGGCGGATACCGAGCGCGTGCTGCGCGACGCCCTGCTGCGGGGGGATAACCTCCTGTTTGAAGGAGCCCAGGGTGCCATGCTGGATATCGACCATGGCACCTATCCCTTTGTGACCTCGTCGAATACCACGGTCGGTGCCATCTGCACGGGCCTTGGTATACCGCCATCGCGCATCGATCACGTCCTCGGGGTGGCGAAAGCCTATACCACGCGCGTTGGCATGGGCCCCTTTCCCACCGAGCTTGACGACCAGGTGGGTGACCGTATGCGCACCGTTGGCGCCGAGTACGGAGCCACGACGGGTCGCGCCCGCCGCTGCGGCTGGTTCGACGCGGTGATGGTACGGCAAGCGGCCTGGCTCAATGGCTTCACCAGCCTCAGCCTCACGAAGCTCGACGTGCTGGACGGCTATGACCACATTAGAGTCTGCGTCGCCTATGAATATAAGGGCAAGTTCTTCGAGCATTTGCCGGATGAGCTGGAAGTGTTATCGAATTGCCGGCCGCAGTATATCGACATGGGTGGATGGCAGGAAAGCACTGTCGGGGTGACCACTTACGAACAGCTCCCCGAGCGCGCCCGTGCCTACATCGAAGAGCTGACGCAACGCCTGGAGCTGCCGGTCTCCATCATCTCCACGGGCTCCGGGCGCGAGCACAGCATCCTCTTGCGCGATCCATTTGAGGCTCGCTCGTAGCTGAGCATTGTTTCCTCTCCCTCTGGGAGAGGGGCAGCGTGAGGGATATGTTTCGTTGAGGAGACAAACGCCGAAGTCGCCTTATCCCAGGATATGAAAGCCGTGAAACTCGCCAATGTACGGCTCTACCGCGACCTGTATGGCGCTCACATGCGCCCCCGGAGGCCCGTCATGGCACCAGGCGATGAACGCCTGTACAGCGTCCTCCTCCCCTTCCACTACGGCCTCAACATCGCCATCATAGCGGTTCCGTACCCAGCCTGATAGTCGCTGTGTCTGCGCCACGTCGCGAGCAGAGGCGCGAAAATACACCCCTTGCACTCGCCCGGAGATGACAAGCCTCGCCCGCATCGATTCCTGATTACTGCTGGTCCGGTCCATCGCCTGTCTCTCGCCCCGAAGCCACACGCTTCGCCACGAAGATGCTCACCTCGAAGAGCAGACACAGGGGCACCGCCAGCATTACTTGGCTGAAGACGTCGGGCGGGGTCAGGATGGCGGCGATGACAAAGGCGACGAGCACGGCATACTTGCGATTCTTGACGAGGAATTCCGGCGTTACCACCCCGACCTTGGCGAGGAAATACATCAACACCGGAAACTCGAACACCAAGCCGGCGGCCAGGATGAGGCGCATGCAGAAGGAGAGATAGTTCGACAGGGTGATGTTAGGCTGCCATAACTCGCCGCCTTGCGAGATCAGAAAGTGCAAGGCGATCGGCAAAATCACAACGTAGGCAAAGATGGCGCCGAGGAGAAACAGGATCGTGGAGATGATCAGAAAGGGGAATGAGTACCGGCGCTCATGCTCATACAGCCCTGGCGCGACGAACTTCCACACCTGGAAAAGAAGCAACGGGACGCTGAGGAACAGGCCGGCATAGAATGCCACTTTCAGGTTAACGAAGAAGGCCTCGGTCGGAGCGATGAAGACCAGACGCGTGGGCATCGGTCGTTGCAGGAGAAGCAGGAGCTGCTGCGAAAAGCCGTAGGAGATCGCAAAGCCAAGGCCTATCCCCACTAGACTGATGATAAGTCGATGACGCAGTTCGTCCAGGTGATCGGTAAACGGCAGCTTATCATCGGACCCGATCGCCTTTCTCCAGATCTTCGCTATCAAGCCCCATACCCTCCTCGGCTCGTTCGATCCCCGGTGCCCGGCCTTTCACACGTGGCGAGATGGTTGGGGTGCGAGAGCTCGTGTCGGTACTCGCGTCAGCCATCATCGTACTCTGGAAATCATCGGCGGTCCTTTTGAACTCTGCGAACCCGCGGCCGAGGGACTTCGCCAACTCAGGAAGCTTCCGCGGTCCGACGACGATCAGCGCGATAACCAGAATAATTAACAGCTCTTGCATGCCGATGCCAAACATGGCGCACACCCTAAGCTGGAACATCAGTGGACGGTGTTGCATGACCGGCGACACACGCCGGATGCTCCGCTACACCGCTGGACTGTGAGCGATTGCCCCTTCAATAGACGAGAAGCTAACATAGGTCTGTTGGGCTGTCAACGGCGATGCGGTATGCCACGTGCGAGGATCACCCACCCCTAGCAAGCTTCATGCCGCTCTCCAGCCGCCTGCCTCGCTTGGGCAATGAGATGAAACGTCCCTCGACCCTATGCTCTCATTATGATGATTTCAGGACTATCAGTTTGATCGAGAAGGTAAGCCAGAAGGAGAAACATAAAAAGACAAGCACGCGGGAAATAGGTGCCCAGCAGGGGCGTGAGCGGCCCCGGGCAACTGATGCGTAAGCCAGGATGCTCCCAGGTAGCTGGCTACGGCCCATGGTGGGGGCGTGCGACGCAGCACGAGGCCGCTACTCGGCTGACATAAGCTCGGCACAAACGACAGTGCGAGGCGTCACGGCAGTGATGCCGTTATGTCCCGGCCTGGCGCTCGTCCACGACCAGTTTAGCGTGCTCGCCCGCCTGAGGGCCCTTCCCTGTCAGAGTCGCCTTCACCACCCCATAAAGATAGACCATGGTGCTCGAGGGCGCATCCCAGTATTCGGCCTTCTCGACGTCTACTTTCAGTAGGGCGAGGTTGGGGTCATTGAGACCCTGGGGAAACCACGTAGAGAACCATGGACTCCAGAGCTCCCCCATCTTCTGCCGATCGCGCACGAGGCTGGCTGTGCCAGAGACGGAGACGTAGTCCTGATGCTCGGGGTCGGCGAAGCTCACGTTAACCTGGCGGTGCTGCTGCGATTCTGCCACTTTAGGCGCATCCGCCGAGGTAAAGAACCACAACTCTCCCTGGAACGCCATCTGTGGGGCCGCCATTGGGCGACTGCGCAGCGAGCCATCCTCTTCAACGGTCGTGAGCATGGCGATGCGAATATTTTTGATCAGCTCGTCCAGTTTCTGAAGCTGCTGTTGGCGGTATGTTGACTGGTCCATTGCTGTCCTCCCTGTCGACGACCTACGCCGCGGCCATGGCGCAATAGCAACAGTGGTGCTCGGCCATCTGGCTATTGCGCCGACCGTGACGGACTCTGCGCGAGCTCGTATCGACGACCTACTATCTGAGACTTACGTCCTTCGCACTAGAGGCAGTGAACTCTGCCACGCACAACCTCAGGATCAGCAGTCTCAGATCAGGGGGTTTCTGGAGATGTGTGGCGGTTAGCGTCGCCAGCTTGACTCAGGCGTCCGGGCTGCGAAGAGTTGCTGTTGTGTGGTCGCATCTAACGTTCCCGTTTGGGGCAAGCCATGCGATGTCTGAAATTCGCGGATCGCCTCCTGGGTCTTGGGCCCCATTATACCATCGATCCTGCCCGGCTCATAGCCGGCATCTCGTAAGGCGATCTGGGCGTCTCGCACCATATTCTCCTGTGGCCTTACGTCGGAAGGCATTGCCTGCGAAGAGGATTGGTTCGGGTGTGCGTCCTTTGGCATCAAACGCCCCTTCGTCTGCTCCTCTTCATACGTCGGAGTCATCGTTCCTGATTGCTGTGCCCCAGCCATCAGGGGGAAGGCCGCAAGCGCTGCGATCATGCAAATCAGCAGGGTTCGTCGCATTGTTCGCTCCTTCTGTTCTGTTGCTCACCTCCGCTCAGTCTGTATCTTTCCAAGATATGGACCCGCCAGAGGATCGCTTGTCTCCAACTATGCACCAAAATCCACCCTGCCCCGCCAACGTCGCCTCTTGGGAGCCGCCCGGGTTCCCTACCGGCTACGCATCTGGCGCTCTTGGGGGTCGTGTTGGTGCATGAGTATGTTGCGTTCTCACACCCCTCATACTCGTGCAACTTGTTTGCCATCGACGGCCAGGTAGAGGGGGCAGACCGTTGGAGCGCCATCGCCGAGGCATCGGGCACAGTGACTTCCAAGAAGAGAACCGGTTCATCAGCCGGCAGGTGGGTGTCCTCCCGCACCTCCTTCTCCTTATCGAGTTCCCATCCTTGGTGACGTCAGGATGGGAACTCGGCGCAATCCCACTGTCCCAGCCTTACCTCTCAGGTTGACAGGCGATATGTTATACGCCTCTCAGACTGAGACACATAGTCCACCCTGCAGGCGCCGTCATGCGCCGTAGCGGCTATTCGTCGCTGGCGCAGATGCGGCGCCACACTATTCGGCCGACCCTAGGCGGTGAGCGGATCGCCGTTAGCGGGCGCTGTTGGTTGTTGGCTTAATGGTGTGACCGGCGAGGCCGCAGCCGTTAAAGGTCACAACGCCCGAAGAATGTAAATGCCGGGCACATGTGCAACACCTGGGGGGTGACGATCTGCGACGGGAGTGGGCCAGTGTTCGTCACCGGCTCGAGATAGGCTCGCTCGATCAAGTTGAGCTTCGTGTCGATCGGTACCCCCAGCAGGCCTGTTAGCACTACTGAGCAGTAGGGCTCGCTCTGGCAGTGTCGGGCGAACTTGTACGCATAGAGATAGCGGCGTTGGGGATGGGTGGGGAGATAGCGGTCTGCGCTGTTCAGCAGCTCGTCGCCGGTGATCGCAGCGATGCCCATCAGCCGTGGCGAATTGTAGACCGCGAGATTCGTGAAGGTAGCCTTGCCCGTGGTCTCGTGCTGGACGCCCACGACGACGAGAAAGTCCCTAGGATCATCGTTGAGCCTCGTGGGCAGACTTACGTTATATACCGCATCCGAATTGTCGCCAAAGCAGGGCGTGCGGCGCTTCAGGCACGTTAGGCCAGATAGGAGGGGTGTGCGCATGCGTCGACGTTTGATCTCTAACCCTCGATACTGCGCCTGAACGGCGTCGATCAGGAGGTCTAAGGCGGGCTTGAGCCATGCTTCCGAGGTCTCGGTGCCACGCGGACGCTCAGGCGGGAGGGGAAAGGGTTCAATCGGCATGAGCGTTGGGGGCGTCACGCGCAGCACGGTCGCGGGAGGTGTGCGTATATACTTCTCACCCGCGGTGGCATCGGCGAATTGCGCCACACGCATGAGCATGGTGAATTCATCGCTTTCCTTCGTCATGCCCATCCGCGTGAGGTCGCGTGGAATGACATCGGTGTTGACAATCGCCTCTGGGGCTCCACTGCTGGCAAGCCATTGCCGGAGCAGCGCATCGAGGCGGCGATCGGCTGTACTAATCACGACCGTCTCTCGATCAAAGGGATAGCCCGCCGCGCCATTCGGGGTGCCGGTGGTGGAGATGACCTTTAAATTGAGGCTATCCCCCAGGCTGGCGAACAACTCGCGGCGCCCAAGCCAGCCCTTCCGCGAAAACACGTAATTCCGAAAACCGAAGTACCTCGTGGGCGGTGGGGTCTGCCCGACAAATACGAGGGCCTCATCCTCACGCAGCTGCCACGCCCAGTGAAGAGACCCGTCGGCAGGGCACGGGGGCTTCGCTGCTAGCTCAACGTGCTCACCAGGAGCCGGGGGCAGGCAATACACACCGTAGGGGGAATTCGGGTTGTTGCCATAGCACTGTGGCAGTGCGAGACAGTCTTCAACCCTAAAAAACCGCACCTGCCCAGCCTGTACTACATAGCCGCCGCGTGTCAGTGCTGCCGCAAGCCGCTCCGCTGTCTCCTGCCAACGAGCGACCGGCACCGCCGGGTGAGGCACCGGGGCCGTTTCAACTTCCGCAGGTCCGCGGGCAGGGACGTGCACTTGTACCGTACATCCGAGAACCACGAGGACAAGAAGCGCCTGGGTGATGCCTAACAGACGATATGAGAGCACACCAGGCCGCCGTGTTAGTTCCACTTATGGGCCATTTCGATGATTCCGCGCTGGGTTATCTCCGCCAGAGCGGAACCCCATAACCCTCCCCACTGCGTCCGCTTGCGGTTCAGTCCAGAGCCTAGCTCCTGGCGGGTATCGCGGTCGAGCAGGCGCGAGACCCACAGGCCGTACCGGGTTTGGAAGGCCCGGACCGCCGCTTGCGTCTGTGCCGTAAAGATGCCATCGACCGGACCCGAGTCAAACCCGAAGGCCTTCAAATGCGCTTGTGTGACTTGGATATCTCCGCGAAAGCGGCCGTCGACGGCCTGTTCACGTCCAGCGGTCACGATCCAGACTGCGGTATTGGATAGCTTCGGCGACGTGCTCGACACCGATTGACTCCACGCCCGCGAGGTCGGCGATGGTGCGTGCCACTTTGAGGACGCGATCGTACCCCCGGGCGCTCAGGCCCAGCCGGCCCATGGCCAACTCCAGTAGATGACGACCGCCGGCATCCAACCGACAGTATACGCGCAAATGCCTGGGCAGCATATGCGCATTGCAGAACAGCCCGTCCGCGGCATAGCGCTGCTGTTGCAGGGTGCGGGCCGCATAGCCGCGGGCACGGATGGTGGCCGAGGATTCCTCTGGGGCTGCCGAGGCTAGGTCGCGGTATTGCACGGGGGGCACTTCGACGTGGAGATCGATGCGATCCAGCAGCGGACCCGAAATACGACTCAGATATTTCTTCACATCCAGGGGCGAGCAGCTACAGGTTTTCTCGGGGTGACCGCGCTGGCCGCAGGGGCAGGGATTCATCGCGCCCACCAACATCAGCCGCGCCGGAAACGTCACCGACATCGAGGCCCGCGCAATCGTCACGACCCCATCCTCGAGCGGTTGGCGCAAGACCTCGAGGACATGGCGGCGGAACTCGGGCAATTCATCCAAGAAGAGCACGCCATTGTGGGCCAGCGACACTTCGCCCGGCATCGGTACGTGGCCCCCGCCGATCAGCCCCGCATCCGAGATGGTGTGGTGGGGGGCGCGAA
>Ga0137403_10001939_pt1 | contig 25790 bp, 22 predicted proteins | sample CZOMad2_1_16fung_FD_122057 | JGI IMG/M metagenome (GOLD analysis project Ga0137403, IMG submission 122057) | Vadose zone soil fungal communities from Angelo Coast Range Reserve, California, USA - CZOMad2_1_16fungal (Hybrid Assembly) | ecosystem: Environmental > Terrestrial > Soil > Vadose zone... | reverse complement strand
CACCGGGATCGCCGCGGCCGCGATCGCGGCGCCGATCTTCTCCGCGTCCTCGCCGATGAGGAGAGCGTGGGCGACCTGCCCCCGGGCCGCGGCCGCGAGCGGTCCCCAGGCCTGCCCCTTGCCTTTGCCCCCCGCGATGAGCACGATTCGCTCCGGAAAGCTTTCGAGCGCCCGGAGGGTCGAGGCGACGTTGGTGCCCTTCGAGTCGTTGTAGTAGTGGACCCCCTTGAGGTCGCGGACCCACTCGATCCGGTGCGCCACGCCCCGGAAGCTCGCGACGGCCGTACGGATCGCCGCGGGCGAGACGCCCGTCCAGAGCGCGCATGCCGTCGCCGCGAGGACGTTCTCCACGTTGTGCTGGCCGCGCAGGAAGATCTCCGACAGCGGGCAGATCTCCTCGACATGGCCGTTGAGCTTCGCCGCGATCCGCCCGTCGCGGACGAAGACGCCGTGCGCCAGCTCACGGCGCCGGCTGAACCACACCACGGGTGCCTGCGTTCGGGCCGCCAGGGCCCGCGTCGCGTCGTCATCGGCGTTCAGGACGGCGCAGTCGGCCGCCGTCTGATTCGCGAAGATCCGGGCCTTCGCATTCACGTAGGCGTCGAACGTCCCGTGACGGTCGAGGTGGTCCGGGGTGAGGTTGAGCACCACCGCGACCCTCGGCTGGAACAGCTCGGTCGTCTCGAGCTGGAAGCTCGACACCTCGCACACCACGAGACCGTCGGCCGGAAACGCGAGCGCGTGCGCGGCGAGCGGCGTGCCGATGTTCCCGGCGACGAGAACGGGCCGCGGCTGCTGGTCCAGCACCGCGCCGATCAGCGCCGTGGTCGTGGTCTTGCCGTTCGTGCCGGTGATCGCGATCGTGTCCGCCTCCGTCGCCCGCCAGCCGAGCTCGAGCTCGCCGATGATCGGCACCTGCCGGGCGCGCACCCCGGCGAGCTGATCCCCATCGAGCGGGACGCCCGGGCTCACCACCACCAGCTCGGCGCCGGCGAAGGCGGCCGCCGTCTCACCGGCGCCCGCGAGCACGCGCACGCCGATCTCGGAGAGCCCGGCCGCCTCGCGCCCCAGCGCCCCGATCGGCCTGGCGTCGGTGCCGACGACGTCGGCGCCGGCCGCGCGCAGGAGCCGCGCCGCCGCGATGCCGCTCTTCGCGAGGCCGACCACCGTCACCCGACGGCCCGCGAGGGAGCGCAGGTAGGCCTGACCCCGGGTCATCGCTTCCACCTCGTCCAGCGGGCTCACGCGCCCCTCATCTGAGCTTCAAGGTCGTGATCGCCAGCAGGGCCAACGCGAACGACACGATCCAGAACCGGACGACGATCTTGGGCTCGGGCCACCCCGAGAGCTCGTAGTGATGGTGCAGGGGCGCCATGAGGAACACGCGGCGCCCGGTCAGCTTGAAGCTCACGACCTGGATGATCACCGAGAGCGCCTCCACGACGTAGAGGCCGCCGATCAGCGGCAGCAGCAGCTCCGCCTTCGTCAGCACCGCGAGCGTGCCGATCGCGCCGCCCAGGGCCAGCGAGCCCGCGTCCCCCATGAAGATCTCGGCCGGATGGCAGTTGAACCAGAGAAACCCGATCGCCGCGCCGATCAGCGCCCCGCAGAAGACCGTCAGCTCGCCGGCCCCTCTCACGTTGAGGATCTTGAGGTAGTCGGCGGCCCGGAAGTTGCCCGTGAGGTACGCGATCACGCCGAACGCGGCGCCGGCCATGATGACCGGGCCGATCGCCAGCCCGTCGAGCCCGTCCGTCAGGTTCACGGCGTTCGACGCGCCGACGACGACGAGGATCGTGAACGGGATCCAGAGCCAGCCCAGATTGACGAGCCAGCCCTTGAAAAAGGGAATCGCCAGCACCGGCAGCCAGGCGCTGGGCGGCTGCCAGAAGACCAGCTGCAACACCGCGAAGGCCACCACGAGCTGCGCGCCGAACTTCACGCGCGTCCGGAGACCCTTCCGCGTCCGCAGCTTGGTCGCGTCGTCCCAGATCCCGATCAGCCCGAAGCCCGCGGTCGCCAGGATCACCACCCACACGTACCGGTTCGCGAGATTGGCCCAGAGCAGCGTCGTCGCGATGATCGCCGTCAGGATGACGATCCCGCCCATGGTCGGGGTGCCCTTCTTGGTGCGATGCCGCTCGGGCGTGTCCTCGCGGATCGTCTCGCCGCCGTGCTGCAGCTCGCGCAGGCGCCGGATGAGCCACGGGCCGATCACCAGCGAGATGATGAACGCCGAGATCAGGGCCATGAACGAACGGAAGGTCAGGTAGCGAAAGACGTTGAAGACGATGTGGTCCTTCGCGAGCGGGACGAGAAAGTAGTAGAGCATCCGTCCTTCTCATCGGGCCAGGCGCGCCACGAGCGCGTCCACGACCCGCTCCATGCGCATGCCCCGCGAGCCCTTGACGAGCACGACGTCGCCGCGGGCGACCCCCTTGAGGAGGTGGGCTACGGTGTCCTCGAACGTCGTGGCGTGGTACGCCCCGGCCAGGCCGGCCGCGCGCGCGGTCTCGACGGCGAGGCGCGCCAGACGTCCCACGCCGACGAACTCGTCGGCACCGGCCGCCACCACCGAGCGCCCCATCTCCTGATGCGCTTCCTCGGAGACGCTGCCCAGCTCCAGCATATCGCCCAGCACCACCACCAGGCGCCCGGATCCCGCCGCCGCCCGGCGCGCCGCGACCGTCTCGAGGGCGGCGCGCACCGAGACCGGGTTGGCGTTGTAGGTGTCGTCGAGGATGCCCACGCCGCCCGCGTCGCGCCAGACGCAGCGACCCGCCACCGGCAGCGCCTCGGCGAGGCCGCGGGCGATCTCGTCGAGCGGCCAGCCCAGGGCCACGCCCACCGCCGCGGCGGCGAGCGCGTTCGTCACGTTGTGCCGTCCGGCGAAGGCGAGCGTCACGCGCGCCCGGACGCCTGCGCTCTCGAGCGTGAACGCCAGGCCGCGCGCGTCGTCGACGAGGTCGCCCGTCGCCCGCACGTCGGCTCCGGCCGAGCGGCCGTAGGTGATGACGGGCGCGCGCGAGTCCCGCGCCATCCCGGCCACCCGCGGGTCGTCGGCGTTGAGCACGGCGCGGCCGTCGGGCGCGACGGCGCGGACCAGGGCGACCTTCTCGGCGCGGACGCCGTCGAGCGAGCCGAGAAATTCGGTGTGGGCGTGCGCCACCGTCGTCACGGCCGCGACGGTCGGGCGCGCCAGCTCGGCGAGCGTGGCGATCTCGCCCGGATGCTGGCTGCCGATCTCGAGCACGAGGGCCTGGTGCTCGGCCGTGAGCCGCAGGAGCGTCAGCGGCAGGCCCCACTGGTTGTTGAAGCTCCCGCTCGGCTTCAGCACCTGCCAGCGCGTGCCGAGGACGCCGGCGATCAGCTCCTTGGTGGTCGTCTTGCCGTTCGAGCCGGTCACCGCGACCACGGGGATCGAGAACCTCGCGCGGTGATACGCGGCCAGCATGCCGAGCGCGCGCGTCGTGTCCTCGACGAGAACCAGCGGCACGTTGGCCGGCACGTCGTCGTGCAGCGTGTGCACCACCAGGCAGGCCGCGCCGCGGGAGGCCGCCTCGGCGAGGAACGCGTGACCGTCGAGACGGTAGCCGCGGATCGCGAAGAAGGCTTCGCCGACGCCGAGCGAGCGCGAGTCGATGGCCACGCCCGTGACGGGCACGCCGAGGTCGCCGGCGACCAGCGCGCCCCGGGTGGCGCGGACGATGTCCTGCACGGTGAATGGCGGCACGGTCGCTCCTAGGTCCGGTGCCCCGACAAGATTCGCCGCGCGACGTCGCGGTCGTCGAACGGGAGCACGTCGGCGCCGACGATCTGATAGGTCTCGTGACCCTTCCCGGCGATGACCACCGTGTCGCCGGCCTCGGCCCAGGCGAGCGCGGCCCGGATGGCGGCTTCCCGGTCGGGCTCCGTCGCGTAGCGACTCGGGCCCGCCCCGGTCCGGCGCACGCCGACCACGATCTCGTCGATGATCGCCTCCGGCCGCTCCGATCGGGGATTGTCGGAGGTCACCCACACGCGGTCGCCGAGGCGCGCGGCGATCTCGCCCATGATCGGCCGCTTGCCGCGGTCGCGGTCGCCGCCGCAGCCGAAGACAACGGCGAGCCGGCGGCGCGTCAGCTTCCGCGCCGTGGTCAGCACCCGCTCGAGGGCGTCCGGGGTGTGGGCGTAGTCGACGACCACGAGGAACGGCTGGCCGGCCTGGACCTGCTCGAAGCGGCCCGGCACGGTGCCGACCGCCGCGAGCGCCTCCGCGATGGCGGGAGGCTCGAGGCCCAGCGCGAGCCCGGTCGCCACCGCCCCGAGCAGGTTCATCACGTTGTGCTCGCCGATGAGGGGCGAGGTGAGCGCCTGGCGGCCGCGCGGCGTCTCGACCGTCATCCGGATGCCCTCGAGCGACGACTCGTGGTCGAGGGCTCTGACACGCGCGGCGGCGCCGAGGCCGAAGGTGAGCACGGTCAGGTCGAGCCCGCACACCATCGTCGCCCCCGCCGCATCGTCCGCGTTGATCACGGCGGTGCGCGCGGGCTTCGGCGATTCGGCGAGCAGCTCGAACAGGCGGCGCTTGGCCAGCCGGTAGCTCTCGAGCGTTCCGTGGAAATCGAGATGGTCCTGCGTCAGGTTCGTGAAGACCGCGACGTCGAACGCGAGCCCGTCGGCGCGGGCGAGCGCCAGCGCGTGCGACGACACCTCCATCGCCACGCCCCGGACCCCGCGGTCGCGCATGTGCGCGAGCATCGCCTGGAGCTCGAGCGCTTCCGGCGTCGTCTGGCCGGCCGGTCGAGTCTCGTCGCCCAGCACGTACTGGATCGTGCCGATCACGCCGGTGGCGAGACCGCGGGAACGCAGCAAGGCCTCGACCAGATACGACGTGGTCGTCTTGCCGTTGGTCCCGGTGATGCCGACGAGCGAGAGCTGACGCGACGGGTGACCGTAGAAGGCGCCCGCCAGCCGGGCGAGCGACACCCGGACCGACGGCACGAGCACCTGGGCCACCGGGAGGCCGGCGACCGGCTCGCCCTCGGTGACGACGACCGCCGCGCCCCGCCGGACGGCGTCCGGGATGAAGTGGCGCCCGTCCTGCTTGAACCCCGGGATCGCGACGAAGCACCCGCCCGGCTCGACGCGGCGAGAGTCGCCGGCGATGGACGACACCGAGCGCGGCGGCTCGCCGATCACCCGCTTCTCCGGGAGGGCCGCGAGCAGGTCGCTCATGGCCGTGCCCCTTCCAGACATGTCACCTGGTACCTCCTGACGCGTGCGTCAGCGTGAGGCGGGTGACGGCGCCCGGCTCGAGCGGCTCGCCCGGCGCCGGGGCCTGGCGAACGACACGTCCCTGCCCCGCCAGGCGCACCTCGACGCGGAGCGGCTCGAGGGCTTCGAGGGCCTGGCGTAGGGTCTTCCCGCCGAGGTCGGGCATCCGCCTGGTCCCGTCCGGCTCCACCGCCTCCGCCGTGCTCACGAGCCTCACCCGCGCCATTCCGGCGGACTCGCCGGGCGGGCCGGTGACGATCTGCACGGGCTGAGCATCACGCGGCGGGATCTCGAGGTAGCGAAGGATCTCGCGGCCGATCGAGCTGAAGATCGGCGCCGCCGCCTCGCTGCCCCACTTTTCGTTCTTGGGCTCGTCGAGCAGGACCAGCATGACGAACCGCGGCTCGTCGGCGGGCGCAAAGCCGACGAACGACAGGACGCCCGGGGCGTGCGAGTAGCGCCGCGTCGCGGGGTCGAGCTTCTGGGCCGTGCCGGTCTTGCCGGCGACGGCGTACCCGGGGATGGCCGCGAAGCGACCGGTGCCCGACTCGACGACCCGGGCGAGCAAGCTCGAGAGCGTCCGTGCGGTGGTCGGGGAGACGACCTGACGCACCGCCCTGACTTCGAAGCGGCGTGCTTCCCCTCCTTCGGCGTCGAACGTCGACCGTACCAGCCGGGGCTGCATCAGCGTGCCGTCGTTCGCGATGGCGCCGAACGCCGCAACGAGCTGGAGCGCCGTCACCGACACTTCCTGGCCGATCGACATCGTGGGCAAGGACAGGAGCGACCAGCGCTGCGGGTCGCGCAGGAGGCCCCGGCTCTCGCCGGCGAGGCCCACGCCGGTCGGCGCGCCGAAGCCGAACGCCTTCATGTACCGGTGGTAGCGCTCGCGGCCGAGCGACAGCCCCACCTTGATCGACCCGACGTTCGACGAGTTCTGCAGCACCTCGGCGAACGTGAGCCAGCCGTACTTCTTCCAGTCGCGGATCGTCGTTCCGGCCACGGTGATCTTGCCGTTCTCGGCGTAGATCTGGTCGTCGGGCCTTACGACGCCCTCCTCGAGCGCCGCGGCGGCGAGGATCGCCTTGAACGTCGACCCCGGCTCGAAGGGGTCGGTCACCGTGCGGTTGCGCCACTGGTCGGCCGACGCCACGTCGAGGAAGGTGTTCGGGTTGAACGTCGGGCGCATCGCCATCGCGAGGATGTCGCCCGTGCGCGGCTCGAGCACCACGGCCATCGCGGCCTTCGCGTGCGTCCGCCGATACGCGGCGTCGATCTCACGCTCCGCGATGTACTGGATCGTGCGGTCGATGGTCAGCATCACGCCGTGGCCGGGCTGCGGCGCCTGGAGCACGTGCTGCGCCGCGACCTCACGGCCGAGCGCGTCTCGGCCGGCGATCGCCTTGCCCGGCACGCCGGCCAGGTCGTCGTTGAAGGCGCGCTCGACGCCCTCGAGCCCGCCCTCGGCGCCCTCGAAGCCGAGGACGTGCGCGGCCAGCTCGCGGTTCGGATACAGCCGAAGCGGCTCCGGGAGAAACCCGAGCCCTGGCTCGCGAAGCGTCCTGACCTGCTCGGCGACGGTGGGCGGCAGCTTCCGGCGCAGCCACACGAAGGGCCGGGCGCTCGTCAGCAAGGCGTGAACCTCGGGCTCCGGCAGGCCGATGACCGGCGCCAGACGCGCGGCGACGCGGACCGGGTCGCCGACGCTGCGCGGCTGAACGAAGAGCGACTCGGTCCCGGTCGACGTCGCGAGCGCGCCGCCCTGGCGGTCGACGATGGGCCCGCGCTGAGCGCGGAGCACGACCGTGCGGGAGTACTGCCGCTCGGCGAGCTGGGTCAGCTCGCCGTGCTTGACGATCATCAGCCAGCCGAGACGACCGGTGAGGCCGCCGAACGCGATGGCGAGAATCGCCGCCAGCATGAGGACCCGCGTCCGGACGGCCGGGTCCTTCACTGGGCCGGGGACCTCGGGGCGCCGAGGGACGCTGCGCGACTGCGGACTGCCGCCAGGCCCGTGCCGCCGGCCACGTACTCCTTCGCCAGCCGGATCTGATCCCGCGCCGGCGCCACGAGGCCGATCTGCCGGGCGCGCGCCTCGATGCGGCTCGGCGAGCGGAGCGTAGCCACCTCGATCTCGAGCTGCCGGATCCGCTCCTGGGCTCGCCCGCGCTCGCTCTGGACCGCGTCGAGCCGATAGGCGAGATGGACCTGCTCGACCCGCACCCCGACCACGGTGAGCGCGCCGGCCACGAGCAGCGCCGAGGTGGCGAGGGCCACGACGAGCGAGCGCCGCACGCGTGGGTCTGGTTCGCGATGAAGCCGCTGGTCCTTTTTCATGGGAGCCGCTCCAGCACGCGCAGCTTCGCGCTCCTGGCGCGGGGGTTCTCCCGCACCTCGTCGTCCGTGGGCTGTCGCGGCGACGGCTCGAGCTCGGCGAACCCCGCCGGCTCAAGAGCTCGGAACGTCTGCTTCACGATGCGATCTTCGCCCGAATGAAACGAGATGACGCCCAGGCGGCCAGCGGGCGCCAGCAGGACGGGCGCCTGGGCCAGTGCCTGTCTGAGCGCGCCGAGTTCATCGTTGACCGCCATGCGCAGGGCCTGGAACGTGCGCGTGGCGACATGGAGGCGACGCGGCCATGCCGCGCGGGGCACCGCGCCGCGGACGGCCGCCACGAGGTCGCCGGTCCGCGCCAGGGGTCGGCGGCGGACGATAGCCCGCGCGATCCGTCGGGCGTGGGGCTCCTCGCCGTACTCGAAGATGAGACGCGCGAGCTCGGGCTCGGGGAGGCGATTCACCAGCGCGGCGACGGTCTCCCCGGTCGAGGGATCCAGCCGCATGTCCAGGGGCTCGTCACCCTGGAAGGAGAAGCCTCGGCCCGATTGCTCGAGCTGCCAGGAGGACAGGCCGAGGTCCAGGAGAATCGCGCGGGCGCGATCGATCCCCTGCTCGGCGGCGGCGCGCGCGAGGTCGCGGAAGCTCGAGTGGGCGAGCGCGACGCGGTCGCGGAACGGCGCCAGGCGCTCGCCCGCCCGCGCCAGCGCCTCGCGATCCGTGTCCAGGCCGAGGAGGCTCACGGAGCTGCCGCTGGCGCTCAAGATCGCCTCGGCGTGACCGCCCATTCCCACCGTCGCATCGATCACCCATCCCCCGTCGCGCGGTCGCAAGAGAAAGACGACCTCGTCGACGAGCACCGGAACGTGAACCGCTACACTCCCAGACTCGACAGCCTCTCGAACAGCGACGGCAGCCGGTCCGCGCGCGTGCGCTCGTACTCCTCGAACCGGCCGCGATCCCACACCTCGAACTGGGGCAAGCCCCCGCCCACGAGCGTGACCTCCTTCGCGAGCCCCGCCTGGTCCCGCGCGTCCGGCGGGATGAGCACGCGGCCCGCCGCGTCGAGCGACACGTCCTTGGCGCGCGAGATGTAGAGCCGGCTCAGCTCGCGCACCTCCGGGTTGAAGATCGACTGCTCGCGCAGCTTCGTCTCGATCCGCTGCCACTCCTCCAGAGGGTGGACCTCGAGACAGTGATCGTTCGGGACGACGACCAGCGCGCCGTCGTACTGCGCGAGGGCGTCCCGGAATCTCGCCGGCACGCTCAGGCGCCCTTTCGGATCGATCGTGTGCTGGTACCGTCCTCTAAACATATCCGGAATCCGGCGACAGCAATCTAGATCTTCATCCCACTTTGTCCCACTTAGAAATCGAGATTAGCGTTACACGAAAGCTCGTGTCAAGGGTAAAACATCCGATTTTGAGCGGAATTAGGCCAAGGTATGGTTAGTCGACTGGTGGTGTGAACTCCCCCACTTTGCCCCCCGGGATGGTAGTGAGGGGGGGAGATGCCTCTGGACGGGGGTGGACCCTAGGTCAGGAGCGGGGCTGGTAGCACTGAAGGGCCTCGTGTAGCCAGGCCTCGATCCGCCCGATCCGCGTGGTGTCGGAGGGATGCGTCGAGAGAAACTCGGGTGGGCGCTCCCACCCATAGATCACGAGCAGCCCTCGGATGCTACCTGAGACCTTGGCCTTGCTGGGGGACCTCTCTGTACGCCGCTGTCAGCGATTCCGCAGGCGCGCCTGGGTCGAGAAGCTCGTCACGACGGAGCGGTCGGCAAGATCCCAGGCGGCCTCGGTCACCAGCGTGATCACGACGCTCCGGACCTCATCCGGAGTCTGGACGGGGCCGCCGGAGGCGTCCAGGTATTCGAGCGCGAAGCTCCTGACGCCGTCGATGATCGGCTGGGCGCCGCCGCCAGCGTCGCGGCGCAGCGTCTTGCCCGTCAGGCGCCAGGCGATCGTCTCGCCGGACCCGGCGACGACACCGTCGCCGTCGAGGTCGCGATGAAGGACGATGTGCGTCGGCTCCGCCACCGAGATCGCGGCGAAGGTGGCGGGATGCGGGCCGAGGCCCGCGGTCCGGATCTCTCCCGCCAGGCGCTCGAGCGCGATCCGCCCGCTCTGCTGGGACTCGGCGCGTGAGGCGCCGACCGCATAGACACGGAGGCCTTCCTGGAGAAGGGTGAACATGGCGGCCGAGACACCGCCAAAGATGGCCATGGCGACGAGCAGGTCTGCGAGGTGCACGAAGGCAGCGTCCCCGGGACCAGGCGCCTCGTCAATGTCCAGAGTTCTTCACAGTGTCTGAATCCGTGCACGGGGTTGACGGACTACAACTTCCAAAGTGCCTCATTGTCGTCCACCCCAATCGGCGGCCGTCTTGTAACCCCACGAAGTTACGAGGCCCTATGCTGGGCACGCGGCTTGCTGCCCCTAAGTGTGGACGACGGCGGCCACCCGGTGGAGCCATCCCGATACCCGGCCGCGCTGAGCGGAAAGGAGGACCGACATGGAGCCGAGCACGAGCACATCGAGGTCCTGCGTCCGCGGGCCGCTGCCGAAGCGGTCGATGGCGTCGATCGCCAAGTGGCTCGTGATCCTCGGCGCCTCGCTGGCGGTGATCCTGCTCCCGAGTCTCGCGCGCGCCGAAGAGATCGTGGACATGATCCGTTACTTCGACTCGAACGGCGTCGCCCACTACGTCGGGACCCTGGACCAGGTGCCCCCCGAGTACCGCGCGAGCGCGAAGGTGCCGGACTCGGACTTGCGCATGCCGCCGGTGACGTCGGTTGGTAACGATTGGCACGGCCGGCAGGCTCGCGAGCTCGAGTACAAGCGGCGCCGCGAGGAGCGGGAGAAGCAGATCGAGAAGATGGACCAAGAATACCGAAGCCTGCAACAGCAGGAGGCGGGACCACGAGCCGAATCCGCGGCGCGCAAGGGCGTCCGCGACGTCGCGGAGCGCGAGAAGCGCATCCAGGAGCGGAAGGACGCGGTCGACGCTCGAGACGCGGAGCAGGCGAAGTGGCTGGCAAGCTGTGAGCGCCAGGAGCGCATCGTGGACCACGAGCGCGCCAGGCACTGGCTCGTCTACGGTCAGAAGTGGACCGACGAGCAGGCGGCCGCGCGAAAGAAGAAGGCCGTCGCCGAGTCCGGATGTCGCCTGCTGAAGTGAGCTCGCGCTCGCCCGACATCGATTCGCGGCGGGCGGGAGATCCTCGAGGCCTATCTCTTCGGCTCCACCGCGACGAGCTCGGCACACGCGCACAGTGACCTCGACGTCGCGGTGTATCTCGGCGACCCGCGGCCGGTAGCCTCGCCGTTTGGGTACGCGGCCGACCTCGCGGCGACGCTGATGCGCCGCCGTCGTCCTCGGCGAGCTGGGCGTCGTGCCGCCCGAGTTCGCCGACAAGTTCAGGGGCGTCGCCGGCTTCCGCAACGTGCTCGTCCACGGCTATCGCGGAGTCAAGCTCGAGCGCGTGCACGAGCTGCTGCACTCGGGGCTCGACGACTTCGCCGAGTTCGCAAAGCACGTCGAGCGCTTCCTCCAGCGGAGCTGAGTGGCCGGCCCACCCTCAGCGCGCCCCGCGCCGTCGCGCGCCGCACCGTCCATTGCCACATGCTTCAGGGCAGGCGCACGACCGTCCAGCCGCGGATCTGGATCTCGCTGTCCTCGAGGTGACGCCCCCGACGCCCGTAGCGGCGGCGCTCCGTCGGCGGGGGCGCCTCGTGGCGGCGACGCTTCACGACCCGCCGGTCGAGGATCACCTCGACACCCCGCTCCTGCCCGAGCACGACGCGCAGCGAGTCGTAGAGCTCTCGCCGCCCCTGCGACACGATGAACAGGAGCCGCTCCACCGCCCTACTCCAGCACCGGACGGTGTTGGGCCCACGGGCGGGCGCGCTCGAAGGCCGCCGACGCGCGCAGCACGGTCGCGTCGTCGAACCGGCGGCCGACGATCTGCAGCCCGATCGGCAACCCGTCCTTCGTGAAGCCGCACGGCACCGACGCGGCCGGCTGGCCCGTCATGTTGAACGGATACGTGAACGGGATCCACGCGTACGGCTCGACCGGCTTTCCGGCGATCGCCGTGGGGTTGTCGAGTCCCACCGCGAACGGCGGACACGCGATCGTGGGCGTCAGCAGGAGATCGTACGTCTCGAAGAACGCGCGCGGATGCTGCCACCAGGCGAGCCGGTCGAACCACGCCTGCACGTACTTCGTCGGCGGATTCTTCAGCGACGTCTCGATGATCCGGTAGAGCCCGGGCTCGATGTCGCTGCGCCGATCGAGGTACGGCGCCATCCGCGTCGCGATGCCGCCGCAGAAGATCTCTCCCCACGCCTCGCGCGGTGACGGCCAGCCCGGCTTGACGTCCTCGACGCGGCAGCCGAGCTCGCGGAACGCCCGGGCCGCCTTCGCGCACGACGCGCGCACCTCCGGGTCCACCGCCTCCACGAAGCCGAGGTCGTCCGTGTAGGCGACGCGCAGGCCCTTGAGGCTACCGCGCAGCGCTTTCAGATAGTCCACGCGGGGACCGGGCAGCGAGTACTGATCGCGCTCGTCGGGGCCGGCGCAGACGGTCAGCATCAGCGCGGCGTCGGCCACCGTACGGGTCAGCGGGCCGATGTGCGAGAGACTCCAGGCACCGGACACCGGATGGGTGGGGATGCGCCCGTAGGAGGGCTTGTGGCCGAAGATCCCGGCGCACGAAGCGGGGATCCGGATCGAGCCGCCGCCATCGGTGCCGATATGGAGTGGCCCGAAGCCCGCGGCCGCCGCCGCCGAGGCGCCCCCGCTCGAGCCGCCCGGCGTGCGCTCGGTGTTCCACGGGTTGCGAGTGATCCCGAAGACGAGGTTGTGGGTCGCGCCGATCCAGCCGAAGGTCGGCGTGTTGGTCTTGCCGAGCATGATGCCGCCCGCCGCCTTCATGCGCTCGACCATCGGCGCATCCTCGGCCGGGACGTTGTCGCGATAGAACGGCGTGCCGAAGGTCGTCCGCACCCCCTTGGTGATCACGAGGTCCTTCACCGAGAAGGGCACGCCGTGGAGCGGGCCCAGCCGTGCGCCCCGCTTGCCGAGGGCCCGCTCGGCGGCCTTCGCCTCGCGTCGTGCCTGCTCGTCGGTCAGCGTCACGAACGCGTTCAGCCGGGGGTTGACCTTCTCGATGCGATCGAGCACCGCGTCGACGACCTCCACGGGCGACACCTTCTTTTTCCTGATCAGCGCCGCCAGCTCGGTCGCGGGCAGCCAGGCGAGCCTCGTGTCAGCCATCTGCGCACCTCCTTGTCTCGCGGATCCGGGTCATCGGTCGGGCCCGTGCGTCACGCTTCAGCTACCGCGGAGGCGAGGATCGAGCGTGTCGCGGAGCGCGTCGCCGAGCAAGTTCGAGCCGAAGACGGCGAGGCTGATCGCGATGCCCGGGAAGAGCACGAGGTGCGGCGCCTTCTGGGCGTACTCGGCGGCCGAGACCGACAGCATGCGGCCCCACGACGGATACGGCTCGGGGACGCCGAGGCCGAGGAACGACAGCGTCGCCTCGACCAGGATCGCGCTCCCGAGCTGGGCCGTGCAGAGGACGATGAACGGCCCCATCGTGTTGGGCAGGATGTGGCGGAACGCGATTCGCACGTGCCGGACGCCGAGCGCTCGTGCCGCCTCGACGTACTGCATCTCGCGGATCGTCAGCACGCTCGAGCGGATCACCCGGGCCGCCCGCGGGATGATCGGGATCGAGATCGCGATGACCACGTTGTGGAGCGCCGGACCGAGCGCGGCCGACATCACCAGCGCCAGCACGAGGAGCGGCAGCCCTTGCAGGATGTCCAGGAACCGCTGGGTCACCAGGTCGGTCGTGCCGCCGATGTAGCCGGACAGGAGCCCGATGATGCCCCCGAGCACCGAGCCCAGCAGGGTCGACGCCACGCCGACGATCAGCGAGACGCGCGCGCCGTGGACGATCCGCGAGTAGATGTCCCGCCCGAGGTGGTCGGTGCCGAGCCAGTGCTCCGCGGAGGGCGAGCCGAGCGTGTAGGTCGCGTCGGTGGCGATGGGATCGTGCGTCTGCAAGAGGTCCGCGAAGATCGCCGTGACGAGCATCACGAGGATCAAGGCCCCCCCGGCGGCGCCGAGAGGCTTCTTGCGCGCGAAGCGCGCCAGGACGGTCCACGTTCCGGCGCGCGGTCGGGCGCCGGCCGCGACGGCGATCGCGGCCGGCCTAACTGCCATAGCGGACCCGCGGGTCGAGGACGCCGTACAGCATGTCCACGAGCAGGTTGGAGAGGATCACCACGATCGCGATGAACATGACGAGGTTCTGGACGATGGGATAGTCGCGCCAGAGGATCGCCTGGACCAGGAACCGCGCGACGCCGGGCAGGTTGAAGACGGTCTCCGTGACCACGAGGCCGCCGATGAGAAACGCGAACTCGATGCCGATGACGGTGACGACCGGGAGCAAGGCGTTCTTGAGCGCGTGACGCCAGATGACGATGCGCCCGGTCTGGCCCTTGGCCCACGCCGTGCGGATGTAGTCCTCGCGCATCACCTCGAGCAGCGAGGAGCGGGTGATGCGCATGATCAGCGCCGAGGACCGGTAGCCGACGGCGAGCGCCGGCAGCAGGAACTGCACGGCGTGCAGCTTGAAGTCCTCCGTCGGCCCCACGTAGCTCAGCGGCGGGATCCACTTGAACCACGTGACCAGGCTCAGGATGATCACCATGCCGAGCCAGAACGCGGGCATCGAGAGCCCGGCGAGACTGAACACGCGCAGCGCGTAGTCGAGCGCCGTGTCCTGCCGCACGGCGCTGATGACCCCGGTGGGCACGCCGATGAGCACCGCGAAGAGCGTCGAGAGCGCGGCCAGCTCGAGCGTCACGGGTACCAGCGGGCGGATGATCTGCCAGGCGGGCAGGTCGTACCGATAGGACTTGCCGAGGTCGCCGGTCACGATCTGGCGGAGCCACTCGAGGTACTGGACCCAGTAGGGCCGGTCGATCCCCAGCTCCTTCATGATCGCCTGCTTCTCGGACGGGCTGACGTAGCCGGCCGTCGAGAAGAGGATGTCCACGATGTCGCCGGGCGCGAGGCGCAGCAGGGTGAAGATGACCATCGACATGCCGAGCAGGGTCAGGAGGGCGATGGCGAGTCGCTGGACGACGTAGGTCTTCACGCGCTCGCCACCGCCGGTCCGCTTACTTGTCGCTCCACACTTCTTGCATCCGGCCGAAGTTGTAGATGGACTGGTGCGGGATCAGGTTCTTCACGTGCGGCCAGACGGTGAAGTAGTCGAGCTTCCAGTCCAGGATGGGCCGCGCCGCGTCGGCCTCGAGCTTCTTCTGGATCGCGAAGTTGAGCGCCAGCCGCTTCTTCGGGTCGAGCTCCTGCGACTGCGCGTCGAACATCTTCATGACTTCTTCGTTGCAGTACTGGCTGTAGTTGCGCGGAGAGCCGCAGGCGTAGTTTTCGTAGTAGTTCGCGTCGGGGTCGTCGGGGCCGACGCCCGTCAGGTTGGCGCCGATCTGATAGTCGCCGCGGGTCGCCATCGCGTGCCACTGCGCCGTCTCGATCTGCTTGAGCGTGGCGTCGATGCCGATCTGCTTCAGCTCGTTGATGATGAACGACGCCAGGTCCACGTAGACCGCGATGGCGCGCGTGACGATCTCGACCTTGACCGGCTTCTCGGGCGAGAAGCCCGCCTCGGCCATGAGCTTACGGGCCAACGCCTTCTCGTCCGCCGGCTTGGCCCCGTAGCCGGGGAGCCCGACGAGATCTTTCTCGGCGAGCCCCCAGAACCCCCAGGGCTTGGGCGCGAGCCCGGCGCCGACCACGGCGCCGCCCTGGTGCACCGCCTGGATGAGCGCCCGGCGGTCGATCGCGTGGCTGACCGCGAGCCGTATCTTCGGATTGTCGAAGGGCGGCTTCTTGACGTTCATGATGATGTTCTCGGCGACGTTCTGGCTGAACGGTGTCACCACGAGCTGCGGGACGGCCTTCTTGAGCTGTTCGGCCGCGGTCTTGGTGGTCTCGCCCGGGAACGAGACGTCGAGCTTGCCGGCCTGCATGGCCGCCTGTCGCGTGCCCCGCTCGACGATGACGAAGTACTTGAGCCCGTCGAGGTACGGGCGTCCCTTGACGAAGTAGTCGGGATTCTTCACGAGCTCGACGTACTCACCCTTGCGCCATTCCTTGACCTTGAACGGCCCGGTGCCGACGCAGGTGGTCCGGTAGTTGGCGGGCGGCACGTGGGCGGCGTAGACCGGCGTGTAGCCCGAGGCGAGCATCAGCAGGAGCGAAGGCTGGGGCTTCTTCAGGCGGAACACGGCCGTGTACGGGTCCGGCGTCTCGATCGCCTCCACGTTCGCGTACCAGTCCTTCCGGGGATTGATGCGGAGCTTGGCGGGGGCGTCGGGGGCCTCGCGGAGCATGTCGAAGGTGAACTTCACGTCCTTGGCCGTGAACGGCTGGCCATCGTGCCACTTGACGCCCTTGCGGAGGAAGAAGACGAGGTTGCGGTAGTTGTCTTGCCACGACCACTTCTCGGCCAGCTCGCCGATGATCGTGTCCACGCTCTCGGTCTTCTTCAGGGGATCGAACAGCACGAGGTTGTTCAGGCAGGGCATCGCCGGCCACACGGTCGAGATCGTGGACGTCTCGTGGATGGAGAAGCCCTGAGACAGCTCTTCCCGCAGCATCATGTTGAGGACGCCACCCGATTTTGGAGTCTGCGACGCCGGGGGCGTTTGCGACCGGCTCGTGTCCGGCGCGACGAGCGCGACGGCGACGAGGACGAAAACGATGGTCGAGAGCAGCGCAACGCGCACGCGCGACATGGGCACCTCCCGAATAAATTGGGCGAATCGGAGTGTACGTGAAAACGCCAGAGGCGACAAACGGGTTTCCGGACGCGGCGCGCCGGTCATCAGAGGAGACGCAGCACGAGATGCACCGCGTAGAGCAACCCACCCGCCAGGCCGCCAACGACGGTGCCGTTCACGCGGATGTACTGGAGGTCGTCTCCGGCGTGCTCCTCGATGAGGTGCACCACGCCTTCGGGACCGAGCGCCCGCACGCCGTTTTCGATGAACTCGGCGAGCCGCTGGTGATGGCGCTCGACCGCCTCGAGCACGCGCGCCTTGACCCAGCGATCGAGCTGCCGGCGGAGCTCTTCGTCCCCGGCGAGCGCCCGACGGGCGCGCTCGAGCCGCTCGACGATCCAGACGCGCACCTCGGAGCGCGGCCGGTCGAGGTCGGCGAGCAGCGTTCGGTGGAGCGCCGCCGCGGCGTCTTCCAGGACGCGCGTCGCCAGCGGCGTCGCGAGCAGATCGCGCTTGGCCGCCTCGACGCGCGCGGCGAGATGCCGGTCGCCACGGAGACGCTCGGGGAGCTCGCCGACCGCCTCCGCGAGCCGCTGGCGCACCGGATGGTCGGGCTCCTCGGCGACCTGGCGGAGGCCCGACTGGAGTGCGGCCAGCACGCGCTCGCGATCGATCAGACCGAGCAGGCTCGCGACGCCGATCCAGAAGCGCGGGTAGGCGCCCATTCGCTCTCGGTAGCGCGCCAGGAGATCGTCCACCAGGTCGCCGACGGTCGTACGGAACGCCGGCCGGTCGAGCGCCTCGGCGAGCGAGCCGGCCAGCGCCGTCACGGCTCGCTGGTCCCATCCGTGGCGGCGCGCCGTCTCGAGCGCCCCGGCGAGCGCCGGAGCCAGGGGGTGGTCGAGGAGCAGATCGCGCAGACGCGTCACCAGGTCGCCCGCCGCCTTCGGCGACAGCTCGGCCGCGAGCCAGCGGGCCAGCTCCCGCGTGGCCGCGTCGAGATCGCGCGGTGTCACCCGCTCGGCCGCCCGCGCGATCAGGGACGCGACGTCGACCCGGGCGATCTCCTGCGCAACGTACTCCTTCGTGAGCACGCGGCTGCCGACCATCGTGCCGACGCGCGCGGCCATCAGCTCCCAGTTGGCCGGGATGAGCGCGGTGTGCGGGATCGGCAGGCCGAGCGGCCGACGGAAGATCGCCGTGACCGCGAACCAGTCGGCCAGCCCGCCGACGATGCCCGCTTCGGCGATCGCCAGAATCCAGCCGCCCCACCACGTCCCGCGGAGCGGAAAGACCGCGACCGCCAGGACGGCCGCGGCCAGCAGCACGCCCAGCGCGAGTCGTCGCTGGCGCCGGGGGGCGTTTGCAGTCACGCGGCTACGGCCTCACCCCGCACGGGCATTCGGATCTGAACAGCTCGGCTCGGCCGGAGAACGGCCTCACCTCGCACGGCCCTCGGATCTGAAGAGCTCGGCTCGGCCGGGGAACGGCCTCACCTCGCACGGCCATCCAGCAGCAAGTTCAGGATGCGGTCGGTGGCGCTTGGGCCCGGCGGCCAGGTGTGGGTCGCGCGCGGATCGCCGCCGCTCCAGGCGTGACCGACGCCCGGCACGAGCCAGGTCTCGATCGCAAGGTCGCCACGGCGGTCCCGGTAGACCGCGTGCGCGGAGCCGTCGCTCTTCTCGGTGACGCTCGACGTCAGGCCGGCAAGCCGCCTGAACATCGTCTCGAGCGCCGCGAGGTTGGCCGGGGCCACGATCGTGTCCTGGTCGCCGTGCCAGAGCGAGGCGCGCACCATCAGTGCGCTCTTTCCCGAGGCAGCCAGACACGCGCTCGCCGCGGCGACGCCGTCGAGGCGGTGCCCGCGCATGCACTCGAGCGCGCCGTCGGTCCCCAGGCCGCAGCGATAGGGCCCTCCGGCGACGACGCCGACGCCCGCGATCAGCTCGGGAGCTGCGCAGAGGAGGTTCACGGCCATGAAGCCGCCGGCCGAGAACCCGATCACGACGACGCGACCCGGCGTCGCTCCGCGGTCGCGTCCGACCGCCTGGACCAGCGCCAGGATCTCGGCGACTTCGCCCGACTGCCGCGACTGGTGGGCCGGGTCGAACCAGTTCCAGCAGCGGCTCGCGTTGTCCCACCGGCTCTGCGCCGGGTAGAGCACGAGGAAGCCCCGGCGCTCGGCCGCCTCGTTCAGACGGGTGCCGAGGGCGAAATCCTCGGGCGTCTGCCAGCAGCCGTGCAGCGCGACGACGAGCGACAGCGGCTCCGCAAGCGACCGCTGCGGGACGTACAGGCGATAGGCGCGCCGGCCGAGGAGCCCGCGCTTGAACGGGCCCTCGTCCTTCCGGCTGGCCGGCGCGGCGTGTGCGCCGAACGCCGCGACGAGGGCGATCAGCGCCGCGGCGGCGATGCGGCGGCCGCTCATCGCCGGCGCCGCGACGGCAGCAGCACCCGGCTCCGCTTGACGTCCCAGACGCCGCGCGGCGAGAGCCGCACAGTCGGAAGAAAGTCCGCGGCCAGGAAGAAGAGCGTGTAGAGGGGCTCGTGGTGCGGATAGCCGCGCTCGACGAGCTGCCGGCGCAGCTCGTCTTCCGACCGGGCCGCCTCGTCGAGGGTGCTGCGCGTCATGATCCCGCCCAGCGGCAGCGGCAGCTCGTAGACGATTCGCTCGCCGGCGACGAGGACGATCCCGCCGTGCAGGTCGAGGAGGCGGTTGACGGCCCGCGCCATCGCCTCCGGACGGCGCCCGAGCGCCAGGATGTTGAAGTCGGTGCTGGTGGTGGTGGCAAACCCGTCGAGCCGCTCGGCGAAGCCCGCCACGACGCCGGGCGCGACCCAGCGTCCCGCCCGATCCAGGAGGGCCGCGTGGAGGTCGCCGGGCGCGATCGGTCGCTCTTCGAGCCGGCTGATGACCGCGCTGACGAGCTTGATGACGGGGTAGCGCGCGCGCGCGGGAAGCTCGAAGTCGCCCGCGCGGGCGCGCCACCGCACGGCGAGCCGCGCCTCGGGCGACGTGAACACGCGCCGCCACGGCGGCTCCGGCACCCGGACCAGCAGCCGGCCGCCGGCGGCGATCACCTTGCCGCGTGCGATCACGGCCGCCGGCCGCGGCTCGGCGAGATCCTCGAGCACACAGAGGTCGGCGTAGCGACCCGGCGCCACGCCGCCGAGGTCGGCGTCGAGCCCATAGTAGGTCGCCGGATTCAGGGTCGCCATGCGATACGCGTCGACGGGCGCCACCCCACGCTCGAGCGCGACGCGGATCAGATGATCGACGAACCCGTGGGTCCGGATGAACGCGGGCATCGAGCCGTCGCTGGTGAGCATCAGCCGCGAGGCGAGCGCCGGCGCCGTCTTGAGGGCATCGAGAAGCCCGACCAGATCGGGGCGAAGCGACGACTCGCGCAGCATGACCGCGATGCCCTGACGCGCGCGGTCGAGCACCTCCTGTGCGGTGATCGGCTCGTGGTCCGACGTGAAGCCGGCCGCGGCGATCGCCGCGATCTTCTCGCCGGACGCGCCGGCCGTATGACCCTCGACGCGGCCGCCGCGGGCGAGCGCCAGGCGGCGGAGCAGCTCCCGGTCGCCGCGCCAGGCGTCGGGCCATCGCGTGACCTCGCCGATCGCCAGCGCGCGCGGGTGAGCCAGCGCCCGCGCGAGGGTCTTGAGACCGAACCGTCGCCACTCGCCCGGCGCTCGGCTCTGGGCGTGCGGGCGGATCATCCAGTAGAACCGGAGCGGCGACGTGAGCAGCGCGTCGGCCACCGTCCGGAACGCGGCGAGGCCACCCAGCTCCCAGAACTGCAGCGTGTCAGCGACGATCGCGGTGGTGCCGAGCGGCAGGACGAAGCGCGCGAGCCCGGCCGGCGTCGTCAGCGTCGCCGGATGCACGTGGGGATCGATGTAGCCCGGGACCAGCACGCGCCCGGTCGCGTCGACCACGCGCGTGCGCGGGCCGACCATGTCGTCGCGGGCGCCGACGTAGGCGATCCGCTCGCCCTTGGCGGCGACGTTGGCCGGATAGACCTCACCGGTGTAGACGTTGAGCAACGATCCGCCGCGCACGTAGAGGTCGGCGTGGACGACGCCCCGAGCGACGTCGGTGAGACGTCGACGCTCAGCGATGGTCACAACCCGAGATTATAGACGGTCGTGCGAGCCGCAGGACGTCGCGGGGCTGAGGCCCCGCCGTCCGAGGCAAGCGTCCAGCACGGTACAATCGGGGCGTGAGCCGCGCGATCGTCGTCAACAGCACGGTACGCGTGCCCGAGGGGGCGCTCCACGTCCGCGCCGTGCGCGCCTCCGGGCCGGGCGGCCAGAACGTGAACAAGGTCGCGACCAAGGTCGATCTGCGCGTCGATCTCGGTGCCGTCGAAGGGCTCTCGGAGGCCGCGCGGGCGCGTCTGGCGGCGCTCTGCCGCCACCGGCTCGACGCCGACGGCCGCCTGATGGTGTCGAGCCAGGCGACGCGCAATCAGGCGCGGAATCTCGAGGACGCCCGCGATCGGGTCAGCGCGCTGATCACCGCGGCGCTCCGCGAGCCCCGGCCGCGCAAGGCCTCTCGGCCCTCGCCGGGCGCGCGTGAGCGACGGCTCGACGCGAAGAAGCTGCGGGGCGCGCTCAAGCGCGAGCGCGCCCGGGACCAGGACTGAGCGCGCTCAGCGCCTGGGCGCGCGGCCCGCGCGATAGGCGGCCGCGCCCGCGCGGACGCCGACCCGCAGGCTGCGGCTGAGCAGCGCCGCCTGGGCGACCGCCTGGCGCACTCGAGGCTCGGCGCGGCGGATCGCCCGCTCGACCTCGACGCGGGTGCGCCGCTCGAGCCGCTTCATGTGACGGCGCGCCTGGCCGCGCGCCCGGTTGGCTTCGGTCTTCAGGGTCTTGAGGTGTTTCTGGAGCGCCTTCATCTGCCGCTCGAGATTCGTCATCGCGCCTCTCTCTCCTTGGAACGGAAGAACGGTCAGAATCCCAGCGCGCGGACCTCGTCCCGGAAGCGCTGGACGTTGCGGAGCTTGATCTCCTCGTAGCCGCGGATCAGGTCGGGCAGGCCCGCGAGCTTTACCGCTCGCTCGTAGCTCTCCGGCGAGAGACCGACGAGCCCCTGTTCGACGAGGGCGCGATACTCGCCGGGGAGCTGCCGCTCCACCCGCCGCACCGCGGCGAAGCCGAACGGGTCGAGCGGCGTGCGGCGCAGCATCTTCATCCGGGCGAGCACGCCGAAGACCGAATCGAACCACGTGCCGAGCTCGATCTTCCGCGTGAGGCCGAGGGCTCGGAGGAACGGTGGGTGCAGGTTGTAGTGGAGCTTGACGCCGCCGGGGAACTCGTCGGCCAGCGCGCGGGCGATGTCCGGCTTGAGCGACAGGCGCGCCACCTCGTACTCGTCCTTGTAGGCCATGAGCTTGAAGAGGTAGCGCGCGACCGCCTCGGCCAGGCGCGACTCGCCCGGCACCGCGGCCGCTTCGGTCTCACGCACGCGTCGCACGAACTGCACGTACTCCCGCGCGTACCCCGCGCTCTGGTAGGCAATGAGCTCGGGCACGCGGACCTCGAGGAGCCGCTTGAGCTCGCCCGTGGCGCCGACCGAGTCCACGAGCTGCCGCGCCTGCGCGGAGAGCCCCGGCGCCGCCTCGACGGCGCCCAGGCGGCGCCGGGTGATGCTGCGCACCCAGGTCGGATCGGCGACCAGCAGCCGGCCCGCGCGGAACGCGTGGCTGTTCATCTGCACCGAGACCCCGTTCAGGGCGATCGCTTCCTCGATCGCCGCCTCGCTGACCGGGATGGCGCCCGCCTGAAAGGCGGCGCCGAGCACGATCATGTTGGCGGCCATGTGGTCGTCGAAGAGCGTCTCGGCCAGCCCGAGGGCGTCGAGGTAGACGTTCTCGTCCTTGCGCGTGACCCGATCGATCGAGGTGATGAGGCCGTTGGCCTCGGGGAACTCGACCGCCGTCGACGTCACCATCGCGCCGGTCGGTACCTGGCTGGTCGAGACGACCGCGATCGTGCGCTCGGGACGGGCGTGATCGAGGTTCTGCGGCGAGGTCGCGACGAGGATGTCGAAGCCGAGATAGCAGTCCGCGGACCCGGCGGCGATCTTGTTCGAGACCTGCGATGCCCGGTCGAGGATCTTGAGGTGCGAGACGACCGGCCCGCCCTTCTGGCTGAGACCGGTCTGGTCGAGCCCGCGGACGTGCTTGCCATCGAGCAGCGCCGCGGTGCCCAGGATCTGGTTCACGGTCACGACCCCGGTGCCGCCGATGCCCATCATGAACACGTTGGCGTCGCCGGAGACAGTTGGTTGGGGCTCGGGCAGCGCCCGTTCGACCTTGAAGACACGGCGCTCCTTCTTCCCGGGGTCGACGAGCGGCACGACGGTCAGGAACGACGGGCAGTCCCCCTTCAGGCACGAGTAGTCCTTGTTGCACGACGATTGGTGGATCTGCGTCTTGCGTCCGAGCTCGGTCTCGACGGGATGCACCGAGAGGCAGTTGCTCTTCACGCCGCAGTCGCCGCAGCCTTCGCAGACCGCCTCGTTGATGAAGACGCGCATCTCCGGGTCCGGGAGTCGACCGCGCTTGCGCAGCCGCCGCTTCTCCGCGGCGCACCGCTGGTCGTAGACGAGCACCGTGACGCCGGGTATATCGCGCAGCAGCCGCTGCGCCTCGTCGAGCCGGTCGCGGTGCCACACCTCGACACCGGCCGCCCACGCGGTGCCCTTCGGGTACTTGTCCGGCTCGTCGGTCATCACGATGATGCGCTTGACGCCCTCGGCCGCGAGCGAGCGCGTCAGCTCGGGCACCGGCATCGCGCCGGCGGCGTCCTGCCCGCCCGTCATGGCCACCGCCGAGTTGTAGAGGATCTTGTAGGTGATGTTCGCGGTCGAGGCGACCGCCTGGCGGACCGCCAGCGAGCCGGAGTGGAAGAAGGTGCCGTCGCCGAGATTCTGGAAGAGGTGCTTCGTCTCGGTGAAGGGCGCGATGCCCACCCACTGGACCCCCTCGCCGCCCATGTGCGTCAGCCCCATCGTCCTGCGGTCCATCAGGAGCGCCATCCCGTGGCAGCCGATGCCGGCGCTGGCGATGGACCCCTCGGGCAGCACCGTCGAGCGGTTGTGCGGGCAGCCCGAGCAGAAGTAGGGCTGGCGCGTCAGCGTCAGGGGCGCGGGCCGCTGGCGCAGCGCCTCGAGGAGCGCCACGCGCGCCGTGATCGACTCGAGGTGGATCCGGCGCTCGAGGCGCGTGGCGACGATCTGCGCGATCCGGTCGGCGTCGAGCTCGCTGTCGGCGGGCACGAGCGGGCGGCCCTGCTCGTCGTATTTGCCGACCACCCGTGGGCGCTCGGCCAGGTTATAGAGGATGTCGCGCACGAAGAGCTCGCAGAAGGCGCGCTTCTCCTCGAGCACCAGCAGCTCCTCGAGGCCGCGGGCGAACTCGCGGATGGTGCTCGGCTCCATCGGGAACAGCATCTCGATCTGCAGGAGGCGGATGCCGTACTGCCGGAGCGCCGCGTTGTCGAGGCCGAGCTCGGCGAGCGCTTCGCGGAGGTCGTAGTAGGTCTTGCCGGGCGCGGCGATGCCGAGCCAGGCATCCGGCGTGGGGAGCGTGATGCGATTCAGCCGGTTCGCCGCCGCGAAGGCCTTGGCCGCCTCGAGCCGCCCGTAGTGGATCTCGCGCTCGGTCTCGAGCCCCCACGGCGGCATCAGCAGCGGGTTCTGTCGCGCCTGCCAGGGCCGCCCCTCGTAGAGGAAGCCGGGATCGGCGATGACGATCCGGTCCGGCGCCACCTCCGCGGTGCCGATCTCGTCGGCCACGTTGGTCACGATCTTGAAGCCCACCCAGAGCCCCGAGTAGCGCGAGAGCTCGAAACCGAGCCGACCGAGGTCGAGGATCTCTTGCGCGCTGCCGGGATAGAGGACGGGAAAAAGCGCATCGTAGAAGGCCACTTCCGAGTGCGACGGAATCGTGGACGACTTGGAGAGCGGGTCGTCCCCGCCGAGCGCCAGCACGCCGCCGTGACGCGAGACGCCGGCGAAGTTCGCGTGCTTGAAGATGTCACCGGTCCGGTCGACGCCGGGGCCCTTGCCGTACCACATGCCGAGCACGCCGTCGTACTTCGGCTGCGGGAACAGGTTGGCGAGCTGGCTGCCGTAGACGGCCGTCGCGCCGAGGTCCTCGTTGACGCCCGAGAGGAAGACGACGTTGTGCTGGCGCAGGAGGTCGGGGTTCCGCTCGAGCGTGAGGTCGAGACCGCCGAGTGGCGAGCCCCGGTAGCCGGAGATGAGGGTGGCGGTGTTGAGCCCGCGGCGCTTGTCGGCGCGGTGCTGATCGAGGGGCAACCGCACCAGCGCCTGAATGCCCGAGAGGAAGACGAGGCCCTCTTCCTGACGGTATTTGGCATCCAGAGTGAAATCACGCTTGATCGCCATGGGTCTCCTCTCGAAGTGACTGACCGTATGATACGGGGCGGCCCGGGTACGGCGCAAATCAGATCGGGGAGGAGCGACCTCGATGATCGTGATCAGACCCTGCCGTCTCGACGAGTGTCGGGCGGTGCTGGCCTTGTGGGAACGCGCCGGTGCGATCCCGAGCCCGACCGATACGCTCGAGGAGCTCACTCAACTGGTCCGCGCGCACGGCGACGGTCTCCTCGTCGCGGTCCAGCAGGGCGCCGTCGTCGGGTCCGTCATCGGAGGATGGGACGGCTGGCGCGGCAACATCTATCGGCTGGCGGTCGCCCCGGAGGCCAGGCGGCACGGCCTGGCGCGAAGGCTCGTCCACGAGGCCGAGCAGGTTCTCAAGACGAAGGGGGCGCGCCGGATCTCGGCGCTCGTCGACCGCTACGAAGCCCATGCCGTAGGCTTCTGGGACGCGCTCGCCGACCGCGGCTGGCGGCGAGACGAGCGCATGCTGCGCTACATCAAGACGTAGTGAAGTATTGACGCGGACTCGAGGAGCGCCCCGGGTTCCCCGGGGCGCTTCCGACGTGGGGGGCTTGGGGGGCGGCTTTCGACCGTCTGTGACCATTGCCCAAGATCAGCCCTGAGAAGTCGCCCTCGCCCTTGAACGACCAGCCGCCCTGACCGTCCGGGCTCACGACGATCGAGGTTACACCGATCTTCCTGAGTGTCGCCCTGATCGTCGCGGGGTCGCTGACGTCCAACCCGACCAGAGGGCCGTCAGGTGCGGTCGGTTCCTTCGGCTCCGGCCTCGGCAAGCCTCTAGCCGAATGCTCTCGATCAGTCCCTTGATGGTGCCGCGATCCGGCAGGGCGGCCTGTTCTTCCAGCTTCCAGCGCAGAGAGTCTAACTCCTGCTGCCGTTCCTTCAGCTTATTGCCGACCGGCTGGCCCTGCTCGATTGCGTCTACCAGCCGGGCGATG
>Ga0137403_10001937_pt1 | contig 25796 bp, 25 predicted proteins | sample CZOMad2_1_16fung_FD_122057 | JGI IMG/M metagenome (GOLD analysis project Ga0137403, IMG submission 122057) | Vadose zone soil fungal communities from Angelo Coast Range Reserve, California, USA - CZOMad2_1_16fungal (Hybrid Assembly) | ecosystem: Environmental > Terrestrial > Soil > Vadose zone... | reverse complement strand
CTGGCCGAGCAGGGCGAACGGCTCGCCCACCATGCCTTCCGAGCCGAGCGGTGGGACAAAGCCTTCGCCTACTATCGACAGGCCGGCGACAAGGCCATGGCGCGCTCGGCCTACCGCGAGGTGATCGTCTGTTGTGAGCAGGCCTTAGTCGCGCTCCGACACCCGTCTTCAGAGCGTGAGACGCTCGCCCAGGGTATCGATCTGCTCCGTGAGTTGTATAATGCGCTGGTACAGTTCGGGGAATTTGGACGAGGCTTGGAGTACCTGCGCGAAGCCGAAACACTCGCGGAAAAGCTGGGCGACCACCGGCGGTTGGGGCAGATTCTTACCTCCATGACGCACTCGTTTTGGACCGTAGGTGACTATGATCACGCGATCGCCTGCGGTCAGCGTGCCCTGACCCTCACCGCCGCCAGTGGGGATATCGTCAATCAGTCCATAGCGCTTGGCTATCTGGGCACGGTGTACTTCTCCTTGGGGGAGTATCGACGGGCGATCGACATGCTCAGGCACGCTCTGACAACCTTTGAAGGCGAGTGGCGCCATGAGCGTTTTGGGATGAGTATGCTGCACTCAGTGAGGGTCCGTACGTGGTTGATGGACTGCTTGAGAGAGTTGGGAGATTTCGCCGAAGGGCACGCCTACGGAAGGGACGCGGTGCGGATTGCCGAGGCCGCTGGGCACCTTGGCAGCACGCTCATGCCGCAGGAGAGGCTTGGCTCTCTGACCTTGGTCCAAGGAGATCTCCCGCGTGCCATCTCGGTGCTCGAACACGCTCTCGCCCAGTGCCACGCTGCGCATGTCCCGCTCTACGTACCAGGGATCACCGCGAGCTTGGGGTTGGCCTTTGCGCTGTCGGGGCGGAGCGCCGAGGCCTTGGCGCTGCTCGAGCAGGTGCAGATACGGGAAACGCCCGGCATGGGAGGCAGCTCGACGATGCTCCGATTGGGCGAGGCCTACCTCGCGATTGGCCATCTAAATGACGCGTTCCACCTCGCCGAGCGTGCTCTGAAGCTCTCCAGTGGCCGCAAGGAACGTGGCTCCCAGGCACGGGCCCTGCGCCTCCTCGGCGAGATCGCCATGCACCGCGAGCCCCCAGCGGTTGACCAGGCTGAAGGCCACTACCGGCAGGCCGTCGGCCTGGCCGAGGAGTGCGGCATGCGCCCGCTGCAGGCACATTGCCGCTTGGGCCTCGGCACCCTCTATGCCAAGACCGGCCGGCCGGAGGAGGCCCGTGCCGAACTCTCCACGGCCATCACGCTGTACCGTGCCATGGCGATGACCTTCTGGGTCCCCCGCGCAGAGGCCACGCGGGCAGGTGTGGCTGGATCAGGGTCGCTCGACCGCGGATCGGGCTCATAGCTCCTCAGCGCTATAGTGAGACGGCCATCCTATGAGTTGACGGACTTCACACGTGCTATCATGGCGAGCACGGCAGATTCATCTCTGCCGCAGCAGAAAACTCTGTCATGCAGCACTTCAAGGCAGCTCAATAGGGAATGATGATCATGGCCATGCAGCGCCGCAACTCGGCGCAGAACTATTACTATTTCGGCCTGCTGCTGGCCGGCGTTGTATTTAGCGCTGTGGCCCGGCGTCTCGAACCGCTGTTGGTCGTCCTACCCCTCGTCATCGCCTTACTGCACAGCCGTCTGATCCAGGATAAGCCCATTTTCTCGCTGCGCTGCCAGATGACGCCGCTGCGGGCGTTTGAAGGGGATCGTGTCACCGTCCAGGTCACGATCCGCGCCGAGACCGCCGTGCCGCCGATGGAAATCTGGCATCTCGTCCCTCCCGAAGCGGTCTGCCCGGGGGGCCGTCATCGTGTGCTGTTGGTTCTTCAGGAGGGGGAGGAGCGCACCTTGCAGCACGAGGTCATCTTCCCGCGGCGTGGTAAGTATGTCCTCGGGCGCCTGTATAGCCGAGTCCACCCGGGCACCGACCTCCAACCATTACTGGCGGAATACCACTATGACCAGGTGTGCCATGTGTATCCCCGTGTGGTACCTTTGCCGCATCATCTTCCACCGATACACACGCATGGCTCCTTCGGCAACTATGTCTCACGCACTGCCGGCGATGGGTTGGAATTTGCCGGGATCCGTCCCTATAGCACTGGCGATCGTATTCGTCGCGTGCACTGGCGGGCATCCCTGACGCGGCAGCAGCTCTATGTCACCGAATATTATTGCGAGCGCAATGCCGATGTGGTCATCCTGCTCGACACCCTGGTGTCGCTGGGCACGCTGCAGGCCAATACCCTGGATGTGGCAGTGCGCGCCGCCGCATCACTGGCAGCGCACTATCTGTATCACAAGGACCGGGTCGGGCTGATTCATTACGGTGGCGTTTGCACGTGGCTGCCGCCGGCGACGGGGCAACTCCAGCTGTATCGCATTCTGGATGCGCTGCTGGGGACCCAAACACTGTTTAGCTATCTGACCGCCGACATCGCACGCATTCCGCCCCGCGTGCTGCCTCCTGGAGCGCTGATCTTTGTCATCACTACCATGCTCGACACGCGCATCGACGTGGCCCTGCACGATCTGCTCGCCCGCGGGTTTCAATTTGTGTTACTGATTATCTCCCCCGCCCATGTCATGACCATGTCACGCCATCAACGCCATAGCGAAGCCACTGCCCGCCTGTGGCGTCTGGAAATGGACCTGCGTCTGCGCGAATTGCGGCGCTCGGGGATGCCGGTGGTGATGCAGGACTCAGACGACCCGTTGGCTGGTCTTTACTCTGTGCTGTCTCGAGGTCGTCGATGGCGGCGCACAAGATAGGACTGGCTTGCTGGTTGGGGCTGATGACGCTGCTCTGGTCGCTGTATCCACTGCTCTTTTCCCAGGCACGCGGGGTCATCGTCCTGACAATCTTGACAGGTGGGCTAGCCGTGTTCGGCTGGGTGACCGGGATGCCGCTTCTGGTAGTATGGAGTGGCGCACTGGGCCTGTTCAATCTGACCTTGACCTTGGTGATTACCGCCCAGCCCCCGAACGTGTGGCTGGGACTGAGCGCCGGGATCACTCTTCTAGCGCTCCTGGATGGCAGTCAACGCTTCGCCTACCTCAGGCATTGCCACGTCGAGCCTGGCGTGCTGACGGCGTGGCTGGCCGTCTTCATGCGCATCGCCGGACTCTCCCTGGCGGCAGGGATCGCTCTGGTCCTGCTGGTGGTGAATCTCCCCACCCAAGGTGGGATGGCTTCAGGCGCGGGAGTGTTGACCATCGTCGGGGCGAGTCTGTTTGTTGGCGTGCTTGCCCTTTTGTTGCTCTACACCAGTCGCTGGCCAGAGAGGGAATAACGTCTCGCTGCCAGTCTTGGACGCCCTCATGTACGCACCACGTAGCCTGCACATCTTGAGTCTCCCTTCCCTGCGCGCACACCTGGCGCGACGGTGTCCCTTTTACTATGGCTGGGTCGTCTTCGCGATCTCTGCGAGTACGAGCTATGCTGCCCGCCCCTTGATGTCGGTAGCGGTCCTCTCCGTGTTCATGGTCCCCATGACCGACGCCTTCGGGTGGTCCCGCGGGCTATTCGCTGGGGCCGTCAGCCTTGGCGGCGTCTGTGCCGTCGTCATCTCCCCCCTCGTCGGCCGCCTGATCGATCGATACGGCTCCGGATGGATGATCAGCGCCACTTCGGCGGTGGCCGGGGCGTGCGCTGTTGGGCTGTCCGCCATCAGCCAGACATGGGCCTTCTACACGCTGTACGTGCCCGGTCGTATGGTCTTTGCCAGCCCGCTCGAGTTGGCCAGCTCCACAGCCATTAGCAACTGGTTCGTCCGCCGCCGGTCCTTTGCCCTGGCGCTCCTCGGGGTGACACAGGGCACGGGCCTGGCCCTGATGCCATTTGTCGCCCAGCAGTTGATCACCGGCTGGGGGTGGCGCAGTGCCTGGACGCTCTTGGGGTTGTTCACTATAGCCACCGGGATTATCCCTGGTGTCTTGTTGATGGCCCGCCGGCCGGAGGATATGAGCTTAGAGCCAGACCCATCCCCCACGCGATCCCGCCAGCCTGAGGTCGTGACACCTCAGCGCGTGCCAGATGGCCGCAGAACGTCGGACGTTCACCCCAGGCCAGAGCGCCAGTTCACGCTGAGTCAGGCGCTGCAGACGCGGGCGTTTTGGATACTGGCGGTGTTTTCCGCGACGGGATTCCTGGTTCAGGCCGGGGTGAGCTTACACCAGGTGGGCCATTACATTCGCCAGGGGCTTCCCGGTCCATCGGCCGCCATCATGGCCAGCGTCTTCGCCCTGGCCCAGGTGCCCGGAGGACTGCTGTGGTCAGCCATCACACGATGGATTCCCGTGCGCTTCGTCCTGGCCATCTCAGGAATCTGTGTTGCCCTGGGAGCGATGGGAACCGCCCTCTCCGGCACACTGGCGTGGGGTATTCTGTCGGCTGCTGTCATTGGCAGTGGCGTCGGTGGGCTGCACCTGCTCCTCCGGCTCGCCTGGGCCGATTACTACGGTCGCCAACACCTCGGGACCATCCGTGGCATCACCCTGCCTGTGCAAATCGGTGGCCAGGCTGTGGGACCCATCACCGCCGGGTTCGTGTTCGACGCGACCGGCAGCTACCAGATGGTGTTTCTCTTCTTCGCCGGTGTCGTGGCCTTAGGCAGTCTGCTCGTCCTGACGGCTATCCCCCCCAGCAGCGCGGGCAGGGCTATGACGGTAGAAGCTGACGAAATACCTTAGGAAAGGATGCCCTGACGGCCTCACGCATCGTTGACTGATGTCCAAACGACGAGGTTCCCGGACGCCCCGCTACTTCACGGCTCTTGCGTGGCGCGAGGGGTGATGCAACCCTCATTGCTGCCAGCGCACAAAGGAGGTATCCTGTCGCTTAACCATCAGCATTGCGGTAGGTCTTGAAGAGGCTACGTCAGGTCTTTCTCAGCTAAGAGTGTTGTTCCTATCAGGTTAGCAATCCTTATCAGGACTTGATCATGACTAAAACTGTCACCGATGTGGCCATCATTGGCGCTGGCCATAATGGCTTAGTAGCAGCGGTCATGCTGGCCAGGCATGGACTGACAGTGAACGTCTTCGAAGAGCAGGCGATCATCGGAGGAGCCGCGAAAACCGAGTATCCTTTTGGCAAGGCCCCGAAGCTCGGCACCTCGTCGGGCGCCTATCTGTTCGGCCTCATGCCACCAGAGCTCATCGCCAAACTACAGGCGAAATTCACATTGATCCGCCGCGATCCGCACTATTTCCTGCCCACCACTGACCGTCGTTACTTACTGTTTGGATCCGATGTCCAGAAGCTGCGCCAACAATTTCTAGCATTCTTCTCCGAACGGGACTGGAAAGCTCACCAAGCACTGACCCGAGAAATAGCGCAGATCCGAGAAGATCTAGCTCCCAGTTGGCTGGAAGAGCCGCTCTCTGTCTATGATACAGCGGAAAGATATCTCCGCCCACCTTTGCGTGAAACGTTCATCAATCTGGTCACACGTCCTGTGGAGGATTATTTGGCGAGGTTTGGTTTTGCAAGCGAGCTCCTGCTCGCCATGTATGCCGTCACCGATGGCTTCCCCGGCTTGCACGGCAGCTTCGGGACCCCAGCCTCGGGGATGAATTTTTTGGTACATAATATGTGCCGCTTGCCGGGCTCGGACGGCACGTGGATGATTGCGGAAGGTGGGATGGGCAGCATCACCAAAGAGCTGGCGCGATTGGCCATAGAGGCCGGGGCCAGGATTTGGACCGGAGCTGGCGTGCAGCACATTATAACCAACGGTGGTCAGGTCGCCGGTGTGGTGTTGAGGGATGGCCGCGAGATCGACACCCACGTCGTGATCAGCAACGCCGACCCATTCCGCATGCGCACGCTGGTGGGTCGAGACAAGTTTCCCCCAGCCTTCAACGCCAAGCTGGACAATTTCCAGCGCACTGGCACTACCTTGAAAGTGAACCTTGCACTGGACAGATTGCCGACGTTTCAGTGCCTACCCACAAACTTTGGCCAGCATCAGGCTACCATTCATCTGCTGCCGCAGGGGGGCGATGTGATCAGCCAGATCCGGAAGGGGTTCGAAAAAGTGCAGGCCGGCGAACTGGCCGACTTCCCTCCCATCGAATTGTATTCCCATACGCCAGTGGATCCGACCTTGCAGGACGATCAGGGGCGGCACAGCGCCGCGTTTTTTGTGCAGTGGGTGCCGTATGAGCTCAAAAACAAGCGCTGGGAGGATGAAGAGGGGCGCTACGTCAAGCATCTGCTGAGCATCGCGGACCAATTTGCGCCTGGTTTCAGCAGTAGTGTGGTGGATGTCTTTACCTTGACGCCCGGCAAGATCGAGCAACATTTCGGCATCAGCTATGGACATATCCACCATGTCGATAATACCTTCGGCTTTGACCGACGAATGCCCTATGCCACGCCCATAGCCGGGCTGTATTCTTGCAGCGCAGGATGTCACCCGGCAGGCTCGGTGATCGGCTCAGCCGGCCATAATGCCGCGATGCGAGTACTCAAAGACTTGGCTCGACTTTATCCATTTCCGTAGGGTATAACATCCTTGGAGTACAACTCATTGATAATCAAAGAGATAACTTTTGACACGCCGAGGATTGTACGCGACACTGAAAAACCCAGGCGACAAATAGCAGCCCCCGGTCTTTCGGTTCGCCACTTGTGTCCCAAATGGATAAAGATGAGATAGCCATCTGCCGTATGAGTGTCTGGGAGACGAGCACATGTCCCCTGAAGAAGCCGTTCGCCGTCCGATGCCACCTGATAGGACCCAGCCCGCGGCGTCTCCCGATCCGCGAGCCTTTGATACAACCCGATATGCATCAGATAACCTGACCTTTTGGGTGCCCCAGCTGATCCGGATGGGGCAGCTGACCCCTGCGACGCCTCTCTTGGATCTGGGCTGTGGGACGGGTGGATTCACCCTGGCCCTGCAGGCCCTCACCGGCGCTCGCGTGGTGGGGGTCGATGTCTCCTTCCGCCTCGTGCAGTATGCCGCGCAGAAGCCTGCAGGTTATGGCCTCTGGTGGGTCCAAGGGCATGCGGACGCGCTCCCCTTTGCTGAGGCTACCTTTGCCCGCGTGCTGCTTTCGCTGGTGCTGCACCAGGTGACCCATCGGGCTCAGGCGCTGACGGAGGTCAGACGCATCTTGCAGCCTGGAGGCCTCGTGATCATCCGCACCATCACACCCGAGGCCACGCGGGAGCGGATTCCCTTCCGCTTCTTTCCGACCATGGCTGAGATGGAAGCCAGACGATTACCACCCCTCGCGGACCTCGAAGCGCTGCTCCATGGCGCAGGATTCACGCGTATGCGGAGCGAGGTGGTCGAGCGCCACAAGGCCGTGGATTTCCAGGCCGTGCTTACAGAACTCCAGGCACGTCCCAGCTACCAAGCCCTCACCGCTGAGGAGCGCATCCATGGCCTGGCGGCCATGCGGGAAGCCTGGCAATGCTCGGCAGGACAAGTCGTGGATCCCCGGCCGACGCTGTTCATGGTGGGACGGAAACGAGGGCTGTAATGGTGTGGTGGTTTCCAGCACCCCTCTTCTGGGGTCGCGTCGCAGCATCCCAGACGAGGAGGATACCTTCGTGTCAGCCTCCGCGCCTCACATAACCATCTTTTCCCTGAGCACGTTCCCGATCCCGCGATGCCGAGCCACCTGCGGATGGAAATCCGCACCGTGGCAACCCATGGTGGCCCTGTGGCACTGCAGCTGCGACCAGACCTAATATTGAATGTCGCGACCACTTCGAATTTCCCTTTTTACATTTGGCCCTGGCAATTCGTGACGAAAACTACCCAAAAAAGGGGGCTGCGATGCACGCAATGGGCGCGAAAAAGTGCCGGTTCCTACGGTTCGCCTAGCGTAAGAGACGTGCGATGCTCGTCAGGGACGGCAAACATTTTTTTGACATTTGCTGATATTATGGTATAAGGGGAGACATTGATGCACTTCGCCTTTCCTCAGCTGCTCAGTTCCGCTGATCTTGAAGCTGCCATGGCTACGGAGCCTGTCCATGAGGAAACGACACGTGAGTCTCTTCCCCTCCTCCGAACGACCTGCCCTGCCGGTGCTCCCGGCCCGGTCGCGGTCCATCGCCCGGCCCAACTGCTGACGCTGGGTTGCCTCTCTGGGCAGGAGATGCCCCGTTCCCCATACGCCTGATCCCCCCGCCGCAGTCTATTGCTGCCAGAAGGCGTATTACGCGCATATCCGCCCGCCGGACACGGATACGGCCCGCGAAGCGCCCATGTGCATGCGCCTCGTCGAGAACGGCTCGCCACGCCATCGGTGCGAGTGTGGACGTCACCATTCAGGTGGCACCGTCCTGTTAACATCCCACTAGTGCGCACATATACAAGAGCCAATGGGAGTTTGACACGGTGTGTATCGCCACGTGTCGTGGAAAGGAGGTGAACCCCCCACGCGATCCCCCCGCAGACACCAGCCTTCATAGCTAAAAACGGTCGAGCATGGGGATGTGCCTCCCAGCAACGGTCCCCACGCCCGACCTCCCTAAGGGAGGAGCCGGGGAAGGCACCTCCTCAGGTTCGCCGGCATCGGCCGCTGAAGAGGATCACCGGTGTCGGCCCTACCCATTGTAGAGATCTGCTGGGCGGTGTCAATGGGAGACCTGAGGTGGGTGTCCTCCCTCTCGAGAAGAGAGGAGGGATGCACGCGATGTCCAACCGATGCCATCGACCCCTGTCGGTGCTCAGTGCTGTTATACTCATTAGTGGGCTCCCCCTGATGGTGAGCCTCGTGCAGGCCGCCCAGGTGCAAGTGTCCTGGACGGCTCCGACCACCAACGCTAATGGAAGTCCATTGACGGATCTGGGCGGATACCGGGTTCACTACGGCACCAGTGCCGGGCAGTATAGTACGACCCTGGACGCGGGCATAGCCACGCAAGTGGTGATTGCCGGGTTGGCGGAGGGGCAAACCTACTATATCACCGTCACCGCCTATGACACGTCCCAGAACGAAAGCACCTACGCCACCGAAGTGGCCTATACCGTCCCAATGCCTCCAGGGGATACGACCCCGCCGACGGTGGGCACTAGCTCTGTCGCAGACGGCGCGATCAACGTTGACCCCAACACGACCCTCACCGTAGCGTTCAGCGAGGCGATGGATGCCAGCACGCTCAACGCGACCACGGTTCAGCTGCGGGACCCCTCAAGCGCGCTCATCGCCGCATCAGTGACCTACAACGCCAGTACGAAGACCGTCTCCCTTGAGCCGGCAAGTCCGCTGGCGGCCAATACCGCCTATACCCTGACGATCATCGGCGCCAAGGATCAGGCCGGCAATGCCTTGGCCAATTTCTCGCTGCGCTTTATGACGGCGCCCGCGCCACCCCCTGTGTGCCCTTGTAGTCTCTGGGCTTCCACGGATCTCCCACAGGTGGCCGCGGTGTCCGACACGCGGGCACTGGAACTAGGCCTCAAGTTCCAAGCCACGGTGGCCGGCGAGATTACGGGGGTGCGCTTCTATAAGGGATCGGGGAATACCGGCACGCATCAGGCGAAGCTCTGGGATCGTACCGGCACGTTGCTCAAAAGCGTGACGTTTAGCGGAGAAACCAGGACGGGCTGGCAGCAGATGCTGTTTTCGAGCCCCGTGACCATCCAAGCGAATACGACGTATGTCATCTCCTACTTCGCTCCCGATGGCCATAACGCGACAACTGAGAACTACTTTATTACCGCGCGTACCAAGGGCCCCCTGATTGGATTAGCCGATGGAACCGATGGCCCCAATGGCGTGTATCATATTGGGAGTAGTGCGTTTCCGACCGATACCTGGCACCAGAATAGCTATTGGGTGGATGTCATTTTTATGCCCAACTAAGTACAGCTCATCATGAACAACTATGCAAATTGGCTTGACTTGAAGGGTCCATGCCGGTATCTCTGCTCCAGCGCTCACCGCAAGGCTGGGAGGAGATCGCGATGGCACGTGGCCGCAAGTCTTCCTTACGCATTGTCCTGTCTTCCGAAGAGCGACAGACGCTGGAACGGTGGCAACGGTCCACCACCCTTGCCGCTGGCTTGGTCCGCCGGGGGAGGATTATCCTCTTACTGGCAGCCGGGGCCTCCCAATCCGCAGTGGCGCAGGCCGTTGGCGTGCAACGGACTGTGGTCCGCCACTGGGCCAAGCGTTTTCTCGCCCAGCGTCTGGATGGTCTTTCAGACGCCCCTGGCCGCGGGGCCAAGGGCGGTTTTTCCCCCGGAGGTCGCGATCCACGTCGTGCGCTTAGCCTGCGAGCGGCCGGATCTGGTGGGTCGTAGCCTCTCCCAGTGGGATTGTACTGAACTCGCGCGTCAGCTCATCACCGAGGGGATCGTGGAGGATATCTCTGCCTCCACGGTGCGGCGGATTCTGGCCGCCCATCAGTTGAAGCCCTGGCGCCAGCATCTGTGGCTGTACCCCAAGCACCCACGGGATGCTGCCTTCTATGCCACCGTCGCCGAGCTGATTGACCTCTATACCCGTCCCCTCCGAGCGGATGAGCTGGTGCTCTCCGTCGATGAGAAGACCTCCCTGCAGCCGCGGCCCCGACCGACCCCGACCCTGCCAGCCCAGCCCCACAACCGGCCCAACCGCGTCGAGCATGAGTACAAGCGGGCGGGGGCACTCAATCTCTTTGCCGCCTTCGACACGCGTTCTGGCAAGGTCTACGGGCACTGTTATGAGCGCAAGCGGCAGCGAGAATTCATCGCCTTTCTCGAAGCCGTGGATGTCGAGGTTGAGGAGCGTATCTGCACGATTCATCTGGTGTGCGACAATGTCAGTACGCATCATGGGAAAGAGGTCCGACAGTGGTTGGCTCATCATCCACGCTTTGTCATGCATTTCACGCCCGTGCATTGCTCCTGGATGAATCAAGTGGAACAGTGGTTCAGTATCCTCCAACGCAAACGTTTACGCATTGTGGATTTTGCATCCAAAGATCAGCTTCATGCAAAGCTGGACCAGTTCATTCAAGAATGGAATCACCAGGCACGTCCGTTTAACTGGTCCACACAATCTGTGGCCAAGATCATGGCCGCGGCTCCTGCCCTGGCGGCCTAAACTTGAGTAGTTATTTCTGATGAGCTGTACTAAGTTAAAGTTCTGGCTCATCTCAGGAGTCAGAATTGGCTGACGGCTCACCTCACCCGTGAACAGCGGACTCGTGGCAGGTTCGGCGGGCACGGCACTGGGTTGAATGATCTTCATGGGAGTTCTCCTCTGGGTCACTCGTATCAATACTTTCCTCGATGCATCTGGCGGCTTGGTGAGACGCGCATGCCACCCAGGAATCTTGTAACAAATTTCCACGGCTTTGTACACCTGTGGTGCGCAAAAAATCAGATTCCCCCGAATTTAGTGGTAAATCTTTAACATATTGATATTGCTGATATTATTTTCTGGCAAGTTGCGTGGCCGGGAATAGGATGTGCACGGAAAATCAAGGATCAAGCTGCCCCTGACAGCCGAGGCTTTTCTGTCTACCACTAAATCCGATGGAATGTGGGATTTCCATCCATCATGACGTTATCCGGCGTGTAGACCGACTGCCGGCGACCCGGAGGGGATTCTTGGACCAGAACTCGAAATGCACAACGGGACGACTCATAGCCCTGTCCTTCCCGAATATTGGTAATGTCTACAGATCAACATGTTAGGGCGATACCACATCACGCGGCGCGCCGTTCATCATGGTGATGGAGGCCCCTGACTTCGGGAACCGCAATCACCTCACCCACGTCAGGTGGCTCCACGGAGCGCGGCTGCGGACAATCCATCGGTTGCGGCGAACAACGGTACCGAAAGTTTCATAGATTCTTCAAAAGTCTGGTTTATCAATAGCTTGGAAAGGAAACAGCCTCAAGAAATCTTGCCCAAAATTGGGGGTCACAACTAACGCTGTCATTGATTTTATTGCACTTACAAGACCCTATGAAACTTTTGACCCGTTTGTTCGGTTTGACCCAATCATGTATGAAACATCAATAGGTGACGGCAGCAACCACGCGTGTGAACGAACCTTTGCGGCCGAGCGGCCTCACGATCGCGTGATGACCATCTCGTGCTCCACGGCTTCTGGGCCGAGACGCTGGTCTGCAACCGCTGGCGGCATGGCGACCGTGACGCGCAGCGCTTTTAACCCCTGAATCCCCTGAAGATCCTCCAGCTCCACCTCCTCCACGTCATCGGTCAGATACCCTGAGGCGCGCAGGTAATCGATATACTCTCGATACTCTCCTGCCTCTCGTGCCTGGGAGTAGATGATGGCGATCCTCCCAGGCTGCGTCAATCGCTCTGCCGTCCCCTGGATCACCGCCTTGTCGATCCTCTTCTTGAGAATCTCGTACCGAATGTTGTAGGTCCCATCCACATCGAATTGTTTTTCATCTGGACGGAAACGGATGGACAGGGGGGTGCTCTGCACGAGGATCAGATGGGCGGTCTCCAAAGGCACCCGCAGGCGCTCTTTTAACCGCTCCGCTTTCCGGGCCACTCCACACATGACCATGAGTTGCCACAAGCGGAGATTTCTCAGGTAGAGCCGATCGAACTTGCCATCCTCCACCAAGGACGCACCAATGTAGATGCCATGGTCAACGCCATCGGTCTTATGCGTCTCGAAATAGTGGGGGAACATGGCTTGCGCCTTCCCCTCTTCTGCATCGAGATAGGCCGCGATGGTCTCGTTGATCAGGGTGACGCTCTCTTCAAAATCCTTCCGCCTGCGATAGAGGACCCCAAGGGTCGGATCGAGGGCCGTCCGGTAGGCCTCGATGTGCTCGCACACACCGAGGCCGAACGCCTGCAGGTGGTCGAACAGGGGTTCGACCTCCCGCCGTAAGAAGTCCAGGAGCGTCGCTTCATCCCCCGAGCTCAGACCGAGCTCCAGCGCCGCGATCTTCTTGCCGATGCGATAGGCGAATTCATCGAGCAAGGGCAGAGGCCTCTGGCGATAGGCCACGACAAAAATCGCTCTGGCCAGATGCAGCTGCTCGAGCAGGTCTGCTTGGATGACCGCCTGGCGGAACGTCGAGGACCCTCTGATATCGGAGGCGCCATAGAGCGCATAGACATTCTCGAACACGATGGGCTCGATCTCCGACAGGACTCCGGCATGCTGTTGCTGCATGAAGTTCAAGGCGGCGTTCCGGAAACGCCACTCCACCGATGGATGGATGGCGGTGTATTTCTCTTTGATGATCGCCTGGACCGTGTGATGCAGTTCCTCCATACTGCGTTTGATGGCCATGGAAAACAGGGGGAGCACTTCTCCCAACTTCATGGCCTGGATCGCATGCAGATCACCTGGGGTGGGCGATCCCAGATCGAGAGTACCGATGAGCTCATCTTGGTAGTAAAGGGGCGCGACCACCATGTTTCGCACCCCGCGCTGGATGATCGCGTCCTCGATCGCAGAACGGGCTGGGTAACTCCTCAGGTCTTCGATGACCAAGAGCCTCCCCTCCTGGACCGACCGCGCATAGATGGACCCGGCGAAATCAGCGGTACTGTAGTGGTCGGAATCGGCGAAGATGCAGTGTCGCTCGAGCGTGCACCCATTGTTCAGCAGGAACACCTGGTCCCCCTCGATAGCGGCAAGGCCTAGCAGGAGCTGCGGCCGTCGCAGGAGTGTCCGCAATCGTTCCTGCAAGCGATGGAATCTGGCATCGGAGATGATCGACTCTTTTTGGATGAGATCTCGCTTCAGCGAGGAGAGGACCTCCTGGTCAGTGACATCCACCGCATGGATCACCGAAAAGCCGTGGAATTCGAAATGCTCGGGCGGCATGAGCTCCATCCACACCTGCAGATCCGTCAGATGGGCGCGGAGGTACTGTTGCGCTTCGTCCGTCAGCGGAGGGAGTTCGCCAATCGAGCGCACCTCCACGAATCGGCCATCGATGTTCAGCTGAAAGTGGCGGGCCAGCCCGGTTTCAGGATCCTGCCTGGTGCAGATGAGAGGATACTCGAATTCGAGGGCGATGCCATAAAACTTTTTCACGATGGAGAGGTAGGCTCTCAGCAACTTGCCAGAGAAAAAGACCTCTCGATCGAGATTTAAACCCTCGAAGGTGCCATCCTCCACCGTGAGCCATCGACCGAAAGACGGCGTCGCATAGAAGCTCCGGAAATGGAAGGGGATCGTGGCGGCTGCGTAATCTCGGTCCCACGAAGCCGGGGGGAAGACCGCACTCATGAGCAGATCCACGAGACCTTGATGTCGCTCAAGGAGCGAGAGATCCGCGATGGGCTCCAGCAGCTCGGCTGCCTGCCGCAACTCGTCCTGGATCTGCTTGGCCAGCGCTGCCTTGGCTGGGTGGCCGCTGACCGCAGCCTGATTCCAGAAGGCGACCAGGGGCGCAAGACTGAGCCTGCATCGAAAAGGAAACTCCAGAGCCGTAAGGCCCTCGCCCCCAGAAGCGCCAAACGGCACACCTATGGACCGTAGATCATCATGATCAGACATATGGCCTCTTCCTCTCAGCTCCGTCATGCCTGCTGGATGGGAACCTGGAGAACGCTGACAGATCGGTCTGTCACCGCGTGAATGTTCCATGCGTCCATACCGCATGACTGACGTCACAGGACTTCCCCTCAAGCGTTGTGGCTGGCCTCCTCTGACCCCTAAAGGCGTTGAAGCGTCCAGCCACCTTCAGTATGAGAGCGTTAGACCACGACCGTCAACCACATTTCAGCCTCCCGTCTGCGGCACCCTCCGCCAGACAGGGCCTACGACACGACAGTTCTGGGGTCTCCCTCGAAAATGGCCGTTGACATCGGGAGCAGGGAGACGTTCTCTTGGTTCTGCACGGTGACCTAGCCCAGTGAGAACGAAGAGACCATCGACGGCAACGTGGCAACACATCGCACGCAAGAACCATGCGTGGCGATATCGGCCACATTCCACCCGATTTAGTGGTAAGGGGTGTCACCACTCATCAAAAGCCCCCGGAGGTGAGGATTTGGAGATTGAGGAAGCAGTCTCGTGTGGGGACTGTTCCTCCTTCCACTTCGACGCCACATTGGCCGGCATGCTTGGTTCGACGCTGATACGGCACCAGGTTAGGTTCTGTCGCAAAGTTCGATTTTGGGGCAAAATCCAAAGGCTCAATTCGCGTTCCGGGGAGCTACGTGAGCAAGAGATCAAGTAGGGCTCCCAACAAGGCTTTGGCTCGTCGTCTCACGTGATGAACCAATGCAAAGAACCCCAAATACAACGGTAAATTGTCTTGCGAGATGCCACGATGTGGACGCAGCCATGACCTCAATAGGGACCAAAAGCTTTCCATCGTGTTGACGTGCACTTCATGAAAGCCATCGCCGTCGTCATCCCAAGCCTATTCACCACGACCGTGACAGACATGTTCATGCGCGTAGCCCCACGGTCCCAAGCGGTTATAGATGCCGTATGCATCGGTCTACACGCCAGTACCTGGAGCGCTGGTGGCTTGAATCAGCGGTTTGATCGTGACCTGTTCAACGTTTTCCAGCAGCCGAATCACGACGTCTCCACCACGCTGGATCATCCCGAAGATCGGTGGCTTCTCCGTGTCGAGCGTGCCCCGTCCGCGCTTGCCCTGGAGCCGTCTGCGCCGTCCGCACCGCCCCTTTTGGCCACTTCCTCGGGCTTCCCCTTGTGCCCCGCCACGATAGAGACCTCGTCACATGCCACCTCGCCGCTCAAGGTGGCCGTCGACTTCTGGGCGACCATGCCCTGGCGCAACTGGCAGGTCATCTGAGGCACATCAGACGAGGTGAGATCAAGCTCCTGAGCTATGTGGTGATTCGACAGGTTGAGGCCCATGAAATACAGGCACAATATCCACACGCGACGGGGTTGATGGTGACCGGCAAAGATCGTGTCAGTCAAATCATCCAAGCGCCTCTCACAGGACTTCCACCGGTAGCGCTGACGCTCGGGCTGGGTCTCGTCGCGCCCTTGTTTCGTCACCTCAGCACTGTCGCACGTTGGACACTGGACGCCGTCCGGCCAGCGCATGTTCCGGACGGTCTCAAAACATTTGACGTCGTCGATGAGGGCTTGCATGTGTATCATCGCGCCAGTATCGCCCATTGGACGAGACGACACAAGAGCCCACTACAAGGCGAGCGACCCTCACGAGAGGGAGCACTGTCAACTCCCTGGAATCCGAATTGAGCCAATCCAAAAATCGGGTGTCAGGAATTCAATGGCTTACAGATGCCAACACTCTCGAAAAAGCAACTTTGCGACAGAACCGTGTCAGATACTGGCAAGCATGGCAAGCGACAGAGCCAACCTAAGGTCCGGTAGGTTACAGAGCACACTCAAAAAGGGGCCAGCCCCCCTGTGTTGCCGCATACTCTTGGGGCTCCTCCAGGAGCTTCGGACACTGCTGTCGGATCTGTTCCGCGAGTGAGGGATCTAACTGCGCCTGATAGAGGGTGCACACGGCGCAGAGTTGTTCAGCCGTCAGGTTTCTAGCTCCTTGTAGGTAGGCACCTGAGAGGTCCGCCCCCTCCAGGTGGGTGAGCCTGAGGTTTGCCCGTATGGTCAAAATATCCAAACGCATTGCTCTATCACAGGTTACAAACCCGCCATGATCCACGCTTCTGCTTGAATTTCGTCCCATGCTGGTCCATACTGAAGCCCAGGTAGGACGTGGTGGCAGAGGTGAAGCGAGGTATGAACTGGCAGAAGCTGCTGGAGTCAGTCTCCGCGTCTGTGAACGACCACCTCCGCCTTCGCAATGCCTATCTGCTGGCAGAGAACCGCATCCTGCGCCACCAGATTAACGGTCGTGTGCAGTTGACCCACAGCGAGCGCAAGGAACTCGCTGAGATTGGCGCCAAGCTGGGTAAGAAGCCCCTGGAAGAGATCGCCACGATTGCCAAGCCCAGCACCATCCTCGCCTGGCACCGCGCGTTCACCGCCCAGAAGATGGAGACCCCTAAGCGGCGTAAACCTGTGGGTCGTCCCCGCGTTGACAAGGAGATCGAAGACCTAGTGGTGCGCATGGCCCGAGACAACCGCTCGTGGGGCTATGATCGTATTCAGGGCGTGTTGAACCACCTGGGCTATACGGTGAGTGATCAGACGGTGGGGAACATCCGCAAGCGCCATAGCCTCTCACCCGCTCCTGAACGCCAGAAGACCGTGACCTGGCGGGAGTTCATCCGTAATGGTATACAAGGGAGAGCGATGCCGAGATCGATCACGATTCATAATGTCGATGACGCCATAGCTACCTGGCTCATTGAAGAAGCCGGACGGCGGGGGGTGAGCGTGGAGACGGTCGCCGGGCTGCTGCTGCGGCGCGGTCTGGAGTGGGAGCGCCGGCAGGCAGAGCTTCCAACCTATCACGATCTCGACGCGTTGGCAGGCACATGGAGTGAGGCCGAAGCGACGGCTTTCTTACAGGCGATCGCCGACTTCGAGCAGGTGGATCAAGCGTTGTGGCCGTAAGGGACGTGCTCCTCGATACAAACGCCTACGTGGCCTTCAAACGGGGTACCCCCGACGCGGTGGACGTGCTCAGGCACGCCCCTCGGATTGGGATGAGCAGTATTGTGCTTGGCGAAGTGCTCAGCGGCTTTGCCGTAGGCACGCGCGAAGCGGAGAATCGCCAGGAACTTGAGCAGTTTTTGGCGTCGGAGCGGGTGCACCAGTTAGTGGTCGACGTGGCTACGGCCGCGCATTATGCAGTCGTGTATCGGGAGCTCAGACGCCGCGGCCGCCCCATTCCGACGAATGACATGTGGATCGCGGCCACGGCATTGCAGCATGGCTTTGCGGTGTTCAGCTACGATGGGCACTTCCCTGAAGTCCCTGGTCTACATGTTGGCCACACGGTTGGACGATTTTCTGTTTTGAGAGGCAAGACGGCATCGCGCATGCCCACCTCTGATGAGGACGAAGACGAGCCGGCATGGCGGGACCGTAAGCTCTGCGAAAATGGTGCGGTTGAGTTTTTTGGCCAAACGGGATCGTGAGGTTGACGCGTTCAATGAAGGCGGTATTGATCTGCCAGCCCTGCGTGGCCAGCACTCGCGTGACCCCAGCCAGGGTCCCGAATACCACTCGGTGACGTACGCCCACCAGCCGACGGCGGCGATACTGCTTGACGACTTGGGCATAGTGAAGCCTGGGCAAGGGCATCCAGCGAGGCTTCGGGGCAGGGCCTGTGGCCTGACGACGCGGCGGCTGCACCCACTGGCCAAAGTGGGCCACCCATGCCGTGGTGTATTCTCTGAATCCATCGGTGAGAAACAGGGGCACACCGTCGGGCGCCAAGACCTGCACGACCTGATGGACCAGGCGTTGCGCCATCTCGAGCGTGCGGTCGCCGACGTCCAGAGCCAACAGTAGCCTGATGACGGGGTCGATCGCTCCCCACACCCAGTGAGGCGAGCGTGACAAGCGCTGGATCGCCTCGACGTCACTAACCTCCCACGCTTTGACGGCACTGAGTAAGGCGAAGCGTTCATCCAGTTGGACCTGCGTGACCCGGAGGTCGTGCAAGCAATACTGCGAGAAGGCTGCCGCGTGGTCCGCCACCTCGACCAACCAGTGCAGCACCGTATTGGGATCAACCTCGAACACCCGAGCGGTGCCGCGGATGCCCAGGCCCTCGGCCAGGCACGCGATCACGCGCACGAGGAACTCGGCCGGCACACGCTTGCCGTGCAACGGCGTGCCGTGCGTCTCCTGGAAGGAGGTGTGACACGCGACGCACTGAAGTTGCCGCCAGGGCCTACCACCGGGATGGCCATTGGCGCGGATATTGCCCCGCCCCACCCAGCCGTAATAGGAACAATCCTGGTCAGGACAAAAGTGCTGCTGCATATCAATCGTTCGCCGACGTCCTCGCGTGTACGTGAGCGGGGGCGGCAGGGCAAAGGGAGCCTGCTGGCGGGGCTCGGTGGCGTGCTGACACGCGTCACAGAGTGGCTTGTGGGTCAGTCCAGCAAAAGGCTTGCGGGCTTTGGCGCATCGTTTGGCCTGCCTGGCTGGCTGGCGATGGGCTTGGCCCACTTTCGCTTGGAGCCATGGCCACAACTCATACAGGAGCATGCACAGCCCGAGCAGCCCGAGCAGCAGCAGCACATGGAACACCAGGGCGTCTACCACCTCTTGTCCTCCTCTCCGGGCGGTTCAACAGGCGGTATCTTACCGGTTTTTCCCACATTCCACCGACTTTAGTGGTAAAGCCCCGCTGTCTTCGCAATCCCCTTGAAACTATGCAGCATTACCTTCATCTTGGGTCACCAGCGACACCGGCATCTGACCTGAGGGTGACCCATGCGCAACACAGCCCGTCAGACCCGCGAAAACCGGACCATCACCATCGATTTTCAGAACGAAGCCACCTACTTTCAGCTCGTTAACGACGGCAAGGCCTTTGTCGAATTGGTAATGGCGTTCATTCTCTCCATCGGCTTGCAGTTGAAACATAAGGCGACCTGTCGCGGCGGAGGGTGTATGACACGCCACTCGCATGATCTCCGTGTCCGTCTGCACGGGGTGCCTCTCTGGCGTCTCCAGTGTACGGCGTGTCGCGCGGTCTTCACCCGTTTGGTCAAAAAACTCAAACGCATTGTTTTCCCAGCGCTTATGGGTTCACTATCACCCACTCCTCGCCTTGCATTCCACCGTGGTTTCCCCCCTACTCCCCACGAACGAGAGGCAACAAGGGGGGTGGGTTGACCCATGCGGTGGAAGCAACTGCTGGCCTCTCTCACGAGATCCGTCGATGAGGAACTCCGCCTGCGCAACGCGTATCTGGCTGCGGAAAACGGTATCTTACGCCCTCAGCTCCACGGCCGTGTCAGACTGACCGACACTGAGTGCACGATCCTCGCCGAGATCGGCCGGAAGCTGGGGAAGCAGGCCCTGGAGGAGGTCGCGACGATGGCAAAGCCCGACACGATCCTAGCCTGGCACCGTACGTTCGTCGCCCAGACGGGCGACTGCTCCCAGCCGCGCACATCTCTCGGACGTCCCCGCATCGACCAGGAGTGGGAGGCCTTGGTGGTCCGTATGGCTCAGGAGAATCGCTCGTGGGGGTACGATCGCATCGCGGGAGCTCTGGCCCATCTGGGCTATACGATCAGCGACCAGACGGTGGGCAACATCCTCAAGCGCCATGGTCTCCCGCCCGCCCCAGCACGCAAGACCACCACGCCCTGGAGGGAGTTCATCCGGATCCACATGGACCTGCTGGGAGCCACCGACTTCTTCACCAGGGAGGTGTGGACGTGGTGTGGGCTGGTGACCGCTGCCCTCCTCTTCTGCATCCACCTGAGTAGCCGGAAGGTCCGTGTCGCAGGCATGACGCCACCTCTCCAGAGGCGGTGGATGCTGCCGATCGCGGGCCACACCACGATGGCGGATGGGGACTTCCTGGCAACAGGCCGGTATCGGATGCACGCTGGAGACAGGATGGTCGTTCCTGTGTTTCAGCAGCGCATCGATGCGGCCGGGGTGAAGCGCGCGCCACTTCCACCACGATCGGCCGCTGTCCATGCCGACACCGACAGGTGGGGGAGATCGCTGACCCGGGAAGCCCTCTCGCGCTTGCTGCGGTTTCGTGAGCGCTCCCTCCGAGCGAGCCTCAAGGCGTACGAAACGCCTGCTCCTGCAGGGTGCCGACCTCCGGGTGAGGGTTATGTGGTACGCCTGCCTGCGATGTGCTACCACCAGAGCCGGGCTGGGCCTGTTCGCTGTCGACCAGGGCGCAATAGGCTCTGGCCATATGACCATCGCGAAGCGGCGTGAGGTGGTGCCGCTACCGCATGGGCATCATCCGAGGTGGAGAGGCGTCATGGTCAGGATGTTTTGCACGCGGGGAGAAAGGGGCGGGTATGGCTACACGCGTCGTCGTGACCTTGCCAGATGACGTGTATCGTCGAGTGGAACAACTGGCTCAGTTGACCAACCGCGATGTCGCTGACCTGTTAGCGGACACGATTACCCGCTCCCTCCCGCCTCTTGACATCTTCACGCCGTCGGGACAAGCCGTCACGTCCCTCTCGGACGAGGATGTCTTGGCACTGACGGAACTCCAAATGCTCCCAGCGCAAGATCGCCGCCTCAGTGCGTTGCTGCAGAAGCAACAAGCGCAGGCATTGTCTGACCCCGAGCGGGCAGAGCTGTTAGCCCTCATGCAGGTATACCAGGAAGGCTTATTGCGCAAGACGCAGGCACTCCGTGAGGCGGTGCGGCGTGGGGTACGTATGCCGCTCAAGCCGTGAGTCCACCACAGCTATCCGCAGCCGTACGGGGAAGGAGTGCCTGGAGGGCATTATTATCGAGTTGGTTGATGAAACTGTCTACGTCACTAAAACCTTTGCTGACCGTAACCCCCCCGCTCGAGATGGTCAGCTCATAGAGACTGCGCGCCATTACCGGCGCGGATAGAATAGCGTATAACACTGTTGTTGTGGTTATTAGCTGGAGAACAGATGGATGCAGTTGATACAGCGGCTTGGAGTTTGTCATCCCTTCCTCCGCGGATGGCGAAGAGAGTCGACAGTCGACTCCAACACTCGTCTAGGACATGGGAAATGACCGGTACGGGCGGAGAAGAAGCTAGAGTGATCCGTACGACCCACCCTACGGGTGGAGTTATAGGCGTGAGGGAAGTTGGGGTCGCCAGAGAAAGTCAGAAGGGCGAATGAACAGAACTATTGAGGGAAATAAAGAAGATCGGACCATTATCGCGGACACCATGGGGCACCTCCGACCTGGAAGAAGCAGAAATCAGATCATCGGACGCAGCCTGAAAGTTAAGCAGCCAAAGTCTAAATTAAGGAAAAGCTTGATGGCAAGAAAAATACAGTGGCACCATGCTGATAGTCCTACTTAGGACTATGGAAATGAGCAAGAGATATGCCATCAAAGACGAGAAGAATGGGATAGGTAAACGATTGGAATAACTGATGTGAATAGCCAAAGTTCTTCGAGCGAGTGTTCAGATCGACTCAGTTCTATGACGTGCACTAGGAGCAAGGCCTACTTTCCCCATGAATTGTCAAGGGTTGAGTCGACGTCCATTCTTGAACAGCCGGGTCAGACGTACGGTAGTGCTACCCAGGTCATGCGCGCGACGCGGTTCCGTGCTACGGTTGGTCAAAAACAGCCCCCACAGCCGGGAGACCAACAGCAGCCAGGCTCATGAGAGCGGCATGCGCACCGTGGGGATCCAGCCGGGACAAGACCAATGGCCCTACCCGCCAGGGGAAGCAGACGCATCAGTGTCAAGCGTGCGCCCGGCAGTGTGTGGCCACAGCCGAAGCCCGCCTCCTGGCGGATGCGCCGCGCCCCAGGCGTGCACACCGATGGCGTGAGCGCCTCGCGCTCCGCGGCCTCTGCCGCGCCGTGGGGGTCAGGCTGACGGGGCTGTGGCCCTGTAGGGTGGGACGCGGTGCCGCCTGTCCCGATGCCTGCCAGGTCCGGGTTCCACCGCGTCCCACGGCCGTGGTGCGTCGACGGCTGGAAGCCGACGCCGAGGCGCTGGGGAGTGTCGTGCCGACGCGGGCCCACCAGCCGTGGCTCGGGAGCGCCATGGACGCCACCACCCGCCCGGTGAGGGCATGTCCCGTGGGTGAGCGGCGTCGCGCCAGGGCCCAGGCGCGGTGGGCGAAGATGCCACGGGTGTACCAGGAACCGGCCACGTGCCACACGGCGCCCGATGACGCCGCCACCGGGGTGATGCCGGCGGAGCGGCCCCAAGCCATGACGCAGCAAGCGCGGCACACCCATCCCATCGAACGCGTCACGACGACCCTCAGGCCGCGGGTTTCCCGTCTGGGACGCGAGCCCCGCTCGTGCTCCACAACGCTGGCGCCTCACATCGGCGCTAGTCAGTATTTCATGGGCTACGACCATCTCACGAGGGCCACCGCAGCAGCATTACCTGGGTAGCACTACCTTAAGGTCAGGTATGACTGACCCGTACATCATTCACATGACCGCGATTCATGAGACGGCGTATCCGCGTATCCGTTCCCATCTGAGTGACAACGAACTGGAGGCCCTCTACACCCCTACGCCAGACGACCTGGCGTTTATTCACCGTTCAACCAAATCGCCTGTGGCCACGTTCGGCGGTGTGGTGCTCTTGAAGACCTTTCAACGCCTGGGGTACTTTCCCTCCTTTGATGCCCTGCCGCCGCGCCTGATTCATCACCTCGCCACCGCCCTCGGCGTGCTGACGTCCCACGTCCTCCTGCAAGAGTATGAGCCACGTGGCTTCCGACGCTGGCACGTCCCGCAGATTCGCGCGCACCTCGGGATCACTGCCTTCAGCGACAGTGGGCGGCGCGTCTTGATCGGAGCCCTGATCGAGGCCGCGCGGAGCAAAGATATCCTCGCCGATCTCATCAATGTGGGCCTCGAGGCCTTGGTGCAGGCACGCGTTGAGCTGCCCGCGTTCAGCGTCCTACGGCGTGCCGCGCAGAAAGCCCGCATGCAGGTCAACCGGAGGTATTACCAACAGGTCTATGACGCACTGGATGACAGACAACGTGTGACCATCACTCGCCTCCTCACCCGTGAGGACAGCGAGACGGCCAGTCTGTGGCAGTGGCTCAAACGGGAACCCAAACAGCCTACCATCAAACATATGCGGGAGCACAGAGAGCGTTTGATTCTGGGGGGAGCCACTTGAGGTCTTGGTTCCCCTGCGGTACGCTCCTCCCACGGACCCCTCATGCGTCCCACCCTGCGTCTATCAATTCCGTGTGGTCGTGCAGGGTGTCAGTCCGCTGATCTGGCGCCGGCTTCTCGTCCGCAGCGACATGTCTCTGGCCACCCTCCATGCCACGCTGCAGATCGTCTTCGCGTGGAGCGATGTGCCTCTACACGGCTTTCGTATCCATGGCAGGGAGTATGGCAGCGCGCGTCTGGGCGGTTCCAGCTTCGATGTTGATGCGCGCCACGTGCCACTCGTGGTGCCACGCCTCCATCGAGGGGAGCGCTTCAGCGACATCTACAACTTCATCGATCACGGGGAATGTGATCTCCGCCTCGAAGCGATCTTGCCGCTCGATCCACGTCGGATCTATCCCGTTGGCACGGGCGGCAAACGCGCCGCCCCGCCCGAAGCTTGTGGCGGGGCATGGGCGTATCTGCAGATGGTCGATCGCCACCCTGTTCCGCTAGAGGCGATGACCGTTGTTGCCCGGGCTCTTGACCGCCTGCTGGAGGCGGACGATCATCCCCGCATCCGACAGGTGATTGGGGACGCGGAGATCTTCCGGGAGGCGGTCGCTCAACTCGATGCCTACCGCCAGTTTCAACCCGAACGCTTTGCCCGTCGTGACGTCAATGCCCAGCTCTGTGCGCTGGTTCAGCAGGAAGGAACAGGACCATGAAGTCCACGGTTCACGTGGTGATCACCACCGATGAAGGCCAGACAGAAACCCGGGAGATCGCTTGTGTGGAGCGGGAGGACCTGACGCCCACCACCTTGGGCCTCACACTTGCCGAAGGCAAAGCCATGCTCAAGGCGCTCCAGGAGATCGTCGTGGCGCAACAGATGAGAGCCTTTCTTGAGGCGCAACGTGCCTGCCCGCACTGTGGCCAGAGACGTCGGAGCCAAGGATATCACACTACGCAACTCAGGACGGTCTTCGGCACCATATCCGTCCACAGCCTGCGTCTCTATCAGTGCGTCTGTCCATCCGAGCCATCCGATGCGGCCAGGACGTTCAGTCCCCTGGCCGTGCTGCTGCCAGAACCGATCACGCCTGAGCTCCTGTTTCTGGAGACGAAGTGGGCCGCCTTGGTGTCCTATGGCGTTACCGCCCACCTCGTACACGAGGTGCTGCCGATCGATGACGCGCTCGCCCCCTGCACGATTCGGGAGCATGTCTTTACCGTCGCAGCACGCCTGGAGCAGGCTTTGGGGGAGGAACAGTGGTCGTTGATCGACAGCTGTCCGGCAGAGTGGAGTCGTTTGCCCATCCCTGACGGTCCGCTCACGGTCGGCATCGATGGGGGCTATGTGCGTCCCCAGGGCAAGCCAGGCTGGTTCGAGGTCATTGCCGGCAAGAGCCTCCTGACTGTCACGCGCGGTGAAGAGTCCCAAGAGCCGGTCTCCAGTAAGTGTTTTGCCTTCGTGCAGACCTTTGACCAGAACCCGACGCGGCGACTCTTCGAAGTCCTCAAGTCGCAAGGCCACCAGCTCAACCAGCAGATCACCTGCCTCTCCGATGGCGGCGACACCGTGCGCGAGCTCTAGTGCTACCTCAACCCGCACGCCGAGCCCCTCCTCGAGTGGTTCCATGTGACGATGCGGCTGACCGTGCTCCAGCAGACCGCGACAGGCCTACCGGACCAGACCATGGATGAGGAGGAGGACTATCCCCTGCGTGATCCGGTCGTGCGGGACTTGGAACGCCTGCAATGGTATCTCTGGCACGGGAACGTCTACCAGGCCTTGCAGGTGGGGCAGTCCATCGCGATGGACCTCGATGCCGCGATGGCCACCAGTGGCCATGGCACGGCCCGAAAGCGCCTGAAAGCCGTGGAGGAGTTCCACACGTATATTGAGCACAACCAGGGGTTCATTCCGAACTATGGGGGGCGCTATCGGGCTGGAGAGCGGATGAGCACCGGCTTTGTGGAATCGACGGGCAATCAGGTGATCAGCAAGTGCTTCCGCTCGATTTATCGTGGTTTGTAGGAAGCGCACACGCGTGCTCCGAGCTGAGCATCGTTGGACGCGTGTGTGCGCCGATGTGGCGACACCACCGGAGAGGCTCAGCCAGGCCTGCTCCCGCAGCTCTCCACCCATGCTG
>Ga0137403_10001936_pt1 | contig 25797 bp, 30 predicted proteins | sample CZOMad2_1_16fung_FD_122057 | JGI IMG/M metagenome (GOLD analysis project Ga0137403, IMG submission 122057) | Vadose zone soil fungal communities from Angelo Coast Range Reserve, California, USA - CZOMad2_1_16fungal (Hybrid Assembly) | ecosystem: Environmental > Terrestrial > Soil > Vadose zone... | reverse complement strand
CGTCAGGTTTGGTAGTCGATCAGAAACGCTGAAGCAGACTTGCTGTTGTCGGTATCTCCGGACGCGCTGTACGAAGCCGAAGATGCCGACATCGATTCCTGCAGAGCCTTGATGAACTGCTGCAAAAGATCCGTCGCGCTCGTGGCGCTCGTCGAACTGCTGGAGTCGTCGCTTGACGACGAACTGTCGCTGTCCCCGGGCGGCGGCGGGCCGCCTGCCCCAGCGGGCCCACCAGGACCGCCGGAACCTCCCTTGGAGAACGCACTTTCGAAGACGCCCTTCAGTTCCGTGACCTGATCGCTGGTCAACTTGCCGCTGGAAACTTCGCCGGCATCAGGTCATCGATCTTTGCCTTCAGATCGTCGGGCGAGGTTTTCTTGCTGCTTGAGCCGCTTGAGCGGCTGCTCTGCAGCGAGGAGTCGATGTCCGTCAGCGCCGACGTCAGCGCATCCTGATCGGCCGATGAGATCTTGCCGGCGTTTACCTCGGACTGGAGTTCCTTTTGCAGTTGCTGGAGCGGCGAGAGGTAACTGCTGCTGGCAGCCGAAATTGAGATCATGGTGTGCTCCCGAGTCTTGCATTAGGGTGCGACGATAAGGTCAACAGTCTTAATCAAATGTTGTCCCGCCGCGCTTCAATGTTGCATTGTGTTGCTGCGACGATATTGGAAACATCACGAAACAAAGAATTCTGCTACTCTCTCGCAAATCAAGGGCGAAGGTTCGAACGGACATGGCATCTCCCAACATCCTCGTGGTTGAAGACGATCGTGAAACCCGCGCGTTAATCGCAAAATACCTGAGCGCAAATGCCTGCAATGTTTCAACGGCATCGGACGGCCGCGAAATGGATCGGGTGATGGCCGACCGTCGGGTCGATCTCCTGATTCTCGATGTGATGCTACCGGGTGAAGACGGTCTTGCCCTCTGCCGCAAGGTTCGCGCAAACTCGCAGTTACCGATCATCATGCTCACCGCGCGTGGCGAGGACGTCGACCGGATTCTCGGACTCGAAATGGGAGCCGACGACTATCTTGCCAAGCCCTTCAACCCGCGCGAATTGCTGGCTCGGATTAACGCGGTTCTGCGCCGCCAAGCCGCCGCCTTGATCGCCAGCGCAACCAATGGCGCTACTTCTTTCGCCTTCCTCGACTGGCACATCGATTTCAGATTGCGCGAACTGCGCAATCCGGCGGGTGCGCGTGTCGCCATGACAAGCGCGGAATTCGATCTGCTGCGAATCTTTTGCGAGCGCCCCGGCCGCGTGATGTCTCGCGAAAGCCTTCTCGACCTCACCCAGGGCCGCAATGCCGGTTCATTTGAGCGCAGCATCGATGTTCTGGTCAGCCGGATCAGACGCAAGATCGAAGGTGACCCGCAAGACGCCACAATAATAAAGACGGTTCGCTCCGGCGGCTATGTCTTTACCCCCACCGTGAGCGCGATGACACCACCCATGAAGCCGAGTCCATGAATCATCTTGCCGTATTAAACTTCAAGGGCGTCCGCGGACAGCTTGCGGGGCTGGTGGTTGCCTCTATCATTGTTGCTCATGTCTTCATCACCGCGATCTTTTTCTTCTATCGGCCGAATGAAAATGATCCGTTTGTCAATCGGGCGCGTGGTCAGTTGACGGCTGCCGTCGAACTCCTCGGCGCAACGCCGGAAGCCGAACGCCCGCAGCTTCTCGCGACCTTGGCGCGTGCGTTTCCGCAACTGAACATCAGGCGTCTCGCGCCGAGCATCGTTCCGGCCGCGGACGACCCGGATGGACCGGGTGCGCTTGGTTTGCGCCGCCATCTCGGCGCCGGTTATCATACATTTGCTCTTGAAGGTGAGCTGGGCATGCCCGTCGTCGGTATCTCACTCCCGGATGGCGTGATGATTTCCGCGAACGTCTTGCCCGACCGGCGGCAAGGTCCGTTCTGGGGCGGGCCATGGTTGATAACACTGTTGTTTGTCATAGTCAGTCTGACCTTGCTCGGCCTTTGGGCCGCCCGCGCCCTGACCGCGCCGCTGTCCTCGTTCGACAAAGCGGCCGAGGGCTTCAGCCTCAACGGCACCGACGCCCCGCTACCCGAACGCGGACCCGAGGAAATTCACGGGGCGGCCTGACGATCTGCATCGCGCCATCACCAACCTTGTCGAGAACGCTGTCAGATTTGGCGCCGAGGTCACGATCCGTCTCAAGACGTCGCCGCAAAGCATAGCGATCGAGGTCGAGGACGACGGGCCGGGCATTTCCGATCTCCGCAAAAATATCGTGCTGGAACCCTTCATGCGCGGCGATGAGGCGCGCAACATGGATGAAAGCTCAGGCTTCGGTCTCGGACTTTCGATAGCACGAGCTATCGTGGACGCGCACGGCGGCGCGCTCACACTCAACGACCGTCAGCCGCATGGATTGATCGTCCGCATTGAAATGCCGGCGCACACGCTAACCACCGTTGTCGTTCCGCAGGCAAGCCGAGGGAACATGAGCAGTTGGATTGGCGGACAATGATTATTTGGCTTTGGGATACCGAACCTGCGGGGGCGATCTCAATGAAGGAAGTAGTCGGAAGCACGTGATATCAACGACCAGAATATTGCGTTATCCACCTTTGAATTTCGGATTACGCTTTTCCAAGAATGCGCGACGCCCCTCCATGTAATCCTCACAGGCAAAACATTTGGCCACCGCATTATCAACATCAGAACTGTCCTTTCCGCCTCCGTCGCACTGGGCCAGTTCGATGGCGAGTTTCGCAGCTGAGATGGTCAGCGCGGCGTTTTGTCCAATTCGCGTGGACGCGTCGTTGACAGCCGCAGGCAGATTCGCCGTCGAAAAAATGCGATTGATGAGCCCCATCGCAATAACCTCATCCGCAGTAAATCGCCGCGCTGTATAGAATATCTCCTTGGCAAACGACAGTCCGACTACATCGACGAGGCGCTTGATGCCGCCATGGGCGTAGCCAAGCCCGAGCCTTGCCGCCGGAATGGCAAAGCGAGAATTGCCGCGGCAAAGCGCAAGTCGCAGCACAACGCCACGCCAAGGCCCCCGCCGATGCAATAACCCTGGATCATCGTAATCGTCGGCTTCGGGCACGCAAGAATTGCCTCGTTGGCGAGGCGAGTTGCGTCATCGTAGTCGGCGATGCCCGGCCTCGGAACTGCGGACCTTTTCAAACTGGGAGATGTCCGCTCCGGAAACGAAGGCCTTGTCCCCCTCGCCGCGCAGAACGACAACGCGGATTGCGGGGTCCCCGACGAATTCCGAGACCCGTTCGGGAATGGCCCGCCGCATCTCGTAGCTCACCGCATTAAGCCGTTCGGGGTTGCTGAAGATCAGCCATCCGGTTGCTCCATCCGTGACGGCCACAATTTTTCCTTCGGACATTTGCGCTAATCCTTTAGAACTCTATGCAAATCAGCGCGACACTGCTTGGCGAGAACGGGACGACCATGATCAAGACGCGGAAAGACTTCCCCTGCCCTTTCGAAGAATACAGCTGCCGTGTGCTCCCGGATTGGATCGACGCAAACGGCCACATGAACATCGCCCTTTATGGCGTCGTGTTCGACAGGGGAAATTATGCGGCCTGTGACGCTCTCGATCTGGGAGAGGATTATGTCGAGCGCGCCCAACACGGCGTTTTCGCAGCGGAAACCCACATTCTCTACTTTCGCGAATTGCACCTTGATGACCTTATCAGAGTTCGAACGCAGATCGTGAGCGTCGACGACAAGCGCCTTCATTTCGCGCACGAAATCTATCACTGCAAAACCTCCGAGCGCGCCGCGGCCCAGGAAATCATGTACCTGCACGTCAACCTAAAGACCCGCCGAGTCGCTCCGTTTCTCGATGACGTTCGCGCCGGCATCGCCGAAGCGGCCAAAGCACACGAACAATTGCCGGTACCCGAATGGTGTGGCCGTAGAATTGTCTCCGCCCGTACGCCCTCGACTCCCTCGTTCCAGCACCTCAGCTCCCTGAATAGGCGCGGCGCCAGCTGCCGCGCTCGACCGCACTCAGAAAGCCCTCGACCTGCGCGTTGAACGCCGCCGGCTCTTCCAGGTTGATCGCATGCCCGGTATTGGGGCAAATCCACAGGCCGGCGCCGGGTATCGCCTTCTTGAGCATCAGATTGGTTTCGAGGCATGGCATATCCTCGTCGCCCACCGCGAGCAGCACCGGAGCTTTCATCCTCGAGAACCGATCCTGAAAATCGTGCAGCGAGGGCCGCAGCGCCTGGTAACGCGCCATCGTATTCGACATGCCCTGTTCCGAATGCTCGCGAAGATGATCGACGAACTCCTGCCAGCCCCTCGGATCCTTGTATTTGAGCTGGATGCGCGTCGGGTTGTTCGCCATTTCCTGCGCCATCGCGTCCATGCCGCGCTCGCGAAAGCCGCGCGCAATCGCCGGGGTTTCCTTCGACCACGCCTCGCGCTCGGCCGGGGGCGATCCGGAGCCCGCTCCGGCGGAGACGATCGCGCTCGCTTTCTCCGGATAGCGCAGGCCGAACTGCAGGGCGGCGTATCCGCCCATGCTCAAACCGACGACGTGGGCACGCTCGATTGCAAGGCCGCGCATCACGGCGGCGACGTCGTCGACCGCAAACTCCCAACCGTACTGGTTGATATCCTCAGGAACGTCGCTCGGCGGATATCCACGCGCATTGTAGGTGATGCAACGATAGGCCCGCGAGAAATACCGGACCTGGGTTTCCCATTCGCGGCAGTCCGACCCGAACTCATGAACGAACACGATCGGATATCCCTGCCCGGTCTCCTCGACATAAAGCCTCGCCCCGGAAGCTTCGATATGTGGCATTAGGAACGCTCTCTCTTGTTCTGCAGAGCACGCGAAAATTTGCCCGGAACGCCCCGGTCAGAACGGATAATGCTGCGGGCCCTCGATCGTGATCCACCGCAAGTCGGTAAATTCGTTGATCACCGCCTTGCCGCCGAAGCGACCGTAACCACTGGCTTTCATGCCGCCGAACGGCATTTGGGCCTTGTCGGCGACTGTCGGGCCGTTGATGTGACAGATACCGCTCTGGATTTTGAATGCGATATTCATGTTGGTTCCTATTATCGGTTGCTCGTTCATCGTCGCGTCAGACCTCCAGCCATTCCTGCCTCACGGTCCGGTTGGCTTCGAGATCCTGGGGGGATCCTTCGAAGACGATCTTTCCATGACCCATGACATAGAGACGACGGCTGATTTGCAGCGCAATCGCCAGCTTCTGCTCGACCAGCAACACCGCGGTTCCGCTCTTGGATATCTTCTGGATCAGGGTACCAACGAGTTCAACCATCATCGGGGCCAGCCCCTCGGTCGGCTCATCGATCATGATCAGGCGCGGATTTCCCATCAGCGTGCGACAGATCGTCAGCATCTGCTGCTCGCCGCCCGACAAAACTCCGGCGGGAGCTTCTGCGCGCGCGCGAAGCCCAGGGAACAGGTCGAACATCTGCTCCATCGTCCACCGCGCACCAGCGTTGCCGCTGCGCTCACCCATCATCAGATTCTCGCGCACGGTCAGTCCCGCAAAGACCTCGCGATTCTCCGGGACATAGCCGAGCCCTCTGCGGGCGATCTCGTATGGCTGAAGTCCGACCATCTCTCGGCCCGCAAATTCGACCGATCCCTGGACATCGACATCGCCCATGATGGCTTTCAACATGGTCGAGCGGCCCACGCCATTGCGGCCGAGCACGCTGACGATCTCTCCCGGACCGACGTCGAGATCCAGTCCTTGGATGATGTGGCTCTTTCCATAAAACGCATGCAGGTCGCGCACACGCATCAGCGCCGGCGCTTCGCGCGCGCATGACGGTTTTGCAGGCGCAATCGTCATGGACGCGCCCCATTGTGGTGCGCGGCCTGACCCAAATACGCCTCCTGCACGGCGGCGTTGGCGCGGATTTCCGCCGGCGTTCCGGTCGCAACGATCTCGCCGTAGACCAATACGGAAATCCGGTCCGCGATCTCAAACACCACTGCCATGTCGTGCTCGACCAGCAGCAGCGTGCGACCTGCAGAAATCTTCCTGATCAGCTCGAGCGCCCGCTCTCCTTCGGTTCGACTCATCCCGGCCATGGGCTCATCGAGCAGAATGACATGCGCGTTGCCAGCGATCGTCAGGCCGAGTTCGAGCGCGCGCATTTCCGCATAGCTGAGGGACTCCGCCAAGGTCTCGCGTCGATCGGCCAGACCTATGCTTTCGAGCACATGTCCGCAGCGCTCATTGATCGCGCGCACGCCATTCAGGTTACGCCACAGCGAAAACGCCTGCCCCTCGGCGCACAGGACGGCGCAGCGGATGTTCTCGAATACGCTCAGCTTGGGGAACACATTGGTGATCTGGAAACTGCGCGACAGGCCGAGACGGCTCACCTCGAATGGCGAAAGGCCGTCGATCCGCTTTTCGTCCAGAAGGATCTGGCCTCGCGTCGGCGCCATGCGTCCGCTGATGAGATTGAAGATGGTGGACTTGCCCGCGCCGTTCGGGCCGATGATGGCGTGACGCTCACCCTGCTTCACTTCCAGCGTCACACCGCGAATGATGTCGGTCCGGCCGAAGCTCTTGTGCAGATCGTCCAATCGCAATGCCGCAGCGGTTGACGTTTCAGCCATGCGGAACCCCCGTCAATTCGCGCAGCACCGCAGGCATTCTGTCCGCCGGTGCGGTTGCGAACCGGAGGCCGCAAAAACTGCCGATGACCAGCGCCAGTCCCACGAGCCACGGCAGCGGCGACCGCGAATTGACGGCGATGCCGAACAGCACGCGAATCGGCCCGTCCGAACTCTTCAACCCGACCTGATATCCGAGCTCGATCAGCAGCATTCCGCCCACAACCGTCAGCAGCATCGGCATGACCAAAACGAACTGGCGCGGCGAATGCCAGGCCTGCGCGGCCATGCCTTCGGGGCCGAACAGCGCCGCGATGCCGCCAGGCGCATACATCACAACCACGACAAACAGGATGCCGAGATACATTTGCCATCCCGCCGTGATGTCGGAGAGCAGAATCTGCATCAGGGTAATGAGAACCGCGCCGATCACGGGACCGACGAAATATCCGATGCCGCCGATATAGGTCATCAGAACGACCATCGCCGACTGATTGCCGCCGACATTGCTCACGGTCATGATCTCGAAATTGATGGCCGCGAGAGCGCCTGCGACGCCTGCAAAAAAAGCGGCAAGAATGAAGGCGACGAAGCGCACCCGTCGCGTGCTGCAGCCAATGAATTCAAGACGTTCCGGATTTTCGCGCACCGCCCGCATGATCTGGCCGAACGGCGTGCGGGTGACGAAATACATGGCCAGGGACGAGATGAAGCACCATCCCGCGATCAGGTAATAGACCTGGATCTGGGGACCGAAATTCATTCCGAAGGGCGCGTAGAGCGCCGAGCGATCGGTGGTGATGCCGGTCTCGCCGCCGAAAAAACGGTTGAGGATCGGCGCCGCCGACGACACGAGCTCGCCCAGACCGAACGAAATCATTGCGAAGATCGTGCCGCCGCGCTTGCTGGCAAGCGAGCCAAAGACAATTCCGAAAAACAGCCCGCCGAGCCCACCAACCAGCGGGATCAGCACAAGCGGAACCGGCGCATGGCTAGCTGCAACGGCGTTCATCACATGAATGGCGCAGAAGCCGCCCAGCCCGAAAAAGATTGCGTGTCCGAACGACAGCAGCCCGGCCTGTCCGAGCAGCATGTTATAGGACAAGGCAAACACCACCGAGACGCCAATGATGCACATCACGGCGATGGCGGAATCGGACTTGAATATCAACGGCAGTACGACCAGAAGCATCGCTGCGGCGGCCCATGCGAGCGCGAACCCCGCGTTCGCCACAAGCGAGTTAACCCATCTGGCGGGTCCCAGGCTCCCGGCAGACAACAGGGAATGGGCCGTCACATCCGCCTCCCGAGCAGGCCGGTCGGACGGAAGATCAATAGCAGCACCATCAGAAGATAGGGCACGACCGGCGCGATCTGCGCGATCGTAACCGGCCACAATTCGTCCAGAAGCAGTGGTGGCGACGAAATCCCCACCGCGCCCATGACTGTACCGATCGAGACGTTGAGCGCCACCGCGAAGGTCTGGACCAGGCCGATCAGCAGCGAAGCGATCAAGGCGCCGGCGAGCGAGCCCAATCCGCCGACCACGATGACCACGAACAGGATCGGGCCGAACACGCCGGCCATCGAGGGCTGCGTCACAAACACCGGTCCTGCAATCACCCCGGCAAGGCCGGCGAGCGCGCAGCCTAGTCCAAATACGAGCATAAAGATGCGCGGCACATCATGGCCCAGCATGCCGACCATCCGCGGTTGGGTCAGCGCCGCGCGCACAATCAGACCAACGCGGGTCTTGGTCACCAACAGCATCAGCAGCCCGAAGACCGCGACCGCGATCAGCAGGATGAAGACCCGGAAAGTCGGATAGCTGGTATTGAACAGCGTGAACGCTGTCGTGTTCAGTCCGGCCGGGATGCGATAGTCGACTGGCACGCGGCCCCAGATCATCTGGACCAGTTCCTCGATGATGAACGCGAGGCCGAAGGTGAAAAGAAGCTCTGCGACATGACCATAGGCATGGACCCTGCGCAGCCCGTAGCGTTCGATCAGCGCTCCAATCAAGCCCACGGCAAGGGGAGCAATCAGCAAGGCCGGCCAGAAGCCAATTTCCTTGGCGATCTGGAAGCCGAAATAGGCGCCAAGCATGTAAAAGCTGGCATGCGCGATATTCAGCACACCCATCATGCTGAATATCAGCGTGAGGCCGCTGGCGAGCAGAAACAACAGCATGCCGTAAAGCAGTCCGTTCAGAATTGAAAATGTGACGAGCTGGAGCATGATTCCTGGCTTTTGACCACTATCGGAGCGGACGGCGGTTGCAGGCGGCGCAAGGCCGCCTGCCCCGTCATTCTTATTGCGGACGTTTCATCTGGCACGTCGTCGGCACGAGGGTATCCTCGGGCTTGACCTCGCCGATCTGGCGCCAGCCCCAACCCGTATTCTCTTCGTCGAACCCCTTGTCCTTCTCGATCGGGCCGATCGATGCCACGTAGAGCGGCTGAAACACCTGATGATCCTCGGCGCGGATCCATCCGTCCCCGCCCGCGCGAGGCTTGAACTTCGCGCCTTCCAGGCTGGCAACGATTTTGGCGACGTCGAGGGTCTTCAGGTCTCTCGCCGCCTTCGAGAACATGTCCATCGCATTGACAGATCCGGGATACATCATGGTCTGGCCAGCGCCGACCACCGCGCGGAAATTCTTTTCCTCCTCGCGGTAGGCCACCGACGGAAGATTGGCGTGCGCTTCGTAGATCTGGAAGACGGTGTGCGACGGCAGCCCGCTCTGGCGGACGGCGGTTGGGCTGCCGATGCCCTGCGCGAAGAAGGTATACCACTTCACCCTGAGGCCGGCTTCGCCGGCCGCCTTGAGCAGCAGCGCGAGATCCTGACCCCACGCGCCGGTGACGACCGTGTCAGCCCCGGAAGCCTTGATCTTCTCCACATAGGGCGCGAAGTCATTGACCTTCATCAGCGGCACCAGTTCATCGCCGACGATTTGGACGTCGGGACGCTTTTCGGCCATGTTGGTCCGCATGGCCTTTTGAATGCCCTGGCCCGTCGAGTAATCCCCATTGAACAAATAAAGCTTCTTGGTATCGGCCTGTCCCTTGAGAAAACTCGCAAGCGCAAGCACTTTCATGTCGATGTTCGCGGCCCATCGGATCTGCCAATAGCTGCACTTCTCATTGGTCGCTGCGGGGTCGGCACCGGCATAATCGAAATACAGGGTTTGCTTGGTTGGATTCCGCTCGTTGAACTTGTTCAAAAAATCGTTGAGCGCGACACCGGGCGCCGAACCATTGGCGCGAACCAGCAGCCGCACGCCGGAGTCGATTGCCTTCTGCGCCTGGATCGCGGTTTCCTGCGGGTTCATCTTGTTGTCATAGCCGACGACTTCGAGCTTCTGACCATTGAGGCCGCCGCTTGCATTGACCTCACCGGCGAGAAACTGCCAGGTCTTGAGCCCGACCTCGCCGGTGGTCGCCGCCGGACCCGAGAGCGGGTCGATCAAGCCGATCCGGAATGTGTCCTCGGCTTGCACGGAGCTGCCGCAGGCGATCGCGCCGGCAACAGCTAGAACCAGCATCCTGGTATTGATCATTTCTATTCCTCCCTTTTGCTTGTTTCGCGAAACCAGATCCCGAGCGGTCAAGCTTGTGTCCCGCCATCGACCGGAATAATCGCGCCGGTTATGAAGCTCGATGCCGGCGAGGCCAGCAGCAGCGCCAACCCCATTATCTCTTTGACGTCTGCGACCCGCGCCATTGGCAAGGTCTTTGAGAACATCGCGACGCCCTCCGGCGTGCGAAGCCGGCCGCCCGCGATGTTGGTCGCGAACGGCCCTGGCGCGATCGCATTGACGCGAACATTGTACGGTCCAAGCTCGAGCGCAGCGACACGGACGGCCTGCGCGATCCCGGCTTTCGCCGCGTGATAGCCATAGCTCGGCAGACTGGATGCCCTGAGTGCCGCTACCGAGGACGTCACGACGATCGATCCGCTTCGTCGGCGCTTCATGTGCTTCGCCGCCGCCCGCATCGTGAGGAATGCCCCGCTCAGATTGACGCGAAGGGAATGCCCCCACAATTCCAGCGATGCTGTTTCGATCTCCCCTTCGGGATTGCCAAATCCGGGACCGCCAGTGACGCCTGCATTGGCGAAGACGCAATCGAGCCGCCCGTGGCGACCAAGGATTTCATCGAATGCGGCCGCAACGTCGCCCTGCGCGCTCACGTCGGTAAGCATCGTTTCGACCTTGCAGCCCGCGGCGCGTAGCTCTTCCGCGGCCACATCAAGCGCCTTGCGATCGATATCGGCCATGACGACATGCGCCCCGTTCATGGCCACCACTTCGGACACCGCCAGGCCAAGGCCGGAAGCGGCGCCGGTGACGGCAACGACATGGCCGGAAAGATCGAATAATGCGTCCGCCTTCATCTCAATCCTTTATGTTCGAGCCGTGCGCCGGCACCGGAGCGTTCCTAGTCCGCACGCCCAAGCAGCGCACCGCCGTCGATGACGATATGAGTCCCCGTGATGTAGCTCGATGCCGGCGAAGCCAGGAATAGCGCAAGACCCTGGATCTCCTCCGGCCGTCCGACGCGACACAGGGGGCTGCCAGCCTCGAAGCGCTTCTGCAATTCCGGCGTTGTCAGCTGCGTGAGAAAGGGCCCCGGCAGAATTGCGTTCACCAGGATATTGTAGCGGGCGAGTTCAAGCGCCGATTGCTTGGCAAGGAGGGCAACACCGGCTTTGGAGATCTGATACGGCATCCCGACGATCGCGCCGGGCCTGACACCCGCGATCGACGCCGTCAGGATAATGCGCCCACCGTTCTGCCGCTTCATCGGCCGCACTGCCGCCTTGATGGTCGTGAACATCGAGGTCAGGTTGGTATCGATCACCTTGTCCCACAGGCTGTCAGGTATCGCCTCCAGCGCACCCTGCGGATCGCGCTCGCCGCTCATCGACAGAAAGCCGGGGCCGGCGTCGATCCCGGCATTGGCGAACACGACGTCGAGCCGGCCCAGGCGATCGACCGTCCGGTCGACGGCCTTCATTATCGCGGCGCGATCCGTAACGTCGACGACGTCGCCATGGATTGCGGTGCCGCGGTCGCGCAGTTCGACGACGGTCCGATCTAGAGTCTCGCCGTCGCAGTCGAGCAATGTCACGCGCGCGCCGTTGTCGAGCATGGCCTCCGCGAAGGCGCGGCCAAGGCCCTTGGCACCGCCGGTGATGAGAACGGACAGACCGGCAACGTCAAAGAGATCTTGCGTCTTCATCTCATGCCCCGGTCTTCAGCGACCAGCGCCGCACCGGGTCCTTGCCATCCCAGCCCTGCGCCGCATCGAAGTAACTTTGATAGATCGCTTCCAGGGCGTCCGTGGCCTCGATGATCTCGAGCATTCCTGGCAGATCTCGGGTCGCATCCATGTAGACGATGCGAACACCGCGCGGCGAAAGATCGGCGAAGGCGATCGGATAGCCGGCAGCCTCGTAGCGCGCGACGTCCCGATCGAACGACTTCGAGCAGATGGCCCAATGATGAAAGCCGTGCCCCTTGATCTTGATCGTCTCCTGATACACCGAGGGCTTATCGTCGTGCTGTTCGATCAGCTCGATCATCATGTGACCGGCGAACGCGACGGCGAGCGTAAGGCTCAGATCGGTGGGCTGCCCCCGGTAATATCCCTTGCTCGGCGTAAAGGGACCGGTCACGAACCATGGCCCGATGTTCAGCCGCTGCGTGAAATCGTTCATGCTGCGATCGATGTTTTCGACCGTGTACGCGGCCTGAACGATGCCCCCGACGGGTTGTCCAAATGAAAGAAATTTCATCGCTTGAAAAACTCCACGCTGCCTTTGAGACGTTCCTTGGCGACGACAAAATCGAGCACGGCCGGCCTGCCGCCCTCATTCGCATCCATCGCGCGCTTGAGCGCATTTTCGATTTCAGCGGGCTCCGTTACGCGTTCGCCGTAACATCCGGAAGCCTGCGCCAACTTTGCGAAGTCGAGATCCAGCGCGAACTCCGTTCCGATATAGCGCTCGCTGAAGGCCTGGGCCTGGATATCCCTGATCGAACCGAGTGCGCCGTCATTCAGGATGCACCAGGTCACACCGAGCTTCAGCTCGGCCGCCACCGGCAGGATGTTCATCACCATCTGAAACGAGCCGTCGCCGACCAGACAGACCGCCGGCCTGTCTGGGTAAACCAGCCGCGCCACCGGAAACGCCGATGCCGAAAAACCCATACCGTAAAAGCTCGATGGTACGATGGTGGAGCGCGGCTGGTAGATCTTGAAATATGGAAAAGCTCCGCCCATGCCTTGCGCGAGCACACCGACATCGATGGCCACCGTGGCATGACGCGGAAAAGCGTCGCGAATTTTGCGGATCACCCGGATCGGGTGAAGCGGCCGAGAGTCCGAGGCCACCATGTCGCTGATCTCGGATTCCAGCGCAGCGCGTTGCCGTGCCAGGTCGTCAACACCCGCGTGTGCATCTTCATCGTTCCACCGGCCGGCAACGCAGGATCCATCCAACTCGGCCAGCAGATCCTGCAAAACCAGCTTTGCGTCGCCGACAATCCGGATCGTGGCTACCACCGAGCGACCGATCTCGGCCGGGTCCACGTCGATCTGGATGTAGGTCGCCGCCGGGGCAGGCAGATAATCCGGCTTCCAGTTAGTTTCCTGTTGTTCGAACCGGGTTCCAATGCCGAGGACGACATCCGCGTTTGGCAGCAGTCGCTTAGTGATCTCCTGCCGATGATGCCCCAATCCACCGGCGGCCAGGACATGATCGTCAGGCAGGATGCCACGCCCTGCCAAGGTCGTGGCGACAGGGATCGCGAGCGCTTCTGCAAGCCGCACCACTTCCTCGGCAGCATCGGATGCGATTGCACCCCCGCCAGAAACGATCAAGGGACGTTTCGCCGACAGCAATGCGGCGGCAGCGGTCTTGATCTGAACGGCATCGCCACGAGACTTTACCGGCTTTCCAACCGGACGGTAGTCGGAGAACTCGATATCGGACGCGAGAATATCCTGCGGAATGTCGACCAGCACGGGACCCGGCTTTCCCGAGCGGGCGACGTTGAAGGCCTGCCGAAGGCTCTCGACGATCAGATCGCGCCGATCGACCCGGATCGCCCACTTTGTGATCGGACTGAAAATCCGGACCTGATCGATCTCCTGGCTGGCACCGCGATGGGCGTTGCGCGTCGCGCCGCGGCCCGCGATGATCACGATGGGCAGCGCGCCGACGAACGCCTCGGCAATGCCGGTCACGAGATTGGTCGCGCCGGGGCCAGCCGTGACGCAGCAGACACCGGGCTCGCCGGTCAGTTGCGCATAGCCGGCCGCCATGCTCGCCGCGTGCTGTTCGTGGCGCACCAGCACATGGGTGATTTCCTGCTGTCCATAGAGGGCATCGTAGATGCCAATGGTATGACCGCCGGGCATGCCGAAGATAAATTTGACCCCTTCGGCCTTAAGAACATCAACCACCGCGCGACCCGCACTCATCTTTGTCATCAAATTCGATCCATTTTTCGGCGCTTCGACCGTTGCGCCCGTTCTTGCTTACTCACCACACGGTTCCGCCTGCTGAATGCAGGACAGCAGCCGAGTGTTCACTACTTTTTCGATTGCTCGACTAACGGACAGTTCCCCTGATCGAGCGGACGAAATGCTTCCTCGCCGGGAACGGTGGCGAGGAGATTGTAGATGTCCCACTTGCTCTTCGATTCCTCAGGTTTTTTCACCTGCAGGAGATATAAATTGCGCAGCACGCGTCCATCGATGCGGACCTTTCCGTTTTTGGTGATGAAGTCGTTCACCGGAAGCTCGCGCATTTTCGCGGCAACCGCGTCGGTATCCCGCGTACCGGCCGCGTTGATCGCCTTCAGGTAATGAGAGACTGCGCTATAGGACATCGCCGGATCCCAGTCCGGCGGATGACCGATCTTTTCTTCAAAGCGCTTCGACCATGCGCGCGTCGCGTCGTTCAGATTCCAGTAGAACGGGTTGGCCAGCAGTAATCCTTGGGCAGCTTTCAGCGTGATGCTTTGAACATGCTCGAGAAACAGCACATAAGCCGCGAACTGCGCACCATTGGCAGTGAGACCGAATTCGACGGCCTGCTTGATCGAATTGACGGTATCGTCCGACGAGTTCGCGAGCCCGATGACGTTCGGATTGGTGGGCTGCGCCTGCAGAAGGAAAGATGAGAAGTCCGCGGTATTGAGCGGCGCATAGACCGCACCCAGTACCTTGCCGCCATTGGCCTCAATGACAACGCTGGTATCCCTGACAAGGGCGCGGCCGAAAACATAGTCGGCGCCGAGGAAGAACCAGCGATTCCCGCCGCGCTTGAGTACCGCGGTTCCCATGACGTGAGCCAACGAGTACGTATCCACGGCCCACTGCGTGGAATAGCTGTCGCATTTGGGACCGGTAATATCCGAACTCAACGCGCCGACGAAAAGCGTTATCTTCTTCTTTTCTTTCGCCAGCCCTTGAACAGCGAAACCGACAGCCGAGTTCGGCACGTCGACGATCGCGTCCACACCCTCAACGTCAAACCAGCGGCGCGCAATGCCGGAGCCGACGTCGGGTTTGTTCTGATGGTCGGCAAACACGAGTTCAACCTTCTGGCCCAGCACAGGCCCAGCGTCCTCGATCGCCATGCGCACGGCCTCGACGGTCTCCTTACCGCCCGCTACCGCGTAGACCGAGGACATGTCATTCATGACGCCGATCTTGATGGGCACGTCGGCCGCACGTACCGAACTGCCGGCGACCACTACAAGTAAGAGCGCAAAAAGTCGAAGCATCACCGGTTCCCTCCCAACGAACTCACGACTTAAATGCGTGATTGATCGGTCAGTCGTCCCCACCAGCGTTTTGTGATAACAAATCACAACAAGCGGCGCAAGCGTCGGGCTGCCACCAGGACGGGCGAATGGGCGCCCGATGCAGCACGCGGGCCTGATAGCCGCGTCGAACCAGGCAAAAACGCCGGATCTCTCGGTAGTTTAGGTAGCTGGCCGCTTTGCGTGAATAAGCGTCGCAATAATGCGATCGCCGCCCTTCATCAGATCTTCTGTCAACGCTGCGCGTGCAGCTTTGGCATCACGCGCATTGAGGGCAGAGATAATCCGGTGATGGCCGCGCGCTCCTTCGGAGGACAAATTCATCGGGATGTGATTAAACACCGGCCCAATCTGCAGCCATAGCGACTCTATCATCGATAGCAGTAAAGGACTTTTCGCGGCTTCATAAATCGTGAAGTGAAATTTCTGATTCAGCGCAAAAAACTGGCGTTGCTTACTCGGACCCAGCGACTTGATCTTTTCGTGGTAACGCTTCAACGCTGCGATTCCATCCGTGGTTATGTGCTGGCAGGCGAGCGCCGCAGCCTCGCCCTCCAGCAAAATTCGAACTCTTCTGATTTCCAGAAAGCCATCGATGGTGATCTCCGGAACAATCACTGTGCGATTAGGCAACATTTCCAATGCGCGCTCGACCACCAGGCGGCCGATCGCATCGCGAACTGGCATTAGGCTTACTTGCAGCGCTTGCGCGAGCGTACGAAGCGTCATTTCCGCTCCGGGCTCGAACCCACCGGACATAATCATTGTCCGAAGCTCTCGATAGACCCGATCATTTAGCGTTTCACGCTCGACCGCTTGGATTGAGCCAACGAAGCTGGATTTATCGCTATCTTTGGCCATTTAAGAACTGCTCCAATATGCAATGAAAATTGCAGCAAGAGTGCGCACAGAACAAGCGCCGTGGACGCCAAACATTGGAGATCCGACACAAAGGTCCGAGTGTCATGCCAGATACACCTGAACGGTGATCGGCGACATCTCAGATTGAAGTCGTCCAACACCTGCGACAGAGGCCCTTACTACCGCAACATTTTGGGACCAACCTGCCCTTTCACAAATGTCGCATTTTGCACGGCTATTAGCCGGAGCAGTTCGGGATCGATTGAAAGTCGACCCGCGGGGCTTTAACAAGAAAGGTACCGGCGGACATCCGACAGATCAATAGATGGGGCCGTCGAATGCTCGGCGCGAACTGCTGACGTAAACTCGCTGCCGGTCTTTCATTCAAACATAGCGAACAACAGGACGGTGCCAGAAGAAGATTTCACGGATCGAATGTTATGAAATATCGACGCCGCGATGCCACGAAGGCTTCCTGCTGCCTGCGAGATTTTTCGCCCTGATACGATTGTGTATGTGGTTGCGGGGTGATTTGAACCTACAGGCGCCGACCAGCCACTCGGATGCTCGGCGCCGAGCAACCGCCCCAACGCAAAATGTTATGTTTCGCTAGATCGCCGGATCGTGCGGTTTCACGTTCGACCAAGGGACGGCACATACCGGTACCCATGGTATGGCTTTCTCACGCGGCCGCGCGGTCTTCTTTGTCGGCGCCGCGCGCGACGATCTGCAGCGCGTCATCCGGCAGTGGCCGCTGTAGTGCGTTCGCTTCATCCCATGGCGCACGCATCCACACGTCGCGTTCTTCTTCGGTCGTCAAGATCACCGGCATTGCCATGGGGTGAATCGGCTCAACGATCGCGTTCGGCGCGGTGGTCAGAAAGCCGTAAACAAGGTGAGGTCCGGGGATCGGTTTCGACTTGGTCCCGCGGTCGCCTTTGAACTCGGTCTAGATTCCGGCGAAGGCGAACAGCGGCCGGTCGTCGTTCAATGCGAACCAAACGGCATCCTTCTTCCCCGTCGCCGGGTTCGGCTCCGGCGCATATTCGGCGAAGCTGTTGGGCGGGACCAGGCAGCGGCTTTCCGGCTTCAGCCAGCCGCGCCAGTGTGGTGACGTGGTACTGCGGATATTCGTGTCGGGGTATCCGCCAGCGCGCGGCGGCATGCCCAGCGCATGATGACCATTTCGCGCTCGGTACCGACGTTACGCACGACCGGCGTCGGATAGTCGGGAAACACGCCGGGCATCGGCGCAAGGTTGCCTACATAGCGGTTCATGACGCGAAAGCGTGCGCGAGTGCCCACATGCATGCATGACGATATGAATTAGGTGCCGCATGATCCGCACCGGCAAACGGAAACTTTAAATTTTTCGCTGGATTTCTCAAATTGAATTGAACAGTAATGCACGGCTAGGTTGTGAGGCAATGGTAAGCAAGAGCGCCTCAGAAATGAGTCTGAGCTATAGGATTCCTTGCTATAGCTCACAAATACATCTATTGTGAGCTATAGAGGAGATTTCTATAGCTCATGACGTGGAACTGGGAAGAACCTGATTGGCCAAAATTTACCTTTGATTCGAAGGTCTTAGTCCCGTTCGAAAGCCGCTTCCTAGTCAAATCTGGCGAGTTCTTGGGCGCCTTCAAACATGTCGGCCAGGACGACCGGGACATGTTCAAAATCGAGCTTATCAGCGATGAAGCGGTCAAAACCTCGGAAATCGAAGGCGAGGTACTGAGACGCGACAGCGTCCAATGTTCGCTACGCGAGCAATTCGGGCTCGGCACGGACGGGACGAACGTCAACGCCGCCGAACACGGCATCGCCGAGATGATGGTGGACCTCTATGAAAGATTCGCCGAACCTCTGACGCACGACAAGTTGTTCGAATGGCACAAAATGCTCATGAGCGGCGACCGGCAAATCCAGGTCATTGGCGGTTACCGGACGCATCCCGAAGCGATGCAGGTTGTGACGCCGATTGCGGGGAAGCCCAAAGTTCATTTCGTCGCCCCTCCTTCAAATGCACTGAAAAAGGAGATGGATGCGTTCGTTGCGTGGTTCAACGAAACAGGCCCGAACGGCAAGAACCCCTTGCCCGCCCTTACGCGCGCCGGCATCGCACATCTGTACTTCGTGTGCATTCACCCGTTCGAAGATGGCAATGGCCGCATCGGGCGCGCTATAGCGGAAAAATCGTTGGCCGAAAATCTCGGGCAGCCGACGCTCATTGCGCTTGCTTACACGATCGAGCGCAAGCGGCGGCTCTACTACGAAGCTTTGGAGCGCAACAACAAAGACCTCGAAATCAATGATTGGCTGAAATACTTCGCGCTCACGATTCTCGAAGCGCAAGAGAACACAATCAACCGGGTCGATTTCTACGTCGCTAAGGCGAAGTTCTATGAACGGTTTCGCGGTCAGTTTAATGAGCGCCAAGAGAAAGTCGTGGTGCGCATGTTCCAAGAGGGAATCGACGGCTTCGAGGGTGGCCTGAGTGCTGAGAACTACATCAGCATCACCAAGACCTCCCGCGCGACTGCCACGCGTGACTTGCAAGACCTCGTTGAGATGGGCGCGTTCACCAAAACTGGCGCGTTGCGCCACACACGGTATAGCCTGAATTTAGATAGCGCCGACTAAGTCGAAGAGCATACGCATTTTTAATGTTTACATTTTGTGTCCAGCACAGGAACCAAAAGGCAAATGAGCACATCATCGGATGGCGATGCTTTTCGCGACTTGATCTGCCAACTTCTGAAATCGGCAGGCTACCGGTAGCGCCTTGAAATAACTTCTGCACCACACGCGCTGCATACCCTTCCGACGCTTTGCCAGGCAGATCAGCCCCTCCGCCGTGACGCGAGTGACCTTCAAACCTCTTGTCTAATGGTTAAGCGGGCATAGCCGCGCAGCAAAATCGTGGCGTCGATGGCGGCGTTCGCAGTTGGCCTCTGATCAGGACTGGCCAACGCCTCCGCACGCGACCGGGATGACCGCCGCATTCAATGAGCTGGCGATCATTTGACCGAGACTCACGAAATCGAGTTCGCGCGGCGAGGTTCGCCGCCACACCAGTCCGACGCTGCGGCTTGGTTGCGGTTCGGAAAATCGTAGCAGCTTGACGCGGTGGTCGCGCAACTCGACATCGATCGCGACTTCTGGCACCAGCGTGACGCCATAGCCGCATGCGACCATCTGCATGATCGTCGTAAGGCTGGTGGCGCCGAGACTGGCATTCACCCGGCTTCGCACCTTCGCGCAATAGTCGAGCGCCTGATCACGCAGGCAATGGCCTTCTTCGAGCAGAATGAGCTTACGCTCTTCGACGTCGCTCGGTGTGACCCGGGCGTTGTCGGGCAGCGGATCATTAGCCGGCACCGCAAGCAGGAAACGATCGGTCAGCACATGCAGCGTCTTAAATTCCGGCGATTCAACCGGAAGCGCCATCAGTAATACGTCGAGCGTGCCGCGTGCCAACTCGGCGAGCAATATCTTGGTTTGCGTTTCCAATAGATCGAGGTTCAGGTCCGGATGATCGCGCTGCAGCCGTGGCAGAACATGCGGCAACAGGTAAGGCGCCAGCGTCGGAATGACGCCGAGCCGCAAGCTTCCAGTCAGCAGCTTGCTGCGATGCTGCGCCAGATCGACCAAGTCGCGTGTGGCGCTGAGAATGGCGCCGGCGCGCTGGGCGATCTCGATCCCGACGCCGGTGAGGATCGGCGCGCCTGGACGCCGTTCGAACAATTCAATGCCGAGAAATTCCTCAAGCTCGCGGATCTGCATCGACAGGGCGGGTTGACTGACGGCGCATTCCTCTGCTGCGCGTCCGAAGTGCTGGCATCGGGCGAGCGCGTCGAGATATCGAAGCTGCCGTATCGTCAACATGACCTTAGCCTAGCGTTGGTGCTATTCCAAAGAAAACAGATTGCGCACATCGCGCGCCACACGCATAGCCGAAGACATGATGACGCGATGCAACAAACAACAAGTGCCGGTAGCGGTAAGCTCACGGCGCGGAAGTTAGAACGGCTCCTCCGACTCCGCCGCCAACGCGCGATTGCGAAAGCGGCAGCGCGAGCAAAGTCCAGACGTCGGCAAGCGCGGCGCCGAGTTGATCGATCAAGGCGTTGTCGTGACAGGGCGTCGGGGTGATGCGAAGGCGTTCGGTTCCCTTTGGCACTGTCGGATAATTGATGGGCTGGATGTAGATGCCGTGTCGGTCCAGCAAAAGATCGCTTGCCGCCTTGCTCTTTTGCGGATCTCCGATCAGCAAGGGCACAATATGGGTGTCGCTCGGCATCACCGGCAGGCCGATCGAACCAAGTGCCGCCTTGACCCGCGATGCCCGATCCTGCTGCAGATCGCGCTCCCGCGACGAAGTCTTGAGATGACGGATCGCTGCGGTAGCGGCGGCGCAGACCGGAGGTGGCAAGGTGCTGGTGAAGATGAAGCCCGGAGAATAGGAGCGTACTGCATCGATCAGCGCAGCGCTGCCGGCGATATAGCCACCGAGGCAGCCGAACGCTTTCGCCAGTGTGCCTTCGATCACGTTTATGCGGTCCATGACGCCCTCGCGGGCGGCAATGCCGGCGCCACGCGGCCCGTACATGCCGACCGCATGAACCTCGTCGAGATAGGTCATCGCGCCATGGCGTTCGGCAAGATCGCAGATCCGTCGCATCGGCGCGACGTCGCCATCCATCGAATACAGGCTTTCGAATGCGATCAGCTTCGGCCGATGTGCGGGGGCCGCACGCAACAGCGCCTCCAGATGGTCGACATCGTTATGACGCCAGATTTGTCGTTCGCTCCCCGATTGCCGAACTCCCTCGATCATCGAGTTGTGATTCATCGCGTCCGACATGATCAGGCAGTCGGGGAGCAGTTTCGCAATAGTGGCGATCCCGGTCTGGTTCGAGACATAGCCGGATGTGAACACCAGCGCCGCCGGCTTGCGGTGCAGGTCGGCGAGTTCGGCTTCGAGTTCGACCACGGGATGATGCGTACCGGAGATGTTGCGGGTCCCGCCGGCACCGGTACCCATTCTAGTCGCGGCTGCAACCATCGCCCTGACGACTTTCGGATGCTGCCCCATGCCGAGATAATCGTTCGAGCACCAGACCACCACGTCGCGCGGTCCCGACGGCGCGTGCCAGATCGCATGGGGAAAACGGCCGGCGATTCGCTCGATATCGGCGAAGACCCGGTAACGCTGCTCGGCGTGGAGCCGCATGATCGCGTCGACGAAAAATGCGTCGTAGTTCCTCACCGTTTTCCCAGGCGACGCGTCGCTCCATTGGGACAGGCACCATCGTTCACAGCACGGGGTCGCGGATCGAGCTTGCAGCATGGAACTCCCCTAGGGAAGGCGGGCCATCATCTCGCGCAATTTGTCGGCGATCACTGCTCCTTGCGTGTCGGCATCGAAGCCGCGCACAAATTGTCCGTTCGGATCCATCAGATAGAGATAGGTGCCATGGTCCATCACATAGTCGTCGGCGCCGGATCCTGTCCGATGTCGGGCGTAATAGGCGCCATATTCCTTAGCCACGCTAGCAATTTGCGCAGCGGTGCCGGTCAACCCGACGATCCGCGGATCAAATGATCGCGTATAGGCTGCCATCACATCGGGGGTGTCGCGGTCAGGGTCTATGGAGATGAACAGGGGCTGCAGCTCGCTGGCATCGGGATCAAGACGCCGGAGCGCATCGGCGACTTCGAGCAGCGTGGTCGGACAGATGTTGGGACAGAACGTGTAGCCGAAGAACACCAGCAACCACTTTCCGCGGTAGGTCGCGTCGGACACCGTGGTGCCGTCGGAGGCGGAAAGCGTGAATGGCCCGCCGACTGTCACCGTGGCGGCCGGCAGACGTTGTTGGGACAAGGTCAGGATCGCCACGAGAACGATGGCCAACATCTTCAAGGAGTCACGTTGCAAATCGTCGCCCTCCTGTTCGCCAACCAAAGCATCTCGCAATTGACAGATGGCAAGTGATCGCGGCCCCAGCTTGCGCTGATACCGGGCGTCCTCCGAGGTCCCATTCTCACAGGCGGGACTTGATTACTCTTTTTTACAACTATCCCTCATTTCGGCGCTCGATGCTCATCAGTTTTGCTTAATGCAGCGAAAAGCAATCCTGATTTCTAGCCATTCTAAAATTGTGCTCTCATGACCCTGTTTTCAAAACTGTAAACGAGAAGCTTCTCGAATTCCTCGAAGAAAATCTCGAGGTCGGCCCTTCGCGCAACTCTCATTGCGCATGAGGAAGTTTGAAAAACAAATGAGGGAGGAGGCGCCGTGTCCACCAGCCCGGGCAGACTACCGCTTTGCACAAAAGCCGCTATCGGCCTTTCGGCAGCCGTCGTCATCACCGCAACCTTGGGGCTGCCGGCGCAGGCCTATGACGAAGGCCCGGTCGCCGGCGGCGGGTCGATCACCGGCAAGGTGACGTTCGCCGGCGCCGCGCCAACGCGCAAGATCATTCCGACAAAGGATGTCGAAGTCTGTGGTGGCCCCCGCGAGGAACCGCTGATCCGCGTTGGACCCGACAAAGCCGTCGAGAGCGCAGTGGTCTATTTGGTCGATGTTGCCAAGGGCAAAGCTTGGCCCGCCGGCGGCAAAACCGCCGAACTCGACAACGTCAAATGCGCGTTTTCGCCGGAAATTCAGGTGATCCGGGCGGGCGGGCTGGACGTCGTCAACAGCGATCCGGTTCTGCACAACACCCATGGCTATTACGACAAGCGAACTGCCTTCAATCTGGCGTTGCCTAATCAGGGTCAGCGCATTCCAGCCGAACTCAAACGGCCCGGCACCGTTCGCGTCGATTGCGACGCCCATGGCTGGATGGAGGGATGGATCTACGTGGCGGACAATCCGTATTACGCGGTGACCGGCGCCGACGGCAAATTCACCATTCCGGACGTGCCAGCCGGCAACTACACACTGGTCGCGATGCAGCCTTTCACAGGACCGACACAGCAGCCGGTGGTCGTCGCCGCCGGTAAGCCGACCGATCTGACAATCGAGCTGAAGAAGAAATAGAGCGCAAACAGGCTGAAAGAAACGAACCGGAAATAGACGGCCGAGCGCCGCACGCTCCGTCGCAGCAAATGGGAAGACAACGCCGTGTAACCATTGGATCCATCGGGAATTGGGAGGAGAAAACTCCATGTCTGAACTCGACAAAGCTCGACGTGAGATTGCAACGGAGCTGCAACAGCCCGGACTGCGTCCCGATCCTTCGGTGAAGCTGACGCGGCGGACCTTCATCCACCGCTCCTGCGTGCTCGGCGCGGCGACGGTAGCCGATACCTTTTCCTGGTGGCCACTGATCAACACCATCGACGTTGCCCACGCGGCCGACGCGCCGTTCAAATTCGCATGGATTTCCGATACCCATCTATATACGCGTTCGCTGAACACGCGCTTCGTCGATAAGACGGTGCGGGCGGCGAAGGAAGTGCAGGCGATGAGCCCGCCGGCCGACTTCCTGATCTTCGGCGGCGACCTCGCCCAGCTTGGCAAGGTCGAGGAACTTGATCTTGGCGTTGAACTGCTGAAGGAAATCAAGATTCGCAAGGTGTTCATCCCTGGCGAGCACGACTGGTATCTCGACATGGGCAAGAAGTGGGGCGAGCTGTTCGGCCAGCCGTACTGGAGTTTCGACCACAAAGGCGTGCGCTTTATCGGCCTCGATACGGTCAGTCGTGCGCCGGATTATTGGTCTATGAAGAAGATGAGTCCCGAAGAGCGCATGGCGCATATGTCGGTGCTCGACGGCACGGTCGCCGGGCCATGGGCCGGAGTGGGCCGCGACCAGCTCGACTGGCTGCAAAAAACGCTGTCGACGTGGGACAAGGCCAAGCCGGTCATCATCTTCAGCCACAATCCACTCTATGAATACTATCCGCCATGGAATTTCTGGGTACGCGACTGGCGCGATGTCAACGAGGTGCTCAAACCCTACACCAAAGTCACCAACATCCATGGTCACGTTCATCAGGTGCTCTACAACGAAATCGGTACCATGCGGTCGATTGGTATGCTGGCCACCTCCTGGCCGTGGCCTTACGCGCCGGAGGGGGTGCCGAAGCTGACCAAGCCGATGATCCGAGTCGATCCCGGCGATCCGTTCGATGGCGTGGGTTGGGGCGGGCTCGCGGTCAATGCCAAGGACACCGTCGAGAACGAATACTACATGTGGGGCCGTAAGGAGGTGTTCGTGCAATCGGACGCTGACTCCTCGCTGAGCCAGCCGGAGATCTTGCGGCCACGGATCGCCGATAACCAGTGGCCGTATTGAGGGAGGAAGGCCATGACCAAACAACCCAAATATATAAATCTGTCCCGGGCGGCCGTGGTCGGCACGCTGGCGCTGATCGCCGTCGTCGTCGGGCCGGCCCAGGCGCACAAGACGCCGGTGACCGCGCAGCAACTGCAAGCCTATCAGGAAGCGTTCTTGGCCGAGGTCAAGAAGGGCGACCTGCTGTTCCATGGCGACGATGCCATGGCGAAGAAATTGGGCGTGACATTGTCTACGACCGGCATGGCTTGCGCGATGTGCCATCCGATGACCGCCGACACCCATCCGCATTCATATCCGAAGTTTCAGGCACAGATGGGCAAGTTCGCAACGCTGCGCGACATGATCAATTGGTGCATTGAGAAACCGAACCAGGGCGAAAAGATCGATTCTGACTCGGAAGCCATGAAGGCGCTGGAAGCCTACATCTACTGGTCCAACACCGGTTCGGTGCTAGTGCCGGGAAAATATTGATCGCTTCTTCGCGCAGGCACAACTTCCCGCGTTCATCTGGCTCGGATCGTCACGAGGATAGTGTCGATCTGAGCGAGATGGCAGGGCTGTGGATGGCGGAATCCATGGATTGCGGATCGCAGTCGAAGTGATTGCGCGAGGTTTTTTGTTTTCAAGGCTGGGGCCGGAGACGCCAATGACCGACACGGAGGGGACCAACACGCTGGGGACCGGCATGCAAAGGAATGGTCCGCTGAGGTCCGAGGTCGCGCCTCCCGTCCTGCACGGCCGTTTCGCCGGCATCGATCTCGACAAGCTGGTCGATACACCGGTAGTGCGGACTTGGCTGCTATGGGGCATGGTGTGGCTGATGATCACGCCGTCGGTCGGCGCGGCGATTTCCGGTTTGTTCAATTTTCCCGACTATCTCGGCACCGGCAATCTCGGATTGACGTTCGGCCGGCTGCGACCTGTTCATGTCAACGGCGTGATCCTTGGCGCGTTCTCCAGTCTGTTCATCGGTGAATGCTATTACCTGGTGCCGCGGCTGTGCGGCGTACGGGTAGTGTGGAATGAGTGGGGCGTGGCCATCGCCTGGGTGTGGAATCTCGCGGTGGCGGCTGGGTTGCTCGGGCTTGCCTTCGGCGAGAATCACGGACTTGAAGCCGGCGAGATGCCGTTGTTCGCCGAAATCCCGCTGACCTTGGT
>Ga0137403_10001934_pt1 | contig 25814 bp, 29 predicted proteins | sample CZOMad2_1_16fung_FD_122057 | JGI IMG/M metagenome (GOLD analysis project Ga0137403, IMG submission 122057) | Vadose zone soil fungal communities from Angelo Coast Range Reserve, California, USA - CZOMad2_1_16fungal (Hybrid Assembly) | ecosystem: Environmental > Terrestrial > Soil > Vadose zone... | reverse complement strand
GTTCATGGCCGTCGCGGCCCTGAAGGAAGTCTATTTCGATTTCGACAAGTACGATATCCGCCCCGAGGACGCCAAGACCCTCGATGCGAACGCGGCGTGGCTGAAGTCGAACGCCGACAACCTCGTGCTGATCGAGGGCCACTGCGACGAGCGCGGCACCAACGAGTACAACCTGGCGCTCGGCGAGCGGCGCGCGAAGGCGACGATGAACTATCTCGTCTCCCAGGGCATCCAGGCCAATCGCATCACGATCATCAGCTATGGCGAGGAGCGGCCGGTTTGCAACGAGAAGACCGAGGCGTGTTGGGCGAAGAATCGCCGCGCGAACTTTCTCGTCAAGCCACGCTAGGGCCGCGTAGGGTCCTGCTCGGGAGGCGAGGGCTCGTCCTTCTCCTCTCGCTGTCGCTCGCCGGCTGTGCCGAGGTGCAGGAAGCGACGGGCGTCGCGACTCAGCAGGATCTCTTGCAGCTCCGGCAGGACATGGTGTCGGCCCAGCAGGCGGCTCAGCGCGCCAAGGTCGACGCCGACGGGCTGTCGGCGCAGATCGACCGGCGCGTGCGCGAGCACGCCGGAGAGAACGATCGGCAGGTCGCCGCGCTCACCCGCCAGGTCGACAGCCTCACCGACACACTGACGAGCCTTTCGAGCCGCGTCGAAGAGCTCGGCACGCGTGTCGAGACTCTCAACCGGCAGCTTCGTGGAACGGCTCCCGCGTCTGGCGCCGCTTCGGCGACGACGGTTCGACCGCCGGCGGTCGCGACTCCCGGCCCGTCCTCAGGCGCGTCGACCGCCACACCGCCCGGGCCGGTTGCGGCAGTGCCCCCGCGGCCCGCCACCGGCGCGCTACAGCCCCAGGACATCTATCAGGCGGCGTACATCGACTTCAGCAAGGGAAGCTATCCGCTCGAGATCGCGGGATTCCGCGAGTTCCTGCGACGCTACCCGGACCACGAGCTCGCCGGTAGCGCCCAGTATTGGATCGGCGAGGCCTATCTATCGCTCGCGCGCGGCTTCACCGATTCGAGCCAGGGCGACCGAGCGAACGAGTCGCTCGAGCAAGCGGTGCAGGAATTCAAGAAGGTCCAGGCGAACTATCCGCGGGCCGACAAAGTCCCGACGGCGCTCTACAAGGAAGCGCTCGCGCTGATCGACCTCAAGCAGCCCTCGCTCGCCCAAGCCCGACTTCAATATCTGGTCGACAACTTCCCTCGCGCCGAAGAAACCTCTCTAGCCCGCGAACGCCTCTCCGGCCTGAAATCCCGCACCCAGTAGCAAACGCGCCCGAACGAGATCCGATCTGTAATCAAGCCCTAAGCCCGAAAGGGCTGGCCTGGGTCGGGGCGGCGGGGGTGGGGAGGGGTGCGGCGGCCCGTGTAGGCACGGTTGCCAGGAACCAAGAGCGCATGCCGAACCTGGAAGCGCGGTGACCGAGCGGGCCGCCGCACCCCTCCCCACCCCCGCCGCCCCGACACAGGTCAATCAGAAGATTCGTCGAGCCCCAGCACCCACACGACCGCCACGTCCTGCTGCTCGTGCGGCGAGTACACCACGACAGTCCCTCGGGGATCGTCGGTGTGTGCCGAGCTGACGAAGATGGGAGCGTCGGGAGCGAGTGGACCGGACTTCATCTGCCAGAGCGTGACCGAGACGAGCACGGCCGCGACGAGCGCGCCGCCGAGCGTCAACCGGGGTCGCCACCACCAGCTCCCGCGGGCGACCACCGGCGCCGGGGCCTTGCGGTGCTTGGCGTCCTCGATTCCGCGGACGACGCCTGGCCAGAAGCCCGACCAGTCGGGTTCGGCTCGCTGAGGGCTGAGCGTCATCGTCCGCTGGAGGAGGGTGCGAATTCTCCGGATATTCTCGGCCTCGCCCTGACAGGTCGCACACCTACTCAGGTGCTTGGCGATCGATTGGGTGGCTCTGTTTTCCAGGGCCCCGTCGAGATACGCGCCGATTCGGCGGCGGGCAAAAAGGCAGCTCAACACGACCATTGGACGCGCCGAGCCCCCACCCGTATTCTCATGGCGGCACATGATACCCGAACAGCCTGTCCGCCTGACTGTGGGGGCCGATCTGAGCCTGGAAGCTCGGCTGAGCCTGCCCGCATCCCCGGCGGCTGGCGTCGTTGTCTGCCATCCCCATCCACTGTACGGCGGCGACATGGAGAATCCGGTCGTCGTGCGCGTCCAGGAAGTGTGCGCGGGCCTCGGCCTTGCCACTTTGCGCTTCAACTTCCGGGGGGTCGGCGCTTCCGGTGGCGTTCACGGAGGCGGCGTGGGCGAGCTCGATGACGCGTCGGCGGCTCTCGACACCCTGGCGAAGGCGATCGGTGGTGGCGCGCTCGCAATCGCCGGCTACTCGTTCGGGGCCCGGATCGCCGCGCTGGTCGGCGACCGTGACGGGCGGATCGGAGGCCTGGCGCTGATCGCGCCGCCGCTCGCCATGTACGACTTCGGGTTTCTCCAGGACAGGCACACGCCGACGCTCGTGGTCGCCGGGACGCAGGATCAGTACTGCCCGCCCGACGAGCTCGCGCGCTTCACGGCGGCCCACCCGTGGGTGACGCCGACCATCATCGAAGGCGCCGATCACTTTTTCTTCGGCAAGCTGTTCCCGCTGAGTGAGGCGGTGGCTGCGTGGGCCCGTCAGCTGCCGCGGGGCCGCGTGGCGCGCTAGCTTCTGGGAAGCTGCCGTGGCGTGGCGTTTCCCGCCGACAGGATGATCCGAACGCCCTCCTCGACCGGCAACCCCGTCGGCAGCACGTCGTCGCGCGCGACGAGGACGACGTCGCCCAGATAGAGGTTGTTCGTCGGGATGAAGACGGTCACCATCTCACGCTTGCCGTGTGGCGTCTCGACGACGACGTGGCTGGTGACGAAGGCGAACGAGTACTCGCCCTGGCGCGGATGCTCGACGAGCACGACCGCGCCGAAGGCGCTCCGCCGCTCGGGCGAGAACGAATCGATCAGCATCTTGACCGACGGATAGAGCCGCCGGTAGATCGGCACGCGCAGCAGAAGCTTGTCGCCCCAGGCGAGCACGCGCCGCCCAACCACGTTCCGGGCGATCGTGCCCATGATCAGGATGATGGCCACGGCGGTCAGAAACCCGAGCCCGGCGATGGGACGTCCGAGAATGCGCTGGTACATCGGCGCGAACACGTCGTCGATCCGGCTCCAGAAGATCCACAGGAGCCACGCGGTGAGGAAGGCGGGAACCGTGACGAAGAAGCCCGCGATGAATCGAACCTTGAGCCAGTTCTTCACACCGATCGCCATGGGTTCTTCGAGAATAGCACCTCGCGCCATCGGTCACGGCAGACAACGGCCGCGCGCGCTCGTGACCGGCGGCGCCATTCGGGTCGGTCGCGCGATCGCGGTCGCACTGGCGCGCGCGGGCATGGACGTGGCGGTCGGCTATCACCGGTCCGCGCGTGCGGCGCGGCGAGTGGTCGCCGAAGTCGCGGCGTCGGGAGGACACGCGACCGCGATCCGCGCCGACCTCGCCGATCCGCGGTCGGCTCGTCGGCTGGTGGCGGCGGCCGCGCGGGCGCTCGGCGGGCTCGACGTCCTCGTGAACAGCGCGGCTCGCTTCGAGCGCACGCCCTTCGCGGGCACGACGCCGGCGCAGTACGATCGGCTCCTCGACCTGAACCTCCGCGGCGCGTTCTTCTGCAGCCAGACGGCCGCGCGCGTGATGACCCACGGAGGTCACATCGTCAACATCAGCGACGCCGCGGCGGGCCGGGTCCGGCCGTCGTACATCCCCTACCAGCTCTCGAAGGCCGGCATCGAGAGCCTCACGCGCGGCCTGGCGGGGGCGCTGCGGCCGCGCCGCATCGCCGTGAACTGCGTAGCTCCCGGCGCGGTGCTCCGGCCGCCCGGATTCTCGGCGGCGCGCTGGCGGAAGGTGACTCGAGGCCACGAGGGCAGCGTGACGGAGGTGGCCGCGGCGGTCCTCTTCTTCGCCACGTGCCCGCGCTACATCACGGGTCAGGTCCTGGGCGTCGACGGCGGCGAAGGCGCGCAGACGTGAGCGGCGGTTGCGGCAGAGCGCTAGGGCGCGGCGATGCGGCCGCCGCCCATCACCCGCAGGAACTCGCCCAGGGACGGAAAGCGCATGAACGGATTGCCGCGCTTCTCGTCGCCGATCGTCGACGACGGGCCGCCGTAGTTGTGGCCGGGCAGCAGGATCGTCGACTCGGGCAGCGCGCCGAGGCGCTGTGTGAGCGAATAGTACATCTCGGCGGGATCGCTGCCCGGCAGGTCGGTCCGGCCGCACGAGCCGATGAAAAGCGTGTCGCCCGACACGAGCCGGCCGTCGATCAGGAAACACTGCGAGCCGGGCGTGTGCCCGGGCGTGTGCATGAAGGTCAGCGTGAGCCGGCCGATCGTCAAGGTCGAGTGGTTGTCGACCTTCACGAGATCGGAGCCGAAGCCCTTGAGGAACTCGCGCTCCGCTTTGTGCACGTAGACCTTCGCCTTCACGCGCTCCAGCAGCTCCTCGACGCCGGGAATGCGTCCGGGCATGCCCCACGATTCGAGGCTTCCGCCGACGTGATCCTGGTGGGTGTGGGTGACCAGCGCGCCCGTGATCGTCATGCCCTGAGCCTGGGCGGTCTCGACGATCGTGTCGATCTCCCACGCCGGGTCGACCACGACGCACTCGCGGGCCTGCGGGTCGCCGATGAGATAGACGAAATTCTGCATCGGCCCCAGCTCCATCTGCTTCAGATAGATCGTCTCGTCCGGCACGGCACCATCCTACTCCAGCTCCACGGACCAGGCCAGGACGGCCCGGGCCTCGGATTCGCGCAGGCGCCGCGCATAGGCGGGTAGAATGCGCGCCGCCGAGGTAAAATCGTGGACCTGCCCGGATCGACTCAACAGCTTTCTGTCCTAGGAGAATCTGATGCCGCGCCTGCAGCGGCTCGGGCTCATCTCGGAGCGGATCGCGCCGCGCTACCGGGAGCTCGGCCTGCTCGACTGATCAGCCCTTGAAGTCGTCCGGCACCTTCGGCGTCTCGGGAAGCTGCTTGGCGTCGACGCTGTAGATCGCGGGCGCCGCCTTCAGCTTGACCCAGGCCTGCTCCCCGTCGCGCTTGCCGACGAGGAGGGCGGCGGCCTCGCTGCCGTCGGCTTTCAACAAGGTCACTTCGAGCGTCGGGGCGTCGATCCCGTACCTGGCCGGCTCGTCACCGGTCGGCGCGGCGATCGTCTTCCATTTGAGCGCCCGGAGCGCGTAGAGCAGGTTGTCCACCGTCGCGGCCTTCGCCGAGCCGCGTCCGCCCTCGACCAGCTTCCAGTCGGTCTCGCCGCTACGCTCGACCACCACCGTCTGGGCCCCCGCGCGCACGCGCATGCGCTTGATGTCCCGTGGCTCGAGACCCGGCAAGAGCGTCCGATCGCGCAGGTCGTCGAGCGATCGGCCCAGCTCGTCGAGGGTGCGGCCGTCGACGAGCACCACCGGACCCTGGCCGGCGACCGCCGCGTAGGCGCTCGGGGCGCCGCCGCGCTTTTCCGTCGACGGCGCCAGCAGAACGGTCCGCGGAGCCGACGCGCCCTGCTCGATGATGTTCACGCGCACCGTGGGCTTCGCGAGATAGCGCGGGATTCCCGAGGCGTCGTCGGTGAGAAAGGCCTGGGCTCTGAGATCGCGCAGCTTGACGAGCACGGCGCCCGCTTCGACCTGGTCGGCGGCGAGCGCCTGCGGCGCGGTGATCTTCCAGCGGTCGCCGTCTTTGGCGAGCGTGACCGCGCCCTTCGGGCTCTCGATCTCGATCCGCGTCACCTTGTCCCGGTCGAATCCGACGATCGACTTGTCGCGCAGGACCGCGACGTTCTTCGGCACGGCCGCCCACGTCTCGTCCGGGATCAGCAGCACGGTCGATTCGCCGGGCCGCATGGCGTAGACGCCCTTCTTGGCCGGATCCGCGCGCCCGACCAGGAGCGTCTTCGTCGCGCGGTCCTTGTCGCGACCCGTCTGGATCTCGAGACGTACCGGTTTGTCGAGCCCGAACGGTTCCAGCGAGCGCGGCGCGTCGGCCGCGAACTCCTTGACGCGAGCCGCGCGGAGCTTCTCGAGGAAATCCCGCACCGTGTCGCTGTCCGCCGGCAGCGCGCGCGGCCGGATCATCTTCCAGCGCCCCTCGGCCTGCTCGAGCGCGATCTTGTCGTCGCGCGTGTCGATCTCGAGCCCGGTGACCTCCCGCTGCTCGAACGCGAGCACGGTCTTGTCGCGGAACTCGGCGACCGGCCGCGTGGTGTCTCGCAGGACCGAGTCGCCCACCACGAACACCGCCGGCTTGCCGGTCTCGCGCGCGTACACCCACACGCCGGTGGGGCTCTTGGCCCCGAGGACCAGGCCGACCTGCTTACCGTCCTTGAGCCGGAGCGTCACCTCGGCCGCCGGACGATCGAGCCCGAAATCACCGAGCGACTTCGGGTCGGCTTCGATCTCACGATCCATGCGGGCGGTGACGACCGAGGTCACCGTCTCGTCGATGGGGCCGCGGTCGCCGCGCGCGTTCACGGGCGCGAGGATCTGCCACCCGTCGCCTTCGCGCTTGAGCTTGACGGTGGAGTCGGTCCGCTTGATCTCGAGCTCGATGACGTCGGCGGGCTCGACCGCGAAGACCCGGCCCTTGCGCCCTTCCGTCTTTTCTCGCTCCGGGCCCAGCCGGACTTCGTAGACGTAGTAGAAGGCGCCGAGCGCGATCAGGATGGCGGCCAGGACCGTGGTCGTCTGCCAGCGCATGACCGCGCCCGGCTAGTTCGCCGCGCGGCGGCGGACGACGGCGACGATTCCGCCGGCAAGCACGAGCGCGGGCAGGACGATGACGGGCAGGAAGAAGACGGCCTGTGCCTGATTCGAGCTCATGAAGACGGGGGTCTGCTTCACGTCCTTGGGGCGGACCGAGATCTGGTCTTCCTCCTCGGCCAGCCAGCTCACGGTGTTCAGGAAGAAGTCGCGATTGCCCTGGATGTTCAGGAACTGGTTGGCGGCGATGTTGGACGTGCCGTAGACGACCATGCGCGCCTTGTCGATCGTGGCAACCGCCGCGACGGTGAGCGGCCCCCTCAAATCTTGAGCATCGGGCTGGGCGACGCCGCGCTGGAGGTCGGCGCGGTTGGTCTCGCCCCAGCTCTCGCCGCTGGTGCGCGCCAACGACTGGACGGTCACGCCTTTGGGCGGAGTCTTGAGCGCGGTGATCGACCGGGTGAGCGGGAAGAGCGTCGTGATCCCGCTCAGGTCGCGCGTGATCGGATGGGACTCGTATTGCTGGATGATCGGAACCTCCGGGCCGATGCCGAAGAGACGTCCGATCGGGTTCTGCTCCACCACGAGGTCGTCGTCGAGCTGGAATCCGTACTTCACGAGGTGCTTCTTGAGCCCCTCGTTCTGGAACGGATTGACCATCGCGAGCACCTTGCCGCCGCGACCCAGGTAGGCGTCGAGCGCCTCGAGCTCCGGCGGGAACAGGTCGTTGCGCGGCCCGGCGAGGATGACGACCGTGGCGTCGTCCGGCACCTTGCCCGCGCGCGCCAGGACCAGCGGCTTGACCTCGTAGTTGGCCTTCTCCATGGCCGACTTCGCCTCGCTGAAGCCCGGGCGATCGCTGCTCGCGAGGTCGGCCTCGCCGTGCCCCTGGATGACGTAGACGACGCGCTTGCCTTCGCGCGTCACCTTGACGAGGCCGTTCGTCAGCTTTTCTTCCTCGGGGTCGAGCACCTTCTCGGACTTGGCCTTGGTCTCGAGCACGATCGTGCCGTACGACTCGATGCCGTAGCGCCGAGCCAGGCCGGGCTCGCGGTCGGGATCGGCGCTCTTCCAGGTGAACTTTCCGTTCGAGTAGCGGGCGTACTGCTTGAGCAGGTCCTCCGCCACCCGCTTGCCCGGCTGATCACTGCGGAAAAAAGCGACCGCGCTCACGTCGGTCTTGAGGCCGCCGAGCAGCTGGATGGTCTGCGGCGAGAGGCTGAACCGCTTGTTCTCGGTCAGGTCCCACCGCGCGCTGTGGCGGAACGACAGCGCCTGGACGACGACCGTCGCGCCCAGCACCAGCGCGACCGCGACGGCGGTGTTCACGCCGTAGCGCATCGATCGCCGCCCGAAGAGGCCGCGGAAATCCTCGACCCGCGCGAGCAGGGAGCCCAGGACGAGCACGATCCCCACCGCGACGATCGTCCAGCGGAAGCGGATCCACTCCGGGCGCACGAACGGCAGGATCGCGCCGAAGCCCACCACGGCGATCCCGAGGTAGCCGCCCCAGTCGAGCAGCCGCCGGATCATCCCTTCCACCGCCGCGTCTCGAGCGAGCGCAAGGTCAGGAACAGCGCGAGCACGGTGAAGTTCACGTAGTAGAGGATGTCCTTCGTGTCGAGGACCCCCTTCGCGAAGCTGTCGTTGTGCTCGAGGAGCGACAGGAACTGCAGCACTCGTCCCGCGGTTCCGCCCGCGTAGTCCGCGCTCCAGCCGAGGATCCAGAAGATGAGGAGCACGCCAAAGGTCGTGATCGCGGCGACGATCTGGTTCTCGGTCAGCGACGAGGCGAAGACGCCGACGGCGATGAACGTCGCGCCCATGAGGAGCAGGCCGAGATAGCCCGTGAGCACCGGGCCCCACTCGAGCCGCGCGAAGTACACCACGATCCCCGGGTAGAGTACGGTGAGGCCGATCATGATCGCGTAGAGCACGAGGGCCGCGAGGTATTTGCCGGCCAGCACCGCGCCGTCACGCACGGGATACGTGAGGAGCAGCTCGATGGTGCCGGAGCGACGCTCCTCGGCGAAGAGGCGCATCGTCACCAGCGGCATGAGCAACAACAATATAACGCTGATGTTCGAGAAGAGCGGCCGCATGACGCTGTCGGTGACGTTCAGGTCACGCCCCATCTGCGGATTCATCGCGGACTGCATCGAGGCGAGCGTGAAGAACGCGAAGATCGAGTAGAAGAAGTAGCCGCCGATCAGGAGAAAGATCGTGAACACCACCCACGCCACCGGCGAGGTGAAGTAGAGCAGCAACTCCTTCTTGAAGATCGCCCAGATCCTCACGACGCCGTTCCCTCCTCGGATTCCTCGCCGGCGACGACCCGGATGAAGACCTCCTCGAGCGTCATTCCCACGCGCTTGAGCTCGAGCAAGTCCCACCGCTGCTGGGCGGCCAGCTGGAAGATCTCGGCGCGAACGTCACGCCCGCGGGCCGCCTCGACGGTGTATCGGGCGGCGCCGTTCGCGGGCGGCTGATCCTCGACGGACAGGACGCCCGGAATCGCCCGGATCCGGTCGCGGATCGCCGGCGGGGGCCCGACGATCTCGACCTCGAGCCGGGAGGTCGGGAAGAACTGCTCGACCAGGGTGTCGATCGGGCCCTGGGCGACGATCGCCCCCTTGTTGATGATGATCACCGCGCCGCACACCATCGAGACCTCCGGGAGGATGTGCGTCGAGAGGATCACCGTGTGCTGGCCGGCCAGGGATTTGATGAGCGATCGGATCTCGGTGATCTGCTTCGGGTCGAGGCCGATCGTCGGCTCGTCCAGGATGAGGACCTCGGGATCACTGACGATCGCCTGCGCGATCCCCACCCGCTGGCGGTAGCCCTTCGACAGCTTCCCGATCAGCCGATTCTGGACGTCGGCGACCATGCACCGGTCCATGACGTCGGCGACGCGGCGCCGGCGCTCGCCCCGGCCCACGCCCTTCACCTCGGCGACGAACTCGAGATAGGACGCGACACGCATCTCGGTATAGAGCGGGACGTTCTCTGGCAGGTAGCCGATCCGGCGCCTCACCTCCATGGACTGTTGGAAGACGTCGTACCCCGCGACCCGCGCGGCGCCGCTCGAGGCCGGCATGAAGCAGGCGAGGATCCGCATGGTCGTGGACTTCCCGGCGCCGTTGGGTCCGAGGAACCCGACGATCTGGCCGGGGGACACGCTGAACGACACGTCGCGAATTGCGGCGACGAGGCCGTAGTTCTTGGTGAGGTGTTCGACTTCGATCATCGAGGCCGGTTACGGAGTATACAACGGTCGACGGCTCACTTCGAATCGACGACCGGCATACCCGGCAGGAGCCAGGACGGCACGGCGACCATCGCGCTCGTCGCCGGATCCAGGCAGGCATGGAGCGTCGACCCGGTGGCCACCGGCTCGCCCTCCTCGTTTCGGATCTCGTACGCGAAGCGGAAGCTCGCCCGCCGTCGCTCGCTCACCCAGCACCGCACTTCCAGGAGGTCGTCCAGCCGCGCCGGCTTTCGGAAGCGCACGACCGCCTCGACCACCGGGAGGTGGATCTGCGTATCGACGTGGGACATCGCCAGCCCCTGCTGGCGGAGGAACTCGACCCGGCCGACCTCGAAGTAGGTGAGGTAGTTCCCGTAGTAGACGACCTTCATGCAGTCCGTGTCCTTGTAACGGACGCGAATCTTGGTGGATGCAATCACAGATATTGACCGTACCGGATCTTCTCGACAACCCCCCGTACCCCCTTGTAGCTGTCGAGCGAGTCGAGCAAGTCTTCGGTGGAGACGGGCGGCACGCCCGGGCGCTCGGCCGCGGCGCGCACCTTGACCTCCAGCGCGCGCCGGACGATCACGGAGAGGTCGGCGCCGCTCATGCCGCCCATCACCGGCAGGATCTTGTCGTAGTCGATCTTCTCGAAGAGGGGCCGCCCGGCGGTCTTCTCGGTCCGGACGCGGATCAACTCCAGGATCTCCTTCTGGGCGGCTGGATCGGGCAGCGGGATCTCGATGAGATGGTCGAGACGGCCCGGGGCCACCAGCGCCGGGTCGAGCGCGTCGGTGTGGGTCGTCGACGCGACGACCAGGATTCGCTCGGTCGTGTTCATCGCGTCGAGCTTCTCGCACAGCGCCGCGACCAGCCGGGCGCTCGCCTCCCGGGCCTGCGGCGGCGGCAGCAGGTGCTCGAGCGAGAGCGCCTCGGCCTCGTCGAGGAACAACACGGCCGGGCCCTCGGCCATCGCGATGCGGAGGATCTCCTGCAGCAGATCGCCCGTGTTCGCCGCGAACTTCGAGGTGAGGTTCATCAGCTTCAGGTGGTAGAAGATCGCGCCCGAGGTCGTCGCGAGGGCCTGCGCGAGCTTCGATTTCCCGGTGCCGGGCGGGCCGTAGAGGAGGATCCCCTTCGGCGGCTCGATGCCCCACTGGCGGTACAGATCGGGCGCGGTGAGCGCGAGCGCGAACCCCCTGAGAATCGTCTTGGCCTGAAGGAGCCCGCCGACGTCGTCGAAGGTGACCGTCGACTTGAGCCTGGTCTCGACCCGACCGGTGAGATCGCCGTACTTTTCGCCCAGCTTGACGAAGACGTCCTCGATCCGCCGCTGGAGCGCCCACTCCTGGTCGGTCCGCTCGGGCTCGGCCATGATGCTCAGATCGACGGGCGCCGCGGCGGCGCCGTGTTCCCGGCCTTCTCGAAGACGCGCTCCTCCACCAGCACCGGCACCTTCGCACGGATCGCCAGCGCGATCGCGTCCGACGGGCGCGCGTCGAGCTGGAACTCGGGTCCGCCCGCGTTCAGGTAGACGATCGCGTAGAAGATGTCGTCGCGCAGATCGGTGATGACCACGCGCGTGAGCGTCACCTTGAGCCGGCCGAAGAGCGTGAGGAACAGATCGTGCGTGAGGGGCCGCGGCGGTGTCACACCCTGGAGCGGAACGGCGATCCCGGTCGCCTCCGCGAGCCCGATGGCGAGAGCCACCGAGCGCTTGTCGCGCTTGCCCTGGAGCAGCACCGTCGGCTGCTGGGTGCTCTGGTCCACCATGACCGCGACGACCTCGACCTCCTGCGCGCCGGTCGGCTTGGGCGGCACGACGTCCTGGCGGTCCGGCGCCACGTACGCGCGCTCGGGCACGCCGAGCACCGAGCACATCAACAAGATCATTACGCCGATCCGGACGTTCGTGTTCATGCCGGCTCCTGTCCCGAAACGGTAGAGTCAGTATAGCGCGCCCGTCAGGAGGCGCGACGCTCGACCAGTCGCATGCTGAGCGCCGCGCCGAGCAGCAAGAGCGACGCGAGCATCATCCACATGAACGCATACCCGATGGCGTGCGTGATGTAGCCGAACGCGAACGAGCCGACCGTCTGGCCGACCAGAAAGACCGCGCTGAACATGGCGACGATCACCCCGCGTCGCGTCTCCGGCGCGTGGTCGGTCACCATCGCCGCCAGCCCCGGATACAGAAGACCGTGCGCGCCGCCGGACATCAATCCGATCACGAAGAGCACGGGGACGACCGGGGTGAGGCTCGTGCGGCTGACGACGAAGCCGAGCAGTGCCAGCAGCGCGGTCGCGCCGGTCTGCACGAACATCGACGGCACGATCACCGCGCGCCGCCCATGGGTGTCGATCAGGCGGCCGCCGAAGACTCGCACGCCGATCGCGGCCACGGCGAAGGCGGTGTAGAAGAGGGCGAGCGTCTCCACGCCGAGGCTATCGGCGAAGGTCGGCACGAAGACGAAGATCGTGCCGGCGCCGAGGCCGAAGAAGAGCGTGACCAGCATGTGGCGATGGCGCAGCTCGTCGAGCCCGCCGCGCTCCCAGAGCGAGCCCGCCACCGGCAGTGGCCCACCCGGCCGCCCGTGGGGCAAGCTCCACACGTAGCCCGCCGCGACGATCGCCATCGCGGTAGCCAGGATGAAGAGCGGGCGAAATCCCATCCGCCGGACCATCCCTTCCCCCACGAGCGGCGCGATGGCGGTCGCCACGAGCCCGGCCACCCCGTAGATCCCGAGCGCCCAGCCCCGGCGCGAGGGCGGAGTCAGGTCGAGCACGTACGAGTAGTTCGCCACGAAGAAGGCGGAGAAGCCGATCCCCTGGAGCGCGCGGACGACCGCCAGCAGCGGAATCGCCGGGGTCGTCGTCGCCAGGAGCGCCGCGCCGATCGCGAGGCCCGCGCCGGCGAACATGAAGGGTCGCCGCCCGAACGCATCGACCAGCGGACCGACGAGCGGCTGACAGAAGATGCCCACCGCGTTGTAGAGGCCCATGACCAGGCCGATCTCGATCTCCGTCCCGCCGATGCCCTCGATGTAGAGCGGGAGGAGGATGAAGCAATTCAGGCTGAAGAAGAAAAAGAAGTTGGTGATCGTCGCCCGTACAAAAGCCTTGTCGGCTAAAATGGGCGACGACACTCGAAAATTATCTCATGACCACCATTGATGCCACGCTACGTCACGCTCTGGAGGTGAGCGGCCGCGATCTGATCCTCACGCTCGATCCCGCCCTCCAGGGCCTCCCGGAGACCGCCCACGGCGGCTTGGTGCTCGCGGTGTTCGACTCGCGCGCGGGCTCGAGCGAGCCGCGCGAAGTCTCGGGCCTCTATCGACGTCGCGTCCCGCTCGGCCTGCCGCTGACGTTGCTCCACACCCGCGAAGAGTCGGTGGAGACCTTCGTCCTCTCCGATCAGGCCGGCAGCGTCCTGGTCGACGGCCGCGTCTCGTCGCTGACCGCGGAGGCCGCCAACGGCGCGCCGGGTCGGCCGGACGGAAACGGGGCGGGCTATCCGCTGCCCGTCTCGCGGGCGTGCTTCGCGTGCGGGACCGACAACGAGCTCGGGCTCCGCGCCCGACTCGCATTCGACGGCGACACGGTTCGCGGAACGTGGCAGCCGCGCGCGCCGTTCCGGCGGGCTGATGGCTCGCTCGCGCCCGCCGCGCTGACGACCCTGCTCGACGAGGCCGCGTTCTGGCTCGGCGCGCTCGCCACGGGCGAATCGGGGATGACGACGGAGCTCCGCGTGTCCCTCCATCGGCCCGCCCCGTTCGAGGCGCCCGTCACGGTGACCGGCGCCCGCGCCGCGGTGCGCGCGCGGAACGAGGATCCGCGCTACCAGGAGACCGAGATCGTCGCGCGCGCCGGCGATCACGTCGTCGCGACGGCGCACATCACGTTCGTGGTGGTGCGCGGCGCCGCGCGCCGGCTCGTCAGCGGGATGCTCGCGATCAACGACCCGGAGTGCGTGCGGCGAGTGTTCCCCGCCTACACGCGCTGAGACGTGCAGCTCACGAGGTACAGAGAAGGAGACGCACGATGCCCAAGACTACCCAGCTCGTCCTGTCGCTCCGATCCAAGACCGGAGTTCTGGCGGGTATCAGCCGCGCCCTGGCCGACGCCAAGGTCAACATCCTCTCGCTCTCGGCAGCCGAAGCGGCCGGACGCGGCAAGATCCGCCTGGTCGTGAACAAGCCGACCCTCGCCAAGCGCGCGCTGCGCAAGGCGCGCGTGCGCTTCGTCGAGGAGATCGCGTTCGCCAAGCGACTCAGCAACAAACCGGGAGCCCTCGCGCGGATCACCGAGAAACTGGCGCGGGCGCGCGTGAACATCAAGTCCGCCTATGCGACGACCGCTGGGCGCGGGGGCGCGACGGTCATCATCACCGTCGGCAACGCCGCCAAGGCTCGCCGTCTCATCCGCTAGCTCGTTCGCGTTCCCCTGGCTCAGGGCTCCTCAGACGTGCCCGGTCGCGATTGGCCAGTATGAGATCGGCCGTCGCGACCGGCGCGAGCGCAGCGTTGTCGATCCGGAAGCCGACGCCGGTGAGCTGCTCGACCAGAGGTCCTTCGAGGTGGGCGAACTGTTCCCCGATGGTGAGGGCGCACCCGTCTAGCGAAGCGGGCGGAAGAAGGCCCGGATGTCGGCGGCCAGGGCATCGGGCTCTTCGAGGGCGGCGAAGTGGCCGCCGGCCGGCATGACGGTCCAGCGCTGGATGTTGTACGTGCGCTCGGCCCAGGCCCGGGGCGGCAGCAGGATCTCGCGGGGAAACGCGGCGTAGGCCGTGGGCACGGTGATGCGCTTGCCGTCGGGAATGGGCCACGGTCGATGGAAGCGCGCATAGTATGGCCAGAACGACGAATTGATCGCGCCGGTGACCCAGTAGAGCGTCACGTTCGTGAGCAAGGTGTCCTTCGAGAAGCGCCGCTCGACCTCGCCGCCGCAGTCGCTCCACGTCCGGAACTTCTCGACGATCCACGCCGCCAGCCCCACCGGTGAATCGCTGAGACCGTAGGCGAGCGTCTGCGGCCTCGTGCCCTGGATCCACTGGTAGCCCGTTTCCTCCCGCTGCCAGTGCTGGAGCTGCTTGATGTAGCTCTGCTCCTCGTCGGTCGGCTTGTCGGGCAACGCCGGGTCGCGACGCACGGCGAGCAGGTTCAGGTGGATCCCCGCCAGGCGTTCGGGGTATTGCAGGCCGAGCCGCGAGGTGATGAAGGCACCCCAGTCGCCGCCCTGGGCGGCGAAGCGGCGATAGCCCAGGACGTCGGTCATGAGGCGTGCGAAGACGTCGGCGATCTCCTCGACGCCTAGGCGCGGCTGATTGGGGCGGAACGAAAAGCCGTAGCCCGGCAAGGACGGCGCGACCACGGTGAACGCGTCCGCCGGATCACCGCCGAAGCGCGCGGGGTCGGTCAGCATCGGCAGGATCCGCTCGAACTCGACGATCGAGCCCGGCCAGCCGTGCGAGAGGAGGAGCGGCAGCGGCGCCGGGCCGGCCCCAGGCTCGTGGATGAAGTGCAGGTCGATCCCGTCGAGATCGACCGTGAAGTGCCGCAGCCGGTTCAGCCTCGTCTCGTGCGCGCGCCAGTCGTATCGGGTGCGCCAGTATTCGACCAGCTCCTTCATGTACGCGACACTCGTGCCGTACCGCCAGCCCGCGTCCGGAGGCTCGTCGGGCCAGCGCACGCGGTCGAGCCGGGCGCGCAGATCGGCGAGCACGTCGGCGGCGATCTCGATCGTGAACGGGCGCGGGGTCATGCGGGCTTTCCTCCGGTCTGCTTGGCGACCTCCACCCATTCCTGCCAGGTCTCGGGGGCATGCCCGATCGCGACCCGCCCGCCGAATCGCACGAGCGGGGTGCGGAGCAGCCGCGGCTCGGTCAGCGCGCGCTCGAGCAAACGCTCGGGCGAGTCGAGGGCGACCCGCAGGCCGAGCGCCTTGAAGCGCGCGCCCTCGCGATCGATCAGCGCCGCGGCGCCGTATTTCTCGGCGAAGCGTCTGAGCTCGCCGCGCGCGGCCGGGCGCTCCTTCAGGTCGACGAAGTGCACGGCGACGCCGCGTTCCTTGAAGAAACGCTGGGCCTTGCGCGTGTCCTGGCAATCGGTGAAGCCGAAGATCTGGGCCTGCATCGTCGTCATCGGGCGGCGAGCGCCGCGAGACGGTCTCGCAGCTCGTACCAGGCGCTTTCGGGGACAGGTTGAACGCCCGGGTGGCGCGCGCCTCCCACCCGCGGTCCGTGGAAGTCGGAGCCGCCCGTCGCGATGAGTCCCAACCGAACGCACATCTCACGATAGGCCGTGATCTGTCCCGACGAATGCTCGGGATAGAACGCCTCGATGCCGAGCAGGCCGGCCTCGACCAGCTCGGGGATCAGCTCGTCGCGGTTCGCGAGCCCGGGGTGGGCCAGCACCGGCACACCGCGCGCGCGCCTGATGACGCGCACGGCCTCGACCGGCGTGAACCGCTTGCGCGGCACGTTCGCCGGACCGTTCGTCGAGAGATATCGGTCGAACGCCTCGCGCACGGACTTCACGTAGCCGCGGTCGACCATCGCCTGCGCCACGTGCGGGCGGCCGGCCGAGCCTTCCTTCACGAGCGCAAAGACCGCGTCGGGATCGATCGGCATGCCGAGCTCGGCCAGCCGTACGGCGATCCGGTAGACGCGCTGCCGCCGCTCCTCGCGCTGCGCCCCGAGGAACTCCTGGAACCACGCCGCCTGCCAGTCCACGCAGTAGCCGAGCACGTGGACCTCCGCACCGGGGACGTCGCAGTTGATCTCGAGGCCGGGAACGATCTCGAGCGGCGGCAGCCTCTTCGCCTCCTCCATGGCCTCGGCGAGACCGGCGGTGGAGTCGTGATCGGTCACCGCGAGGACGCGCACGCCGTGGCGCGCGGCCAGCCGCACCAGCTCGCGCGGCGCCAGGGTGCCGTCGGACGCGGTCGTGTGCGAGTGCAGATCGACCGCGCCGCCCACCGGCTAGTCTCCGAGGTAGGTCAGGACCGTGCGCACCGCGAATCCGGTCGCGCCCTTCGGGGCCAGCGGCAGGTCCTTCTCGGTGAACGCCGGGCCCGCGATGTCCAGATGGGCCCACGGCGTCCTGCCCGCGAACTCCTTCAGGAACAGCCCGGCAGTGATGGCGCCGCCGCCGCGCGGTCCGACGTTGTTGAGGTCGGCCACCTCGCTCTTGAGGTTGTCGCGGTACTCGTCGATCAGCGGGAGCTGCCAGAGCCGCTCGCCCGCGGCCTCGGAGGCCCTCATGAGGCGGTTCGCCAGTGCCTGATTGTTCGCCATGAGCCCTGAGCAGAGCTGACCGAGGGCGATGACGCAGGCCCCGGTCAAGGTCGCCATGTCGATGATCTCGTCGGCCTGGATGTTCGTGTTGGCGTAGCAGAGCCCGTCGGCCAAGGTCAGACGCCCCTCCGCGTCCGTGTTGCCGATCTCGATCGTCGTGCCGTTCATCGCGCGCAGCACGTCGCCCGGGCGAATGGCCGAGCCCGACGGCATGTTCTCGGTGGCCGCGATCAACCCGTGGACTTCGGCCGTGGGCTTCAGCGCCGGCAGCGCGCGCATGATGCCGAGCACCGCCGCGGCGCCGGCCATGTCGTACTTCATCCGCAGCATGCCGTCGGGGGGCTTGAGGTCGAGCCCGCCGGAGTCGAACGTGATGCCCTTGCCGATGAGCACGACCTTCTTGCGCTTGCGACCCGCGGCGGGTCGGCCTGAAGGGCTGTACGTCACGTGAATGAACTTCGGGGGCTGCTCGCTCCCGGCGGCGACGCCGAGGAAGGCGCCCATGCCCATCTTCCGGCACTCGGCCGCGTCGTACACCTTGACGTCGAGACGCGATTCCTTCCCGAGCTCGGTGGCCGCGCGCGCCAGATCGGTCGGATGCAGCTCGTTGGCGGGCGCGTTGATCAGATCGCGCGCGAACGACGTCGCCAGCGCGAAGCTCTCGCCGCGCCGCATGCCGTCGCGTGCCTCGCGAGCCCGGCGCGCGTCGGGCTCGACCAGGCGAAGCTCGTCGACGGTCTTGTCGGCCTTCTCGCGCTTGTAGCGGTCGAAGTGGTACGTGCCGAGGATGGCGCCCTCGACGACGGCTTGCGCCCGCTGGCGCGCGGTCAGCCGGTCGCCGAGCACCTCCACGGCCACCGTGCGGGCTCCGAGGTCACGGGCCCGGCGCACGCCCGCGGCGGCGGCCCGCCGCAGGACCTCCGAGGTCGTCTCGGTCCGAGCGCCCAACCCGGCGACGACGATCCGACGTCCGTCGGCGTGCGCGTGGGTGACGTGACCCGCCTTCCCCGAGAATTTCTCGGCGTCGAGCACCCGCTTGAGCTGCCCTTGCGCCGCGCGATCCAGACGCGCGAGCCGCTCCGGCAGCTTCGTTTCACCGACGTAGAGCCCGACGATGAGCGCGTCGGCGGGGACCTCTTCGAGCCGCTTGGCGACGATGTCGACTTTCACCCGCGCGTTCCTCCTCTCAGCGCCTCGGCGCGCCCGATCATGTCCAGGAGACCCTGGGTCGTGTCGAGCTCGGCCAGGCGGCCGACCTCGAACCACTGCGCCTCGGCGGCATCGTCGCCGGCCTCGACGTCCAGTGAATCGGGATACGCCAGGTAATCCACCAGCACGTAATGATAGCGGACGCGGCCCGAGTCATCCTTCACGACGCGGTCGAGGACACCGGCCACGTCGACGATCCGGATCTTGATCCCACACTCCTCGAGGATCTCGCGCGCGATGGCCTCGCGGGTGCTCTCGCCCAGCTCGACCAGGCCGCCGGGCAGGCTCCACTTGCCGAACGACGGCGCCTTGCCGCGCCGCACGAGCAACACCTTGTCCTCGTGGAGGATGACGGCGCCGACGCCGACCCGCGGATAGTCCGGGTACTCGCGGCTCACGCGGAACCCGTCAGCCAGGTATCGGTCGCATACTTGTCGCGCACGAGGCGCTCGACCGTCGCGGTCTCGTCCGCGCTGAGGCCGTCGGGCCGCAGGTCCAGCCCATGCTCCCGCTCGAACGCCGCCGCGAGCGCCGCCGCCGCGTCGTCGAACTTCGGCCGATGGCCGAGCGCGGACTCGAGCGTCGTCAAGGTGGCGAGCGGATCGTCGGTCGTCGGGAAGATCGCGGCGAGGCGGCTCGCGTCCACCCCGAGCAGGATCGACCCGTGCTGAAGGAACGTGCTGCCGTAGCGGCGCTGCGCGCTGCCGACCAGCTTGCGCCCGCCGACTTCGATCTCGCAGCTGCCCGTGCGGGCGAAGCAGAACGCGGGTGTCGGCTCGTCTCCGCGCGCGACGCCCACCATCTCGACCGGAGCGCCGAGCGCCCGGAGCCCGGCAGCCAGCGCGCGACCGATCCACTGATAGCTGTGCAGGAGATCGCGCCCGCCGCCGCCGATGTCGTCGGCGGCCGCGACGACGCTGTACGTCAGCTCGCGCTCCGGACCGTCGTGGTAGATCGCGCTTCCGCCGGTGAGCCGCCGGACGATCCCCACCCCGAAGTGGCGGCACGCGGCGAGGTCGACGTGGCGATCGAGCGGCTGGCCGTAGCCGAGTGACACCGTGGGCGGCGCCCACGCGAAGAACCGCACGGTGGGCGGCGAGGCCCCCGCGCGCCGGCCGAGCCAGATCGCTTCGTCGATCGCCATGTTCGTGGCGCCGTCGGTGGGCTCGGTCACGAGCAGACGCCAGGTCCGAGCGTGCGGGCTCTCCGTCACGGCCCTAGCATCGCACGGGACCGCGACGGGCGCTTCGCTCTCCGCATGCCGGCCGCACTTCAGGCCCCGATTTCGCCGAGTCGCCTCGTGTAGACCGCGAGGTCGGAGGCCGAGAAGCAGCAGAAGACGATCTCCTGGATCGTGGGAAGCTCGTGCACGGCGGATCGGACGGCCGTCACCGCCACCCTCGCCGCGTGCTCGATCGGGTAGCCGAAGACGCCGGTGCTGATGCTCGGGAAGGCGAGCGTGAGCACGCCGTTCGCCGCGGCGGCTTCGAGTGAGCGCCGGTAACACGAGGCGAGCAGCTCGGGCTCGCCGCTGGCGCCGTCACGCCAGACGGGACCGACCGTGTGGATGACGAACCTGGCCGGTAGCCGATAGCCCCGGGTGAGCTTGGCGTCACCGGTCCGACAGCCGTGGAGAAGGCGGCACTCCTCGAGTAGCTCCGGCCCGGCGGCGCGGTGGATCGCGCCATCGACGCCACCACCGCCGAGCAGCGACGAGTTCGCCGCGTTGACGATGGCGTCGATCGAGAGCGTGGTGATGTCGGCCTGGACGGCTCGCAGTCTCGCTGGCATCGGTGATACCGGGACCGATCCGGTCAGGCAGACCGGCTCGCGCGCATTCGTGTCACGCTCGATCGACGAGGACGAAGACGCAGCCAATGTCGGAGTGCACGTCGGCGTCGATCGTTCCCGCGCTCGCGACGCTCGCCCACCCCGGACCCATGCGACGTCCGGCCTGCACGAGCTCGCCCTCCAGGACGAACAGGAACTCGGGACCCTCGTGGGTGTGGACGGGAGCCCGGGCTCCGGGCTCGAACCTAACGATCTGCATTTCCCAGCCGTCCGTGACCGCGACGTCCTTCACGAAGACGCCCGGACCCATCGTGGATGGGCGCCAGGGCAAGTCGTCCACCTTGACGGATCGGAAGGAGCCGGGCTCGAGCCGGGGGTGAGCTAGCTTCGGCGCGTCCACTTCAGATTCGGCTCGCGCGCGGCCTTCGTCTGGTCGAGCCGGCGCACGGCGGTGGTCACCGGCGCGTCGTGAATCACCGCAGGGTTCGTCTCGGCCTCGCGCGCGATCTGGATCATCGCGTCGCAGAACGCGTCGAGCGTCTCCTTCGCCTCCGTCTCGGTCGGCTCGATCATCAGCGCTTCCTCGACGATCAGCGGAAAGTATGTCGACGGCGCGTAGAAGCCGAGGTCGAGCAGACGCTTGGCGATGTCGGTCGCGGTGACGCCGAGCCTCTTCTGGCGCCGGGCGGACAGCACGCACTCGTGCATGCAGAGGCCGGGCACGGCCACGTCGTAGTCCTGCTCGAGACGCTTCATGATGTAGTTCGCGTTCAGGATCGCGTTGTCGGACACGCTCCGCAGGCCGTCGGGCCCCATCGTGCGGATGTAAGTGTAAGCGCGGACGAGCATTCCGAAGTTGCCCCAGAAGGCCTGGAGCTTGCCGATCGACCTCGGCCGCTTCCAGTCGAGCGCGTACTCGTCGCCGTCCTTCGTGACGACGGGGACCGGCAGGAACGGCTCCAGGTGCGCCTTGACGCCGACCGGGCCCGCCCCGGGGCCGCCGCCGCCGTGCGGCGTCGTGAAGGTCTTGTGCAGGTTGAAGTGGCACACATCGAAGCCGAGGTCGCCCGGGCGCGTGATGCCGAGGATCGCGTTGAGATTGGCCCCGTCCATGTAGACCTGGGCGCCCTTGGCGTGGCAGAGCTCGGTGATCTCGATGATGCGCGGCTCGAACATGCCCAGCGTGTTCGGCACCGTGATCATGAACGCGGCCACGTCGGTGTCGAGCGTGCGCGCGAGCGCGTCCAGGTCCACCTCGCCGTTGGGCAGCGACTTCACCTCGACGACCTCGTAGCCGGCGATCGCCGTGGACGCCGGGTTGGTTCCGTGCGCCGAGTCGGGCACGAGCACCTTCGTCCGCTTCTCGCCCCTCGACTGGTGATAGGCCCGGATCATGAGGACGCCGGCCAGCTCGCCCTGGGCGCCGGCCGCGGGCTGGAGCGAGACGGCATCCATCCCGGCGATCTCGGCGAGGTCCCGCGCCAGCTCGTGCATGAGCTGGAGAGCGCCCTGCGCCAGGGCTTCGGGCGCCAGCGGGTGAGCCTTGGCGAAGCCCGCGAGTCGCGCCATGTCCTCGTGGAGTTTCGGGTTGTACTTCATCGTGCACGAGCCGAGCGGATAGAAGTGCGTATCGAGTCCGTAGTTCATCCGCGACAGGCGCGAGTAGTGACGGACCACGTCGAACTCGGAGACTTCCGGTAGCTCCGGCGCGTCCTTCCGAAGGTACTGAGCCGGCAGGAGCTTCCGAGCGTCGGCCTCCGGTACGTCGGCGTCGGGCAGGGACCACGCCACCCGCCCGGGCGAGGAGAGCTCGAAGATCAGCTTGTCGTAGGCGTTCGTGGTCATCACGCCACCGCCTTCTCGAGGGCCGCCGCGAAGGCGTCGATCTCGGCCTTCGTGCGCTTCTCGGTCACCGCCACCAGCAGGCAGTCGGCGAGCGCGCGATCGAAGGTCTTGAGGGCCACGCCCGCGAGAAAGCCCTGCCGGGCGAGTCGCGGGAGCACGCGATCGGGAGCCTTCGGCAGCTTGAGCGCGAACTCCTTGAAGAAGGGCGCCGTGAAGCGCAGCGAGACACCCGGCACCTTCGCCAGCCGCTCGGCCGCGTAGTGGGCCTTCGCCGTCGAGAGCTCGCCGACCTTGACGAGCCCCCGGCGCCCGAGCGTCGCGAGGTAGATCGTCGCCATCAGCGCGCAGAGCGCCACGTTGGTGCAGATGTTCGAGGTCGCCTTCGCGCGGCGGATGTGCTGCTCGCGGGTCTGGAGCGTGAGCACGAAGCCACGCTTGCCGTCGCGGTCCACCGTGGCGCCGACGAGTCGCCCGGGCATGCGGCGCACGAGCTCGTTCTTCGCGGCGAAGACGCCGAGGTACGGACCGCCGAAGCCCACCGGCACGCCGAGCCCCTGTCCCTCGCCCACGACGATGTCGGCGCCGAGCTTGCCCGGCCCCTCGAGCACGCCGAGGTTCACCGGATCGGCGACCACGACGAGGAGCGCGCCGGCCGCGTGCGCGAGCTCGGCCGCGGCAGCCACGTCCTCGAGGCAGCCGTAGAAGTTCGGCGTCTGGACGACCAGCGCCGCCGTCTTGGGGCCGACGAGCTGGCGCACCGCCGCGAGGTCGGTGACGCCCTCGGGCGCGGGAACGTCGCGAAGCCGGAGGCCCGGGCCCTCGCCATAGGTGGCGGTGACGCGCTTGTAGAGCGGGTGCACGGCGCGCGAGAGGACGATCTCTCGCCGCTCGGTGACCGAGTGGGCCATCAGCGCGGCCTCCGCGAGCGACGACGCGCCGTCGTAGATCGACGCGTTCGCGACGTCCATGCCCGTCAGCTCGGCGATCATCGTCTGGTACTCGTAGATCGTGCGGAGCGTCCCCTGGCTGGCCTCCGGCTGGTACGGCGTGTACGCCGTGAGGAACTCGCCGCGCAGGACCATGTGGTTGATCGGGCTCGGGATGTAGTGGTCGTACGAGCCCGCGCCCAGGAACGATACGTGCGAGTCCGCGTGAGCGTTTCGGTCCGCCAGGGCCGTCATGTGCCGGATCAAGTCCGTCTCGGCGAGCGCCGGGGCCAGACCGAGCGGCCGCGCGAGCCGGGCCTTGGGCGGGATCTTGACGAGCAGATCCTCGAGCGAGCCCGCGCCGATCACGCCGAGCATCCTCCTCTGCTCGTCCGGCGTATTGGCGATGTAGCGCGAGGCCATCAGTGGCCTCCCTGCGCGATCAGCTCCTCGTATTGCGGCGCGGTCAGGAGCTGGTCCCACTCGGCCTTGCTCGAGGGCTTCACGACGAGCATCCAGCCCTGGCCGTAGGGATCCTGGTTGACGGTCTCGGGCTTCTGCGCGAGCTCGCCGTTGACCTCGACGACCTCACCCGAGATGGGCGCGAAGAGATCGGACACCGCCTTGACCGACTCGACCACGCCGAAGTTCTTGCTGGCCGTGACCTTCGCGCCGACCTTCGGCAGCTCGACGAACACCACGTCGCCCAGCTGCTCCTGCGCATAGGCCGTGATGCCCACGCGTACGCGGTCGCCCTCCGGCTTGGCCCATTCGTGCTCGCGCGTGTATTTCAGGTCCTTGGGAACGTTGGCCATGGTCTCCCCTTGCTCAGCCAGCCTTTTTCACCTTGGACGGATAGAACGGCGTGCGCACGACCTGGGCCGCCTTGCCCTGGCCGCGGATCTCCACCTCGAGCGCGGTGCCGACCGGCGCCAGCGCCGTCTCGACGTAGGCGATCGCGATGTACTTGTCGACCGAGGGGCCGTACGAGCCGGAGGTGACGAGCCCGACGGCGCGGCCGTCTTTCTTCACCGGATAGCCGTGACGCGCGACGGCCTTGTCGACCATCTCGATTCCGACCAATCGCCGCCGCACGCCCTCGGCACGGATCTTCTCGAGCGCGTCGCGGCCGATGAACTCGCCCTTGGCCGGCTTGACGACCCAGCCGAGCCCGGCCTCGAGCGCGTTCGTGGTTTCGTCGATGTCGTTGCCGTAGAGGGCGTACTTCATCTCGAGCCGCAAGGTGTCGCGCGCGCCGAGCCCGATCAGCGCGACGCCGTCGGCGCGGCCCGCGTCCACGAGCGCCTTCCAGAGCCGCGCGGTCCGATCGGCGGGCGCGTACAGCTCGAAGCCGTCCTCGCCGGTATAGCCCGTCCGGGAGATCACGGTCGGTACCTCACCGACGTTGCCGCGCACGAAGCGGTAGTAGCCGATCGCCGGCACGTCGCGGTCGGCGAGACGGCCGACGAGCGCCTCGGCCTTCGGTCCCTGCACCGCGATGAGCCCGGTGCCCTCGGACGCGTTGCGCCAGCGCGCGTCCTTGACGTGCTCCGTCGATTTCGTCACGTGGGCCCAGTCCTTGTCGATGTTCCCGGCGTTGACGGTGATCATGTACCGCTCGTCGCCCATCCGGTAGACCGTGAGGTCGTCGACGATCGTGCCGTTGTCGTAGCAGAGCACCGAATACTGAATCTGGCCCACCTGGAGGGACGCCACGTCGTTGGTGGTCAGGTACTGGAGCGCCGCGAGGGCGCCCGGGCCCTCGACCTCGAACTCGCCCATGTGGCTCACGTCGAAGAGCCCGACGGCGCTGCGGACCGTCCGGTGCTCCTCGATGATCCCGGTATACTGCACCGGCATCTCCCACCCGCCGAACGGCACCATCCGCGCGCCGGCCGCGACGTGCTCGTGATAGAGCGGCGTGCGCCTGAGCGGCGTGGTGTTCACGCCTTCGGCAGAAAGTCGCGGAGCGGCTTGACCTGGCAGCCCGCCCGGTCGAGCGCCTCGCGGACGGTGCGGACGATCTTCTGCGCGCCCGGCGTGTCGCCGTGGCAGCAGATGGTCTGGACCGAGATGTCGATCTCGACGCCGTCGATCGTTCGCACCTTGCCCTCCATGGCCATCTTCACGGCCTGGGCGGCCGCCCGCTCGGGATCGGTGATGAGCGAGCCGGGAAGCTTGCGCGAGACCAGGGTGAGGTCGACGTTGTACGCGCGGTCGGCGAACCCTTCCGACGCCACGCGCACGCCAATCTTGCGGGCGGTGCGATCGTACTTCCCCGACGCCAGAGCCATCAGGATCAGGTCGCGCCCGGACTCGCGGGCGGACTCCGCCACCGCGGTGGCGAGCGGCTCGTCCTTCTCGATCATCGAATAAAGGATGCCGTGCGGCTTGGTGTGCTGCAGATCGCCGCCCGAGGCGCGGACGAACTCGCGGAGCGCGCCGGTCTGATAGCAGAGATAGTCCTTCAACTCTTGCGGCGACACGTCCATCACGCGCCGTCCGAAGCCCATCAGATCCGGGAGCGAGGGATGCGAGCCGATGGCGACGCCGTGCTGGAGCGCCAGCGCGACGGTCTTGCGCATCACGTGCGGATCGCCGCCGTGGAACCCGCAGGCGACGTTGGCCGAGGTGATGTTCGGCATGATCTCCTCGTCCGCCCCGAGCGTCCAGCGGCCGTAGCTCTCGCCCATGTCGGCGTTGAGATCGATGAACTTGGCCATCGTGAGCTCCT
>Ga0137403_10001933_pt1 | contig 25818 bp, 22 predicted proteins | sample CZOMad2_1_16fung_FD_122057 | JGI IMG/M metagenome (GOLD analysis project Ga0137403, IMG submission 122057) | Vadose zone soil fungal communities from Angelo Coast Range Reserve, California, USA - CZOMad2_1_16fungal (Hybrid Assembly) | ecosystem: Environmental > Terrestrial > Soil > Vadose zone... | reverse complement strand
CTAAAGGACTTTAAGTCTAATATTTTTGGATCTGCGGATTCTAAACGAGTTACGGCGGTGTTTTTTGGATCTGCGGATTCTAGAGGAGTTAGCTGCATTTTACGTCTTGTCAGGATCGCCGGTTGTAGGTTGCCGCATCTCCAGATAAATGGTCGGCGAGCGCTACATCTGCCTGCAGTTTTTCCAGAGAACAGGATAGCACATAGAAATTGGCAAACTGCCTGAGTAGTTTTAGTACTACGCGTTAATGTATTGATTCTAGATGCTTTAGTAGCGCGACTTTTATTTTGTGGGTGGGTTTAAGACCGCAACGGTTGCTGGGCGCTTCGCGCCGACGGGGTACTTCAAACAATCGAAAGGAACTGGTTATGAAACCCATGAAGTGGCTCATCGAAATTTTGGTCCTGGTGCTGGGGATAGTAGTTGGGGCGTCTGGTTGTGGGGGCGGTGGATCGAGTATGACTCCGACACCGCAACAGCCGAGTGGAAGCGTATTTGTGACCGGGACGGATGCTCCTTTGCCGGGCGTGTTGTCCTTTCAAGTGGACATTACTGGCATGACGGTATCGGACGGGATGAATCCTCCGGTATCGGTGTTGAACGGGACGCAGACCGTGGATTTTGCACGGCTGAATGGACTGCATACCTTGCTGGACCTTAATTCGATTCCGGCGGGCACATATTTGAGCGTGAATGTGACACTGGCAAATCCCGAAATCGCGTATCTGAACGTGACGAACCCGCAGACGACTCCGCCGACACGACCGGCGATTGCGACGCTGAACGGAACGACGTCGCCGGCAGTGACGCTGACGCAGTCATCGGTGGCGATCACGTTGAGCAGCCCTTTGACGGTAACCGCCGGCGATATCATAGGCCTGGCGTTCGACTTCGATTTGCGGGATTCGATCCAAGTCGATTCGAACGGCCAATTCAGCGGGGTTGTGAATCCCACGCTGAAGTTGAAAACGGTTACACCGAGCGACGCGGATGCGTACATCGATGATTTCGTGGCGGGGGTGACCAGCGTCGGGACGAGCTCGTTCATGATTCAGGGGCCGCACGGACATCAATTCACGGTGAACGTGAACGATCAAACCGAATGGGAAAATGGCGAGAGCATCAGCAACCTGACGAACACGTCGATCGTGGAGATTGCAGGCACGCTGGACCGGACCTCGGGAGCGATTCTGGGGGACACGGTGGCGATCGTGTCGCAGAACAGCTTTTTCGCGGGCGGGTTGGTCACGTTTGTGGACCCGGCTACGAACATGGCGAACGACTTCGATTTGTATGTGCGAAGCGTGCTGCCATCCGGGACCGGTTTCCAGTCGGGACAGATCTCGACGATCGACCTGACCGGGAACGAAAACTACTTCATTTATTGGTGGCACAACAAGTTCAGCAACTTCCTGTTTAATTCGAGCCTGTTGGTGCCGGGGCAACACGTCAGCGTTGGCGGGCCGTTCAGTAACGGGGCCGTCACGGTGAAGCGGGTTGTTTTGCGGCACGAAGGGCATAGCGGATCGTGGGTGGTGGGCAGCACGGACACGGGAGCGAGCACGTTTCAGTTCAACTCGAACGGAGTTGCGGGCGTGTTGTTCAACGGGCCCATTACCGTGTATTGCGCGCCATTCACGAAGTTCAAGGGCGGGTTGACGGGACTTGGCAGCTTGACCGGAACCGCGGCTATTAACTTGCGCGTCGTGGGCCTGGTGCCGAAGGATCCGATCAGCGGGCAGCCGGTCTTTGTGGCGCATAGCGTGGAGTTGATGAACTAGCGACCGCAACTATTACGGTAACGAGGACGGCCACGCCGGATATTGGGGTGGCCGTTTTTGTTTTGGCTAACCATTGGGATGCTAGTCCGATACGACCTTCGATGGTTGACATCGAGGAGAGATTCCTCCACTGCGCACGACGACCCATTCGCAGGAAGCGAATGGGGAAGAAAAAATCGGCGTGCTCCGGTCGGAATGACGGTTTTGGGGTGACTTTGTGGGGTGTTGAGGTGGCTGAGGCGGGAAAAGAGCCGGCAGGGATGCCGGCGCTACAGGTTGTGGTTCGATTCGAAGAGGAGACTGGAGCAGGTTAGGCCGGATTCGGCTTTTTGGAGTTCGGAGATGTCGATTGGGGTGACGTGGAAGCCGGCGTCTTCAATGCGGTCGCGGGTTTGTGGGAAGGACGCGGGGAAGATGATGGCGTCGGCGAGCGCGAGGGCGTTGGCGGCGTGGGGTTCTTCTGGGGCTACGTCGATTCAGTTGTATGTGGCGAACGGAGCGGTGTCGAACCACGGACGATTTGCTAGCAGCGTGTTATTGCCCAAATGCGTGACTGCGGATTTCAGGTGCAGGCAGCCGGTCACCGGGACGCCTACCACTTTGTAATGGTGCGGAGCGAGGATTGCGGCTAGCTGGCGGATGCCCTCGGCGTTGCTGCGGGTGGTGAGGCCGACATAAAGTGTGCGACCGATACGGAGGACGTCGCCGCCTTCCATCGCGCCTGGAGGCGTGATGTGGGCGAGTGTGCGAAATGGGGCTAGTGCCTTCGCGAGGGACTCGGCTTCGGGTTGGCGGGATTTTGTCCCGAGGGGAAGGATTATTGCTAACTCGTCGAGGACGATGGCGGGGTCTTCTACGAACATGGAGTCGGGGAGGTCGGGTTCGGCGGGTAGGGAGATTACGCGGGCGCCTAATTTTTCGAGGAGTTGTTCGTAGGCGCGGTGTTGGGCTTGGGCCTTGGCTAGATCGACGGGTTGGCGGGCTACGAAGGTGAGTTCGCAGTTGACGATGGCTGGGCTTACGGCGCGGGTGATGGCGGTGAGCATGTTGGCGGAGAGAGTTTACATGAGATTTTGGTGGCGACGGGTCTGAAGACCGGCCACTACATCGAGGCCACAACAACTTGGCCGCTACAACGAGGATTGATGGGGGCGTTGGGAGCGGATACACTCTGCGCTCACGAAAAGGAGTGAAACGATGAAGGGTTGGCGCAGGGTGTGTGGGGCGGGGCTGGCGAGTCTGCTGATTTTCGGTGCTGTCGGCGCGAATGCTGGGCCGCGGGGCCAGAAGATGGAAGCGGCGGTCGACGAAGTGTTCGAGGATTTGACGGCGCCGGGTTCGCCGGGATGCGCGCTGGGTGTGTATCGCGATGGGCAGATGATTTACACGAAGGGTTATGGGCTGGCGAACATCGAAGAGAACGTGCCGATTACCGCGAAGACAGTGTTCGATATCGGATCGACATCGAAGCAATTCACGGCGGCGAGCATTTTGCTGCTGGAGAAGCAGGGCAAACTTTCGGTGAACGATGACGTGCGGAAGTATTTGCCGGAATTGCCAGACTACGGGAACAAGATCACGATTCTGCATTTGCTGAACCACACCAGCGGTTTGCGCGACTACCTGACGTTAATGGAGCTGGCGGGAATCAATATGGACGGTGTCACCACCGATGGCGATGCGCTGGCGCTGATCGTGCGGCAGAAGGCGCTGAATTTCGCTCCGGGGAGCGAATGGTTGTACAGCAACACGGGATTTTTTCTTTTGTCGGTGATTGTGAAGCGGGTGGGGGGGAAGACACTGCGGGATTTTGCGGCGGAGAATATTTTCGTCCCGCTGGGAATGACCCATACACAGTTCCGCGACGACCACAGCTCGCTGATTGCGGAACGCGCGATGGCTTACGATCCGAACGACAAAAAGGATGGATTCCGGTTGAACGTCTCCTATTTCGAACAGACTGGGGATGGGGCGGTGCATACCTCGGTCGAGGATTTGCTGAAGTGGGACGAGAACTTTTACAGCGGGACGATCGGCGGAAAGATATTTCTCGCCGAGCTGCAGGAACACGGAAAGCTGAACAGCGGAAAGACTTTGGAGTACGCGAAAGGTCTGTCGGTTGCGGACTATCGCGGGCTGCGCACGGTGCGGCATGGAGGGGCGTGGGGCGGGTATCGCTCGGACCTGCTGCGCTTTCCGGATCAGCATTTTTCGGTGGCGTGCCTGTGCAACGTGGGGACCGCGAATCCGTACCGGCGCGTGGATGAGGTTGCGGACGTCTATCTAAGCGGCTTGATGAAGGCGAAGGCACCGAAGAAGGAGTCTGAAGAATCGCGAAAGAAAGAAACCACCACCGGAATTGCGCCGACGCTGGAGCAGCTACAAGCATACGTTGGGGACTATTGGGGAGAGGAACTGGGCGTGACGTACCGGCTGGGAATCGCTGACGGAAACTTGAAACTGGTGACGGTGCTGGATCGCTCGAGACTGCCGCGGGCCAATAATTTCTCGCCGAATGATTTGCGGCCGGCGGGCACCGACCAATTTTCGATTGGCGGGGACGGCGTGGAGGTTAAATTCAAACGGGACAGCAAGGGCACAGCGGCAGCATTTGAACTAGACGCTGGGCGAACTACCGGGCTGACATTTGTTCGCGTAAGCGGGGACGGGCGCTAGGGCCCGGACTACGGCCACGGCGCGAGAGAGCTTTGCGCGAAGTGCGCGATCCAGAGCCTGGTGATGCCCGCGCCCAGCAACATTCCCGCGAGGATTAAGGCGATCACGCCGAGGGTGATCCAGAGATCGGACTTAATTGCGGGCGACCCTTGCGCGGCGGCACGCGCCACCCCATTGTGACCCGCGGGCTGCACCAACGCGGAAGCCATCGGAGCGTCAGCAAACTCCGGGGGAACAATCAGACAGTAGCCTTTGCGCGGAACGGTTTCGATGTAGAGGGGCTTATCGGAGGAATCGCCCAAAGCCTGGCGGAGCTTGTTGACGGTAGTGTTGACATTGGCGTCGTAGTTGACCTGGGTTTCGGCAGGCCACAAGCGCACCCGCAACTCTTCCCGAGTGACCACGTCGCCCTGTTTTTCGACCAGCGCGATCAAGACCTGGTACACCTTGCCTTGCAACTTGAGGCGCGAGCCGTTTTTGGTGACTTCCTGGCGTTGCTGGTCGACCTGGAACGGGCCAAAGCGAATGTAGCGCGAAGGCAGCTGTAGCAGCCGGGAGGGTCCGGCGACCGCGTCAGGTTCGATCATGGAAGTCAGGTCCGTGGCCATACACCCCACTCCTTAACAAGGTAGACGTACGAGGCGAAGAAGTGTTTTCAATTGATACGAAATAATTGGTAGAAGGTTTCATTCGCCACAAGGTCCGAGAAAAGCCTGAAAACTCGGGAAACTATCTAAAGAATAAGCAAGTTGCCCGATCTGCGGCGCATAGTTTCGTGATTTAGCTAGACATTTTACAAATTTAAGACAACTACCGGCGCTGGTTCACCACACTCCACATCGCATCGAAACCGCGGCCGTTTCGGAAATCCGAGTGAACCCGCAGGAAGCTTGGCCATCGCTTTCCTTTCGAAAACAGCGCGTCTAAGCAAACAAGTCCGACAGGTGTGCCCGGAGATCAAAATGAACTCAATACAAAGGCTGATTTGCCTATTTGCGCTTGCAGCCGGTCTGTCTTGTGTTGCAATTCCAGCGGCCTTAGCCTCTGCTGACGAAAATACTATGGCCGAAGCCAATGCGGCTTGGGAAGCCAAGGACTGGGCGCGGGCAGCGAAGTTGTATGAAGAATTGTCGAAGGAAAAGGATGCGCCGCCGCGGGTGTGGTTGCGGCTGGGCGCTTCGCTGAGGTCGCTGGGGGAATATGAACAGGCGTTGGCGGCGTTCGACAAGGCGACGCAACTGGGCGCGGGCCAATTTGGAGAGTATGGCAAAAGTGCAGCATACGCGGCGATGAAGCAAGCGGATAAGGCGTTTGAAGCGCTGGACAAAGCGATGCAGCAGGGTTATGCGGACCCGGAGGCGCTGAGCGGTGATGCAAACCTAGCGCCGCTGCACGGTGATCCGCGATTCGACAAGCTGGTGGAGCAAGCGAAGAAGAACGCACGGCCTTGCGCGTACGCGAAAGAAAACCGGCAGTTTGATTTTTGGGTGGGCGAGTGGGACGTGAGCACTACGCAGGGCAGCGTTCCGGCGGGGACGAGCCGGATCGAATTGATTCTGGGAGATTGCGTGGTTCTGGAAAATTGGAAGAGCTTGAACAGTCCGTATTCGGGGAAGAGCTACAACATTTACGACCAGGCATTGAAACGGTGGGAGCAGTATTGGGTGGACAACGTTGGCGGAAATATTTTTTTTCACGGCGAATTGCTGAATGATGGCGTGCTGGATTATTGGACCGACGATATTCCGCAGGCTACCGGACCGAATTTGAGGCGGCACTTGCAGTTTATTCCGATGGGGCCGGACAAGGTGCGGCAGTTCAGCCGGGGGTCTATCGATGCCGGGAAGACCTGGAACGTGGAGTATGACTTTACGTACGTTCGGAAGAGTCGAATTGATGCGAGCCGCTGATGGGTTGACGGCTGGGCGTTTGGTGGCGCAGCAATGCTGCGCCCGTACAAGTGAACTCGCGAAAAAGGGGACGAGCTGCGAGCACGGCGACGTTTTGGCTACTTGACCGGGCTCTGCGCGTTCGTGGGCCCGTCGGGTAGGACCGAGATTTCGACGCTGGAGGGGTAGCGTTTCGAGCGGTAGATGTGCTGCGTGGCCTTCTGGTAGTCGCTCTCTTTCGCTTCGAAGATATTAGGGACAAATTTTTGAGGGTTGCGGTCGTAGAGCGGGAACCAGGTGCTTTGGATCTGCACCATGATGCGATGACCTTTTCTGAATACGTGATCGGCGGTGTGCAGATCGATGGTGAATGGGGTTACTTCGTTGGGCGCGATTGGTTCGGGCTTTTCGAACGAGTTGCGAAAGCGGCCGCGGAAGATTTCGTCGGCGATCATTAGCTCGTAGCCGGAGAGCTTCCAGTCTGGCGCAACTTTTTCCGGATAGACATCGATTAGTTTGACGATCCAATCGCAATCGCTGCCGGTGGTGGAGGCGAAGAGTTTGGCGGTGACTGTGCCCGCGAGAGTGACGTCGTCGGTTAGTGCTTCGGTTTGCCAGGTAAGCACATCGGGACGCCGGTCGACGAAGCGCTGATCCTGCACGAGCCAGGTGTACCAACTGCCAGGATGATCTTCTGGATAGGTCATGTCGACGGGGCGGTGACGATACGGGACCGGATGTAGAGGATCGCTGACGTAAGCGTCGAACGTTTCGGCTGCGATGGTTTGCGGAGAATCGAAGGAAAGTTTGCCGTCTTCATGGAAATAGAGATTGCGGGTTTGCGCTTCGCGCGGGGGCCAGGAATCGAACGAGGTCCAGATGTCGCTGCCGGTCTGAAACAGCAGCGCTTCTTTGAGCGGGAGTTTGCCCTTGTCTTTCAGCCAGAAGGCGAACCACGGAGCTTCGATTTTTTCGCGGAAGTAAACGCTGGTGTCGCTGCCGAAAGGGATGTCTCCGAGCGTGGCGCCTTTTCCGTGGCCCCAGCCGCCATGGTTCCAGGGACCTGCAACGAGATAGTTCAGGTTTTTCTTGTCTAACTTTTCGAGGCGCTCGTAGGTGGCCGTCGGTCCGTAGAAATCTTCCTGATCCCACCAGCCGGCGACGTTCAGATTGGGGACGGTCGGCTGTTTCAGGCCGTAGGCGACGGCGTGACGCTTCCAGAAATCGTCGTAGCTGGAGTGCGCGATGAAATCGTTCCAGGTGGGGATGCCGCCGTGAAAATATTTGGCGTTGGCGTTGGAAAGGGCGCCGAGGCGAAGATACCACTCGTAGGTGTCGAAGCGGTCGAACGCAAAACTGTAATTTTCGTTGGAGGTTTCGAGTAAGGCGGAGTATTCGAAGGCATAGCTGAGGCGGAATGCGCCGTTATGAAAGAAATCGTCGCCGAGGAAGGTGTCGCCCATGCAGGCTTGCTCGGAAACGGCCTTCAGCGCGGGGTGAGGATTAATCATACCCATGGTGACGAGGAAGCCGTCGTAGGAAATGCCGTCGAGGCCGACGCGGCCGTTGTTACGTGGGACATTTTTGATGAGCCAATCGATGGTGTCGTACGTGTCGGTGCTTTCGTCGACGCCTTTGCTGTCGGTTGCATCGTGGATCGGCCGCAGCATTACGAATTTTCCCTCCGAGGCGTAGCGGCCGCGAATGTCTTGAAAGACGAAGATGTAGCCGTCGGACATCATTTCGTTGTAGCGGGACAACATCGCGCTGTAGCCACCTTTGGCGCCGGAGATTCCGTAGGGAGTGCGTTCGAAGAGGATCGGCAACGGTTCCGTGACTTTTTTTGGCGTGTAGACTTCGGTGTGGAGCTTGGCGCCATCACGCATCGGGATCATCATCTCGATTTTATCGAAGTTCCCCGAGTAATCCGCGGAGACAGATTGCTGCGCGCAGCCGAGTGGGGGAGAACAAGCCAACGCCGCAATGGCGAGCGAATATTTGACTTCGTGCGCGAAGTGCCTGAAACACATGCGCTTTTCCACCTTTTTTATTGTGCGATGCGACCCGTGTGAATCCCGTCCTTGAGATCGAAAATGGCGCCGACGGTGCCGACGACGCAGTCATGCCGGCTGAGGCCGAGACGTTGCCGCAAGCGATAAACGCTTTCAATGCCGGTGCAATGCGCGCCAAGAATCTGAACGATCTGAAATTCCTTGAGCTTGTCGGCGGTCCAGTTCAGCTGTTCGTCTTTCGCGTTGTAGAGATGAAAACCGCCGATGGCGGCGTCGATGGGCGCGGGCCGTATGAATTTGCGCGCATATTCCAAGGTGTTGATGATGCCGGCATGTCCACATCCGACGAGGAGTACGAGTCCACGCGAGGTGTTGAACACCAGCGACTGATCCTCGGGTAGATTATCTTCTGTCCAGGCGTCACCTTCTTTGACTTCGATGCCCACGGGATAGTTCTTCTCGGGGTACGTTCTCGGCACCGGCCCGGTCAGCCACACTCCGGGCATAATTTCGTCCGGTTTGTCGTGCTCGATGAACTTCCCACCGGTCGCTTCGTATGCTTTCTTCACGGTGATCATCGGATTGGAGTCGCGCCCGCGACGCTCAAGGAAGATGCCTTTGCCAACATGCACGCGAGAAAGAGCGGCGGGATTTTTCTTGGCGAACTCATGGCGCAACGTCATCAACCCGGTGGTATGGTCGTCATGAAAATGACTCAGAATGACGTCTTGCACGTCGCTGAGGTCGAGTTTCAATTCCTTTGCGTTTTCCAGGACGGTGTTCGGGCGGGCGCCGGTGTCGAAGAGAATTTTTTTGCCGTCCGCTTCTACCAGCGCGGCAAAACCCCACTCGCCGATACCATCGTCGGCGAGCATCGTAGAGAGAATGGTGATTTTCAGGGAGTGCACTTGCGGCCGAGTATCTGTCGGAGGGGCGGCCGCGGTAGGAGCGGGCTGATTCTGACTCCGAACACCGCCCGCCGTAACGGAGGTAAGTGCAAGCAGGGCGAAAAATAGACGCAAATGTCGGGTCACGACGCTCCAATCACCAGCAGCGGGCATGTGCGAGTTGCCGAAATTAGCATACAACCATGCTGGCCGCAATTCGCTGTGTCTGATAAACTGTATGTTGCTCGACCGCACCTGAGAATAAGGAGATTTGTCCGGGCTGCTGGTTGTTTCAGCAGCTATTTTTGTCTTTGCTCTGCTTACAGCGCGGAGCGGCCAATTCACGGCAACAGCACATATGAGTCAAAATATTCGTAACATCGCGATCATCGCGCACGTCGACCACGGTAAGACCACGCTGGTTGACGCCATGCTGCGGCAAAGCGGAATTTTTCGCGCCAACGAGGCGCTCGTCGAACGCGTCATGGACTCCAACGACTTGGAACGTGAGCGCGGCATCACCATTCTCGCCAAGAACACCGCTCTGTTTTTCCACGACACGAAAATCAACATTGTCGATACCCCCGGCCACAGCGATTTCGGCGGCGAAGTGGAACGCGCGCTGCGCATGGTGGATGGCGTCGTTGTGCTCGTGGACGCCAGCGAAGGCCCGCTGCCACAGACCCGCTACGTTTTGCAAAAGGCGCTGGCCGCCAAGCTGCCTCCGGTCATCGTGCTAAACAAGATCGATCGCGTTGATGCGCGCGCGGCGGAAGTGCTCGACGAAATTTACGACCTCTTTATCGATCTCGACGCCACGGAAGATCAACTCGACTTTCCGGTGGTGTACACCAACGCGCGTGACGGCGTGGCCTATCGCAAACTCGGCGACGACTCCAAAGATCTCTTGCCGCTCTTCGAAGCAATCGTCAAGTCCATCCCGCCACCCCCCGGCGATCCCGAAGGCATCCTGCAAATCCAGGTAATGAATCTCGACTACAGCGAATTCCTGGGGCGCATTGCGATCGGCCGTGTTTTCAACGGCACGATTCGCCGCGGCACCGACGTCGGTATTGTGAAACTAGGCGGAAAACTCGTCACCACCCGCATCACCAAGCTGTACACCTTTCGCGGACTGGAACGCGACGAAGCCGAGACCGTCGTGGCCGGCGACCTTGTGGCCATCGCCGGTGTCGAAGGCATTCAGATCGGCGAGAGCATTGTCGACCTGACAAATCCGCTTCCGCTGGAGCCGTTGCTGATCGACGAACCCACGCTGGCCATGATTTTCACGGTGAACAGCAGCCCGCTGTCCGGCAAAGAAGGTAGTTACCTCACCTCGCGCGACCTTCGCGATCGCCTGGCGAAAGAGCTGCTCACCAACGTTTCCATCCGCGTGGAAGACACCGAAACACCGGAGTCGTTCCGAGTCCTGGGCCGCGGCGAATTGCAACTCGCGATCTTGATCGAAACGATGCGCCGCGAAGGTTTCGAATTAATGGTGGGCAAACCGGAGATCGTGGTTCGCACCGAAAACGGAAAAAAGCTCGAACCGCTCGAGCGCCTGGTGATCGACGTCCCGGAAGCCTTCATCGGCATTATTTTGGAAACCACCGGGACGCGCCGCGGCGAGATGCTGAAGATGAGCAATCACAACTCCGGGCGCGTGCGCATGGACTTCAAAATCCCATCGCGCGGTTTGATCGGTCTGCGCAGCCAGTTGCTCACCGACACGCGTGGCACCGCGCTGATCCATTCGATATTTGACGGCTGGACCGACTACGCCGGCGAAATGGCGCTGCGTCCCACGGGCGCATTGGTCGCGGATCGCTCCGGTCCGTCCACCGCCTTCGCGCTTTGGAACATCCAGGAGCGCGGCGAACTCTTCATCGGCCCGGCCATTGAAGTCTACGAAGGCATGATCGTCGGCGAGAATTCCCGCGAACAGGACATGGACGTGAACGTCACCAAGGAAAAGAAGCAAACCAATATGCGCTCTTCGAGCGCCGATGAAGCCATCCGTTTGATTCCGCACCGCCAACTGAGCCTGGAACAGGCGATCGAATTCATCGCCGACGACGAATTCGTGGAAATTACGCCCCAATCCATTCGCCTTCGTAAGAAAGTCTTGCAGGCCAACAAACGACCCCGCCGCTGGCAGGAAATTCGCGCCAGTCACGAAACCGCAAAGTAGCACAGGCACTCTTGCCTGTGCAGACGTCAACGCAAGCAATCGCTCAGCAAACACCGCTAGGCTTGGGCGCCGTTCCAGTCTCTTGCAGAGCAGCAACCTGAGGGCTGGGCAAGGTATACGGCGTCGTCCCCGCTAGGTTCGCCGCACACTCTTGAATGATTTGCGGAATCGCGTCCACCGTTGAAGGCAAGGTGGGGATCGACCGGTCAGCCGCCTTGAAATTGAACGCGCTCGTCATATCTCCAACGTTCGCCCGCCGCCAAGCGCTCAAATTCGGCACCTCCGCCCCAAACAGCGTTTCGAGAAATCGCAGTACCGAGGTGTGATCGAACACATCGGTGGCAACGAATCCGCCGCGGCTCCACGGCGAGATCACCAGCATCGGCACACGGAAACCCAGCCCGATCGGACCTGATATCGGCGGCGTGCCCGCGGCGGCCGGGTCGGGCACCGCGGGCACGGTGACGAACTCTCCGGGAGTCCCCGGCGGCGCGGTCGGCGGCGCAACATGGTCGAAGAATCCGCCGTTTTCATCAAACGTCAAAAAGAACGCGGTCTTCGCCCACAGCGCCGGATTGGCAGTTAGCGCCCCCACAATCAACGACAGAACGTTCTCCCCGAACAACGAAGGCGCCGGTGGATGGTCCGAAGTTGCCACCGATCCGACGATCCAGGAAACCTGCGGCAGATTCCCGGAGGCGATGTCCGCCAGAAAATCCACGGGGAACTGCGGTCCGAACGCTTTCTGATGGAGCACCGAGGCCGGATCCTGGAAATTTTTGAAATAGGCCAGCACATTGTCCGACAGAATGCCTCCCAGCAGCGTTTCGTCGGGTGAGGAATACACTTTCCAGCTAATGCCGCGGGCCTGCAGCTGTTCCGGCATGGTCGTATATGTCAACTGTCCATCAAATGCGCTCCGATTATTGATGATCGTCTGCAATACGGGCCCGCCGTGGAGCCCGTCCGGATCGAGCGAAGCCGCCATGGTGTAGAGCCGATTCGGATCGGTAGGACCGATCACCGAACAAAAATAGTTGTCGCAAATCGTGAAGGCATCGGCCAATGCGTAGTAGTAAGGAAGATCCATGCGATTGTAGTAGCCCATGCTCAAGACCGCGTCGTTCGCATTGATCCCTAATCTTGAAGTTACAAACCCGTCCATCGCGCCATTGTTCCAGCTTTGATGTTGAGGCACCCACTCGTGGCTGATGTCGTGCGTGCAGGCCGCATTCGTGGTGGTCGTGTCCAGGTGGAACGGCAACAACGTGCCCATGGGCGCATTCGTCGTATTCGAGGGATCCGGTTGCCGGAATGCCATGCTCGCATCCGAAAATCCGTGAACGCCACGATAGCTTCCGAAATAGTGATCGAACGACCGGTTTTCCTGAATCAGGATCACGACATGTTCGATATCCGTTAGTTTCGAGCAGGCGGCAGGAGTCGAGGGAATCGACGGCACACTGCCGGAGCCGCCGCAACCGTGCAAGGCCAGGGTGGCCAGCTCCGCGGCAGTTGCAGCACCTGCGAGTTTGAGCAGTTCTCTACGCGTAAGTGGGGGCATTTTGGTCTTTGTGTTAGATGCGCATTCCAGAACGAAAGACTGGCTCGCGATCCTGCCCCAGGAAAACGCCGGTCCGCAAGATTCGCATTGACACTATGTCGCGTCGCGCTATAGTGTGTAGCGACATAAGGAACGGAGCACTTGAATGCCTGCCAAGAACTCATCTGCGGAGCCAAGCGCACCACTTACACCGGCCATGTTTCATGTTCTGCTGGCGCTGGCCGGCGACGATCTTCATGGCTACGCGATCCTCAAAGAGGTCATGTTACGCACTGGCGGTGAAGTCCAGCTGAGCACCGGTACACTCTACGGAATCATCAAGCGTTTACTGAACGACGGCCTGATCGCCGAACGCCGCGAAAGGCCCGCCGCCATTCATGACGATGAGCGCAGGCGCTACTACCGGCTGACGCCCAAGGGGCGCGAGGTGGCGGCGGCGGAAGCGGAGCGTCTGGAAAAAGTCGTAGCGTATGCGCGCTCGCGGCGGCTCCTGAAAAAAACTCTGCTGGCATAAAAGTGCAGTACGGCGCCGGCCAAGCCAGCGCGAGAGGTAAACATGAGCGATAGCAAACCCTCACGCACCACACGCCGCTTTCGGATGCTCCTGCGGTTGCTGCCCGCGGAATTTCGCGGCGACTATGGCGCGGAGATGGAGCAGGTCTTCACAGAGCAGCGTGCGGACGCGGAGCGCCACGGAGATAAAATAGGGATTTGGCGACTTTGGTGGGAAACAACCAAGGGAATCTTTACCACGGCGCCGCGCGAACACCTATCGATGCTGCGCCAGGACTCCGGCTTCGCACTGCGGATGATGCGTAAGAATCTAGGCTTCACGATTGCCGCGATCGTCGTTCTGGGCCTGGGGATCGGCGCGAACACCGCGATCTTCAGCGTCGTCAACGCGGTACTGCTGAAGCCATTGCCCTACGAACATGGCGACCGCCTCCTGATGTTGAGCCAACGCACGGCGCGAGGCGGCGGGATGGGGCGCTCGTCGGTGCCGGAGCTCAACGACTATCGCCGGCAAAATCGCAGCCTCGACGGCGTCGTTGAATACCACAACATGCAATTTATTTTGCTGGGCCGCAGCGAGCCCGAGCGAGTCGAAACCGGAGTGGTTTCCTGGAATTTCTTTGACCTCTTCGGTGTGAAGCCCCTTGCGGGCCGTATGTTTGAGCCGAACGACGAGACACCAGGCGCGCCAGCGGTCTTGTTGCTCAGCTTTGAATATTGGATGCGGAGTTTCGGCGGTGACTTGAGGGTGGTTGGCAAAACGTTCCGCATGAACGACAAATCTCACACGGTTGTCGGCATCCTGCCGCCATTTCCTCAATATCCTCACGAAAACGACGTCTACATGCCCTCCGTTGCGTGCCCTTTCCGCTCCGATCCCAATCTCATTGCCAATCGACAAGGGCGCATGTTGCGGTTGATCGGCCGAATGAAACCGGGAATCAAGCCGACGCAGGCCGAAGCCGATCTCTCGACGGTGGCCGCGTCGATGCAACGTGATTTTCCAAACGACTATGGCAAGGACATGACCGCACGGATGGAAGTCACGCCGATGAAAACGGAGCTGACGCACGACGCCAAGCCGACGATGCTGTTCCTGTTGGCCGCGGCGGGCTTCGTGCTTTTGATCGCGTGCGCCAACGTCGCCAATCTCAACCTGGCGCGCATGGTACGCAGGTCACGCGAATTCGGCTTGCGCACCGCGATGGGTGCGGGTCGCGTGCGGCTATTTCGCCAGTTGCTGACCGAGAGTTTTCTGCTCGCGCTCGGCGGTGGTCTGCTCGGTTTGTTTCTAGCGATCAGCGGCCTTCAGTTGCTTACCGCGTACGTCGCACGGTTCACACCTCGGGCTCACGAGATCCAAATCGACTCCCAGGTGTTGCTGTTCACACTGCTGATCGCCGGTGTTGTCAGCATTTTGACCGGCACCACGCCGGCCCTCGCTCGCCGAGAGGATCTCGTCACCAGTTTGAAAGAGGGCGGAACGCAATCGACGCTGGGCTCTTCACGCAGCAAGACGCGCAGTGCCTTGATCGTCGCCCAAGTTGCGGTTTCCTTCCTGCTTCTGATCGGCGCGGGACTGACGGTGCGCTCCCTGATCAATTTGCAGCGCGTGGACCCGGGCTTCCATCCCGAAAATGTTTTGACCGTGCAGATCAGCCTGGATTTCTCCAGGTATATGTCCAGCGAAGGCATGCGCAAGTCCAACCAACTCATGCTCAGCTTCTCCGATTCGCTCCTTGCTAAAATCGAGGCGATGCCGCAAGTCACCGCCGCCGCGATGTCCGGAGAATTCCCTCTCGACAAGTCACCCGCCTCCAACAATGAATTCGTCATCGAAGGCCGGCAGGGCAACGCTTCCGACGCTAAACCGACAGCGGACTTCAACGTCGTAAGCCCCGATTACTTCCGGGCTTTGGGAGTGCCCATTTTCAGCGGTAGATCCTTCGATGGACGCGACCGCACCGATAAAACACTTGTGGCCATCGTGAATCAATCTTTCGCGCGGCACTATTGGCACGATCAGGACCCGGTCGGCCGCCAAATCTCCTTCGACGAGGGCAGCACCTGGACCCAGATCGTCGGCGTTTCCGGCGACGTGCGAGAGCGCGGCCTCGATCAAGCACCGGGCGATCTCATCTATCTCCCTTTCGCGCAATATCCCCAGATGGCGCCAAGCCTGATCGCCAGGACGCAGGGCGACCCTATGAACGTTGCGCGGGCCGCGGTGCAACATTTATATGAGGTCGATCCCAATCAGCCCGCGGGAAAAATACAATCGCTCGAGCAGGTCCGCGCAGAATCGATAACCGCACCTCGCCTTACCGCCAACTTGCTGGGTTTGTTCGCGGTGCTGGCTCTGGCCATCGCCGCGGCCGGCATTGGCGGCGTCATGGCTCTCCAGGTCAGCCAGCGAATCCACGAAATCGGCGTGCGCATGGCAATTGGTGCGCGACCTACCGAAATCGTGCTGATGATTCTCCGTCAGGGAATGGTCTTGGCTCTCGCGGGCGTTGCAATCGGCGTGGTGGGCGCATTCGCGCTTACCCGCGCGGTGAAGAGTCTGCTCTTTGGCGTGACTCCGACCGATCCCGCAACTTTTGGCTTGGTGGCCGCGGTCCTGGCGGCCGCGGCCTTTGTCGCCTGTTACGTGCCGGCCCGCCGCGCTGCGCAAGTCGATCCGTTGCGCGCACTTCGTGCGGAGTGAGTCGTTTGCCGCGAGATGACCGATGACGATTCTGAGAGATGGGATTGCCCCTCTTGCCGCTCGTTTGCTTCTCTCGGTGATCTTTGTCACCAGTACGATCAGCAAGCACTTCGGTTGGAGCGACAACGTCTCGTACGTCGCGACGAAACTTCCGGTGCCACGTGCAATGCTCCTGGCAGCCCTTATGGTCGAGCTGCTGGGCTCGCTATGCCTGATTCTTGGTTTTCGGGCACGCATCGCCGCCACGGTCATGTTCGCTTACATGATTCCGGTCACCTTTGTGTTCCATACGTTCATGTCTACGAATTTTGAAAAGAATTTAGGAATTATGGGTGGACTGCTGATGGTTGCGGCTTATGGTTCGGGCAGCTTTTCGTTGCGCGATCCGAGGCCGGCTACCGCGTAGGGATTTTCGCGCCGTTTTTTTTCAGTGCACTGACTCTTGCAATAGTTCCGCCAAATGATCCTTCCAAATCGCGGCCAACGTATGTGTGCCGTGGCCGTGGGTTTTTTCGCTTGCGGGAATCAGGATGAACCGGCCGTTCTTCAACCGCTTGGACTCGCGCTCCGCGATCCCCAGTTCCGGTGGATTGATGAAGTCGTCCGCCGAATTCATCCACATCGCGGGTGCCTTGATTTTTTCCAGATTGGGCGAAGGATCGTAATTTCGCGACGCGTTCACCTGGTACAGCAGGTCGTTGGCGTCCAGGTCCGGCATGCGATCGTGAAAATATTTGTCCAAATACTTGTCGGAGTCGTCGCGCGTGGGCATGCTTTTCTGATTCGGTAAAGGCGCGCTTCCAGCGATCAGCAGCAGGTCGAGCGCAGTGCGCAGTCCTTGTACGGGCTCCGCAGCATAGTCGCCGCCCTTCCACTCGGGATCATTGCGGATGGCCTCCATCAGCATCTTGCGCCAAACGCGATTGCGCCCCGCGATCTGCACCGGCAGGCAAGCCATCGGCATCAGCGCATCCATGAAATCCGGATACGTCTCGCCCCAGACAAACGAATGCATACATCCCATGGACGTCCCGAAAATCAGACGCAAATGGTTGACACCCAAACCTTCGTTGAGCAGCTTGTATTGCAACGCCACCATATCGTCGTAGTCGTACTGTGGAAAGTGCGCGCGCAAACCATCGCTGGGCTTCGACGACTTCCCGTGCCCGATGCCGTCCACCAACACAAGGTAGTAGCGCGAGGCATCGAGCAGTTGTCCGGCTCCAAACAACTCGCCCGCGAAGTACGGCGCCAGAAATTGGTGTCCCGTGCCGCCCGTGCCATGCAGGATCAATACTGCATTCGTGGTGTGACCGCGGGCGTCGCGCACCGGTTTACCCAGCGTGGTGTAGTGAAGCCGCACTGCCGGTAGCGACTCCCCGGAACGGAATGTGAAATTGTGGACGACGAAGTTTCCTTCGGTAGTGCCTGGCGCCGCCTGTTGAGCCCGCGACGTAATCCCACCGAACACAACCCACACCAACGCCACTCCAAAAACAAACCCAATTTTCCGGCGCAAACATCACCCCCGAAAGACCAGCAAAATCTATCACACCACGATGGAGTGTTTGAGAGAGAACGCGAGCGCACCTTAAAGGCGAGAGAGCTAGGGCAGCCGATTCCTACCGTCGGCCGACGGGAGCGCCAAACCAGCTTCATGCGCCAGCGTCGGGGCAATATCCCTCATATCAATGATGCCTAGTCGCCGGCCCGCAGGAACGCCAGGACCCACAACAAAGAATGCCGCCCGCAAATCCGGTACATCCGGCAGCTCACCATGCGTGCCACCCAGCTTGGTTTTCGATAACACAGGACCGTCCAGTGCCGAGCCGGTTCGCCAACCCGGTTTCAAGCTCACGAAAAACGAAGCCGTCGGATAGCCGCCGCGTTTGTGCAGCTCGGCCGCGTCCAGAACGCGGTCAATTCCATTCGCCGGGTCTTCCGCCAGCTTCGTCAACAACTCGCGAACCTCGGCGAGCGTTCTGGCGTCCCCCGGATCCTTCAACACAATAGCGGCAGATCCTCCGGTAACCCACGGCATAGCCTTCCAATCCGTGATCTTGCCCTTGTCGTCGACGGTGAATAACTTCGCGTCGCGAAACGCCGGGAATAGATCGAGCTGCGCCTCTGTCCGCGCAAACCCGTGGTCGGAAACCACGGCAACGTAAGCGTGCCCTGGCGCCAGCCGTTCCGCTGCGTCGCGCACGCTTCCAATCACGGCATCCAACCCCTCAAGCACCGCCACCGCTTCTGCACTGAACGGAGCGGTTTCGTGTTCGGTGTGATCGAGAGCAATCAAATGAAGCGTAAGCAAGTTAGGCCGCTTCTTCTGCAGGATCCACACCGCGTAACGTCCCCGAGTCTTGTCGGCCTCCACCGTGGCATCAATTCCGCCGCTGTACGGCCCCAGTTCGCTCTGCGCCTCGACGAGCAATCCAGGCGTCGCCACCGCACGAAGCAGCTTAGGGTCATCGTCGGTATTCGCTCGCCAAAACTCCGGAATATTCCAGTTGATGTGCGCTCCAACGGTCACCGGCCATTGCACGCTCGCTGTCGTCCGGCCAGCTTTCGCCGCCGCATCCCACAACGTCGGAACGCGAATGTCTTCGGCATACCAATACCAACCCTGGTAATTTTTCTGCAAGGGATCGAAGGTCGTGTTCGCGAGGATTCCATGCTTCGCGGGCCACACGCCGGTCATCAACGTAGTATGACTCGGGTACGTCACCGTCGGCACCACTCCCTCGACGCCGTCGGCGTACCCTCCTTCCTTCAGGAATCGCCGCAGATTCGGCACTTTCGCGCCGTGCTCGTCCGCAGCTGTAACGTAGTCAGGCCGCAAGCCGTCAATCGAGATGACCACCAACAGCGGCGGCTCTTTCCTATCCTGCGGCGCCAGTCCGGCCGCGCACCAGGCCGCAACAGCGAGCAGAAACGCCGTAAAGAAAACGCGATAAGAGTGTTTGCCCAACACTGTGCTCACCTCACAACCGCGAAAGGATACATCAACCCAGTGCCACAATCTTACGGATACGAAACGCCCGCTTGAATATCGCGCAAACAAGCCGGCGTGAACGCCCTGACCGTCGCCCAGGAGACCGTGTCAAATCCACCTCGTCTTGCCTTGAATGATGTAGAGTCTAGGGCCGGAATCTGGCAGGCTGGAGTTGCGCATCCTCTTCAGGGTTCGGTAAATATAGCAGTCGCAAAGCCTTGATATGCGCCGAGGAGACAGGGGATCCCTTTGAGTACTGACCGCGTAGCCGTGCTAGCGCCGTCGCATCCAGCAAACTCTTCTCACTCGACGATCATCGCCACCGCCACCGCGGTGCCCGAACACACCATCACTCGCGACGACGTGAAGTACTACATGGGCCGGGTCTTCGACATTCCCGAGCGCAAGCTCGAAGCGATGATGAGCATCGTGGACAATGCTCAAGTCCACAAGCGTCACGCCATTTTCCCCATCACGTACACCGTCGAGCCACGCGCCCTCGAGAAAACCAATCAAGAGTATATGGAGCACGCGATCAAGCTGGGTCGCGAGGCCGCTGAGAAATGTCTGGAGCGCGCTGGCCTCATCGCGGAAGACATCGATCTCATCATCACCGTCTCCTGCACCGGCTTCATGATTCCCTCGCTCGACGCCCACCTGATCAATCTGATGGGTTTCCGCGCGGACGTCCGGCGCATGCCCTTCACCGAACTCGGCTGCGCAGCTGGCGCGATGGCACTGGGCCGCGCCGCAGACTTTCTGAAAGCGTACCCCGGCGGCAACGTCCTGATCATCGCTGTCGAGCTCCCGTCGCTCACCTTCCAGCGGAAAGATATCTCTCAAGCCAATTTGATCTCATCCATTCTGTTCGGCGATGGCGCCGCCGCAGTGGTCGTCAGCGGCAACGGCGGTCACGGCCCGCGCATCCTCGTTTCGGAAACCTACACGTTCCCCGATTCACTCGGCGCCATGGGATTCGACCTCCGCGATTCCGGATTCCATATCCTGCTTGCCAAAGACGTTCCCGAAATGATCGGCGCGAAAATTAAGGAACTCATCGACGGCTTCCTCGAACGCCACGGCCGCAAACAAGAAGACATCAAAGGCTGGATCCTGCATCCCGGCGGCGCTCGCCTCCTCGGCAACGTGGAAATCGCCTTAGGCCTGACCAAGTGCCAGACCCAGCCTTCGTGGGACATCCTCGGCAATGTGGGCAACCTCTCCAGCGCCACCATCCTCTTCATCTTGCAGGAATGGCTGGAGAAGCGCCCGCTCAATCCCGGCGATTACGCCCTCGCAGCCGCCTTTGGCCCGGGCTTCAGCGCGGAGTTTTTGTTGCTGCAATGGACCTGAGCGTCATCGCATTTTTAATCCTGCTTCTCCTCGTGGCGGCGCTACGTATTCTAGAGCTGCGCATCTCCCGCCGCCATCAACAAGACCTCGTTGCGCGCGGCGCCGCCAAGGTTGACGAACCAAGATTCCGTTGGATGGTGCTGTTGCACACCGCCGTTCTAATCGGCGCGGCGGCGGAAGTCGTCTTCTTGAAACGCCGATTCATTCCCACGCTCGCCACGACAATGTTCGGCATCTTTCTTGCCGCAAACGCCGTGCGCTGGTGGGTCATTCGCACCCTGGGCGATCATTGGAACGTTCAAATCATGGATTCGACGCGCCTCGGCGTGATCACGACTGGTCCTTTTCGCTTCGTTCGGCATCCTAACTATGCAGCCGTCTTTGCGGAGATGTTCGCGCTTCCGCTGATCCACACCGCGTGGATCACTGCCATCGTCGGCACGGTTGCCCACGCGGTGGTACTAACGCAGCGGCTTTCCACCGAAGAGCGGGTACTCTTCGCGAACCCGGACTATCGTGCCGCGATGGCCGGCAAACCCAGATTCTTGCCGGGCTTGTTTTAGACGCGAATCGTTTCGCGCGATTGCTATTCAGGCAATCGTGGTCGCCTCGAGCGCCACAGCGTACAGTTTTGCTGTCATCCTGAGCGGAGCGAAGGACCCCAACCGATGAAACACCTCGCCTGCCGGCTTGCCTGCCTCATCCCACTCTTGCTGTTTCTCGCGGTCGCTGTGTGTGTCGCCCGCGCCGAAAGCGATATTCCTCCAGGCCCCGCTTTCACTACCGAACCGGAACTCGCTCGCGGTTTCCACGAGCTCTACACGCAAAATTTCTCCGAAGCGCGCACCGTTTTCACCAATTGGGAATCGCGCCACGAAGAAGATCCTTTTGGCCAAGTCGCCATCGCCGCCAGCTATTTATTTGAAGAGCTCTATCGCCAGCGCGTCCTCACCAGCGATTTCTTTCTGGACCAAAAACGTTTCCTCAATGGCATCGAAGGCAAACCCGATCCCGCGCGAATGGCCAACTTTCGCGCCGCGCTCGAAAAAACCCGCTCTCTCTCCAAGGCACTCCTCCAGAAAAATCCGAAAGATCCCGAAGCGCTGTTCGGCCTCACCCTCGCCGCGGGAATGGAGTCCGACGCCGACGCCATTCTCGAGAAAAAGCAAGTCGACGGCCTGAAGCGCATGAAAGAAGCCAACGAGTACGCCAAACAATTGCTCGCCCTGCAACCCGACACCACCGACGCCTATGTCGCCCTCGGCGCAGCCAACTACATCATCGGCTCCCTAAACGTCGGCTACCGCATGGGCCTCTGGTTCATCGGCATCCACGGCGACAAGAAACTCGGCATGGAGCAACTCGGCAAAACCGCCGACAGCGGCCGCTACCTGCAACCCTTCGCGAAAATCCTGCTGGCCCTATCGGCCCGCCGCGAAAAACAACCCGCTTTGGCGCAAAAACTCCTGCTGGAACTAACCCAAGAGTTTCCGTCCAATCCCACATTCGCCACGGAATACGCGAAAGCCATGGGCCGCCCCATTCCCGCCGAAATGAAATCCGCGCCTTAAGTTAACCTCAAAACGCTTCTGTGAAATGCTTGGCCTTGCTGGCAAGTCCCTGTAGTGGCCGGTCCTTTCAGATCGGTTCTACGAACCGACCAAACCGGAATGAACTAAGATGGCAGTCGATCGATATTCACAAGGCGGTGACTTTTGTTCCAAAGAGACATGCTCGACGGTCGAGCAATCTTCATCAGTGGCGGCGGCAGCGGGCTGGGTCGCTCCATGGCCCTGCATTTCGCTCAGTTAGGCGGGAAAATCTTCATCGCGGGTCGCCGCGAAGAACCGCTGCGCGCCGTCTGCGATGAAATCGCGCAAGCAGGAGGCGCGGCCGCCTATGCGACCTGCGACGTCCGCGACTACCCCGCCGTAGAAGCTGCTGCCCAAAAAGCCTACGAACAATTTGGTCGCATAGACTCCGTCGTCAACAACGCCGCTGGAAACTTCATGGCCCGTACCGAGACCCTCAGCCCCAACGCTTTCAACGCCGTCGTCAGCATCGTCCTCAACGGCACGTTCCACTGCACTCAGGCCTTCGCCCAAAAATGGATCGCGGAAAAGCAGGGCGGCAACGTCCTGAACATGGTCACCACCTACGCCGCGGCAAATTCCGGCTCGGGTTTTGTCGTCCCATCCGCCTGCGCAAAGGCCGGCGTCCTCGCCATGACCACGTCCCTCGCGGTCGAGTGGGCGAAATATCACATTCGCCTAAACGCCATTGCCCCCGGCCCGTTTCCCACGGAAGGCGCATGGTCTCGTCTGATGCCCTCAAAACAATTTGAAGAACACGCTCGCGAATCCCATCCCATGAAGCGCTTCGGACGCCACGAAGAGCTAACCAACGTCGCCGCATTCCTGCTCAGCGACATGGCCGAATACATAAATGGGGAATGTGTTGTGATCGACGGCGCCCTATGGCTGCGAGGCGCGGGCGAATTCAATGACCTCCTCACCCTCCCAGCCTCCGCTTGGGAGGCGATGGAAGCTTCACGCCCAAAAAAATCCTAACGAACCCTCGCATCGACACGTCGCCCAAACACGTGCGCAAAACTCTCTGGGTCCCCTGCATTGAAATCTTTGTCTTTTCCTTTTTATCACTCCGGTAAAGCGCGCTTGTGCAACTCCACCCGTAACTTCACGACGCCGACGACGGCTCCTTCCGATTCGGCCCGCACCGTCACTTCGTGCGCGTCTTCTTTGGTTTTCGCCGCATCGACCAGCGACGGCAAATTGATCTCGATCCGCGCCGCAGCCGTCTGCTTCGCACCCACCACGAATTTTCCCGTCCCGCTCGACACCACCCAGCGATCCGGCAACTCCGTAGACAAAGTCACCGTGCGATTCTCATTCGTCAGGTTGCGCACCCACAAAGGAATGATCAACGAAGTGCCCGCTTGCAAAGCGATCTCCGGTGGCTCCGGATGCGGCAAATGCTCGAGCCCATGCGCCCGTCGGAACTCCGCATAGAACTCCCAGGGCCCCGCCAATTCCACCGCCAGTTCGGCGCCGGCTGGCGGTACCGAAAATACCTCCCGCCGAAAAGAAATCGCATCCGTCTTGATATTCTCAAACACTGGCCCAGTCACGCTCCCGCCCACCAGTGACTTTCCAAGCACAAATCGTTGCACGTCGGTCCAGCCATCCGCCGCCATCATCTTCTCAATCGCCGCGTCATCCATCTTGTTGAGCTGATCGACAAAACTCTTCGCCTGCGTCTCATGCAAGCGAAACGAATCCAGCGAGGCCCGCCAATACGCCTTCTTCGAAGACTTCGAAATCTCTTTCACAGAATATTCGGGCCCTTTGCCGTGAAAAATATCGTCGCGGTCCGCGTCCGGAAAGTAATAGATCTTCTTCGGCTGCCACGGCCGCAACCCTTCCAAATACGGTTCCAGTCGCCGCAGCGGCACCGCTACCTGGCTGGGAAATACCGTGGGATCACCCGCGAGGTCAAACGCCTCCGTGGCCAAAACACCCGAAGCCTGATGATCGCCGTGGTCCTCACCAATAAACGTCCCGGGCAAAAATGTCAGCACCACTTCCGGCCGGGTCAATCGCACCAGCCTCACCAGGTGCTCCAGCGCAGTCCCGTGGTCCCAATTCGCCAGCGATTGCAACACGTCCTGGCTAGCTGTATCCGCTCCGCCCAAAAACCACACGTTGGTGATTCCCATCGTCGCCAGCGCCCTCCGCGCTTCAATCTCGCGTATCGCGCCCAAAGCCCGAGCCTGTTCTGAACCTACTTCATTTCCACCGCTGCTCCCACGCGTGCCATACGCCACCGCGACGCGCTTTCCCTCATCCAAGGCCCGCGCAAGATACGCGGTAGCTGCCCCCTCATCATCCGGATGCGCTACGACCAGCAAAATGTCGGTCTTATACCGCTCATCCGCCACAGGAAGCGGCTTTGCATCTTGCGCGCCGGCGATCATCGGCACCAACAGCGAGAACAAAAACAGCGTAAATGGTGATCTCATCAATCTCCTCGACAATGACTGCGGTCGCTTCATTGTGCGGCACAGCATTGCTCCGCCCCAGCTCGCCCGGACTCAAACAATTAACGATCCCGCCGACCGAAACTCACTATGAGCACAAGAGTTTACCTTGCCCGTCCAACCTTACGAAATTTCTCCCCGGCATGGTAGTGGGTCAGTTTTCCGACAACTCGACTAGTCGGGAGTTGGCGTGCCTCTTTCGTTGCTAATTCGCCCGGGATGCGGATTTTTTCATTGATGCTTCCGCTACACCGTAACTGCTTGTCACTTGTGTCGCAGTCTGTATTGCTATTCTCTTTATACGGTTGAACAGATGCGTCGTGTACTAATCCTCGGCGTCGCAACGATCCTTCTCGCGCCGTTGCTACGTCCGTACGACGTAGCCCTGCGCGATGGATCCATAGTTCATTTTAAGAAATACCAAGTCGTGAATAAGGAACTGCTCTATATTTCCTAGAGCGGCGAGGAACGATCGGTTCTTCTTTCCGAAGTCAATTTCGAGCGTACTCGTGAACTGAACGAGAAAGAGAATCCTCCCCTAGACCTGGCGGGCTGGATCGCCCAGACCACTGCTCCACAGAAGTCTCCGCCGCCGATATCTCCGTTGGGAGACGTTGCGCGGCAGTTAGGCGTTAAGGGCGAGGGCAACTTCGAAGGGCGGGTATTCACAAACGATGATTTTTCCTCCTCGCCAATTCCCCCTGCACCTGAGAATGCCCCGGTATTTCCAACCGCGGATGGGAACGACGGAGCACCTTCTCTGTCAAGTGCGAATACCTCGGTTGCAGACTCTAGTTGGGCTGCCGGCAAAGCCAAGATCGAACAGTTTCTGAGAAAAACAGAGAATTTGACCGAACAGCAATACGCAGACAGGATGTTGGGAGCTGATCTGGCCGAGGTGCAATTCCCAGGGCGCTCTTCCTGGCAAACTAAACTCTACGCTGAACACCAGGAATACGTTGACGATGCAAAGTTGTGTATATCGGATCGGGTTTCCGATATAGGACGCCGCCAGGACGGTGCCTGTTCTAGACTCGATTCCGATAAACACGCCGTGCAGTCCTTGCGAGAAAAGGGCAAAGCGCTAGCCCAAGAATGGAAATCCCGCCAGGAAACACTTGCCCCGCACTGAGATGCGCCTTGCTGCAATGAACATAGGTGTGACTGTCTGCTCCGGGTCAATCCTTTCG
>Ga0137403_10001932_pt1 | contig 25820 bp, 22 predicted proteins | sample CZOMad2_1_16fung_FD_122057 | JGI IMG/M metagenome (GOLD analysis project Ga0137403, IMG submission 122057) | Vadose zone soil fungal communities from Angelo Coast Range Reserve, California, USA - CZOMad2_1_16fungal (Hybrid Assembly) | ecosystem: Environmental > Terrestrial > Soil > Vadose zone... | reverse complement strand
AACGACGGTTTGCTGGCACGAAACCTGGTATATCCGATGGGACGCGCAGTCTTTGGCCGAAGGATTCGCGAACTGAATTCCGGCGAACTTGGCTTCTCTGGCAAGCTTGCCGGCCATTGCCTTAACTTTGATGTGTGGCGTGAAGACACAGTGCGCACGTCGCCCGAGGCTTGGATGGCTATCACTGCAATCTCTTCAGGTTTTCGCTGTTGCCAGTCCTTCCTGGGCCCCAAGGTGCACTCCCTCACTAGCTCAGGAACAGACATTGTCACAACAGTCCGCCAAGCTGTCGGGACTCTATTCTGGTGTCTGGAATCGCAACAAACGTTCTGGATGGAGCGCAATGGATCCGAGTCGGTGCCGACGTTTGGACCAGAACACGAGTTAACCACAGAATCAGTTCGTGTGAATCGGAAGAGAATGTTCGAATTGTTTCTGAGCGGTGCTGCCGGTCTGTCTGACGTCTTGAAGTCGATACTCACTCCGGAGACGCACGCAGAGCTGCAGCGGATTGCAACCGAGGACGATCGGAAGTTCCGCTACAAAGACGAGCTCTGGGTGAGAACGCTCTGCGAGTTTGCAGCGTCGTACCATCACGCCGCCATCGACCGCGATCACTTGATTCAGGCATTGGTGCCTCTCTATCGCGGAAGAATTTATTCCTTCCTGCAAGAGCATCACGATTCGTCCCCGGAAGATATCGAAGCGCACTCCGAAAACCTCTGTTTGGAATTCGAGCGCCAGAAGCCATACCTGGTCGAAAGATGGAAAGCTAATAAGTGAGGTGACGCCATGAAAGAGATGATCCTTCGAGGATTACAACAAGCCTACGAAAACATGGTCCACATGATTGCCGAATTTCTGCCGCGGTTTGTGGTCATGTTCATCATTATGTCTTTCGGATGGCTGGTTGCTTTGCTTTTGAAATATTTGGTTCGGGCCATTCTTCATTTGACAAAACTAGATCGCCTTTCCGAAGAGTCCGGTGCATCTCAGGTGCTGCGAAAGGCGGCCTTGCCCTCGATTTCCGAGCTTCTGAGTCGTGCTTTCTTTTGGGTCACATGGGTGGCTTTCGCCTTAGTGGGCATCAGCGTGCTGGGCATCCCGGTGCTGCACGAGCAGATTTCCCGTTTGTTCCAACTCCTGCCCGAAGTGTTCGTCGCCATCCTGATCCTTTTCGTGGGAGTGCTCGCGGCGAATTTCCTTTCCCGAGCAGCACTACTCGGCGCTGTAAATGCAGGCTATCGCGCTCCACGATTGTGGAGCGGAACTGTTCGCTTTGTGATTTGGATTCTGACGATCACGATGGCGCTGGAACAGATCGGGTTGGCCAAAGAAACGGTGATCACGGCGTTTTCCATATTTTTTGGCGCTCTGATGTTGGCGCTAGCCGTCTCCTTTGGCATCGGCGGGCGAGATCTTGCTCGACAGATCCTCGAGCGGCACCTCGGCGACAAACACGCGCACGAGAGTGAAAAAGAAGAGGAACCAACGCCTTTATAGTGTGGGGCGGCGACGGACAGGGTTTGGGAATCCGTCACGCCGCTCGAAGAGGCGAGGGAGGGCGTCGTGAGCGCATCGCACCAGGCGACGGAAACCTATCACGAGTTGCGAATGACATTGCCTCCGCTAGTGGCCGGGTATCTTGCCAGCCAGCGCTGGTTCGGCGGAAAGGCACGCCAGATTCGCTCCGCGGAAATCACCGATCTAATTCCACTGGGGAAAACGCGCTTCGAAGCATTCGTTCTGCTGGTCCGTCTTGAGTACACGACCGGGCCCGGGGAGATGTATGTGCTACCCCTCATATGCGCAGAAGAGCCAACGGAAGAGAGCGCCGCGACGGGTCTGACGGTACACAGCACCGCGCGTGGTACCGACTTGCATCTGCGAAATGCACTTACAGATGCTGACTTCCTGCATAACCTTCTGGAGGCGATGGAACAGGAGACTGTGTTTCGCGGCTTCGAAGGTGAAATACACGCGGCGTGTACCAGCGTATTTCGCGTTCTCTGCGGGGCCTCTACCGGTGCTTTGCAGCCAAAGCCCATCAAAGCGGAACAAAGTAACAGTTCCATCATCTATGGTGATCGCGTAATTTTGAAGTTTTTCCGGCGGGTCGAAGAAGGCGAGAATCCGGACCTGGAAATTGGACGCTTTCTTACGGAAAGTAAGAACTTCCCGCACATTCCCGCAGTCGCTGGCTGGCTAGATTACAAGTGCAAGGACGACAGGGAAATGAGTCTGGGGATCCTGCAGGCGTTCGTACCTAACGTTGGAGACGCATGGCAATTCACACGGAAAAGTTTGTCCAGCTTCTGGAAGGAAGTAGGGAAGTCCGAGGGACCTCTGGACTCCGTACCTCAACAGGATGGACGGATCGCAGGTTACAAGGAAAATCTCCCGGCACAGTTTCTCGATTCCATTAAACCGTACCTTGATGCAGTGCAGCTTCTGGGACGGAGAACCGCCGAACTTCATCTGGCGTTGGCTTCAGAACTGACAGATCCAGCCTTTGCGCCTGAACCGTACACCGCTCCCTTTCAGCAAGCCTTCAAGGAGACACTTCACACATTGACGGAACGGAATCTCGCTCTCCTCAGAATGAAGTTGCACGAGCTACCTCTTGAACTGCGTGACCAAGCAAAGGATTTGACCGCTCGGCAGGACGAGATCCTGCAGAGATATGAGGCGGCGCTTCTTCGCCCGATCCAGGCGATGCGGACACGCATTCACGGCGATTATCATCTCGGCCAGGTTCTTTACACCGGATCCGACTTTGTGATCATTGACTTCGAAGGCGAGCCAGCTCGGCCGCTATCGGAACGCCGCGTCAAGCGCAGTCCACTTCAGGATGTCGCCGGGATGTTGCGGTCCTTTCACTACGCTGCATTTTCCTTTCAGCTCGCGCCGTCGGACGAGATGACCGCGTCAGAAATGGACAAAGACGCGAGAAGGTGGGCCGAAGGATGGTACGCGTGCGTGGCGGACCGGTTTCTGAGCGCTTATCTCGAGAATGCCCGTGGAGCTTGTTTTATTCCTCCAAATCACGACGAACTTTCCACTTTGCTGCGGGTTCATCTGCTTGAGAAGGCAGTGTATGAGCTCGGCTATGAACTGAACAATCGTCCTGCCTGGATCGCGATTCCATTGGCGGGGATTTCCCAACTCCTGACGTGATGATTTTTTATGCGCGGGGTGGTTTTGTCGGAAGGAGGGGGACAGCTTACTGAAACTGCGCAGCCTGACAGGTCCCTTGGTACTGCCGGCCGCCATCCGGCATGCGATTTCCTTCAAGGGACAACGTGATGGACATCACGCTAAACGCAAATTCGCGAGCGATGCCCGAGCTTCTCCCGCATTGATGTCCGGTACGATAACCAACTCAAGCGTTTTGACTCCGGGGAGTTCAACTGTGTAGTCCTCTGTTTCCCGGACTGCGTTGGGCGGGCTAAAATTCCACTGCTGGCGTACGATTTCCCGGGAAGAATGTCCAGTACCTGCAGACCATCGAAGGACGAACTCTTGCGTGCGCGTGTTTTCCGTGTCCTCGAAAACCAGCCAGATGCGCCTGAGCTTTTGCGGCTCATCGAAAATCAGCCGGATGGTCTGGATCCCGGCACTCGCCGCACGCCAACCGTGCTTTTCGTCGCCCAGCAGCGCGGATTCGATCGGATAGCCATTCTCCTCCGACGTAACCTCCACTGAAGCTGTACGGTCCAAGTTCAGCCAAGCTTGAGGAGAAAGTCGAGGACTCGGCAGGGTTTGCGAGATTAAGCGCTTCCGCACGTCAATTACTCTGTATCCCATTCTACTGTAATTGCAGGCGTCCGTCGGGTAATACTCTGATTGGAGCAGCACCGAGCGACGGCGATTTGACATACCGTGTAGGGAAACCCGGCGAAGTAGTGTCGCCACTCACGCCGTCAGACAGTGCGCGCGGTAGACTTGGCCTCGATGGCTTAGACTTGTCTGTGTCATGTGCTTTCACACTGCAACTCTGACCGCAAAAGCCACGCAACATTACCTTGAATTGCTCGCCAGCTTGCCGCAGCATTCGGGGCGTTCGGGCAAGGCAGAGCGATCCCAGCCGCCGCCGAGTGCCTGGATGAGCATGACCGAGTCCACCATGCGGCGGCCGAGAAGGTTTACCGCAGTCACTTGGTCGGAGAGAGAAGCGGTCTGAGCGGTGGTTACTTCAAGGTAGCTGGTGACGCCGCCCTTATAGCGTGTGACGGCAAGATCCAAATATTTCTGGGCTGCCACTACTGCTTTATCCTGGGTCTGAGCTTCGCGCTCAAGAATCCGCAATGCGGCTACGTTGTCTTCGACTTGTTGAAATCCGGTCAGCACGGTTTGGCGGTAGTTGGCGACTGATTGGTCGTAAGCAGCGACGGCTTGGTCTGAGGCAGCTCGTCGTCTTCCGACGTCGAAGACGGTCGTCACAGCAGACAATCCAAAGGACCATAAGCCGCTCGGTCCGCTCAGCAAGGTCGTGATGCTGGAGCTTTCAAATCCGCCAGTAGCGCTCAAATTGATCAAGGGGTAGTAAGCGGATTTCGCGACTCCGATCTGGGCATTAGCGGACGCTACCCTTCTTTCGGCAGCTGCGATATCCGGGCGTCTTTCGAGCAGCTCGGAAGGCATGCTGACGGGAATGTTTGGCGGAGGAGCGGTGAGCGGCAGCGGTGGAAGGCTGAACTCCGCAGGAGGTTTTCCGATAAGAATTGCCACGGTGTGTTCATACTGCGCACGGGCAACTCCGACATCGATTGCTTGCGCGCGAGTGGTTTCGAGTTGAGTTCTAGCCTGCTCGACTTCAACTTCGGAAGCGATGCCTCCCGCAAACCGAGTCTCGATCAATTCCAGCGCTTGTTCATACTGCTTTACCGTCGAATTCAGGAGCTGCTCCTCAGCGTCCAAACTGCGTGCCAGAAAGTAATCGATGGCCAGATCCGCATGCATGCTCAGATTGACGGTAGCGAGATCTGCAGCACTCGCTTGCGCCTGTTCTCGAGAAGACTCTACTGTGCGTCGAACTCGTCCCCAAACGTCCGCCTGGTAGGAAAAGTCGAACGGCAACACAAAGTCGTTGTAGGTGATGCCGTCAAAAGCTGAGCTGAGGGGCGGGCGATTGTTTGACACTCGCGTGCGAGTCGCAGACGGCCCGGCGGTCACAGTAGGATAGTAGTCAGCGCGATTGTAGCGAACATTGGCTCGCGCTTGCCGGAACTGCGCCTCTGCGGCTTTCAGGTTCTGGTTTGATACGTTGACTTGAAGTTCCAGCGCATCAAGCTGTGGATCTTGAAATATCGTCCACCATGTTCCGCCAAGGTTCTGGTCGTTGGGCTGAGCCGGCTTCCAGTTTCCTACCTCTTTATAGGCTGGCGGAACTTCCGCTGCTGGGCGCCGGTATTTTGGTCCAACCGTGCATCCACTCAACTGCAGGAGAACTATCGCGAGCGGAATTCCCAGCCAGCCCGGGGGCCGCGGATTCTTGACCGAAATCAATTGCCGAGCGCGCTTCACTTGATATCTCCCGGCAATGTGGCCTGAACAATTTGGACGTGCTGTCCGGAAGTGATCGAGTCGGGCGGGTTAATAATGACCTGATCGTCGGCCTTGAGGCCAGAGACAATCTCGATCTGATTGCCTGAATCATGTCCGGGAGTAACGGCGGAGAGCACGACTTTTCCGTCTTTCACAATGCCAACACGTAATCCCTCGGAGCGGAATATGAGGGTGTTAACCGGGAGTAGGAAAGTGGAGGCCTGCGTCGGGACTTTCAAGTGGACCTCCGCGTATGAGCCGGTGAGCAGTTCGCCTACAGGATTGTTTACGTCTATTTCGATCAGCAGGGTGCGGGTTGTCATGTTGATCGCTTCTGCTGTACGCACCAGCTTCCCCTGAAACGTGCGCCCGGGAAACTCGGCGAGACTGAGATCTGCTGTCATGCCGAGTTTCATTCCTTGCGAGTATTCTTCTGGGACATTCACGTAGACGCGCAACGTTCCGGGTTGAGCAATATGAAAGAGATCCGTTTTCACACCCCCGGTGCTCCCGGAATTAATGAGATCCCCAATATCGGTGTTTCGCGCAGTAACAACGCCGTCGAACGGAGCGTAGATCTTCTCGAATGACTGCAGAGCTTCGAGCTGCTTGACGTTGGCCTGATTGGCTTCAACAGTCGCCTTGTTGGCGTTGTAGGTGCCTACGGCGTTGTCGACATCCTGCTGCGAAACGGCGTTGCTGCGGATCATGCCCTCATAGCGGTTCTTGGTGGTCTCGGCAAGCGCGAGATTCGCTTTCGCGGTGTTGAGGTTGCTGAGCGATTGCTGCAATTGCTGGTCGACTTCTGGGGTTTCGATAACGGCAAGCAGTCGGCCTTTTTTGACATGCGCTCCAATGTCAACGTACCACTTCCTTAAATATCCACTCGTGCGTGCATAGATCGGCGAAGTGATAAATGGTTGCACGTTTCCAGGAAGGATAATCTCTTCAGCGGGGGCCGTTTGTTTCGGTGTAACAACTGACACTGCGGTGAGAGCCACTTGTGCCGTTTCCGCGTTTAGGCTCTTGCGGGCGCTGATTCGCGACCAGATGCCCGAGATCAAGAGAGCGGCAACCAGGATCAATGCAACGGCCATGCCCAACCATTTCTTCATGGGACGCCGCGTTTGTCCCACATCATGCAACGGGAATGTTTGCCCGACGATTTGTGTACTATCTGCTTGTTTAGACAACATAGTGACTCCACACGAATTTGTGCCTAGTGCTGGTATTCGGTTTGTTCCGGATGCCGACGTGAACCCTGCAGAACGCTGAAAAATGCCGGAACAAAGAGCAGCGTCGAAACCGTCGCGAAAAGCAATCCACCTATAACCGCCCGGCCGAGGGGAGCATTTTGTTCGCCGCCGTCACCGAGTCCAAGAGCCATTGGCACCATGCCGATGATCATGGCCAGAGCGGTCATGATCACGGGGCGAAAGCGCGTGAAGCCTGCCTCCAGCGCGGCGCTGACGGAATCACTGCCTTCCATCATTTTTTCCGTAGCAAAGCTTACGACCAAGATGCTGTTTGAGGTTGCGACGCCCATACACATGATGGCTCCCATGAGTGCGGGCACGCTAAGAGTCGTGTGCGTTATAAACAGGAACCAGGCGATGCCGGCGAGTGCCGCGGGCAGCGCGGAAATCATGATGAAAGGATCCAGCCAGGACTGAAAGTTCACCACGATCAGCAGGTAGACGAGAACGATCGAGAACGCCAGTCCGCTTAGAAGACCAATGTAGGAGGACCGCATCGTGTCAACTTGTCCACGAACAACGACTCGGGAACCGCGTGGTAATTCGTGGCGCGTAGCGTCAATGATCTTATTGAGATCGCTGGCCACACTACCCAGATCGCGCCCCGCGGCAGCTCCAAAAATGTCAATCACGGGCGCTACGTTGTAATGCGAAACCACTGCCATTCCCGCGCCTCGTTGCACGGACACCAGGCTGGCCATAAGAGACGGGGCAGCCGAAGCGTTCGTCCCGGTGACTGGGATGTTTACAAGTTGCTGCAACGAGTCCGTGCGATATTGCGGGCTCTGAGTTGCGATTTGATAGCTGACATGATTCTTTGGATCAACCCAGAATGTCGGTGAGGTTTGGAAGCTGCCGCTCAGTGATACCAGAAGATTTTGCGCAATATCGTGAGCCGTGAATCCGAGCTCTTCCGCTTTCGTGCGTTCGACCCTCATACGAAGGTATGGCTGATCGAAGGGTTGCTGGATACGCAGATCTGCCGTTCCTGAGACGTTCCTCATTTTCTCGAGTAATGCATTCGCATATTGCCGGTTTCCCTCTAAGTCGTTTCCCACCACCTGCACATCGATCGGAGCCGGAAGGCCAAAATTCAGGATCTGACTGACCATGTCGGCGGGCAAGAAAGCGAACGTCACACCCGGGAACTGTTTTGGGAGCGCCAGACGAAGCTGCTGAATGTATTTGTCCGTTGGATGGTGATTTGCGGACATAGTCACGAGGATGTCGGCGTCCGATGTTCCAACTGGAGCGGAATTACTGTAGGAAAGATTGATGCCGCTGTAGGGCAGACCTATGTTGTCGATGACGTTGTGGATTTCTCCTGCCGGAATCTGGTGTCGAATCGCCTGCTCGACTTGATCGCAAAGATTGGCCGTTTCTTCAATGCGCATTCCGGTGGGAGCACGAAGGTGAAGTTTGAAAGTGCCGCTATCGACGCTGGGGAAAAAGTCTCTTCCCAGCCAAGGGATCAGAATAGCCAGCGAGCCAAGGCAGCTCGCGAAGAACAGAATGAGGAAAACTTGCCGATGATGGAGACAGAGCTCCAGGATCCGACGGTAACTTCCACGGAATTTCTCGAAGGCCTCCTCAAAACGCTTCTGCAGACGTATCAACGGATTACTGACAGCAGCGCCTTTGCCCTCCCCTTTTTCTCCGCGCAATAAGTACTTGGCCATTGTCGGGACGATCGTCCGAGAGAGCAGGTAAGACGCTAACATAGCGAACACCACTGCTTCGGCTAGCGGTACAAACAGATAGCGCGCGACGCCAGACAGTAAGAACATCGGAGCAAACACAATGCAGATGGAAAGTGTCGCGACGAAGGCGGGTGTTGCTATTTGCGACGCGCTGTCCAGGATAACTTCGTCCAGGTCCTTCTCCGGTTCGGCCTCGCGATTTCGATTGATGTTCTCGACTTCCACAGTGGCATCGTCGACGAGGATGCCGACGGCCAGAGCCAGTCCACCGAGCGTCATGATATTGATCGTCTGCCCGATCACACTGAGCATGATGATGGAAGTGAGGATCGCCAGAGGGATTGAGGTCGCGATAATCACGGTGCTTCGCCAACTGCCCAGAAAAGTGAGAATCATGAAAGCAGTCAGGCACGCGGCAATCAACGTTTCTCTAACCACTCCACTGATCGCGCCACGAACAAAAATCGACTGGTCAGCCAGTGGTGATATCTGCAGCTGGGGTGGAACAGTCGCTTTGATTTGAGGCAGAAGGGATTTGATGCCTGAGATCACGTTCAGCGTGGAGGCATTGCCAGCCTTTTGGATGGTCAGCAGTACTGAGCGCTGGCCATCAACGCGTACGATATTCGTTTGCGGGGGAAAACCATCGCGCACCCAGGCCACGTCCTTGATGTAGATCGTAGTGCCGCCAATCGTCTTGATGGGAATCCGGTTTAAGTCTGCAATCGTCTGTGGAGCTGCATTGGGAATCGAGACATCGTATTCCCTGGAGCCGATCTTGGATGTTCCCGTAGGTAGGATCAGATTTTGAACGCTGATCGCATTGACGACATCGAGCGCCGACAGACCCTTAGACTGCAATGCTGTGGTATTCAGATCGACCTGCACCTGGCGTTGTTTACCGCCATAGGGATAGGGAACAGATGCGCCAGGCACGGTGATGAGCTGCGTCCGAATGGAGTTGAGGCCATAATCGTTGAGCTCTTGCTCGGAAAGATTTTGTCCCGAGAGCGCCAGCTGAAGGACGGACACGCTTGACGCGCTATAAGCAAGAATGAGAGGAGGGGTCGTTCCAACGGGCAGCTGCCTGAGCTGCGTCTGGGAGACAGCAGTAACTTGCGCAATGCCCTGTTGAATGTTGGCGGTCGGCTGCAGGAAAACCTTAACGACCGCGATTCCATTCAGAGATTGGGATTCGATGTGCTCGATGTTGTCGACGGTGGTAGTCAGCGCTCGCTCCGTAATACTGACGATGCGATCGCTCATGTCCTCAGGCACTAATCCGTTAAAAGTCCAGATGATGCTGACGACAGGAATATCGATATTGGGAAAAATGTCGGTGGGCGTGCGGACGATCGATATTGCCCCGAGAATAAAAATCAGGACAGCTAATACCGCCATGGTGTATGGCCGTCTCAGTGCGAGCCTGACGATCCACATAAGTTACATCTCCATCTTTCCGTCCGACACCGGCCGGACTGCATTAGCCAATCGACTCTTAGGGCCTGTGTTTTGGAGTGTTGGCATCCAGTGTCGAAATTAATTGCTCGGCTGCTGGGGGCACGCTGACTGTTCCCGACAGTACAATTTCCCTGGCAGGAATTTTCCGGCCGTACAGACGGCGGTTGTCGCCATTGTCCGGACGGATTGTGGAACCTTCGAGGGACACTCCAGCAAACAAGCCACGCGCCCTTGAGTAGCTCAAGATTTCGGAACGCAGGGTCGCGTCCGTGTCGGCCGAGGCATCGCGGCCCACGGGGCCTGCGGCCACGGAAGCGTCGCCGCCCAGCTTGACCTTGCTGGCGAGAATCCCTCTGGCGCCACTTTCATTCATAACGAGCAAGACAAAATCCGTAGCTTGTCCACCGATTTGAAAGCCGAAGCTGCCGCCCTCAAGAGCCATCATCGTGGGAGCGCCCCAAGGTCCCCTGAAGTTGTCACCCTTGCGGCACGACATCGCGCCTCGGCCGTAGCTTCCGCCAACGATAAATGCGGCCTTTAGGACGGAAGGAAAGACAACGACGCAGTCCGCCTTGTCGAGTAAGTCGTGCGGAATGTTGTCGGGAACGTCGAGAATCTCTTTCAAGACCGTGCCACAATTTCGTAAACGGTCATCGTCCTTGCTTTCATCCGAAGCGCTTGCGACCTCGGTGAAGATTGGTGCAACCGCAAATAGAATGCTCCACAGACAGGGCAACAACTTTCGCATGATGGATTCCCTCCGATCGTTTTTCTTGCCTCAGACCAGACATTGCAGCCGGGATGCCAAGTTCGAGCTTGATTGGAACTCTGGAGGAAGTAGTTGAAAACAGAGGAGCTAAAGATAGGAGAAAGGAATTGAAGCGCGAGGGATGAAGTTAATCAGTCCGATCTATTGAATGACTGTCAGCACGTTGACAGGAGAGAATCGACTTTCATGGTGAACGCTTGACTCGAGTCACGAACTCGCGGTTGAGAAGCCGTCGAAATCACATTTGACGACGAGGACGGTGACATCATCGCTAAAACCAACTTCTTTGGAAAAATTCGCCGCGCTGCTGAAGATGTCGTCCATGAGCCCTTCCGCGGATAGTGACGAGCCGCGCTGTACCACGACGGAAAGTCGCTCTATGCCGAATTCTTCGGCCAGACGATTCTCGGCCTCCGTAACGCCATCGGTATAGAAAACCAGGACGTCGCCGGGAAAAAGATCTACCGAAACCACTTCACAAGGTTCTCCTAGAATCATCCCGATCGGGACGCACGACGAATTCATGCGTGTGACTTTCCCTGTGCTGGCTCGAAAGAGAAGCGCGGGATTGTGGCCGCAATTGACATACTGAAGTTTCCGGTTTCTTGCATCGACTTCCGCCATGAGCAAAGTGACATAGCGTTCGCCATCGGAAGATACGGCATGAATGCTGGTGTTCAAGCGACTCACCACCTGCAACATATCTCGGTGCTGGTTTACCTCAAGCTGTACGGCTGCTGCTGTTGCCGACATCAACAGCGCAGCAGCCACACCCTTTCCGGCGACGTCCGCAATCACGAGCTGAATGCTGTGTTCATCGATGGGGATATAGTCGTAGTAATCTCCGCCAATACCCTTTACGGGATGCATCATGCCCGCGATTTCGAGGCCGGCAATGGCCGGTTTGCCCAACGGAAGGAACATCCGCTGGACCTCCGCGGCTAATTCGACATCCTGAAGAAGATTGTCTCGCTGCTGTCTCACGGATTTCGTTAGCTGCTCTCTTTGTTTCATGTACCTCTGGATGATGTACACCACAAAAGTGAAAGCAAGCATTGCGGAGAAATTGTGCGCGATTCGATTCGCCCAATTGACGTATGGAGGAGCGAAGAGGTCATGCAGAAAGGCGCAAACAACGATCAAGCCATAGCTGATTTCGCTGCGAAGGAACATCGCTCCCACTCCGAGCGGCAGGATGTAAAGATATCCGAGCGAGATGAAAACCGCGATGTGGTCCGCGTAAGCCACGGCGACAATGGACCCGAGGACCAGCAAAAGCGGCAGCCACCTGGGCCCAGCCGAGCTTACATCCCGCCGGAGGAGTGGCCGAAAGACTATCTCGTCACGCAGATCGCGTAACTTGGCGGGTATTGAGTCTAGGAAGGCGGCGTGCACTTAGACATTCATTCAAAAAGAATTTTCGCCATCATCCCTTTGTCTTCGTGATTGAGAAGATGACAGTGAAAGACGGACATGCCCCTGATGATTGGGTCGGTGAAGTCCATGATGACGTCGACCGAGCCACCGATTGGAACATTCACTGTGTCCAACCACAATGGATCGGCTATAGGCTTTTCGTTTTCGGCGTACGCCAGGAAATGCACTTGATGGATGTGCATCGGATGAAGTTCCCCGCTAGCATTGACAATCCTCCAATGCCGAAACGTTCCAACCTTTGCGCGCACCATGGGAGCGGCGTCGGGCGTGAATTTTTGTCCATTAATATAGAAACCATTCTTGTCCTCCGTGAACATTACCGTGAAACGAGGTGGCGTTTTTTCTTCCGCGGCGAGGTCCAGCGATTTCAGATCAGGTTTGAGCGAGCTTTCTGAAATCCTAGGTGTGGCTCGCGACGCAGATTTCGGAACGACATCGGCCAAGACCATCGATGGATTCGGATCGCCGTCCGGCCCGGTATCTACGCACCGTGAAACTAGGCGCCGCGGGGCGCCGGCCGCAGGGCCGGTAACAATGGCTTCCACCCTGCCTGCCGGCGGCAACAAAACATGATCGGCGATACGCGTTCGATGATTGGGGTCGTGCTGAGCGATAGGCATCCCGTCCATGGCCACGATTTCAAACGATTGACCCTCAAGTTGCAGATCCAAATAGCGATCTGCGGAAGCATTCACAAGACGCCAGAACTGTCGCTCGTCCGGAGCAATTTCAATTTGTGGCCGAACGAATCCGTTCACCGTGAAGACTTCCTCCGGCGGCTCTTGCTCGCCACCGCACACGTCCGAACTAAGGTCAACGCGCTGCTTTAAATCACCAGATTGGGGATCGTTCTTAATGGAACGCCCGCGCACAACCAGCACCCGCTCCGGAAGGCCGGCGAGCGCCGGAAAATAGGACTGTATTCCTTCGATGACGAGTGCACCGGACATGCCGTCGAGCACCTGGCGGTAGCTCTCCCCATGAGGATGCGTATGGTACCAATACAAACCTGGCGCGTGGTCTTTCGGAATTTGGACTGTGTAGTGGAGTGTTTGTCCGGGCGAGGCCATCATGTCCAAGACGTCATCCTGCGGAGCATCGGGAGAAACGGTCAGGCCGTGAAAGTGCAAATTCGTCATGTCCATGCAGGGCGTGATTGCGCAACTTTCGCTCGGTTTGATGGGAAGATGGTTGACGTAGGTTATCTTGAGTTGGTCTCCCGGAGACAGCCGCAGCGTTGGAGCGTTTGGTTGACCATTGAAGTAGAAGGAGTTCTTTCCATCGCTTGCGCTGGCAGCGTGTAAGGTCAGGGAAAGCGTATGGCCTTTCGCGCGGAGCTCTGGAGGAGTCGGAAGCAGAGCCGGCGGCTTCCCGGATATTTCCAGGGAACAGATCACCACGCCCGCAACAAGCGGAAGCCCAGCCGCAAGTGCCTGCAGGACTTTGTAGAGAGCGGATGCAAAGCGTAACATTTGTAACTCCAGAACCTGTGCTTATTCCGCCTGGTGCCAAGTGGAATCCGGGTCATAGGCGGTCATCGCTGCCGCAAGCTTTGTGGTGTTGGGGCCGAGATCCTTTTCGTAAATAGTTCCGGATGCGTCGACAATAAAAGTCATTACACCCGACGAGCGGTACTCCACAGGGTAAGCGACGAAGGCGAATCCTGCGCTCATCTTCCCATCGACGATGTATTTCTTCGGTCCGCCCGGTGCATGTCGTCCTTGGCTAGTGAGGATCCGGAACATATACCCATTGAACGGGACATGCTCGCCAACTTGGTCCGCCGGGAGATTTTGGCGCGCGTAAGCGATGAGAGGGTTTATCGGGCTGTCGGACTCATCGCTGGCACCCTCCCAGTACAGACCATTATGCCGGCCTTCGTCGCTTACCAGCTTCTGCGCATATTGTTTGGGCAGATCTGCCGGCGAACGCGCAAAATATTGTTTTTGTGCTTCGACCAGGTCGCGACACGCATCCATGGCGGCGAGTTCATTCTTACCTATGCGCCGGAATACGATCTCGTCTTTGCCCGCCGCGGTGTCGAAATACCACGAGCCGTGATTGTTCACTAAGGGAATCGGAAACGGCCAGTTTTCGGCTCCGATAACCAGGGCTACCGTTCCGTTCGACTCGGTCACGAACCGGTGCATCTCCTGATATTTGACGACGAACCCGATGCGGGCATTCGCATCTTCCGCTCGATCGCCGGACGAGAGGACATCTTTTCCCGCTGGCCCAAGAATATTCAATGGACCTTGATCGTCCTGCGCCTGCATTGCCGCAAAGAAAGCGCGACCCGCATCTTCGGCGGAGGCAAAGGTCTGCTGTCGCGACTGCTGGGCGAACATTGGTGCAGACAAACACCCGAGGGAGAGTGCGAACAGAACGGACGCAACGATTCGATGAAAGCACTTGCGTTCAAGTTGAGCAAAAATTGAAATCCACTGCAGCATGATGTTCTTCTCCATTCTTGAATTCTCGACAAATTCCACATGCGTACATCCGAATGCCTAATGGCGTCCGCCACCGCCATGGAAGCCCCCGTGAGAGCCACCTCCGAAGCTTGATCGCCCTCGGGAGGAAAATCCTCGCGCATTTCCGCCGTGATCAAAGCCGCTGAACGCACTGGAGCGTGTTCCTGGCTGAAAGTGAGGCGCTGACGACCCGTGGAAACTCCCACCTCCGCCCCGAGAATTGCTTCCGTGGAACGCGTTGCCGTGGTTGACGTTGCCGTGACTAAAATTGCCTCGATTGAAGTTATTGCGATTAACGATCGTTCGGCTATGCGAGATATAAGTGTTGTGGTTGTATATCGCTGCACGGCCATGCCAATCGTATCCCCAGTGATGCCAGCCCCACCCAAATCCTCCGAAGAAGCCGACGCCGAAGCCGATTCCAAATCCAATCCCCACGCCGCCAAGGAAGATTCCCGGCACGGGATACCAGCCTGGGTACGCGACGATCGGCGCCCCGTATACTAGCCACGGATCGTAAGCAGGCACGTAGACCACATCGGGATCGGCCGGTTCGATGATGATCGTGTCGCCTTGAGTCGTCACATTCTCCTGTTCATTGCTGTTTAGTTTTCCGGCCTTGCGAGCCTGCTGACGCATCGTCTGAACCGCATCGGTCACATCCTGCGGCTCATTGGCATAAGCCTCGCCCAGGGATGAAGTCCAAGAGAGGTTCTTGTCCATGTTTTCAAGGACCGAGGGAAATTGTGCGAGAGCCTTTACGCTGGGGTCCCAGGGCTGTTTGTCGACTTCTTGGGCCAGTTTTTCACCCTTAAGGTCGGAATGACTCTGCAGCCAGCGGTCGGCCTCGACAATCTGCGTTGGATAGGTCGAGGCTGCGAGGATCTGTGCGACCAAAGCATCGGGGTATAAGGCGATCGGCGCGACCAGTTGCTGCAACTCTTGCGGCGACTGTTGCGCGGGCGGAGTTGGCGACTGTTCGTTGGATTGGCTCATGGGACCATACGAATCGGCTTGCGCAGTGGATCGCACAAGCAAACAACAGAGCAGTAGGATCAAAAGCTGCTTGGATAACTTCATGGCATATTCTCCAGTACAAAATTGAGATCATCCCGTCGGTGCCAAACGCGTGTGGAAAAAACTTCATAAACTCTCATCACGAGCGCCAAGGAACCTCACCGGCCGCGCACCGTGCCCGGCGGGATGTCATCGCGGCGGGCCAAGTCTTGCAGTGCGTCGAGCTCAGCTTGTGCTTCGTTTACGCGCTGCTGAAGGATTTCGATGCCAGCTTGGGGAGTGATGCCTATATCGCCATCATCGAGATTTATCCCGCCCGTCGTTTTCCTTAGACTTCGCGCATCTTCAAGTGCCCGCCGGTATTCCCGGAGCTGCGCCCGTCTGCGTTCAAGTTCATCGCGCAGCTTCGCTGCCCGCTCGGCATACCACTCCGGGTCCTGGGTTTTCACGTACGGTGAAAGCATAGATGCCGACGTTGGTCTTTCTTCGTCAATTCGGCCCACGATGGAAATCAGACCGAGACTGTGGAGTTTTTCGAGGTCGTCGTTCGTCCAAACCATCGGGTTCTGGCTGTCCGTCCCCGCGTGCGGCCTATTGGCCGCATGCAAAGGAATGGCCGCCGAAACGACTGCCAGACAAACCGAGATGCACAGGTGCCCAATCATGTTGGACGCCGTTACTTCTTCGAAGAGCCTGGAGGGAAGTGCTTGAACATTTTGTCCGCGCCCTTATCCAGGTTTTTGATGTTCTTGTCGGAGTTGTTGGAGAGCGTGTCGCTGGACGTGCCTCTCCAGATCAGCTGCTTGGTCTTGGCATCGAACAGATCGACGACCAATGTGCCTACCTTATAAGTTTCTGTTGTGGTTGTGGCCTCGCCAAAACCTCCGCCGCCAAATCGTCTCCAACCCCAGCCTCCCCCAAACCCGTCATAGAACGTATTCAAGGTTTGCTGGTTGCGCGTGATCTCCATGGCTACGATCGAAACGTCACCGCCCGAATCCACCTGGGTCCAGCCTTTAGCTGCCAAGGCGGCATTGACGGCAGTTTTGATTCGATCAACGTCTAGGGCCTCTTTCGTCTTAACTTGCGCCCACGAGTAGGTTTTATATTGCCCGAAGTTCGCGCCGCGATCGTAATCGGTCTTCACCTGCTGTGCCGACGACTTGCCCGCGAACAACAACATTATTGCCGTCAAAGCGAATACGACTCTTTGCAATTTCATATTTCCTCCTTTTTGCTTCCTTGAGATTCCGATTGAACAATTCTCGCGCCAGAACGAGCGACCGCTTACGCTCAGGCAGCCGCAGTTCCAGTGGGCGCTATTTCCCTTGTTGCGTTCGGTGGCGTCCCGGCACGTGTTCCTGAGCTTCCACGGCCGCTTTACTGACCTGCTTTTCGTAGCGGGATTCGACCACTTTGCTGCCGCTTGGGTTGCCTTCGTCAAACAACTTCGCGAGGAAGTAACGATTCCCGTATTTATTGAAGATCAGTTCGCTCTTCGCCGGTGCGGAGTTAGCGTCTGACTCCTGTACCTGGAAGAGAGCGGATGTGGAGCCGTCCGCACTGGTGATTTCCATGACTGTGAGATCAGAGTCGTCCAGTACGTGGATGCGGTACTTACCGGCCGGAAGTTTTGTGTTTCCGGCGTGGAACTGAAATGGGATGTCGACGTCTAGATCCCCAACGATTTGCGCGTGCGCTTTGCCCGCGAAAATCGTAAGTGCGAAAACCGACAGAACGAGAAACGACAAGAGTCGTTGCACGATGGTCTTTCTCTTATTTGTTTCGACCTTTTGGATGCTTCCAAGGATCATGTTTGTTTCTCCTTTATTTTGTCTTCACTAAAAAGCGTGAGTGCTCTCGAGCGACACAAACTGCAATAGGCAACACGGCTGCCAAAGTTGTCGCGCTTGTAAGTGACGGAAAGTAGAGGCCGACGATAAGCGCCCCGCAGCGTTGAATGCCAACCCGCTGAACACCATGTCCCAATGCTGACAGCATGAGCGAGGCTAGCAGGCCGCTTTGCCAACCTGGTCCCTCATACAAACCGGTTTGTGCTGTTTTCGATTCGTCTTTCGCCGCTAACGGATTGGCATGAGCATTGCACTGCTGAAGATTGATCTCGTTCCAGGAAGCTGGACGCAAGGAGGCACCAGATGAGAGCCGCCGTCAGACAGCGATCGGATTCCGCAACTCGAAATTACTTAGAAAAAGTTCTGGAGAACGAACTCGATCTACTCCAGCAGCGAGTATTGGAACCCGCCAAAGGAGAATTTTTCTTTTACTTAACTGGTTCGGCCACGGAATTCTTACTCCTGACCGCCACGGAAGAGGACCTTGGCGCGAAGCGTCTCAAGTTGGCGATTGAGCGCCATATTGTCTATCCTCTTGCCAATCTCTTCGCTACGGATCAAATACAGGTCGGGGACATCGTCCGCATTGATCGGCATTACAATCAGCCCCGCCTGAATTTCATTCGCGAAGTCAAGGATCTCGCAACTCCGCTTCGCCGCTTCGAACCGCAGGCGCTTGCGGGATCTGTTCCTACGAACATTGGGCAGTCTGTAGAGGCGCTTTCCGTGTGAATGTCTCCGCGGAACGTTCGTCCCGAGTCCACTCCAGAGGCGCTGAATACAGCGATGTCATTCCGGATGATTCGCGTGCAGTACTTCGTCAATTTAATTGAAGATCCGTTGGCGCGTTACGCCAACTCTGCTATGCCACCGGAAGGGGATCCTTGGTGGCGCGTGAGATGCCTAGCTTTTGCATGCGGAAGTACAGCGTGGAGCGCTTGATTCCGAGACGAGCAGCTGCACCATTAGGGCCGGCGACAACCCAGCGGGTGTGCCCGAGAGTCTTGCGGATATGATCTCGTTCGGCTTCTTCTAGGGTGATAGCTTCGATCGATTGAAGTTCTGGAAAACGCTTTAGTTCCAAAAGAGGAGGACGCAGAACAGCCCCGGTACTCAGGATTACGCTCCGCTCGATGAGATTCTGCAGCTCTCGAATATTCCCCGGCCACTCGTATGAAGTGAGCGCGGACATCGTCTCCGGGGGAATGTTTCCGATTTGCTTACTCATCCGGCGAGCATAAATCTCGACGAAATGTTGCACCAGCGCTGGAATATCTTCCCGGCGCTCGCGCAATGGCGGCAGTGGGACCGGAAACACATTCAGACGGTAATAAAGATCGCTCCGAAATTCGTTGCGCTTCACCATGTCAACCAAATTTCGGTTAGTCGCAGCTACGAGCCGAACGTCCACCCGGTGAGTCCGAGTGCTACCCAAGCGCTCGAATTCCTGTTCCTGCAGGACACGCAGAAGCTTGGGCTGCAGCCCCGGCGGAATATCTCCGACCTCATCCAGGAAGAGCGTTCCCTTGTCGGCCAGTTCGAAGCGGCCGACCTTTTGCGCGATAGCGCCGGTAAAAGCGCCTCTCTCATGACCGAAAAGCTCGCTTTCCAGTAGATCGAATGGAATGGCAGCACAATTTAATTTTATGAAGGGACGTCCGCAGCGCGCGCTCAGATTGTGAACCGCGCGCGCGATCAGCTCTTTGCCGGTGCCTGTTTCACCCTGGATAAGAACCGTGGAATCCGTAGGCGCGACCTGCTCGACTTGTTCGAGCACTGATTCGAGAGCCGGACTGTTGCCTATGATCTGCTCAAATCTTCGCGGATTACGATCCTGCTCGACGGGCCCGAATGTTGCGACAGCTCCCACGAAGTACCTCCTAGCGCACCCCGGATGCATGCTTCCACTGCCGGCTCAATTCTCAAGAGCCGCTCGAACACTCTCGAGCAGGGCTTCGTCGTTGAACGGTTTTGCCATAAATTCCACTGCACCTGCTCGCAACGCCTGCAGCCGCATTTTTTCGTCGCCATGTGCTGTGATGAAGATGATCGGAATCTTGCAACGTTCGGCGTTCAGCTTGGCTTGTAGCTCGAGACCGGACATCCCCGGCATACGGATGTCCGCGATCAAACATGCAATCTGATGGTGTTGGCCGGATTTCAGGAATTCTTCCGCCGAGGCAAACGATTGTGCAGGCAGTTCGGCACTCTTCAGCAAGCCCTGCAGTGCGCAGCGCATCGAATGATCATCATCGACAATCGCTACTAGTTTGGTCTTTCGTTGAGTGGCCATGGTTGAAATCTAGCAGTGTTGCCAAAGTGGCGCAATTATACTTTGGTATAGGAGCCCGACCATCGCCCTGATCAGAGGGCAGCCACAATCTAGAGAGGCTTGAGAAAGTGGCAGTCAAAGGGTCAGGACTGCGAATTGGCAAACTGGTTTGTGTAACAGCAGCGCATTGGCATTAGGATAGGTTACTTTTTGCCGGCTGAAAGCTCCAGTTTCGCGGCCATTCTAACCAATTGTGCCAGCGAATCAGCCTGCATCTTCCGCATCACGTGGCCGCGATGGATCTTCACTGTGATTTCGCTGGTCCCGAGATCAGAAGCTATTTGCTTATTGAGCTTGCCAGAAACCACCAGGCCCATGACTTCGCGCTCGCGTGTGGTCAGCGCCTCGTACCGTTTTCGCACCTCGGCAAGGTTACTCTCCTGCTGACGCGCCGCACGGTCGCGTTCCAAAGCCTGGTGGATCGCATCCAGCAAGTCCTGGTCCTGGAACGGCTTAGTCAGAAACTCCACAGCACCCAATTTCATGGCCTTCACCGACATAGGAATATCTCCATGACCGGTGATGAAGGCGATTGGGATTCGGACGCCCGCGTCAGCCAACTCGCGCTGCAAGTGGAGACCGCTGACTCCAGGAAGGCTCACGTCCAGAACAAGGCAGCTTGGCCCGTCCGGTGGCTTGCTACGCAGGAATTCTTCCGCTGTCCCAAACGATGCGGACCGTAAACTCGCCGACTTCAGCAGTCCTTGGATCGACGCACGCACACCGGCATCGTCATCAATGACGAACACCGTGGGAGCGTCCGCGGGCGTCATTCACACGCCTCGGCTTTGGTGGGTAGGGTGAAACAAAAGATTGCGCCGCGCGGGACGTTGTCGGCAGCCCACAAGCGGCCACCATGCGATTCGATGATGGAGCGGCTGATGCGAAGTCCCATGCCGGTCCCGTGCGGCTTGGTAGTAAAGAAGGCATTGAAGATCTGTTCCGTCTGCTGTGGGGGCAGTCCCACGCCGCTGTCAGAGACGGAGCGAGACCGGAGAGGGTCGTCGCGAGCAATCCCGGTCCGACTCCTCCGAACCACGCGCTCAACATAACGGCGCAAAGAAACAGTGATACGGGAGCAGCTTCTAAATGAAGCGCCGGCCATCGTGAAATGATCAGTGCTGAGGTAATGGATAGAACAGCGATCCCGTAGCTCCAAATCACGGGCGGCTTTGGCACAGAAGAGGATTGGGCCAAGACATACTTCTGCTCCTGCGGTGCGGGGTGTCGCTCGCTGCAATTAACAGAACAAACCGTGACGATTCTGGGCGGCTGCGCGGCCATTTTGCAAGAAGGTTATTTCTCGCGGCGCTCAAATCACCCTTCCAATTTGAGTTGTGGCCCGTGACTTTTGTTAAAGGCACAGCCTCTGCCACAGCGACTGCTCTCTCCAGCTTTGGCTATTGTTTGAACCAATGGCGCGGACGTAGAATCGCGGAAAAGGCGCTTCGACTCAGAGATCTCTCAGCATCGCAAAAGGAGAAAATCATGAGCAGGTATCTAAATTGGGTCCTGGGCCTGGTATTCGTTGCTGTCGTTGCCTTCGTTGCTTCCGCCGCGCAGGACGTGGCGAGCGTGGTTGAGGGGACCGTCAAGCATATCAGTGCCACTGCGAAAATCATCGTCGTGAAGACGGCCGATGGCACCGAGCACACTTTTCATTTCGTGGCTCGCACTTCTATCCACGGCGCGGAGGAGATCGGCAAAGGTGCGGAAGATGCGTTTCGCGGTTTAAAGGAAGGCAGTCATGTGGCGGTGCACTATACGGTCAAAGGAACCGAGGAAACTGCTGAGGAAGTAGACCACATCGGAAAGGGCGGCCTCAAGGCCACGGAGGGCACGGTCAAGGTGATTAGCCGTGGCGCTAAAAAAATCACTGTGAAGACGGCAGATGGCGCGGAGGAAACGTTCCGTTTGACAGACCGAGCAGCCCGCGACGCCGGTAAGGGGATCGGCGAAGGGGCGGAGAAGTCGGAGCATGTGACCGTTTACTATTCAGATGAGGCTGGCCACAAAGTTGCGCACTTCGTCAAGAAAGTCGTCTAGCCGCTGGCGTCCGGGCTCTCGACAGAAAGGCTCTCGACAGAAAAATTGATCAAGAAATGATTAAGCCGAGGCTTGCGGGTGAGTTTCAAATCCCAAGCATCCGCGCCATCCATGAGTTCGCGGCAATACATTGCTCATTTTTCTTCAGACCGTTCATCGTTTTTTTTCATTTGGAAGACCGGTTCTCCATTTCACCCTTCGTTCTTGAACAGACGGAGTGCCAACACTGCGACAGTTTTGCGCGATGATTGACGTTGACGAAAGTGACTGAATCGATGTATCCCCAAATGTATCAATCACTTCCATACCGTTTCGCTATGCACTCCTTCTGGGCACACCTATTGCATTGTTCAAGGTTGTCGGTTGTTTGAGCAAGGTGGCAAGGAGGTGGGCGATCATGGGAACGTTTCGTGCAAGCGGCCTGGACAAAGACTCCGACGCCGCGCTGGTGATTGCCACAAAGTGCGGTGATACGCTCGCCTTTGAGAGATTGGTTCTACGTTACAAACCGAAATCTTTGCCATAGCGAAACGAATAACTAAAAACCGCGAGGATGCCGAAGACGCCGTGCAGGAGAGTTTTCACAAGGCTTTCCGTCATCTCAACACCTTTCAAGAAAGGTCGCGATTTTCCACCTGGATGACGCGCATCGCCATGAATGAAGCCTTCATGTTGCTGCGACGAAGACGCGGGACTCCCGAAGTCTTGCCGGAGGTCCCTGACGACGGAGATGAAAGTCTTTCGGCGAAATTCGTCGACCAGCGTCCCAGTCCTGAGGAGTCCTGCGGGCTGCGCGAGCGTAAGGAAATATTGACCGAGGCGATTAATCGTTTGGGTCCAAAAATTCGAAGGACTGTTTTACTTCGCGACATCGAAGGACGCTCTCTCGAAGAAACGGCTGAAATTCTAGGTGCCTCTATTGGCGTCGTTAAATCACGCCTCTTTCAAGGACGCCGGAAGTTACGGGCGACCGTGAATCCTGCGCTGCTGTGGGAAGTCTACGCGTCCGGTCCAGCGCGGGCGCAGCGCCGTTGAAACGTGGAGCCGACCGTTTTCGCGAGGCGATGGCTCGGGTGTGGTTTCTGTTCTTAGGTTTAATAAAAATATAAGCTAACAAGTCAGCGCCGGTAGTAGTCTGCCGTGGCGCAGATTCGCTTTTGGAGGCTGCCAGGCCAAGTAGCAACGTAGCGGAACAGGTCAAGGACTTTGTTGAGACGAAAAATTTCGTCCGCACGCGTCAAGCAGGTTGTTCACGACGGCAAGGCCGCGGCGGAGGTTTTCACCGCGAAGAATCTTCAAGACTGCCCAGAAACCGGGCGGTTCTGTTTGCTCGGCCTGCGCCGCACCTACAAGTGCATCAGGAACAGACTGAGCAAATTTCTTCAACAGCTCCGGTTCAACCGATCCCAGGATCTTGGTCATGATCAAGAGATTACGGATGCCGCGAACTGCTTCCGGCGTCTTGGTCGACTCCACAAGAATTTCAAGAATCTTGTCGCTTCCGCCGAGCACACCACGCAGCAATTCGAGGACGCCGCGGTCATGCAGACCTTGCAGCACTTGAAAACCAGCAAGTACTGCCTCGGCATGTTCGACGGGCGCTTCTTGCAGTCGGACACGTAGTTCTTCTCTCGGGTCGCGCTTGGGCGACTCCAGGGCAATTGGTCTGGCCATGGTTTCTCTCCTCGTGTTTTAGTTCGTCTGAATCCGAACGAGTCCGTCACCAGGAACGCGATAGTCCGGACGCTTCCATTTCCGCTCCACTTCGACCCCGTTCTGGGGTGTGGGATGGCCAAAGCGGTGGTTTGTGCGCGGAAGCGGGCTTTCGCCGACTTCTGGCAGCACGCGGAGATGAACGGAAGCCTCTTTGTACGCGGGCGTGTGTGTCACTGCGTCCGTATAGCTACTCGTAAGCCGATTTACAGGGCTCTCGGTCGAATTCATGGGCATGTAGAGTTCTTTGCCTTGCACTCTGTCGGTGACCAGGGCACGCACGCGAACCTGTCCGTAGCGTGAGGTGAGTTGCACCCAGGTGCCGCTCCGAATCCCGCGCTCTTCCGCAAGTTCCGGCGAAACTTCGACAAAAGTATCGGGAGTCTTCTTGCGAATTCCGTCGATGCGATACGTCATGTTGCCTTCGTGGAAGTGTTCCAGCAGGCGACCATTGTTCAGATGCAGATCGAATTCCGGGTTGGGCCGCTCGGTCGGTTCGGTAAGCGAAAGCGGGAACAGCATGGCTTTGCCGTCTGGGAATGCAAACTGTTTCGTATAGAGAAGCGGCTGATCCGTTCCGTCGGCTGCAACCGGCCACTGCAGGGACTTAAATCCCTCAAGTCTTTCGTAACTCACGCCTGCGAACAGAGGCGTTAGCGAAGCGACCTCGCGATAGATTTCGGAAGGATGCTGATAGTTCCAGTTTGCTCCGAGGCGATTGGCGACGTCCTCGATGATTTGCCAATCTGGCCGGCTGCCTTCTAAAGGTTCGAACACTTGGTACAGGCGCTGGATTCGCCTCTCCGTGCTCGTAAACGTACCCTCTTTCTCAAGACTTGGACTGGCTGGCAGCACCACGTCGGCAAAACGGCACGTGGCGCTAAAGAAGATGTCCTGCACCACGAAAAACTCCAGCTTTGAGAGCCCATCGCCGACAAAGTTTGCGTTTGAATCCACAAGGCTCATCTCTTCGCCAAACAGATACATCGCCTTGAGCTTACCTTGATGAATCGCCTCGACCATCTCGTGGTTATCGAGTCCCTTTGTCGAAGGTAGTTGCACGTTCCAACCTGCTTCGAAACGCGATCGGACTTCAGGGTCATCGACGGATTGGTAGCCGGTAAGAAAATTGGGCATCGCCCCGTGATCGCTCGCGCCTTGAACATTGTTATGTCCGCGCAACGGATAGGCGCCCGTGCCCGTCCTCATGTAATTCCCGGTGATCAGAAGTAGATTTGATATGGCGGTCGACGTATCGGACCCCATGCTGTGCTGCGTCACGCCCATGGCCCAGAGAACGCACACGCCGCTTGCCTCCGCGATCATCTGTGCGACTCTCTTGAGACTTTCCTCAGAAAGGCCGCACGTCCTAGCGGCAAACTCCATGGTGAACGGCGCGAGGCTCTTTTTGTATTCCTCGAGTCCATTCACCCATTGATCCAGGAACGTGGTGTCGGCCATGCCGTTTTCGAGCAGATAGCGGCTAACCGCGGAAAGCCAAACCATGTCGGTTCCTGGTTTCGGATGAAGAAACAGGTCTGCCCGCTTCGCCATTTCGTTTTCGCGCAAATCCGAAACGATGAGCTTTTGTCCTCTCAGCTTGTGCGCTTGTTTTACGCGCGTAGCCAGGACAGGATGGCTTTCTGCCGTATTGCTTCCGATGATTAGCACCAGTCCTGCATTTTCTATGTCTCGGATCGAGCCGGAGTCTCCGCCATAGCCTACAGTTCGAAATAAACCTTGAGTCGCGGGTGCCTGGCAGTAGCGTGAACAGTTGTCCATGTTGTTGGTGCCGATGACGGCGCGCGCCAGCTTTTGCATGAGATAGCTTTCCTCATTGGTGCATTTAGAAGAAGAGACAAACGCCAGCGAATCCGGTCCGTTCTTTGCCTTGATCTCTCGAAACTTGCGAGCCACCAGATCGAGAGCCTCGTCCCACGAGGCTTCGCGGAACTTGCCGCCTTCGCGGATAAGGGGTTTCGTCAGCCGGTCCGGACTGTTCACAAAGTCCCATCCGAACTTTCCCTTAATGCAGGTAGAGATACCGTTCGTCGGCCCATCGAGAGGTTCCACTTTGAGAATGTGACGATCTTTCGTCCAAACGTCAAAGCTGCATCCCACGCCGCAATACGTGCAGACTGTCTTCGTACGGCGGACGCGCAGCTCCCGCATGTGCGACTCGGCTTCCGAGAGCTTCAGAATCGCGCCATAGCCC
>Ga0137403_10001931_pt1 | contig 25829 bp, 19 predicted proteins | sample CZOMad2_1_16fung_FD_122057 | JGI IMG/M metagenome (GOLD analysis project Ga0137403, IMG submission 122057) | Vadose zone soil fungal communities from Angelo Coast Range Reserve, California, USA - CZOMad2_1_16fungal (Hybrid Assembly) | ecosystem: Environmental > Terrestrial > Soil > Vadose zone... | reverse complement strand
AACGCCATTTCCGGAGTGCAAGCCACCTTCCAGCCAATCTCGGCCTACGATCCGAAAATATCATCCGGCATCGTCCTGCTCGATCATTTCGCTCCGCTCACGCCTCCTTCCACAGATACCATCTGGATGGAGCCGCCGCCCGGCAAATCGCCGATTGAGATTCAAAGCATCCAGCAGACCGTCAAGTTAAAGCGTTGGCTCACCGATCATCCGCTGGGCGCCGGATTGCGAACCAAGGATCTGGAATTTTCAAGCGCCGAGATCTTCCGCATGAAGCGCGACGACGTCGCGATCGTGGACGCAGAGGCAGGTCCGCTCATTGTGGCGCGTCCGGGGAAGCCAAAGACGGTCGTGTTCGGATTTCATCCCGTGCGCTCCGGCATGAAGTACGAGCTCACCACGCCGCTGCTCTTCGCCAATATTTTGCGCTGGATGGCGCCGGACACCTTCCGCTCCTGGGAACTGACCGCTGGAACCGTTGGAACCGTGAACGTGGCGCTGGAATCGGAAGCCGATCCGTCCAGCACGCGCGTGGTCACTGAAGAAGGCAAGCAGGTTCCGTTTACCGTACAAGGGCGAACGCTGCGCTTCTTTGCAGGCGCGCCCGGAATCGTGCGCGTCCTGACCGGTGATCGCGTATTGCTGTGCGCGCCGAATTCGGCGGAGTGGGTTGCCGCGTTCTGGGGCTGCCTGCTCTGCGGGGCAGTGGTCGTGGCCCTGGATGATTCTTCAACACCTGATTTTGCGGCGCGAGTGATTGCCGATGCGGGCGTCAAAGCGGCGTTCACTTCGCGTTTCAAGCCCGTCCTGATCCCCGCCGTCCCAACCTTCTTCCTGGAGGATTTTCCCGGCACCTCGGAACGGGTGGATAGGCCTGCGGGTGAGGCCGGCGCGAGGGTCTCCCTCCACTCTAGCGTTTCCCAGCTTGGGGACGAGCCCATTACGCGCAATCACGTTGCACAAATTCTGTTTACCTCAGGCACCACCAGCGAGCCGCGCGGTGTGGTGCTGACGCATGGAAATTTTCTGGCGAACTTGGAGCCGCTCGAGCAGGGAATCGAAGAGTATCGGAAGTTCGAGCGTTGGGTGCATCCACTGCGCTTCGTTTCGCTGGTGCCATTGAGCCACGTATTTGGGCAATTCATGACCCTCTTTGTGCCGCCGTTGCTGGGCGCCACCGTGGTGTTTGAGAATTCGCCGCATCCCTCGGAAATATTGCGCACATTGAAGCGTGAACGCGCCACCGCGCTGATCGCCGTCCCGCGCATGCTGGACTCACTGCGCAAAGCTCTGGAGCAGGAAATCGATGCGCGCGGCTGGCGCGCCTGGTTCAATTCGGCTTACGCTGCCGCGGATGGTGAACCGTTTTTGCGCCGCGTGTGGAGGTTTCGCCGGCTGCACCGCCGGCTGGGCTGGAAATTCTGGGCGTTTATTTCCGGCGGTGCCGCGCTTTCCCCGGAGACCGAAGCGTTTTTCAAGCGCATCGGGTACGCCGTGGTGCAAGGCTATGGCATGACGGAAACCGCGTCCTTGATAAGCCTGAATCATCCGTTCCATGCGGCGCAGGGCTCGGTCGGCAAGATTCTTCCCGGCCGGGATTTTCGCCTCGCCGAAGACGGCGAAATCCTGGTGCGCGGTGAAAACGTTGCCGACTCCTACTGGCAAGGCGGCGCAATGCGAGCAGCGTCGCCCGAAAATGACGGTTGGCTGCGTACCGGTGACCTAGGTGAACTCGACGCTGAGGGAAACCTGCGCTTTCGCGGCCGCAAAAAGAGCGTCATCGTCACTCCCTCCGGGCTGAACATCCACCCGGAAGACCTCGAAAACACGCTGCGCAAGCAGTCCGCCGTGCGCGATGTAGTCGTCATTCCGATGGAAAGTGGCGGCAACGCTGAGCCCTGCGCCGTCTTGCTACTTTCGCTAGAGCAAGCCCCCGTTGTAGGGGCCGAGCTCGCTCGGCCCACTCGATCCGCGCAGCTCGATTCACCCGACTCCATCGCCCAATCAGCCATCGACACTGCCAACTCCACTCTCGCCGAATACCAGCGCATCCGCCGCTGGCTGCTCTGGCCCGATGCCGACTTTCCCCGCACACCGACCGGTAAGCCGCGCCTCGCGGTAATCGCCAAACGCGCAGTAAAGCACTTCTCGGCCCAGGCTGGCTCCGATTCCGAGTCCTCTGCCTCCGATTCCTCCTTCCCCGCATTGCCTTCCTCTCTTAAGGATCTTTCCTCTCTCGACCGCGTCGAACTTCTCTCCACACTCGAACAACGCTACAACCTCGAAATCAATGAATCGCAGTTCGCCAACGCGCAAACGGCCGACGACCTGAAGCAGCTCCTCGCGCAACCTGCTGCGCGCCGATCGGATTTTGCCTATGCGCGCTGGCCGCAGTTCGCACCAGTGCGTCTCTTCCGCCTGCTCGTTTACTACGCGCTGACGTGGCCAGCCACGCTAATTCTTGCCCATCCCAAAATCGTCGGCCGCCAGAATCTCAATTCCCTCGACGGCCCCACGCTTTTTGTCGCCAACCACACCACGCGCCGCGCCGATATCGGATTGATCCTCTTCGCCCTCCCTGCCCGCTTTCGGCATCGCCTGGCCACAGCCATGGGCGGCGAAACTCTGCGTGAACTCCGCCAACCGCCCCGCGAATGGTTTTTCGCCAAACGCTGGCTCTGGCGTCTCAACTATTTCCTGGTCGTCTCCCTGTTCAACGTTTTCCCGCTGCCGCAATTTTCCGGCTTCCGCGAAAGTTTCCGCTTCGCCGGAGAATCCGCCGACCGCGGCTACGGCATTCTGGTTTTCCCCGAAGGAGTAATCAACGACCGCGCCACGCCGGAAATGGCGCCCTTCCAGCAAGGCATCGGCCTCCTGGCACAAAATCTGCAAATCCCCATCGTCCCCATGCGCCTCGACGGCGTCTGGCAGATGAAACAAGAGCGCCGCCGCTTCGCCCACTCCGGCGAACTAACCGTCCACATCGGCGCTCCGGTCAACTTTCCAACCGGTGTTCCTCCGGCCGAAATCGCCGCCCGACTCCAATTGATCGTCCAATCCCTTTAGGGCTCGGAACACCAATACTTGCAAATTTCAGCTGTCTCGAGCTCTTGTGGCAAAATAGAAGGTCTGTAGAACTGAGCCATGGCTAACCGTACAACATTAGTCCCTGACAAAACCGCGAAATCTTCCAGGAAATCCACATCCGCGAATGGGAATGCCCACGCCGAGCGCGAGCGTATCTTTGCCCTGTTCCGCCGCTGGGGCTTTTACGAATCCGCGCTCGATCCCCTGGGCTTTTTCGCCCCGCTGAAGTTCCCCGATCTCCAGGACCTCTCCGGTGAATTCGCCGAAGAGGCGCGGCGCTATTATTGCGGCACCGTCGGCGCGGAGTTCGAGCACTTGCCGGAACCAGAACGCCGCCGGTGGATCACCGAGCGCTTGGAAGGCCCGGAGTTCGAGGTTAACCAGGAGAAGATTCTGGAGCGCTTGATTCGCGCCGATCTGTTCGAGCAGGTTTTGCAAAGCCGTTACCTGGGCAGCAAGCGCTTTTCTCTTGAAGGCAATACTTCGCTGATTCCCCTGCTGGATTCCATCCTCCACGCGGCAGGCGATTTCGGCGGCATCGATTCCATCGTGGCCATGAGCCATCGCGGCCGGCTGAACGTGATGACGCACATCGCGTGCAAAACCCCGCACGAAGTGGTGGCGGGATTCGAAGACGTTGATCCGCGCAGCGTGCTGGGTGCTGGAGACGTCAAATACCACGTCGGCGCCACGGGCGTGTACACGACCTCTGACGGCAAGAAAATTAACATCCACCTGGTCTCTAACCCGAGCCACCTCGAAGCCGTGGACCCCGTGGCCATGGGCCGCGCGCGCGCCAAGCTGACGCGCCACGGCGCCAAGGCCGCGCAACTCGACCGCTCCAAGCCCATGCTCAACAAGGTCTGGACGATCGTGATGCACGGCGACGCGGCTTTTGCCGGTCAAGGCATCTGGGCGGAGACGCTGAATCTGGCCGACCTCTCCGCTTATACCGTCGGCGGCAGCATCCACATCGTCGTTAACAATTTGCTTGGCTTCACCACCCGGCCCGCGCAGGAGCACTCGTCGCGCTACGCCTCCAGCATCGCGCGCCGCCAGAGCGTTCCCATCTTCCACGTCAACGCGGAAGATCCCGACGCCGTGGTGCGCGTCGGGCGCCTCGCCGCGGAATATCGCGCCGAATTCAATTCCGACGTGGTCATTGACCTGATCGGTTATCGCCGCCACGGCCACAGCGAAGTCGACGATCCCACGATCACCCAGCCGCGCCTCTACGAGCGCATCAAGAGCCACCCGCCGCTCTGGAAGATTTATGCCGAACACACGGGGATCGCGGCGGACGCAATTGCGGATTCCATCAAGAAGGAATACGAAGAAGAGCAGCACCTGGCGCGGAAGGTGACCAAGATTCCCCATCTGCGCAAGTTGCCGGATTACTGGACTCCCTATAACTTCGGCAGATACGATTCGAAATATGAAGTGGACACAGGACTATCCGCGGAAACGCTGGCCAAAATTACCGAAGGCCTGGTGCGCACGCCGGCTGGTTTCCACGTTCACGCAAAAATCGTGAAACTTCTGGAGCAGCGCTCCGAAATGGGCAGAGGCAAGCGCGCCGTGGATTACGGCTTCGCCGAACTGCTTGCATACGGCTCGCTGGTGCTAGAGGGCAATCCGGTGCGCCTGACCGGCCAGGATTCACAGCGCGGCACATTCAGCCAGCGCCACGCGATGCTGGTGGACACGCAAACCGAGCAGGATTATCTCCCGCTCGCTCATCTCGCGCCGGACCAGGCGTTTTGCGAGATTCACAACTCTTCGCTGTCCGAAGCCGGCTGTCTCGGTTTCGAATACGGTTTCTCGCGCGACTACCCCGAAGCGCTGATTCTTTGGGAAGCGCAGTTCGGCGATTTCGCGAACGGCGCACAGGTCATCATCGATCAATTCCTCAGTGCCAGCGAAGATAAATGGGGTCTGCCAACCGGTCTGGTGCTTTTGCTTCCGCACGGTTACGAAGGCCAGGGTCCGGAACACTCCAGCGCACGCATTGAACGCTTCATGCAACTCGCGGCCGAAGGCAACATGAACATCTGCCAGCCCTCCACCGCCGCGCAGTATTTCCACCTGCTGCGCCGCCAGGCGCGCCGCTTGTGGCGCAAGCCTCTGATTGTTTTCACTCCAAAGAGTATGCTGCGCCACCCGGACGCCAGCTCGCCGCTCGCCGATTTTTCGCGCCCGCGCTTCCTGACTCTGGTGCCCGACACCGAAGTCACCGACGCGCACAGCATCCTGATCGCCAGCGGCAAGGTTGGCCACGAGTTGCGCGCCGAACGCCGCCGCCGTAAGGATGCCGGCACCGCCATCTTCTTCCTCGACCAACTCTACCCCCTGCCCAAGGCGGAAATCGCCGCCGCGATCGACGCGCATCCCAACGCCCGCGAAATCGTATGGGTTCAGGAAGAGCCTGCCAACATGGGCGCACTCTTCTACGTTCTTCCGCGCCTCGAGCGCATCGCGCAGGCCAAGAATCTTCGCCTGCGTTCCGTAAAGCGCTCCGCCAGCGCCAGCCCGGCCACCGGCTCCGCCAAAGCGCACGAGCTGGAGCAAAAAACTTTGCTCACGCTGGCCTTCGCCACCTCTTCCAACTCCTGATCGCAGTTATTAGAACAGACGCAATGCGGCTTTTTCCGCCTCTCAGGCAGCACCCGAATCTCGAGATTTGGTTTCGGCATTGCGGGCAGTCGGGTCATTTGTACTCGGGGGGCGGCTCTGCGGCGTGGGATTCACTCTCGCCAAGCGGAGAACCAGCTCGATCTCCACTACATTCGCCATATTCCCCTCTGAACCTTTTTTCGCTTGGCCGCGTTTCAAGGGGCTCCCCTTTTCACGTTTAGGGACAACCGGCAAAGGTGCGCCATCACAGGTCGCGCCGGAAAAATCCTCGCCCACCGAAGAGGGCATGTCACAATGCGTATCGGTTGGCGGCACGGCTTCGATCAGTTTTCCCGTGCAGGCTGCTGGCGCGGAGAAATCCTCGCCGGTATCGGCGGGCGGGTTGCACGGTTCGTTCACCAGGAAGGCAGGCCAATCGGTGGTCACCACGGCGTTCCAAAGCTCCGGAAACAGGTCGCCGGCAATCACGCTGGATGCGGACCACTCGACGCTTCCTTTCCTGGCCTCGCGCTTCCCTGCGGGAGGCGCCACCCGAAATACGAACCCGACTTCCCGTTTGACTGAATGAATGACCGGCGGGCCATAAACCGGCCCGGAATATCCTCGGGAGGGATCGTAGTCCGCGTTCTGCGAAACATAAGTGGCCGTTAAATCGCCCCGCACGAGCACACGCTTCTGATCCAGCAGTTGGACAGTCCTCGACCGAAAGGCAATCGTGGTGGAATTCGCCCGGATCTGAGTTTGCGAAGAAGACACAGCGCCATCCGGCTTGCGAAGTTTGGGGTTCCTATCTTCGGGATAAATCTGGAACGCAACCGTGGCCGGCAATGCACTGTCTTCACCCTGGAGGACATTTCCGGTCAGCCGAGCGACTCCAACGTTGATTCTTGCCTCCCGCCGGTTAGCGGCTGTGACATAAAGCCGCGCCGTGGATTGCGCGCCGTCAATCCGCCACACAGTGCCCTGCGCCGCTGCGGGAGTTGCGGAAAGCAGCCCCGCGAACACGTACAAGCCAATTCCGTTGAATCTCACGGCCATTTTCCCGCCCCTCCCGCCTTATGTTTAACAGGAATCTCCGGCGTCTGCCACCCCCGCCGTTTCACCGAAGCGGCGATTCACCGCCGGAGCCTCTGATTCCTAAGAAAACACTCACCTGTAAAAATTGTCCGAATTCGGCGCTATTCGTGCTCATTATTAATTACAGGTACCCCCCTTCTGTTTTACCGCCTGTCCTGCAGAGGCTTGTGCGCCCGCAGGAAGGAAACGCAAAAATGAAAAAGAAGCGATTAGGGGAAGTCCTCTATGAGCGCGGCCAAATCTCCGCCGCCGACCTCAAAAAGGCCCTGCTCGATCAACAGGGCAGGGTCATTCACCTCGGCGAGCTCTTGCTCGAACGAAAGCTGGTCACGAAAAACGACCTCCTGGCCGCTATTACTGAAGTCGCTGGTGTTCCGTATCAGGACTGTTCCACGATTGACCCGCCCGCGGAAGCCCTCAAGCTAATCCCCGTATCCGTAGCCCGCCGCGATCTTGCCATCCCCGTACGACTCGATGGGAAGTCGCTCACCGTCGCCATGGCCAAGCCACAAAATGTCCAGATCCTGGATGAGCTGCAATTCAAGACTGGCCTGAAAATCGTTCCGCGTTTTGCCTTTCACGAGGAAATCGCAGCCGCCATCGATCGTTTGTATCCATCCCCAAGCGTGACGGTGGAGACCGTCCAGGTCGCCGACGATATGACCGGGATGGAGTTCATCTCCTCCAGCTCACAGCAGCGCAACGTTGAAGCGATGCGCGAGATGCAGCAGGAACTGCACCAGAAATCCCGGAGCACGCCTGCCGTCCATCTAGTGGCACAGATCATCCGGGCCGCGGCCGCCAAACTGGCAAGCGACATTCATATCGAACCGCAGGCGGGGGAAACTTCCGTGCGGTTCAGGGTCGATGGCATCTTGCGCGAGTTTCACCGCATCCCGCGCGCCCTGCAGAATCAGGTTGTTTCCCGCCTAAAAATCCTATCCGACATGGATATTGCCGAGCGCCGGAATCCCCAGGATGGCCGGTTCGTCGTGAAAATCAATGCGCGACGCATTGACCTTCGCGTTTCCACCCTGCCCACCCAGTACGGGGAAAAGGTTGTGCTGCGGCTTCTGGAAACCAGCGCGCCGAGTCAGGATCTCAAAGCGCTCGGAATCCCCGCCGAAATAGACGAAGCGCTCCACGACCTGCTTCGCCTGCCGCAAGGCATGTTGTTGGTCACCGGGCCGACGGGTTCCGGAAAAAGCACCACGCTTTACGCCGCGCTCCAGCTTATCCGCCAGCCTTCCATCAACATCGTTACAGTGGAAGACCCCATCGAGTACACGCTCTCCGGGCTGAATCAGGTGCAGGTCAACGTCAAGGCTGGGCTCACTTTCGCATCTACGTTGCGCTCCGTCCTGCGTCAGGACCCCGACGTAGTCATGATCGGCGAAATCCGCGATCAGGAGACTGCGGAGATCGCCATCAAGGCCGCCCAAACAGGCCATCTGGTTCTTTCCACCCTGCACACCAACGACAGCATCTCCGCAGTCACCCGGCTGCTCGACATCGGCATCCCCGGTTTTCAAATCGGAGCGGCCGTTACCGCCATCCTTGCGCAACGGCTGCTCCGCCGCTTGTGCCAGTGCCACTATTCCTCGCCTCCCAGTCAGGAGTACATAAACACGGTGATGGCCGCCGGCATGATGGAGCCGCCGGAAAGGCAAAACGTTCCCAACGGATGCGAAGCGTGTGATTCCACTGGATATCGCGGCCGCGTCGGCGTCTATGAACTGCTTCGCTTCAACGAAGCGATTCGCCAGGCGGCGCGCTCCGGAAATCGCAACGACGAAATGCGCACGCTCGCCCGCCACAACGGCATTAAATTCATGCAGGAATATGCCCTGGATCTGGTTCGCGACGGTTCGACAACCCTCGAGGAAGTCCAGCGCGTCGTGACCCTTTCGCAGACCAACGCGGTGACTTGTTCCGCCTGCGGCCGCGATCTGGCCGCCAGTTTTGTCTTCTGCCCCTACTGTGGAACCAAGCACGACGTCTGGGGCCTGCGTTCACCACAAGGGCTCGATACTGCCAAAGAGGTGGTGCTCGAATGAGCCCAAAGGATATTTTGATCGACGCGTTCCGGGGAGTGCGTCGCGGCACTCGCGCCCACTGTGTCCGCGAAATTACTGTGTCTCGCGAAGGCGACGACGAACTCATCCGCATTAAAGCACCGGATCTCAGCATTACGGGAATGTTCATCACGGCCGCGCGCACTTTTCCCGAGGGCACGGTCCTGAATCTGAGATTCCGTCTTGCTGTCACCGGAGAAGAGGTCCGCACCCGATGCGAGGTCCGCTACTGCCATCCCGGTATCGGTATCGGCGTCGAATTTGTCGGTCTCTCGCCGGAAGCCGCCGGCGCTATTGAACGGGAACTCTCTTTGAGCGGCGAGCGCTCCCAGCGCGGAAAGAGATCGCCCGCTCGTCCTCGATCCTCCCGCCACCGTTGATTACCCGCGCAGCTTCAAGCTGCGTTGACTTACTCTCGTTGCTGGCCTAACATCGCCACACTCCGACTGCGTCCCAAGCCGGATGGTTACTCCACCCGAGGAATCGACGGATGAGCGATTGGCAATTTGCGCAGGAAAATCCCGCGGAGCAACTCGCCCAGCTTCATCATTTTTCCATCATGAAACGTCAGGCGGGGGGCGACATTCCGTTCGGCATCACCGTGAAAGAGTTTGCCGCGCCGCCTCCGGGGCAGCGCCTGCGTTTTTTCGCCGAAGCGGACAAAGCCGTGAATCAAAAGACCGCTTCGTTTGTGCCGTGCGGCTGGGGAAACACGATTTTCAATGCGCTCGTGGACTGCGTGCGCCTGATCCGTCAATTTCCTTATGAAGGCGAACCGCCGACCGCGTCTTGACCGTTCGGCATGCGTTCCCCGGTCCAGTCCTGATTGTCCCGTTCGGAGGGAGTCGATAACGTGATTCTTGAAATCACCAAAGGGCAACTGAAAGACGGCATCGCGGTGCTGACGTTGCGCGGGAGCATTCACACGGGCCCGGATTGCCGCCGCGTGGAACATGAAGTGGAGGAACTGGTGCGCGGGAACCAGACGCGCGCGATCTTTGATCTGACTGCTATCACGCATATTGATAGCGCGGCAATCGGCACTGTAGTGCGCTGCTTTTCAAGGCTCAAAAACGCAGGCGGCTTGCTCCGGCTCGCGGGCTGCAACGGCATGATCGAATCCAGCTTGAAGCTCACCAGAGTGGATAAAGTAATCGGCATCTTTCCCACCGCTTCCACCGCGGCGGAAGATTTTCCCCTGCCCACATCCGCGGCCTGAAGTTGAAACGTAAACCTCCGCTTAAAACTACCGGAAAAAATCTCTTTGCGAACTCAGGAGGCTTTGTTACGCTCCCGCCAGCGTTTCTCTGCGGAGGTACTCCCCGTGGCTTTTTGCAAATCGTGTGGTCAAGACATCGGTACCGCCAATTTCTGCCCCAAGTGTGGCGCAAGCCAGAGCGTGACTGCCGCACCGGCAGCACAGACTGCGCCCCCGCTAGCGGCAAGCAGCGAAGGCTTGGCCGAAAATTTTGCCGGGCTGCTCTGTTATGCGTTTGGATGGGTGACCGGCCTTATCTTCCTGCTGATTGACAAGCGCCCGTGGGTCAAATTCCATGCAGCGCAGTCCATTGCGGTGTTTGGCGGGCTGACCATTATTCGAGTAGGGTTTCTCTTCATGAGCCACTTACTCGGATGGGCGGTCTTTGGGCTGATCGGGCTCGTCAGCGTAGTGCTCTGGATTTTCCTGATGGTCAAGGCCTACCAGCATGAAACAATTCGCATCCCCATCGCCGCAGATATAGCGGACAGCCTCGCAGGGAAATAGTGTTTCACCCCTGCCGCTCAGGCATGCAGGTAGAAGTGACCGTCCTCCCGGAACAGTCGCACGGAAACGCCGAATAGGCCGGATAGCGTTTTATCCGTGAGCACTTTTTCTTTCGCTCCGTCGGCGAGAATTCGTCCGCGCTGCAGCAGCACCACTCGCTCGATCTCCGGAATAATTTCCGATACATGGTGCGTTACCAGGAGAATCCCCAGCCCGGCCCGCGCCAATTCGCGCATTGTATCCCTTAATTCCACCTGCCCGGCGATGTCCAGCGCATTCCCCGGCTCATCAAACAGCAAAGTCTGTGGCTCGTGCACCAGCGCCCGCGCAATCAGTGTGCGCTTGGCTTCGCCCGACGACATTTCCGCCAGCGGTCGCTTCGCCAGGTGCGCGATGCCAAGCCGCGCCAGCGCCGCCTCTGCGCGCACCCGATGCTCCTCCCGCGGTTGATGATTTGGAAAAATTCGCGTGCTGCTGAAGAAGCCCGAGAGCACCACGTCCATTCCCGTCGCGTCCGTGGTGCACGCCGCCAGCAAGTCCGGAGAAACGATTCCCAGCAGCGAGCGCAATTCGAAAATATTCCAACGGTCGCGTCCCAGGATCCGGATCGAAGAGTCTTCGCGGGCGATCGGGTAGCACTCCCGCGTCAGCGTCTTGATCAGCGTGGATTTGCCACAGCCATTAGGGCCCAGAATGCAAAGGTGCTCGCCCTGTTCAATTCGCAGTGAGACCCGGTCCAGCGCCAGGTTGTCTCCCCGCACGACAGAAACGTTCCGCAATTCCAGCAGCGGGGCGGCCGCGTTAGCCATAGAGGGCGAGTGTCCGGACACGCATAGACTTCGATTATAGGGAAAAGGAAGCCGAAAAATAAAAAGGAGGCGAAAACACCGAGTCTCCGCCTCCCGGGGTGGGGTGTTGCATTCCAAACCCTGTGGGGGGGAAACAGCAGCGCCTGCCCTGCCAGGCAGGCCTGCATCTCACTCGCGGTTCGCGACTGCCATCGCAAAAGAGACTCACCACCAGAGGGCTTGTCTTTGCGGTTTTTTTAACATCGGGAACGGTGGGTGTCAATCAAAAAAGGACGATACTCGGGAATCATCCCTTTGCTGCGGCCTGGCGAATGCGCCTCATCAGCTATCCAGGATTTCGCGGATCGTGCTGGCCAGGGAACTAGGCCCATAGGGCTTCTGCAAATAGCGGGCGCTGGGCACCTGGGCAACGGCACTATTGGCATTCTCCGAAAAACCGCTGGTGAAAAGGATCGGGAGTCCCGGCATTTGCTGAAGAAGCTGCGCGGCGGTGGCCGCTCCACCCATGTGGGGCATCACTACGTCCAGTACCGCCAGGTCTGGCCGCTCCAGTTCCGCCAGGCGGAGCGCCTGCCCCCCGTCAGCCGCGGCAAGCACCTTGTAACCGAGCCGGGTCAACGCCTGCCGCGTCAATTCGCGGATTGAGTCGTGATCTTCGGCCAGCAGGATTGTTTCCGTTCCGTGCAGGTCCTTCGCCTTATTTTCGAGTGCTGCTCCCGGCGCGGACTCCGCCCCCAGATTTTCCATCACCGGGAGGTAGACGTGGAACAGCGTGCCCTGCCCGGGCTCGCTGTAGACGTGAATAAATCCGCCATGCTGGCGGACAATTCCGTAGACCGTAGCGAGTCCCATGCCCGAACCCTTGCCTCGCTCCTTGGTCGTAAAAAATGGCTCGAAAATATGCTCTCGCACCTCGGCGCTCATTCCCGCGCCGGTGTCGGAAATCGAAAGCACCGCGTAGGTTCCGGCGATCACTCCGGGATAAAAATGGCAGAACGAATCGTCCAGGACGATCATCTCCGTTTCGATTTTCAATACGCCGCCATCCGGCATCGCATCCCGTGCGTTCAGGCAGAGGTTCATCAGCACCTGCTCCATCTGCGCGGGCTCCGCCTTCAAGGGCTGCAAATTCCCCGCGGCCACCCTGATTTCGATATCTTTTCCAATCACCTTGTCCAGAAAGCTCATCAGGGCCTGAACGATCTGGTTCAGATGGACGGGCCGCGGTTGCAACGGCTGGCGGCGAGCGAACGTAAGCAACTCCCGCGTCAGGGCCGCTGCACGATCCGTCTGCTGCCGGATATGCGCGAAATATTCCGCGATTTGCGGGTATTCGCGGCTTTGTTCGTAGCCCATCTCGGCCCAGCCGAGAACCGCGCCGAGCACGTTGTTGAAATCGTGCGCAATTCCCCCGGCAAGTTGCCCGATGGTTTCGAATTTCTGCGCCTGCTGCAGTTGGCGTTCCAGGGCGCGGACTTCCGTCACGTCCTCCACGATCCCTTCCAGGCCATCCAGAACCCCTGAAGCGGCGATGCCGCGGATGTGGAGACGCACGGAGACGAATCCCCCGTCCCGCCGCCTCCATTCCGTTTCCATGTTATGAACGATGGCGTGTTCACGGGAATCTGCCAGGAGTTTCGTGAAGGCGTCCGCGTAGCGAAAGACGTCCGTCGCCAGATTCATGGCTTGAAGATCGGAAAACTGCGAGCATCCAAGAATCTTCAGCAGGGTGTCATTTGCCGTGTGGAAGGTGCCATCGGGTGCCACCCGAAATATTCCGTAGACCGAATGCTCCATCAGTTCGCTCACGGGAGTTTCATATTCCTCGCGCGACGCGCGCAATCTGGCCACTTCCCCCGCCAGCCGGTGTTCGCCCACGGCGCGTTTCAGAGCGAAGGGAAGCCGCGCCAGGCGGTCCTTCGAAACATAATCGACTGCCCCGCATCTTCCGCAGTCTTCGGCGGCCTTCTCTTCCGATTCCCCGGTGATTAACACGAGTGGAGTGTCGCCGTGATTCTTGCGAAGTGCGCGCAACGCCTTTTGCCCATCGACATCCGCGAGCGTCCAAGCGCAAATTATCACGTCGAATTTCCCCGAGCTCAGTGCCTTCCTGAATTCCACCGCGTCTGCGGCATGGCACGGCGCCATTTCCAGGCCCAAGTCCTTCAATTCGCGCAGAATATTCGCCGCCTCCGACGGGTCATGCTCCAGCAGCAGCAGCCGCAAGAGACGAATGGAAGAGGCGGGATTTTTGGTTTCGATAGTCACCGTACCCATTGCGAACCTCGGGAAAACAATTCACGATTCACTCGCGTGCTGCGTTGACCAGTGAGTTCCGATGGATCTTCCCGCCAACGTGGGAAGCCACGCACGCAGCCACGCATGAAGACAGCCCTCTCCTGAAAATTCCTGCTTTGGTGAGCAGCACGCCGAATGGAACATCACCCGTTGGACAAAAATGCTCGCGGGAATAACGCGCTGCTTACGGAAGGGATAACAGTATTTGGTAGTGAAATGGTGAAGTCAAGAACATTCAATCTTTCTTGCGCTTCAGCGTACAGGGTATGCAGATTTTTCCCGGCCCAGCAGAAATGCTGCGACCCCGGAGAGGAGCCCGCCGGTAATTACTACCGCCTCCCAGATGAGTCCCGCCGCAAGAACAAGATGGGGCGCTGCTCCAAAAGGGGACAGCAGCCCAACCAGCGCCGCTTCCCGTACCCCAATTCCTCCCTGGGTGAGCGGCAGGACGGCGGCCAACTTCGCAAGCGGCCACGCAAAAAACCAATCGCGTAGAGGTAATACCAATCCGCAGGTCTCGGCCAGCTTTGCCGTTAACAATAGAAACGCCGTTTGGATCGCCGTTCCCATAAGCCATGCGCCCAGCAATATATGCGGGGCGCCCGAAACGCTGCGCAGCGCGTGCCGAACCCGCGCCGCCCGCCGCCGGAATCGGATAGAGCGCCCTTTCAGCAGAGGGCGATACAGTAGCAAGCCGCAGATGAGAAGAACGAGGAAAGCCACGCCACAATACAGCAGCACTTTCTGCGCTTGTCCTCGGATTGACGCAGGCAGCGCGCTGGGCAAAAGCAGAATTCCGAGGAGGACCAATCCGCCTTGCGCCGCGACATCCATAAATCGATCCGCGACGTTTCCGGCAAGCACGGCGGCTGGATTTGGGCTGCGCCGCAAGCCCACCGCGAGACGTACTACGTCTCCCCCGATGATCGACGGCAGGAACAGCGTACCGAACAGCCCTCCCGTGTAACACTGCGCGCTGGTGCGGAAATCGAGTTGCGCCCCCGCAGCATTCACCACCATGCGCCACTTGGCGACGCCCACCGCGTGCGCGCAAAGATACCCAAGAACAATTGCCACAAACGTCGCAACCGGAACCCGTCGGAAGGCTTCGGCCAGCAAGTGCAAGGGAAGGAAACGCAGCAAAACACCGATCACCGCCGCCGCCGCCAGCCAGCGCAGCACAATCAGCAAACGGCCGCGAGTGCGAGTTTCAGTGTGGTGGGCGCCAATCATTCAGCAGCGGCAGCCTAGCTGCCAAAAATCTCGTTGATTTTGGCCGCCAGCTGGAAATCCAGGTTGCTGATGCCCTTCACGCTGTGGGTATTCAGATCGATCACCACTTTGTTCCATACGTTGAACCATTCCGGATGGTGGTTCATTGATTCGGCCACCAGCGCCACCTGCGTCATTTTGCCGAATGCGGCCGCAAAGTCCTTGCACTCGAACGCTCGGTGCAGCTTGCCATTTACGAGGCTCCAGCCTTTCGCATTTTGCAGGTGCTGCTGAACCTCGGCGTCGCTCAATTTTTGTGCTGGCATGGACATACCCTCCCCGTTCGGACCCGCGGGCTGGCTCCATTATGCGTGCACAGGCACGGAGCGGCAAGAATTCAACATTGCGGCGAACAAGGGGGGACGATTGAACGCGCTTGCAATTTCCAGTACGCTTATAGATTCGCTCGCGCTGATTTTCCGCGCTGTGCGCGCTTTCAGCCCTGTGGATTGGAGACGGTCGTGAAAAAGAAAATTCGTGCGATTCAATATGGAATCGGGCCGATTGGCGCCTCAATCCTGAAACTGATGCGGGAAAAAGAAGCCATCGAAATTATCGGGGCCATTGATAACGACCCGGCAAAAATCGGCAAGGATCTGGGCGAGGTGGTCGGCGCGGCCGATGCGCCCTGGGGCGTGAAGGTTTCCGGCGACGCCAGAGGAGTGCTGGAACAGTCCGCGGACGTGGTGATGCACACCACTTCGTCCTCTCTGCCGAAAGTTGTGGATCAATTGCTTGCGTGCATGGACGTCGGCTCTTGCGTCGTGTCCACTTGCGAGGAACTCTCTTACCCGTACCGCACTTACCCGGAGCTCGCGACGCAGCTCGACAAATCCGCCAAAGACAACGGCGTGGCATTGGTTGGAACCGGCGTGAATCCCGGCTTCGTGATGGACAAGCTCGTCATCACCCTGGCAGCCGTTTCGCAACGCATCGAACACGCCAAAGCGTTGCGTATCGTGGACGCCTCTAAGCGCCGCTTGCCCTTGCAGAAGAAAATCGGCGCGGGCCTGAGCGTGGAAGAATTCCGCGCCCGGGTGAAAGAGGGGACCATCAAGCACGTCGGCCTTCCCGAATCTGTTGCCATGGTTGCCGACAGCCTCGGCCTGCGCGTCGACGAAATCACCGAAACCATCGAGCCAAAGGTGGCCACCGAACGCGTGCAAACCGAATTTCTCACCGTCGAAGCCGGCCAGGCCGCCGGCGTCCATCAAATCGCGCGCGGACTTTCGGATGGAAAAGAACTCGTGTACATGGAGCTGCAGATGTACGTGGGCGCCAAGGATCCCGCGGATACGGTGGAACTGAAGGGCCATCCGAATATCAGCCTGGTGATTCCGGGCGGCTCACACGGAGATATTGCAACCGCTTCGGTGGCGGTCAATTCCATCCCTTCAATTCTCGAAGCTCCCGCGGGCCTTCGCACTTCGCGCGATCTGGCAATCGGGTTTTTCCCGCCGAAGGGATACAAGTAGAGCGGACTACTTCTTCCAAAAGCGCATCACGGCGGAGTAGTCCAGATCCTCTTTTGCCTCGCCCTTGACGTAGCTGTAGACTTCGCGGGCCGCGGCCGTCGCCGGCAGCGCCACGCCGAGTTGATTCCCCAAATCCAGCAGCAGCCCAAGATCCTTGTGCATCAAGCGCAGCGGAAAACTCGGCTTGTATTCGCCCTTTGCCATCAGGGGCGCCTTCAAATCCAGCAGGCCGGAACGCGCCATGCTGGACTGCATCACTTCGATCAACTGTTCTTCGCCGAGCCCTGCCCTTTTCACAACCGCAAGAGCTTCCGCCATGGCACCCACCTGCAGCGCCAGAATTCCGTTCATCGCCAGCTTGATCGTTTGCCCCGCGCCGTTTGGCCCCAGGTGAAACCATTTCTTGCCCATCACTCCAAGCACCGGCTCGACCGAGCGCAGCGTTTCCGCGTCGCCGCCAATCATGAACACCAGGTTCCCTTCGCGCGCGCCCCAGTCTCCTCCGGTTACAGGAGCATCCAGGAATCGTACGTTGCGCTCGCTGCAAGCCGCGGAAATCCGCCGGGCCATCACCGGGGAAATCGTGCTGGAATCGACGTACACGCTGCCGGAACGCAGACCGCCCAGCGCTCCGTCGTCTTTCCCTTCATGCCCCCAAAGGATTTCTTCCAGCGCCGGAGGATCGCTCACAATCGTGAACAGAATGTCCGAGGCGGCCGCGGCTTCTCGCGGCGTTTTCGCCAGCTTCGCTCCCGCGGCTACCAGTTCCGAAGCACGCGACGCCGTGCGGTTCCACACCGTTACGGAATGGCCTGCCTTGAGCAGATTCAGGCTCATCGGCCGCCCCATCAGGCCGAGTCCGATAAAACCGATTTTTCGGGAAGGGGATGCAGTGCTCACGAAATGCCTCCTGACGCCAACTCTCCGTTGGAGCGTCAATCACACGCAAAATATGCGGTTAAATTGTAGCCGATTTGGGGAAGCGTGTGGTTACTCGGGAAGGGTTACTCGGGAAGCTGCTCAGACGGTTTTCGGACGCTGTGGCAGCGCCAGGAGGGACGCCGCTGAGGACGAGTACAAGCCAGGCCCGGCGCTTGCCGCGGAGGCGTGCGAGACTTCCGGTTCAGAAGGGGCGACCTTTGGGGCCGCAGGTGGCTCCGGGGTCTCCTCAGCTTCTTCTATTCGGTGAATATACTGGTAGGGAATCTCCCAGCGGAAGTAACTTCGCTTGCCCCGTTGCTCCACATGTTGCTCAAGGAAGATCGAGCGCCCGGAATCCGCCGCGAATGTGCCGGATGCGGGCAAAAGGACGTCGCCCACGCGGTATTGCACGGTGACTTTGCGGCCCAAAAACTGAGCGAATGATGCCATTGATTCGAGTCTGCTAGGGGGTCACAAGAGGGTCAATAGTACTGATGGACTGTTACTTCCCGCGGTGTGGAAAACCGGTGGAAGCGGGTTTTGGGCGCACAACCAGGTCGCCCGCGATCAGCACAAACAGCGCCGAGGAAAATCCAAACGCGAGAATCGCCGCCACAACCGGGGTCGCCCAGAACCAGCCGTGGAAAATTTCGTGGCCCAGGCGAAGCGCGATGGACGCGCCGGCGACTCCGCCAAACGCCCCAAAGATTCGCGTGAATCGCGAGAGTTCCAACGGCGCATGGCACGCCGGGCAAGTGATTTCATACGATTGCGTGAGCGCGGCGGTCCACGGTATTCGCACGAAACATAAGGGACACTTTCGTTTCCACATGGAAGTTCCGACCTCCGCGATTCCCTTATCTTTGCAGATCGGAAAGCACGGCCTCCGCGGCTCTCCGGCCGCTGGCCATCGCGCCGTTCATCGAGGCGTTGTCGCGATGATCGCCGCAAGTATAGACACCCGGACGGATCCGGACCGGGCGCTGAGGAGGCTCCAGCGCTCCAGGATACTGCTGCGGCTGCGCATGTGTGATGCGGTAACTTCGCAGCATTTGCCACGCGCTGGCCGCTTTGCCGAAGAGGTTCTTCATCTGAGCGATGATGAAGCCGCCCAACTGCGCGTCGGTCAGTTGTTGAATGCCCAAAACGGAAACCGAAACCAGATGCTTGCCGGCGGGGGCATACGTGGGAGCAACGCGCGAGATCACCGCAAAATTATTGATTGGCCCGGCACCATCGCCGTTTAGCAACAGGATAGGCTCGGCGACCGGCGATTCGTCCGCCGCAAAGTAAAAGCACGTCACACTGCGCGACGCGGGTTCCACTTCCCCGACGAGATGCGCTGCCGATGGGCCTTCAGCAGCAATCACCGTTGCCCGGGCTCGAAGCGTTTCTCCCCCCGCCAGTTTTAGTTCGTTTTCGTGCAGCGCTTCCACGCGCGTGTTCAATCGCACGGTATCAGCCGGAAACTTCTCGGCAAGCTGCGTGGGAATCGCCCCCATGCCCCGCGCGGGCAGTGAGGCATCTCCTTCCGACATCATTTTCAATACGAATTCAGACATGCGGCTCGAGGACTTCAACTCGCCGTCGAGCAGAATTCCTCCCAGAAAGGGCCGGAAGAAATGATGGATCATCTCGTTTGAAAAACCCTCCGCGGCCAATGCCTCTTTGGTGCTGCGCTCGGGACGCCGGAAAATTTCCTCGATGGAAGTGCGCCGCAAGCGGCTTCGTAACCGCGCGATGCGCAGTTTGTCGGCCAGCGTACCGAATTCGGATTGGAACGCTTCCTTCCACGCTCCCGGCATACGCCACGGGTCTAAGAGCTTGTTCATTCGGCCCGCGTACCAGGAAAGTATGCCGGGGAAAAAGGGGTTCAGATCGAGGCGGGCGTAATCGAGGCAGAGTTTTGCTTCGGGGTACGCGGTGAACAAAACTTGAAAGCCGCGATCGAGGAGAAATCCGTCCACTTCGTCCGTTCGAACGCGGCCGCCGATTCCGTCCGACGCCTCGAGGATCTGGAAGCTGACTCCTTTTGCCTGCAGTTCACGCGCGCAGCACAAACCGGCTAAACCGGCGCCAACGATTAACACGTCCGGGCTGGATGACATTTTTTCTTTCTTCGAACGAACGGAAGAGAGGTCCCGCTGCCACTGGGCCAATGCAATATCCTGCGTCATTCAGCGGATTATGTGCAAGCCCGGCTTGAAGAAAATGCATGCGGTAGCGTCCCCATTCGACAGAGCTCTGACAATGGACGTCCCGGAGATTTCGCCCCTGTCTCCTTGCCGCTCACGCCAAGCCTCCAACTTTTTCTGCATCGCTTCATCCGGGCACACTTTCCGTTGACTTTTATTGCAGGCAAGGTAAAGTCTGCTCTTCCATCGCAAGATTGCGGCCAAAGGAGTCTTACATGCGTTGCAAAGTGCTGTGCAGCTTTCTCTGCAGCCTGATTTTGTGGGCGCCTGGATTCGGACAGGGACAAAAACCCGCCTCCAAAACTTACGTTTTGAAGGCAGCCAGACTCTTCGATGGTAAAAGCAACGCCGTCGTTACGCCAGGCTTGGTTATTGTGAGCGGCGGCAAAATTGTTGGAATCGGCGCCTCCGCCAAAATTCCCGCTGACGCGCAAGTTATCGACTTTGGCGATGCCACGCTGCTGCCTGGCTTCATTGACGCCCACACCCACTTGACGTTTCCCTATTCCGACGACTACAAGCAGCAGCGGCTGGACACGCTGCAGAAGACCGTCGCTGAGCGCGCGCTCGACGCCAGCGTCAACGCCCGCGTGACGCTGATGGCCGGCTTCACTACCGTACGCGACGTCGGCTCCAGTGATTATCTCGACGTCGGCCTTCGCAACGGCATCCGCAATGGCGACGTGCCGGGGCCGCGCATGCTTGTCACGGTACACGCTCTCGGCGCCACCGGCGGCCACTGCGACCACGAGGACGGCTACCGCGAGGGCCTCTTTGGCCACGAGTCAAGCCCGCTCGAAGGCGTCATCAACGGCCCGGATCAGGCCCGCTATGCGGTTCGCCTCGATCACAAATACGGCGCCGACATGATCAAGGTCTGCGCTTCCGGCGGCGTGCTCTCTCCCACGGACGATGTGGATACACCGCAACTGACCCAGGAAGAGCTGAACGCCATCGTGGATGAGGCTCACGCCCTGCGAAGGAAAACCGCCGCGCACGCGCACGGCGCCGAAGCGGCGAAACGCGCCATCCGAGCCGGCATCGATTCGATCGAACACGGCAGCTTCCTCGACGATGAAGCCCTGGACATGATGAAGCAGCGCGGCACGTACCTGGTGCCTACGCTCATGGCCATCCAGGGCATCCAGGAAAAATTCGATCGCGGAGTTTACATGCCTCCGGCCATCGAAGCCAAGGCGCGCGCCGCAATTGCGGCAATCCATCTCACTTTCCAGCGCGCGCTGGCCAAGGGCGTGAAGATCGGCTTAGGAACCGATGCCGGCGTTTATCCCCACGGGCGTAACGCCGAGGAATTTCACCAGATGGTGGACCTGGGCATGAAGCCCGTGGACGCCCTGAAAGCCGGCACTTCCTCCGACGCGGAACTCCTGGGGCTTGCCGATAAAATTGGCACGCTCGAAGCCGGCAAGCTTGCGGACATCGTCGCTGTTCCGGGCGACCCGACACAAAATATTCGGCAGGTGGAAAAAGCCTTCTTCGTGATGAAAGAAGGCGTGATCTTCCGCAACGACAGTGCGGGCTCAGCGCACTAGTTCCCCAAGGCAATGTGTACTATCACGTTGGCCGGATTGTTTATCCGGATAGAAAGCTTCGCAATATGTGATGGCTACGTTTCCAGCTTGAATCGCGTCGACGCCAAGCGATAAAGCTTTCTCCACAACAGCCGGTTGATCAGCACCACGATCACCGCCATGATCAGCGTCGAGGCCAGCAACAGATCAAAACGGCCCGCGTCGCTGGCGCTGCTGATCGTGCTTCCCAGGCCGGGAGCCTTCACGATTCTCCCCTGAAAGTGAAAATATTCCGCCACGATACTGGCATTCCACGCGCCGCCGGACGCCGTCACCATCCCGGTGACAAGGTAGGGGAAAATTCCCGGCAAAATCAGGTAGCGCCAGCGGTCCATCGAGCTGAATTTGAAAATGCGCGCTGCCTCTTTCAGGTCCGTCGGTATCGCCATCGCTCCGGCGATCACATTGAAAAGGATGTACCACTGCGTTCCCAGCAGCATCAGTGCCATCGCGGCAATCTCCACGCCGCCTTGCAAATGGATCAGGAAGAGCAGAATCACCGGAAACAACGCGGTCGCCGGAATTGAAGCCGCAAGCTGCACCAGCGGCTGCATCAGCCGTGCAAACCGCGGACTGAATCCGATCGCCACCCCCACCGGCACGGTCCACAGTGCCCCTATAATCAAGGCGAGATTGACTCGCAAAAATGTCAGTCCAGCACTGCGGAAAAGTTCGAAATAATCTTCACGGTGAAGGCGCGCCAGTTCGCCCACCGCCCGCGATACTCCATAAATCAGCAGAACTATTGCAAGTCCCGCAAAAACCCATCCATACCATCGGCGCGGCTTCGCGGCCGGATTCGCTTTAATTGTCGCCGCGGCGCGCAGGGCGCCGCGGGCAAATTGCAACGTCAGCCATTCCACCACCGGATGCAGAATGCTCCGGTAAAACCGGATCAGGAAGGACTCTTTGCGGATGAAATTCAAAATGGAGTTTTGCGCCGCTGCCGCGCTTTCCACCTGCTCAAACTTAAATTTGTCCGCCCAGGTGATCACCGGACGCCAGATGAACTGGTCCATCAGCACGATAACCGCGACCATTGCCGCCAGCCCCCACAACATCGCGCGCGTGTTTCCGTGCCCCGCCGCCGTCTGCAGGTACGAGCCAAGCCCCGGCAAACGGAAATCCTTGTCACCCAGCACGAACATTTCGCACGCCATCAGGAAGAACCATCCACCCGCCACGGACATCATCGAATTCCACACCAGCCCGATAGTGGAAAAAGGAAGATCCAGCTCCAGAAACCGCTGCCAGGCGCTGAAACGGTAAATAATCGCGGCTTCCCGCAAATCGCGCGGAATCGTCTTCAGCGAGGAATAAAAACTGAAGGCAATGTTCCAGACCTGCCCGGTGAAAATCAAAATGATGGAGCCAAGCTCTACTCCCAGTTGCCGGCTGGGAAACAGCGCCACCATTGCCAGCATTACGCCCGGCAAGAAACTAAGCACGGGAATGGATTGCAGAATGTCCAGCAGCGGAATCAGTATGATTTCCGCTCGACGCGATTTCGCGGCGATATAGCCGTACGCCAGCGCAAACACCAGGCTGAGCACATACGCCACCAGGATGCGCACCAGTGAAAACAGCGCGTACAGCGGCAAGCTGCGGGGGTCCTGTGAAATTTCGGACTCGGCGCGCACCGGCCCGAGCCACGACCTGCCGATCGAATACACCCCGTAAATCACCGCGAAAACCGAAACGAAAACGGCGATGTCTATCAGAAACGCATACGCCCAGCGCGAGCCCGCCGGCCGCGCCGCGGTTGGCGGCAACGGAGTCTGGTGATGAGGAAGAGGGGCTGGGGAGGGCACGGGAAGATCAGGTCTCGGTGAGCGTCAGCTTCCCGCTCGCCGCGTCGTAATCGAAAAGCTCGGCGTATCGGCCCCATTGGATGGCCGTCTCCAGCTGGCGCCGCGCTTCGTCTTCGCTGAAATGTTCGTCCAGCAAGTCCTGGAAAAATTCGGCGGGCAGCGTGCGGTCGGTTTTCGATTTCAGAGCCTGCTGCATCTGCCGCAACAGGGGAACGTTCGCCACCACGGCTTTGCGGAACATCGTTTTGCGCCCTTGAATGTCCGCATGCGCGAACGCTTTGCCCTCCGGGGTGAGGATGGCGTCGCCTTCCACCAGTTTCAGTAGTCCGAGGAGAACCGCCGTATCCACAGTGGGCAACAGCGCGTCAACCTCCAGGCTCAGTTCGGCGGCAAGCACGTGCAAGTCCGCCCGCCCGTTGTGGTCTTCCAGAATTTCCAGCAATCCCGCCATGCCTCCGGGCCGGGTATGCGGCAACATCACAATCTCTTTTCCGCGAGCCGCTGCAGCGGCACGGTGCTGTTCCGCCAGCGGACTCTCGGGGTGTTCTTGCTGGGTCAGCGCCTTGTAAATCAGGTCCACAAGTTCCGTGAAGCGCGCATCCTTGCGATCCCTGGGATACGGCATATTCACATTGAATTCCGCGTGGATGTGCGCCGGATTTCGGCCGAGCACAATGATACGGTCGGCCAAAATCACCGCTTCTTCAATATTGTGCGTGACGATGAAAATCGCGCGCGTCGGAATTTTTTTGCCCAGCCACAGCTCCATCAATTCGCCACGCAGCGTTTCCGCTGTCAGAACGTCCAGCGCGGAAAATGGCTCGTCCATGAAAAGCACTTCCGGCTCAACCACCAGCGCCCGCGCAACACCGACCCGCTGTTTCATCCCGCCCGACAATTCCTTGGGATACGCGGACTCAAATCCGTCGAGCCCCACCGAATCAATAATCCGCAGCGCCCGTTTGTGGCGCTCCACATCCGGCACTCCCCGCGCCTCCAGCGGCGCTTCCACGTTTTCGAGAACAGTCAGCCACGGAAACAGCGCGAAGCTCTGAAATACGATCGACACATTTGGCGATTCATCGCGCACCGGCTGGCCGTGCCAGAAAACCGTGCCGCCCGACGTCGGTGAAAGCCCCGTCAGCATCCGCAGCATCGTGGACTTCCCGCAACCCGAGGGGCCCAGCAATGCAATAATCTGACCGGGATAAATCGCGATATCCGTTGGCGAAATTACCTGGATGCGGCTGCCGTCCGGCTGGGGATAGAATTTTTCCAGCTTGCTCGCCGCGATAATGGGGTCAACGCCTGCCGTTGTCGTGCTCATGGGCGCGTTTATTATCGCTCAGATTCATTCCACGGCGCACGCAAATGAACGCAATTCGCGAAAATTTTTCAAAAACGGTTACAATTTCTTGACCTCCTGATGAGCGAATCGTTACCGCAAGCAAATCAAGACTCGCAAGGCCGTTTGCCCTCGTGGCTGATCGCCCTGTGCCTGTCCATTCTTGCTTCGCTGGCTGTGCTGCTTCCGTTCTTCCGCCTCGGCAGCGCTTCCGGCCATGATTTCGAGTTTCACGTGGCGTCCTGGCTGGACGTTGCCTACCAGTGGAAGCATGGCGTCCTCTTTCCGCGTTGGACCGCCTGGACCAACTACGGCTTCGGCGAGCCGCGCTTCATCTTCTATCCGCCGCTTTCGTGGATCCTCGGCGCGGCCCTCAGCCTCATCTTGCCGATTTCGTGGGTGCCCGCGGCTTTTATTCTGCTCACGCAAACACTGGCCGGGATATCCGCCTTTTTCTTATTGCGCAGACTGACTGGAAAAACCCCGGCCTGCTTGGGCGCCGCCTTCTATGCGGCGAATCCTTACGCACTGCTTGTCAGCTACGTTCGCAGCGACTTCGCCGAACAGCTCGCCTGCGCCATTTTTCCACTTCTTCTTCTGGCCGCACTGCGCCTTGCCGGATTGCTCAAGGAAGAAAGGTCGAGACATTCCCCGATCACTTTGTTCGCCATTCTCTTCGCCGGAGTTTGGCTTTGCAACGCCCCCGCCGGCGTCATTGCCAGCTATTCCATGGCGCTTCTATTCGCGTGGGCCGCGCTTACGCAACGGTCATGGGGACTACTGCCTCGCGGCATCATCGGTCTTGCGCTGGGCTTTGGTCTCGCCGGTTTTTATCTTCTGCCCGCGGCCTATGAGCAGCGATGGGTGAACATCGGGCAAGCTTTGTCCAGCGGACTGCTTCCCTCCGAGAATTTTCTCTTCACCCAGATTGCGGATGTCGAACATACCTGGTTCAACTGGATTTCTTCTCTCTGTGCCCTCACGCTCATTCTGCTGACGGCGCTTACAGCTTTCGCTTCGCGGCGGTTCTCCCGCGGCGCGACGATTTCAACCGGCGCAACGGCGCTCTGGGGCAGCGCCTTGCTCGCCCTCGGATCGGTCGCTACCGTCATGATGTTGCGGCTGACAGCCCCTCTCTGGAACCTTCTGCCGAAAATGCGTTTCGTGCAATTTCCGTGGCGCTGGATGTCCATCGTCGCCGTGGTTTGCTCGTGTTTTCTGGCCGCTGCGATCGAACGGCGCCGCGGCTGGCTCTGGTTTGTTCTGGTAGCCATTCTTTCGTTTCCGCTTGGGTACTTCCTTACGCAAAACACCTGGTGGGACCCCGATGAAATGTCCACTCAACTGGCGGCCATCAAGACTAGTACGGGTTATGAAGGGGTGGATGAGTACGACCCTCTCGGCGACGATCACCTGGATCTTCCAAAGCACGCTCCCGTCGCGAAAATCTTACCGGGCTCTTCAAATAATTCC
>Ga0137403_10001930_pt1 | contig 25829 bp, 24 predicted proteins | sample CZOMad2_1_16fung_FD_122057 | JGI IMG/M metagenome (GOLD analysis project Ga0137403, IMG submission 122057) | Vadose zone soil fungal communities from Angelo Coast Range Reserve, California, USA - CZOMad2_1_16fungal (Hybrid Assembly) | ecosystem: Environmental > Terrestrial > Soil > Vadose zone... | reverse complement strand
CCCGAAGAGCGCGTGCGCTACCACCTGTGTTGGGGCAGCTGGCAGGGGCCGCATGTCCACGACCTCGGCCTGCGCGATATCGTCGATCTCGTGTTGCGGGTCAAGGCCCAGGCCTACTCGATAGAGGCGGCGACGCCTCGCCATGCGTATGAGTGGCGCGTGTGGGAGGACGTCCCGCTGCCCGAGGGCAAAGTGCTGATCCCTGGCGTCATCGCGCATACCACGGCGGTGGTCGAGCATCCCGAAACGGTAGCCGAGCGACTCATGAACTTCGCGCAGCTAGTGGGGCGCGAACGGGTCATCGCTGGGGCCGACTGCGGGTTTGCCCAAGGGGCGATGTACCAGCGCCAGCACCCGACCGTCATGTGGGCCAAGTTCGCGGCGCTAGTCGAGGGAGCACGCCTGGCTTCTGAGCGGCTGTGGCGGTCGTAGGGCCGCCTTCAAGACCGTCCTTGCGGAGAGCTCACGCTCCATGGCGAGCGATCCATCGGCAGATAGGTGATTCGCGGCATGAAGGAGTTGGGAGCCTAACCCCAATACGGGTGACGGGAGTCACTGGCGATGACTGCGTCGCCGCGGCCCGTCCATCCCGCTACTGGGTTGCTGTCCCGACGAGCATACAACACCCTATCACCACTCCTGTGCTCAGCTCCCTCCGATTGACCCTTGATAACCTCGGTTATCTTCTTTAAAATTACCAAGGGTTTTCGACCCCTTGACAGCCCTGAGGGATTGCTAATGACGGTCCCAGTATGCCCTATCAGTCATCTCTCCACACATGCCACCATCACTACCCATTGGTTTCAGGCCTCTACGAAGATTCCTCCGGACTGCGATTGGTTCGCGAATCTCACCAATACCAACGCCGGGCGGCCCGACCCGCAGGACATCAACAACATTCAAGCCACAGCAGGTCTACGCTGGCCGGGAGTGTTTTGAGACGTTATCCGCATCCATGTCGTGGCGTGGTGGCAGCAACTCATCCGTCAATGGACGCGCTTCCTGGATCTCGGCATGCGGAGCCCCAGTTGCACAGCGCTCGCCCGCTCTGATCGGCTTTGCATCGCGGCTCTGGCCCTTGTCTCCGTATTGTAAAAGTTCTGTGATTGCATCTGGCCCAAAATAGAGGTTGAAAATGAGCTCCACTACTTCCGACCATCCCAAAGTATTTATCAGCTACAGCCATGACTCACGTGAGCATAAGGACCGTGTGTTGGAGCTTTCTGATCGCTTACGTGACGATGGCATCGATTGCCACCTCGATCAGTATGAGGAATCGCCGGCTGAAGGATGGCCGCGGTGGATGGTTAACCAGATTGAGGACGCTGACTTTGTGCTCTTGGTGTGCACCGAAAATTATGAGCGTCGATTCAGAGGAATGGAAGACACCGGGAAGGGCTTGGGGGTGAAATGGGAGGGGGCAATTATCACCCAAGAGGTCTATGATGCTGAAGCTCATAATACCACGTTTATCCCTGTACTCTTTTCTCCCGACCACTCGGCTTACATTCCGATCGTGCTTCGTGGTGCGACACGCTACGAGATCAAGACTGACGAAGGCTACATCGACCTCTATCGCCGCCTCACGGGTCAGCATCTTACTCCCAAGCCAGAGCTTGGCCCAATACGGCCAATGCCACCACTTGAACGAAAACAATCATCTGGTGACTTGGGAGTGCTCAAATCCCCTTCGACCCGTGAAAACTCATTCTCTAAAATCAACATGACAACGCTACAAGAAGGTCCAGCACGGATACTTAAAAGATTCCAGGAGGGGGACCCGGGGGCGGCGGCAATTGATGCGAATCCTTACGACTTCGAAGCGGATATCAAAGACCGACAGCTGTTTGCAGGCCGACGATCGGAGATCGCTGAAATTCGAGAAGAACTTGCAAGATTAGCTTCGACGAACCCTGCCTCACCAATAGTTGCCCTGGTAGGCGAGCGACGCGTGGGGAAAACAAGTCTTTTGCACCGGATATCAGAGCTTGCTGTGGAGTTCAACATTTTGCCTTGTACCATCCCTATGACGAACTCCCTCGCTAGATCAGCTGGAGAGTTTTGGTACGAGGTCTTTCAACGATTGTTGTCGTCTGCCAATACTGCAGGCGTGATTACTGACGAGGATATCCGTGAAGAAATTGGCTATAAACCAATACAAAGCGAGGGTGAACAACGAGCAGGGTTTCGAGCTACTTCTCTTGGCCTGTTGCAGTGGTATACCTCCAGGTCGCAACTCGGAGATCCCGGTGTCCCACCTCTGAGTATGGTTAGCACTGATTTGAAGTCCCTCACCAATGCCATTGCAGCTCGGTATTGCGGAGTCCTTCTAATGCTGGACGAAGCCCATCTCCTCGCGCAGTCATTAGACCTCATCCAACAGTTGCGACACGCGGTTCGAGAATCGTCACGGTGTGGCATTATCTTCGCTGGCGAGCGAGGGCTGAATCAGATGTTTACGGACCCATCGGCGCCTTTCTACCTTCAAGCACGTATTATCCCCGTCGGAAACTTTGTGGCGAAGGCCGATATCGCAGAATGTGCATTATGGCCGCTGGCCGAAAACGAGCGCCCATTGATGAGCCCGATGACCATTGATCATCTAGGCCGATTGAGTCTCGGGAAGCCGAATCAAATACGACTTATCTGCTATAGCATTTACCGGAGATATCTGAAAAAAGATCAACGAGACCTGAACATAACGATAGAAGCGCTTGATTACGTGCTTGACAGAATACAGGCCTCGTATGAATCGGAGTATGACCTGAAACAGCGAGTTGACATGATACGGAGACTGCCGAGTCTCGATTTGGAAGTTCTGTATCTTATCACCCGCTATCCGGAATGGCATCCTCGGGATGTCGTTGCTCTAGATGAAGCTTTTAGGGGGGAAAAGACGAGCATACGGGCGATGGAACGCCGCCATCGACGGCTAAAGCAAAAGTCGGAAGCCTTTATGGCCATGGGTCTACTTCAGAATCACGTAGATAGGTATATACTAGCAGGAGACGAGTTCCTGCAGCTGTATTTACGTTTCTTCTATGAGGTTCGCAGGTACGGTAATCTCAAAAAGCAGATCCAATTAGGGGAAAGGCCAGCTACGCCTTTCGGCGAGAAGGCCGAGAAACTTGTACGCTCGCTAGCATGGGAGGTGCGACGATTTCCTTCCGTGGTGAATCTAACATTTTTTGGGGGGGATGCGGAAAGGAGTGATCTAATCTCGGATGTCAGACATCGATTCACACTAATTGAGGCGGTTCTGCGAGGTGAGCCAATTGAGCCAGTTGCTGAGTCAAAGGCTTTCCTGGAGTCTCTTAGCTTGTGTCAGCTTATTGCACGCCATGCGCGATATTATCTCCTGGTCATGGTCATACGAAATCTGGAAAATCCGAGGGAATCGTTCCTCCTAGAAATTTACTTTGAAACGGGAGAACCCCTCGTGTTTCCACTTACGTTACTTAGGGAGCAGGCGGAGGCAGCGAAGATACTGGTCCAAGAGTTCGACAGCTGGTTTGTGGAACTCCCGACTCTAGACGAGTTTGTGAGGGGGTTTAGTGGTGGTCACACACTGGACGAAATTATTGCGCGGACAGGAACGTTTGCGCAGTGGATGGTACGCTCGATCCAGAAGCTCGTCGAAGAGGGAACCCCTATCAAAGAGGTGACGCAGGACGAGCGGGAAGAGGATAAGGAGCCAGGATGGAGAGATCTGTATCGCCAGAAACAATACTCTGCCGCGGTGGATGCCATTACTACACAGATCAGGGACAATCTGCGAGGAGCAATGGCGGCACGGCTCTATAATGATCGGGGTTATATTCGATATGAGATGCCGAATGAATCTGAAAATGCGAAACGCGATCTGGAGCGGGCCGTAGACCTTCATCATCAGGCGCTAGCATTAACTCTGCTCAACCTTAGCATCATCGCAATTGATAGTCAGGACTATGTTCAAGCGATTGAAAAGATCGAGGATGCCTTATTAATAACGCATGGACGGGAAAATATGAGGGCCTCCTATTTGCGGCTTCGGCTTCTCCCAGGTCATCTGATATTCTCAAAACGGGAAAATTGGGAGCAACACCCAGCGAATGTTTTGGAGGCGGCCTACGTGAATCTAGCCTATGCCAGGGCACAGCTTAGCGGCTATGACGCGGCAAGGGATGTTCTAGAGGAATCTCTGGAGTTAATGCCGACGTCGGTACACCTGAGACACGCTCTTGCTCGCCTGCACCTGTGGCGGCGACGAGCCGATCTCGCCAGTACACTGTATCGGGAGCTGGATGAAATGCCAATCACCGACATGGGCCTGGTGCATGAGATTAAAAGTTACTTGAGGCGTCGTCCACGCAAAAGAAAGTAGGTATTCCATACAGGTGGTGCGCTATCAAGCCATAGGAAGAAAGTATCCGCACGCCTATGGCTGTGCTCGTCGCTCCAAACCTTTCCACCGCCGAGGTCTGGATGAAGACCGGGATGATGACGTGTGACGTGCAGTTTTTTATTCACCCCCCAGTCGGAAGGTGCACATGGCCGGCATGACCGCGCCTGCTGGCGAGCGGTGGGTGGTACAGATCATTTGCCCCATGACCAGTGCCGACTGGGGCTGATTGCAGCTGAATACGTATGGCGAACGATGAGTCCGTTCGTTGAAGGACAAAGTGTTGTCGCGGCTAAGACTGTTTAGTGAGCGGTTCATGTGGTACACTCTGCAACATTATGTAGCCCAATGTAGCCCATAATCAAGAGGAGCGCCCCCACCAGAGTGTGGATCATGTGAGCCCTATATCTGCGGCCCACCGCCTCCTACGCCATGGACCGACGCCCAGTCGGCCTCGGTTCGGTGCGGTCCATGATGCCTACGAGCTTGCAGAGCAGATGGGATGATGGGAGCAGCACGCTTGTGGTGAAGCACACTGCCTTTATACGCAGGGGGGAGAGCGCTATGCAATATACGCTGATTCTCACCGAGAAGACTGAGGGCCGTATCCAGGTGACCATCCCGGCCCTGCCAGCGTGCACGGTCGAAGCTGCGACGCGCGACGAAGCCATCCGGCTGGCGCGTGAGGCCATTGCACAGCTGGTGAGCCGTAGTGAGATCGTCCAGATCGATATCCCTCAGCAGCCCCGAGCGACGGCACAACCTCGTGGGATGCCCTGGGAGTGGTTCGGGGAGGCCAAGGCCGACCCCACGTGGGATGCCCTCTTCGATGACCTCGAGCAGCGCCGCGAGGCCACGCGAGATGCGGAATAGGGCACATGTATCTCTGGGATGCGAATTTCCTCCGCGCTTTTGGGGAAGGCTATGCCACATTGCATTCGTATCTGCTACGTGTACCATGGTCCGAAATTGCCCTCCCATCAGTCGTTGTCGCCGAAGTGCTCCGTAGGCGGTGCGATTCTGCCCTGAAGGCCACTCCGGCCGAGGCGCCCGTCGCGCACCGACGGTTGCTGGACACGCACCAGATGCTCTCCCAATTCCAAGTCGTTGTGTTCGCCGATGCCTGTGCGACGGTGATCGAACGCCTCCGGCAGCGGCATCGGCGGCGAAAGCGCTATGCAGACCTGATGATTGCAGCCATAGTCGCCACGGGACAACATATTCTGGTCACCCGCAATCAGGCTGACTTTCACGATGTGCTTCCCCATGCACAATTGGCCAAATGGCTTGATGATCCGCCCGAGGCATCTCTCCCGTGATACCTGGCGAGGCCTGCCAATCGTGATCCCGCAGCAATGACAGGAAAAGAATCCACGGTGTGGGCTACGTGACCCACACGCTGTGCCCTCAGGGGCCAACGCGTAGTCGGCGACGGCGCGCTCAACTTCTTACTTCAGCATTTCGCTTACTGTATGATAAGAGTGTGACCAAAATCTGTGGAGGGCGGGTTGATCACGCTGCCAACTCCAATGCTTGGCTTTCCGCTCGCTCTGGCACCGGCGCAGAGGTGCCATAGTGCCGTTGATGTTGCTGTTGCCGATGAAACTGCCAATAGCGATCCCAATGACTGTTGAGCCGCACCGCCCGCAGGTCGAGCACGGCCTGCGCCCCCGCTTTCGTCCAACGCATGCCGGACTGCTCCATGCGATCCTTTACCAAATGCCCACAGGCGCCTTCGATGACCCCAGTGCCAATCGGCCAGCCCCGTGCCAGGTACTCGTCGTCGCGCATATAGGGGCGGTTGCGCTGGTAGTAGCCGATCGTGCGCCGCACCGCCTGCCGCTGTGTCGCCGTGCACGTGGGGTCATTGGCCTCGGCCTTCAACGCCGTGAGGACGGCGTCGGTCTGCCCCGCCAGCAGCGGCTCCAGGTACGCGCGGACCCAGGCCACGCGCTGCGGATGCGTCTCCCCCAGCAGGGCGTTGGCCGTGTCCCACAGATACTCCGTGACGTGGATGATCTCGAGCACCAGCGTGTGCTGCGGAAAGTGACTCGCCAACTGCTGTTGCAGGGCCTCGGCGCCATCGGTGAGCGCCACGCGCTGCTGGATGTGGGGCCCCTCACGCTGGGCGACCCGCTGCGCCAGACAGCGCATGGCCACCGCCTTCCCCGCTAGGGTGGCTCGCAGTTCCTTGCCCTCAGGCCGTGGCCGGGCTGCCGGCTCCGGGCGACCGGGATCCTGCCGCAGGGCCCCCACCACCTCTTGGGGGGTGCGCGGGTAGGGGGCAACGGTGTAGAGGCCGGTGACGACGGCCTCCTTCTTCTTGCCGCGCTTCTGCCCCTGGCCCAGGCGCACGGGCGGCCGCTGGGTGGGGGGTTGCACCATCGGGACCCCTTTGCCATCGGCTTGCACGACCAGGATCGTGCCGGTGGGGACTGCGGCCGCGGGGTCAGCCGGCTGCTCATAGAAGAGGGTCACATCCTCTCCCGCGTCGGTAACACAGGTCTCGAGGGCTTGCACGCTGAGCGAGAGCCCCAGGATGCGTTCCAGCACCGTCTGGCTCTCGCGGGAGGACTCGTCCGTCGTCCCATAGACCGCCCACTCCTGCAGCAGGTCCGAGTAGCAGCGTGCCGGCCAGCTCAGCTCCGCATCCAGCGGGCAGAGCCCCTGCTGCCCGGGGGCGGTAAAGAACGGCCGCGCCAAGCACACTTTGCCAAAAACCGAATCGTAGGTCGTCGGACGCTGATCGTGATAGGGCAGGTGCGTCCCGTCGGGGGCGATGACCGGCTCCGCCGGACGCACCACGGCGCGCGTGACAAAGAACAGCCGCAACAGCGTCGCGCCCAGGGCCAGCAGCCGCCGGAACACGGTCAACTCCACGGTATAGGCCGTCTGCGAGCGCGCGTCGGGGCCGGTGACATAGGTCAGCAGGTTTTGAAACTCGTGCTGCACTTGCTGTACAATTGGCTCTGGGTTGGAAGTCATCGCAGCCCTCCTTTGGCGAATTGGTGGATGAGGCTACCAATGATCGCCCAAGGTGCGATGGCTTTCAACTCCCTGCGTTTACCCCATGCTGACCCCTACGGCGTCCCACAGATTTTGGTCGCACTCGTATGATAAGATCGATAGAAGTTCTGCGACCCGCACCACCGCCCGCAGGTGGCTGCTACTGTCCTCCGCGGGGAGTGGCCGACACCCTCCTTTGTTCGTAAGGCAAGTGTATGCCATGTCAGCCGGTGAAGTCGTCAGAGTCCTGTCAGGACATGGTCATAATTCGATCAGGAGGTCTATGCTAGGTCAGGGAGTTGTCAGCAGGGAGGGGGACATCATGCCACCAACCCTGTCGTGGAGTTTCGGACTATTTCAGTTAGATCCAGTCAGCGGCTGCCTGTGGCGAGGGGAGCAACTCATGCCCCTCCCACCCAAACCGCTGGCGGTACTCGCCTACCTGGTGACACATGCCGGGCAAGTGGTGACCAAAGACGCGCTGCAGGCGGCGGTGTGGCTTGAGGTGGTGGTGACGGAAGGGGTGTTAAAGACTTGCCTGGGGCAGATCCGCCAGGTGTTGGGGGAGACAGCCAAGCGACCGCAGCACAGTTCACCGAGGGGTTTGATACCGCTGACCTGCAGGTAACCTAGGTGTTCCTTGAGTCCCTGGCCTGATGCTGCCCGCCTGGATTGCATCGGCGCCCCGTGAATTCCGCCGCGCGACGGAGATCAACGTAGATCTGCCACAGTACTGGCCTCGCATCCACTTCTTCTCTGACCACCGGGTGCCCCTAGCAAACCTGCGGGATGACCTGTTCGCCGATGATCTGGATGGCACGCAGGATATGCTTTTGAGTGGGCACGATGAAGCGTAACAGCACATGCGAGGTCCCTAGCGCCCGCAGTTGCTCGATCTTTTCGACGAATTCCTGCGGCCCTCCGACGATCAGGACATCCAGTGGATTGCCTCGGACCCCGCGGTACCCCGACTTGAGCACCGGTTCGACGATCCTCATCGCGGTCTCTTGATCCTCCGCGATGAACACATCCCGCCGCATCGGAAACTCGTCGACGGTTCCTTCTCTGTTATATTCTTCTAAGGCCGCTTTATAGATGCCCATCTGCGCCTTGACCGTCTCCAGTGGGGTCAGGGGTCCGATGATCCACGCATCGCCGAGTCGCGCCGCCCGGCGGATAGCCGGTTCGGCGCTCGCACCAATCCACAGCGGAATGCGCCCATGCACAGGCTTGGGTTGAAAGGACACGCCCTCAAACCGATGAAAGCGGCCGAGATAGTCGGCGGCATCCTTATCGAAGAGCAACCGCAAGATCGCAATGCCCTCTTCGAAGCGGGCGACGCGCTCTTTCCAGGGAATGCCAAACGCGGCATAAGCTTCCGGCTGCCAGCCGAGCGCGATCATTAGGGTGAGGCGCCCGGCGGCGATGACATCCAGGGTGGCCATCTGCTCCGCTAGCAGCACGGGAGGGTACAGGGGAAGCAGCAGGAATGGACCGATTTGCATGGTCCCGGCATGCGCCGTCAGTCGGGCGATGGCGGGAACGCTCTGGTAGTACAGATGCGGGGTGACGTGATGATCGCCCACCCACATGGAGTGAAACCCATGATCTCGCGCCGCCTCCACTTGCTGCACGAGCTGCTGGAAACGGCCGACCGCCCGTTCTTCACGGGGATATGCAGTCGTCAGCGACAGGCCAATTTTCATGTCGATTCCTCCCGTTGGCTGAGATACCGATGCGGCGATGGAAATATGCCGTTGGGCCGGGTAACAATGATCCCCTGTGTGCACAGCCTGCACACGAAAATCGCCAATATGAAAAGAACTACGGGGCTAATGCGGTTCCTGTCCCAGGGTCAGTGCACGCCTGGCCTGTCCTGTGAGGGTAGCGATCACGCCTCCAAGTGCCTCGTCAGCGCGGGCCCGCGCCTGCTCAGGCGTCAACGAGGCAAGGGGATGCCTGACCTGCACAGCCTGGTAATCAGGATTGCCAAACGCTGCGGCATGGTCACAGGCGGAGTTCATGAAGGGCTCAGTGCACAGGAGAACCGTTGGGATACCACGATCTTCCAGGGCCAAGACGTCGTGCATACTGCACGACACACACGAGCCTCAATCTCCGATCGCAGCGACAATAAAGTCGCACCGTTCGGCCAGTTCGTCGATGATGGCTGGCTCCGCAAGGCGCGAATAGATGAATTTAGTATGGTGCACGGCCTCTGACATGCCATGTTCGGCGCTCAGTCGCTCGGCGATGTGGGCCAGCAGGATGCTAGCGTTTTGTTTGCGATTGTCGAGGAACCCTCCTACCTTACCGTATACATCTGCAAGCCGCGGGGCGAGCCCGCGCCGTTGGAGCACCTCATGGTCGGTGGGATCCAGGAGACCAAGGCGGCGGATGCGTTCATGCACATCGCTCATGCGTTTTCCTCTCTCATCAGCCTAGCACCTTGCGTGTCACCGAGCGTGCCCCCCAGCCCGGCAGATACACCGAATGACGACCGGCGCCCCCAGCAACCAGGATGGCAATATCCTCCGGCCGACGGGCGATGGGAACGCGCTCTGTTTCGTTCTCGTGATCGATCCAGCGCGGCCATAAGTTACGCCGGGTTTCCGGACCATACATGCCGCCGATCTTGACCTGAGCGAGTGGCTTGCGGGCATGTTCGAATAAGAAGGCTCGCACGTCGCGCTTCGTCCATCTGGCTTTGGCCAGGACATCGGCGTGCTCCGGACTCAGCACCACAAAACTCTCGCCTCCCAGGTACAGATGATTGCTGCCGAGTGTCGCCATGGTGTCGGCAATCGTCTGTAGCAGGCCGTGTGGGGCGGCACTCCAATGATTATTGATATTATGTGGCGCTTCGGCACCGAACACGGTGACCGTGCTATCGTCGGGGGCGAAACCGCGCTCAACGTGCAGCGGCTCCCAGGGGTTGGCGGCTTCGTGCTCGCCGATGCAATAGGTAAATTTCCCGGGATGACCGAAGGTCGCTTTGTCGGTGACGCCTGGGATGGCCCCGCCAAGGTTCACCAGGACCAGTTTCACGGCCCGACCGATGGTCGCATTGGCGCGCCAACCCTGCCCAAAGACGTTGTGACCACTATTGATGCCCAGGGCCTGCACGATCGGCCCATTGACGATCACCAGTGGGGTCGAAATATGGGTCGAACACTGCACGCCTCGCGTATTGCAGCGGTCGTCAAGCAGCGCCTCCACGGCAGCGATCACCACGGGCAGGTATGCGGGCTTGCAGCCGGCCATGACCGCGTTGATGGCGATTTTCTCGACCGTTGCACGTCCTCCTTTAGGGGGAATGCGACCGATCAACTCGTCGGACTGGCGTGTCGTGCCGGTCAGCATGCGTTGCACGGTCCGCGGCGTTGGTGGGACCACTGGCAAGCCGTCTGTCCAGCCCGATTCGAACAGGAGCTCTATCACATCGGTCAAGTCATCCAAGGTCTGTAGGTCAATTCCTTCGGGCATCATCGACGGCCTCATCTCCCCTCACGCCAACCCGTCTTATCGCCCCGTGAACCGCGGCTGGCGCTTCTCGGCAAACGCGCGCGGTCCCTCATGGGCATCCTCGGTGGCGCGCACCAAGGCGCCAAGGGCAGTGTAGAGGCGTAGTGCTTCTTCAAGCGGCGTCTCCAAACCGCGCCAGGCCAGCTCTTTGGTGACCCGCACGGCCAAGGGACCATTGGCGCAAATCTTGTCGGCTACCTGCCGCGCCGTTGGCATCAGCTCTGTTGGTGGCACCACGCGACTGACGATCCCCAGCCGATAGGCTTCTGCCGCGCTGATACGGTCACCGGTGAGCAGGAGTTCCATGGCTGCTGACAGGGGGATCGTCTTCGGTAAGCGCAAGGCCCCGTAGCCGTGGAGGATACCCCATCGCACTTCGGGACATCCGAAGGTAGCGGTTTCGGAGGCGATGCGAATATCACAGCCCATGGCAAGCTCCAGCCCACCAGCTAGACAGTATCCGTTGACGGCCGCGATGACCGGTTTCCAGACGTGCAGACGCTGTCCCAAACGCCACTGCCGGTCGCGATCCCAGACCTCGCGAATGTTGCCGTCCTCCGCACGGCCGTACATTTTTTTCAGGTCGGCCCCGGCAGAAAATGCCTTGTCGCCCGCGCCGGTGAGGATGGCCACCAGCAAGCCCTCGTCCTGGTCAAAATCTTCAAAGGCCTCAGCGAGCTCGCGTGATGTATCGCGATCCATGGCGTTCATCGCCTCTGGCCGATTAATCGTGATGGTCACGATGTTGCTGTCTATGTCGTAACGAATGGCCATAGCGGTTCCTCTTCTGTTCCCCTTCTCCCTCATCCCGCCCCTCTCCCGGAGGGAGAGCGGGCAAAGGGCTCGTCACTGACTGTCTTTAGCCTTATCCTGACGCTTATGCCCGAAGGAAGAGGAAGTGTTACCTGGCCCCTATGCTCCCAGCCGGAGCAGGAATTTCAAGGATCTCCTCAGCGTGCCGCTGTGCCGATCACACCCTTCGCCTCCAGGTCTTGGATCTCTGCCGGCGAGAGCCCTAGCAGCCGCGTCAGCACGTCCGTGTTGTGTTCACCCAGATTCGGCGCCGGACGCACGAAGCGCGGAGGAGTGTCGGTGAGGCGGGTCGATGGTGCTGGATAGGGGTAGGTTCCAGCTAGATGGTGCGCGATCACCCAGAACGCCCGCCGCGTACGGAGATGCGCATCGCCGAGCAGGTCCCGATTGGTCTGTACGACGCCGGCCGGGATCCCCACGGCACACAGGCGCATGGCGAGGGCAGTGGCCTCCCACGGCTGCGTGGATGCCGCCACATACTGATCGAGAAGATCGGCGTGCTTCCAACGCTTGAAGGAGTTGGTAAAGCGCGGGTCATGCGTCCATGCTGGCTCGCCGAGTACTCGGCACAAGGCGGTCCATTCGGCATCATGGCGCACCGCCATGGTGATCCAGCTGTCTGGTCCACGGCACGGATAGCACCCATGGGGCGCCCAGGCGCGATGACGATTGCCGATGCGGCGTGGCGTGCGTCCATTAACCGTATAGTCGAGCACTGCTGCCCCCAGCATACGTGTGATCGGCTCGCGATGTGGGATGTAAATGTGCTGGCCTTGACCGCTCTGGCGACGTTGCCGCAGCGCCAGCAACGTCGCCAGAGCGGCATGAAAGCCAGCCACGGGGTCCGGGTACGCCACGGCAAGGCGCAACGGCGCACCGTCAGCGTAGCCCGTCAACTCTGAAAGACCCGCGAAGGGTTCAATCATCTCGCCAAAGGCGACGAAGTCCTTATAGGGTCCCACCGTGCCGTAGCCGGGCATCGAGATCATGATAAGACGCGGGTTCACTGCCTGCAGCACAGCATAGTCCAACCCCAAACGGCACATCACCCCCACACTAAAATTCTCGATCACGACATCGCTCTGAACCACCAAGCGTTTGAATAGGTTGTGCCCCTGGGGTTGCTTGAGGTCCAAGGTCAGGCTAAGCTTGTTGCGACCGAGGTATTGGAACCAGCCCCCACGGTTGTATGCATCCGGCCGCCTTTCATCGGTGGGCAGCGTGGAAAAGCGCAGCATGTCTGGGCGGTCGCAGGTTTCGATCTTGATGACTTCAGCTCCGTAATCGGCCAGCAATTGCGTGGTGAACGGCCCAGCCCAGGCGTGGGTGAGATCGAGCACACGTACGCCGCCGAGAATGGCGCCGGGCGCTGCAGTCTTCACAGGACCCCCTGAGAGCGCAGACGCGCCTGCTCGTGTGGGCTGATGCCGAGCCAGCCGGCATAGACCTGCATGTTCTGCTCTCCCAAGAGTGGGGCGCGGGTGAGAGCACCTGGCGTCAACGGCATCTGAAACGCTCCTCCAGGATAGCGCACCGTCCCGGTGCCGGGATGGTCGATGTCCTGGAAAAATCCGCTGGCATGGTATTGGGGATCGTCGAGCAACTCAGGAATCGTACAACTCAGGCCGACGGGAATGCGCCGCGCCTGACAGACCAGCATTACCTCCTGACGAGTCCGGGCCAGAAACCATGGGAGGAGCATGGCGTCCAGTTCATCGGCCCGCTCGGCCCGCTGGACACCTGTAGTGAAGCGTGGATCGACGAGGAGTTCTGGCTGGTCAACAAGTAGGCACAGGGCTTCCCACTGCTGGGGTGTCTGTGCGGCGATGCCGACATAGCCATCTTGACAGGGATAAATGGCAGTGGGGTGGGTGCGGTGATGGCGGCTGCCGATGCGTCTGGCGACGGTCGCCAAATGAGAATAGAGAACGGGAATGTTGCCAAGGATGGTCAGCAGCGATTCCTGTATCGAGATATCGATGACCTGCCCTCTGCCCGTGTGCTCACGCGCCTCCAGCGCTAGAAGGGTCGCCACAGCGGCGTTCAGCCCCCCCACATAAGACGCCTGCTCGCCTCCCAGCTGCACCGGTGGGCGGTCAGGATCGCCGACGATGGCCATCACACCCCCCAGGGCTTGCATGGTCAGCTCGGTCGATGGCCAATCGGCATGGGGGCCGTCCAGGCCGAAGGGTCGAATGCAGGTATAAATCAGCTCGTGCTCGGGAAGAACAATGGCTGACGCCGGTGCTGGATGATCGCTAATGACCACGTCCACATGCTGGATGAGTGCCTCGAAGAGCCGCATGCCAGCCTGGCAGCCCACATGCAGCGTGATCGAGCGCTTGGCGGTGTTCAGGTAGAGGTACTGCAGGCTCCCCTCGGGATGCGGCTGATCATGCGCAAATGGGGCCCGGTGACGGGTGATGTCACCGGTGGGAGGCTCGACTTTGATGACGTGCGCCCCAAACTCCGCCAACAGCTTGCCGCAAAAAGGTCCGGAGACCCCTTGGGCGAGCTCAAGGACGCAGACACCGGCAAGCGGCAGGTCGGCGACAGACATGGGTACGCATCACGAGCGGCGAACGAGAAATTTGTCGAGGCATCCGGGACTGCAGAAAAAATATTCCCGTCCTTGAACCTTGCGTCGGATCGCTTCGGCACGCGGGAGATACAACTGACACACGGGATCGCGCACCATCTCCTCGGCGACCGCTGCCGGCGCTTGTCGACCGGTCTCTTGTCGGAGACGACGCTTGGGGAATAAGAGCTGCGAGATGAGATATCCCAACGCGACGGTCAGCACCAGGAAGAAGAGCGGTCTCATTTGACGATGCCCTCATTCAGGCTGCCACTACGGAACCCCTGCAAGTCCAGGGTCACGAACTTGAAGCCGTACCCCTTCAAGGTTTTGCTGATCTCGGCTGCCATGTTCCCCTCGAGAAGCTTCGGAAAGTCGGTGGGAGACAGCTCAAGGCGGGCGATCGTATCATGATGGCGCACGCGCAAGTCCCGGAAGCCAAGGCTGCGTACATACGCCTCGGCGCGATCGATCATCGACAGCTTCTCCAGAGATACGAGCATGCCGTAGGGGATGCGCGACGCGAGACACGGCATGGCCGGCTTGTCCCAGGTGGGCAGTCCGACCTCTTTGGACAGGGTGCGGATCTCGGCTTTGGTCAGCTCGGCCTCTTTGAGAGGGCTGCGCACGCCGTGTTCGGCCACGGCTTGCATGCCGGGACGATAATCGTGCATGTCATCCAGGTTCGAGCCTTCGACGATCCAGCGCACACCCTCGCGGGCGGCAAAGGCCTCGAGCTTGGTGAAGAGCTCGGTTTTGCAATGATAGCAGCGGTTGGTCGGGTTCTGGACATAGAGCGGGTTATCTAATTCCTCGGTGTCGAGGACGACATGGCGCGCCCCCAGATCCTTGGCCAGCTGATGGGCCTCCTCAATTTGACCGCTGGCGACACTGCCGGACCGTCCTGTCACCGCCAGCGCCCGCTCGCCGAGCACCTTGTGCGCCGCCCATAGCAGGAAGCTACTGTCCACCCCTCCTGAGTAGGCCACGATCACCTCACCCATATCTCTGAGCAAGTCTTCGAGCCTGGCCAATTTCTGATGGGCCACATCATGGACGGCGTTCACAACCATCCTCCCCCGGGTCACCCGGTTGTCAATCCTCGCGTGTGCAAGACTTCGAAGCCTGTTAAATTCACCGTACCATACTGTCTTCAGCCCTGTCAATAATTGCCTAGCGGGGAAATTCCCTGGCCCGTGACAGCGCGGCGCATGGTACAATGCAGCAGCACGTGCAGCCGTCAGGAGTCGGGCAAGCGCAGGCATGCTGATCTCATGACCTCACCGCATGGGACAAAGAGCATGACGGGCTGGGCTCCCCGACCAGTGCAGGCCGGTTGGGCTGCGTCGACGCGCTATGCCACGACAACGTCAACTGCCAGACCGCACCAGAGGAGGGATGTAGAGTGGCGTCTCACGATGAGCCTCGATCACCATCGTCAGCCTTGCTCCAGATGGCTCAAGCCTATCGCCAGTCGGCCATCCTGATGACAGCCTGCGAGCTCAAGGTGTTCACGTATCTGTCCCAGGGGCCGATGAGTGCCGAGGCCTTAGCCCATCATTGTCAGGTGCTGGTCCGTGGACTGCAGCGTCTGTTAAATGCCTGCGTCGTCTTAGACCTGTTGGAAAAAGAGGACGAGAGCTATCACAACACGCCGATTGCAGAGACGTTTCTGGTGCAGGGCAAATCTGGCTACATGGGCAATTTCATCCAGGCTGGAGCGGAGCAGTACGAGGCATGGGGACGTCTGACCCAGGCGATTCAGGAGGATCGGCCGATGCATCCGCATTCAGCCGAGGCCTTGCCCACGCTTCCTGCCGAACGCATCAGAGGGTATGTCGAGCGGCTCTACGAGCTGGGCAAACACAATGCGGTCGCCATTGCTGATCGGGTGGACCTCGGGGATGTCCAGCAGATGCTCGATGTTGCCGGGGGATCGGGAATTTACTCGATCACTTTTGCCCAGCGCCAGCCCACGCTCCGAGCGCTGGTGTTCGATTTGCCCCCCATCGTCCCATTTGCCCAGGAAATAATTGCCAGCCACCGCATGCAGGAGCGTGTGACGATGTGCCCAGGCAATTATTTCCTGGACGAGTTTGCCGGAGGGAACGATCTCGTCCTTCTGTCGAATAGTCTGCAGACCGAGGGGGGCACAACCTGCCGGATGCTCCTGGGCAAAGTGTTCAAGGCCCTGACGCCTGGTGGGCAATTAGTGATCCATGGGGTGATGCCGAATCCTGATCGTGTCACCCCGCCCCAGCCAGCCCTATTTCCGTTGCAGATGTTGCTCTCATTTCCCGAAGGGGATGCGCATCCGGCCGAGGACATTTGTACCTGGGCGGCGGAGGCAGGGTTTGCGGATTTGACGGTCACACGTCTAGCGGCACCGGCTTTCACTTCGCTGATCCTTGGACGTAAACCGCTATGAGAGTACTCGGGGGGCCAGATGTGCGTACCGGGAAGGCCAAGTGGGATGTTGGAAACGTCACTACAAAGGAGCAAAGATGGCAGTCCTGGACTTTTTGGTACCGGTGGTGCGGGAAGTAGGCACATTTCTCCTGGAACGTCTCGGCAACGCGCAGTCCATCGAATTCAAGGGCCGTGCAAACCTGGTAACCGAGATGGATCGCCGCTCGGAAGACCATCTGATTCGGGCCATCCGCGCTGAACATCCGGACCATGCCATTTTGTCGGAGGAAGTCGGAGCCCTACCAGGAGAGCCAGGGCAGCCCGAGTGGATCCTGGACCCGGTCGATGGGACCACCAATTACGTGCATGGCCTGCCATACTTTTGTGTCGCGTTGGCCTTGCGGGATGGACCACAGCCGCAGGCTGGGCTGGTATATTCTCCCTATGTGGACGAATTGTACTGGGCTGAGCGCGGCCGTGGAGCCTTCATGAATGGGCGTCCGCTCCATGTCTCCGCCACGGCGATGCTCGACGACGCATTGCTCAGCACGGGTTTCCCCAGCGACCTCAGCCGTGCACCCGACACCAATATCGAGCATTTCCTGGCGCTGATGCCCAGGACACGCGCCATCCGCCGGCTGGGCTCGGCTTCACTCGACCTGTGCAATGTCGCTGCGGGCCGCCTCGACGGCTTCTGGCAGGCGACGCTGCCGGTGTGGGATGTAGCACCCGGCGCGATTATCGTCGAGGAGGCCGGCGGGCGAGTGACCGACTTCGCCGGCCATGCAGGCGTCTATGAGGGGAGTATCGTGGCAAGCAACAGTCAGATCCATGCGGCGCTCGTCGAGGTCTTGCAAGGGGCATGAGCCCTCTGTCGAACCGTTCACCGAGAACCCCGCGAAGCCCGTTTTGACCATGGGCTTGGCGGGGCTCTCCCCGCATCATTACGCTTGAAGCCTACCACCGTCCCATTGTCCTCGCGCACGATCCCAGGGCAGTTCTCTCCCCAGGCTCGCTTTGGCGTTCCCGTATACCTGTCGCCGGTTGACTGTCAACGGTGACCCGAGTCCCACGGGTGCAAAGTCATTGAGTTTTGTGATCTTATGAGATGAGATATTTTTGAAATAAATATTCTTGACAATATAAGGCTCATGAATTATATATATGATCATCACGAGGCACAACATTAACTCTACGGAAAGGAGACAAGTCATGGCATTAGCACGTTGGAACCCCAATCGAGACATGATGTCGGTTCGCGACGAGATGAGCCGCGTCTTGAACGAGGTCTTGGGCCGAGGCGCTAGTGACGAGTCGGCCTGGGTCTCAGGTGCCTGGACGCCTCCGGTGGACATCTATGAGACCGATGAGGCCCTGGTCATGAAGGCCGAGCTTCCAGGCTTCTCGAGGGATGACATCAGCATCGAGATGAAGGAAAATACCCTGGTGATCAAGGGCGAGCGCAAGCACGAAGATGAGGTGAAGGAAGGAAATTACCACCGTATGGAACGATCCTACGGTGCGTTCCAGCGCGCCTTCATGCTGCCTATGACGGTGGACCAGGAGAAGGTCAAAGCCTCCTACAAGGATGGCATCCTTGAGCTGCGTCTCCCAAAGGTACAGGCGGCGCAACCGAAGCGCATTGCCGTGAGTGCGTAAGCGCAGGGTGGTCTTTGCGCTCGCGGGTGAACAGGTCCCTACGCTGACAATCGGCCCCGCGCCCCGGTGGGCGCGGGGCTTCTATCAAGCCTGCTGGTGTCTGCCCAACGGCTGAATGCCCCGCGCCATGGACAACGATGGACGGGCTGTGCTGCCGCTTGCCGAGAAGTTTGCTCCCTACCTCTTGATCGACCCCATCAACGTGTCGGATTGCCTCGCGTGATGATACCGACACTGGCGGGTAGAGGTGCACCTCTCATCATCTATGACTTAGACTTATTAGGCTTAAATGATATGATTATGAATTGAAGTGTAAGCTGATGAGAGGCGAACGCTGACCACTGCAACTGCGAGGGGAACACCATGCTGGGTATGGCAAGCGGCGGACCTATTGTCGATCGGGCGGCAACACGGTGCGGATGCGCTGATATATGGAGGATTATATGGACATGAATCGGTTTACGGAAAAGGCTCAGGAAGCGCTCAGCGCGGCCCAGAGCAAGGCCATACGCTCCAGCCACCAACAGGTCGATGTCGAGCACCTCCTCTCAGCCCTGCTAGAGCAAGAGCGTGGTCTGGCCGCGTCGATTCTGACACGCGCCAACGTCCCTATCGAAGCGCTGAAGCGGCGTGTCGAACAGGACTTAGATCGTCTGCCCAAGGTCTCGGGCCCTGCAGGGGCAGCGGATCAAATCTACATCACCGGCCGCCTCAACCGCCTGCTCACTCAGGCAGAGGACGAAGCGAAACGGCTGAAGGATCAATTTCTCTCGGTCGAGCACCTGTTGCTGGCGATGACTGAGGATGGCGGCGCGACGGGCAGACTGTTCAAAGAGCTGGGCATCAGCCGCGAACGGCTGATGCGGGCGCTGCAGGAGATCCGCGGCAGCCAGCGCGTCACCTCGCAGAACCCCGAAGCCACCTATGAGGCACTGGAGCGTTACGGTCGAGACTTAACGCAACTGGCCGGGCAAGGGAAGCTCGATCCGGTCATCGGCCGCGACGAGGAAATCCGCCGGGTCATCCAGGTTCTGTCGCGCCGGACCAAGAACAACCCGGTGTTGATCGGTGAACCGGGGGTGGGCAAAACCGCCATCGTCGAGGGACTCGCCCAACGCATCGTGCGCGGGGATGTCCCCGAGGGGTTGAAGAACAAGCGCATCGTCGCCCTCGACATGGGCGCGCTGATCGCTGGCGCCAAGTATCGCGGCGAATTTGAAGAGCGTTTGAAGGCGGTCCTCAAAGAGGTGCAGGAGTCGGAAGGTGAGATCATCCTGTTCATCGACGAATTGCACACCGTTGTTGGCGCCGGCAAGGCCGAAGGCGCCATGGACGCTGGCAACCTCCTCAAGCCGATGCTGGCGCGCGGCGAGCTGCACTGTGTCGGTGCCACGACGCTGGATGAATACCGCAAGCATATCGAAAAAGATGCGGCCCTCGAACGCCGCTTCCAGCCAGTGCTGGTGGATCAGCCCTCGGTCGAGGATACGATCTCGATCCTGCGCGGCCTGAAAGAGCGTTACGAAGTGCACCATGGAGTCCGTATTAAGGACGCGGCACTGGTGGCGGCGGCGGTATTGTCGAACCGGTACATCTCTGACCGCTTTCTGCCCGATAAGGCCATCGACCTGGTGGATGAGGCAGCGGCCAAGCTACGCACCGAGATCGATTCGTTACCGTCAGAGCTTGACGAAATCCTGCGCCGCGTCATGCAGCTCGAGATCGAGCGCGAGGCCCTCAAGAAGGAAACCGACGCCGCCTCGCAGGAGCGCCTCAGCAAATTAGAGCACGAGTTGGCCGATTTGAAGGCGCAGGCCGATGAGCTCAAAGCCCAGTGGCAGGCGGAGAAAGACGCGGTCCAGCGGCTGCGTGGGATTCGTGAGCAGATCGAGCAGACCAAGATCGAGGTCGAGCAGGCCGAGCGTCAGTACGACCTCAATCGCGCTGCTGAGCTGCGTTATGGTCGGCTGGCAGGACTGGAGCGCCAGTTACAGGCTGACGAAGAGCAACTGACGTCGAAGCAGGGTCAAAGCCGGTTGATCAAAGAAGAAGTCGACGAGGAAGATATTGCCGAGGTGGTCAGCCGCTGGACCGGCGTGCCGGTCTCCAAGCTGCTTGAGGGCGAGATCCAGAAGCTGCTGCATCTCGACGAAGAGCTGCACAAGCGCGTCGTGGGTCAGGACGAAGCGGTGACCGCGGTGGCGGAGGCTGTGTTGCGGGCACGCTCGGGCTTGAAGGACCCGAATCGCCCCATCGGCAGCTTTATCTTCCTGGGGCCGACAGGGGTGGGCAAGACCGAGCTGGCGCGCGCCCTGGCAGAGTTTCTGTTCGACGATGAGCGGGCCATGATCCGCATCGATATGTCGGAATATCAGGAACGCCATACGGTGGCACGCTTGATCGGTGCGCCGCCGGGCTATGTAGGGTATGATGAAGGTGGACAGCTCACTGAGGCGGTGCGGCGGCGTCCGTACTCCGTGATCCTCTTCGATGAGATCGAGAAAGCGCACCATGATGTGTTCAACGTGATGTTGCAGATTCTCGACGATGGTCGTCTGACCGACGGTCATGGGCGCACGGTGGATTTCAAAAACACGATTGTGACCATGACGTCGAACATCGGCAGCCACCGGATTCTGGAGTACCGCGGGGCCTTCGAAGGCCGGGAATACGACCAGATGAAGCAGGCGGTGCTCGATGAGATGCGGCGCCACTTCCGGCCCGAATTCCTCAACCGCGTCGATGAGATCATCGTGTTCCATGCCTTGTCTGAGGAACATCTGAAGGAGATCGTCGACATCCAGTTAACGCACCTACGGGCGCGGCTGGCGGAGCGCCATATCCAGATCGAGTTGACCGATGCCGCGCGGACCCACCTGGTGCGCACGGGCTACAACCCCACCTATGGGGCGCGGCCGCTGAAGCGTGCTATCCAGAAGGAAGTGGAAACGCAGCTGGCGCGGCTCATCCTCAAAGGCGAGGTGCGCGACGGGCAAACGGTCCTGATCGATTACGATGCGCAGCTGGGCGCATTGCAGTTTGCCCCCGTTGAAGAAGCGGTACCAGCAGGGTAACACGGACTGCAGACGGACAGCGCTGGGGAGGGAACCCCACTCGCAAGGTGGCCTCCCCTCCGCAGTGTTTGTCACGAGAACAGGAAGCACCAGCGTCGTGCTGCAAGGCTTGGAAGCGATGCTTCACGTGCAGACCACGACGGAAGGGAAGAAATGATGAGCGAACAAGAGACGATTCACATCCTGCCGGCATTGCCGATTAAGAACACCGTGTTGTTCCCCCATTTGCAGATGCCGCTGTCGATCGGTCGACCGGCATCGCTGGCGGCCGTCGAAGCGGCCTTAGCGAGCGAAGAGAAGCAGCTCATCATCGTGGCGCAGCATGACGCGAGCGTCGAGACTCCGTCTCAGGGCGACCTCTATACCATCGGCACCAGGGCGATTATCAAGAAATCGACGCGCCCTCGGGATGGGATGCTGGAACTAGTGGTGCAGGGGGTGGAACGTGTCGTCGTGCTCAAACTCGAACAAACCACCCCATATCTCACCGCGCGCCTGCGACCATTGCCGGCGCCGGTCGACGGCGGGGCCGAGGTCGAGGCGCTGCATCGCGCCATCCTCGAGCTGGCCGCCAAAGCCCTGGCATTACTGCAGCCACAGGCAGCCGCGCCACTGGGCCAGATGCTGACCAATACCGAAGAGCCCTTGCAGCTCGTCTATTTGCTGGGGTCGATGCTCAACCTCGACCTCGTTAAAGAGCAGTCTATACTAGAGGCCCAGACCCGGGCCGACGCGCTGCGGTTGATGCACGGCTACCTGACCTATGAAGTGCAGGTCCTTGAACTCCGGCAGAAGATCGCCGGACAGGCACAGCACGAGATGAGCCGCGAGCAGCGCGAGTATTTCCTGCGCCAGCAACTACGCGCCATCCAGCAGGAGCTTGGCGAGCAGAATCCTGAGCAGGCCGAGATCACGCTGCTGCGTGAGCGGTTGGAGAAGGAGGATCTACCAGAGGATGTGCGGAAAGAGGCGGAGCGCGAGCTGCAGCGTCTCGAACGGCTGCCAACGGCATCCCCCGAGCATCATATCGTGCGTTCCTACCTCGAATTGGTGCTGGAACTGCCCTGGCGCAAGAGCACCGAGTCGGTGTTCGACCTGGCGCGGGCACGGCAGATCCTCGACGAGGACCACTACGATTTGAAAGAGGTCAAAGAACGCATCCTCGAACAGCTGGGGGTGCTCAAACTGAATCCAGAGGCCAAAGCACCCATCCTGTGCTTCGTCGGCCCTCCGGGGGTGGGCAAAACATCCTTAGGGCAGTCGATTGCGCGTGCCTTGGGACGCACCTTCGAGCGCATGAGCCTGGGTGGCATGCATGATGAGGCCGAGTTGCGCGGGCATCGACGCACGTACATCGGGGCGATGCCGGGGCGTATTATTCAAGCCATCCGGCGCGCCGGGGTGAAGAACCCCGTCATGATGCTGGACGAGGTGGATAAATTGGGGCGCGATTTCCGCGGTGATCCGGCGGCAGCGCTGCTGGAAATCCTCGACCCCGAGCAGAATCGCAGCTTCCGGGATAATTACCTGGATATCGCCTTCGATCTGTCCAAGGTGTTGTTTATTACGACCGCAAATAGCCTCGAAACCATTCCGCAGCCGCTGCGCGACCGCATGGAAATTTTGCGGTTGGCCGGCTACAGCGAGGAGGAGAAGGTCGAAATCGCCAAGCGCTACCTGCTCCCACGCCAGTTGAAAGATACAGGTGTCAGCGCCGAACAGTGCCAGATCCTGGATGAGACGCTGCAGCGCATCATTTCGCGCTACACCAGGGAGGCGGGCGTCCGCCAACTGGAGCGAGCCATTGGCCGCTTGGCGCGGAAAACGGCCCTACAGATTGCCGAAGGCCGTTCGGAGGCGGTGATCATTCACGCCGCGGACTTGTCGGATATGCTCGGCCCTGAGCTATTCTTCCAGGAACAAGCCCGACGGGAGGTGCCTCCCGGTGTGGCCACAGGGTTAGCCTGGACCGAGGCCGGCGGCGAAGTGCTGTATATCGAAGCCACGCTGTTGCCGGAGGGGCGCACGTTGACGCTAACCGGACAGCTTGGCGACGTCATGCAGGAGTCGGCCAAGGCAGCGCGGAGCTATATCTGGTCGCATGCGGACGAGCTCGGCATCGACCCTGGGCAGTTCCGGCGTGCGGGAGTACATATCCACGTGCCCGCGGGAGCCATCCCCAAGGATGGGCCGTCGGCAGGGATCACCATGGCGACGGCGTTGGCATCACTTTACACTGCTTGTCCGGCGCGCAATGACACGGCGATGACGGGGGAAATCACCCTCACGGGCCTGGTGTTTCCCATTGGCGGCGTCAAAGAGAAGGTCCTGGCGGCGCGACGAGCGGGCATCCAACGCGTCATCCTGCCGAAAGAGAACGAAAAAGACCTGCACGAACTGCCTGATCATGTCCGTGCCGAGATGACATTCGTGCTGGCCGAGCGCATCGAGGACGTGTTGGCGGCGGCGATTCCACAGCTAGCCGAGCGCCTCACCACGGTCCGCATGGCGTAAGTGGGAAGGATGGCGAAGGGGGGAAGACGGAGCCACCTGTTCTCCCCCCTTCAGGGGGAATTTAGGCATCCACCGGGCTTTTCACCGCTAGCCCCGGCCTGTTCAAGACATGTGTATAAATAATCGTCGTCGCCACATCCGCGTGCCCAAGGAGTTCCTGCACGGTCCTGATATCATATCCCGCTTCCAGGAGGTGGGTCGCGAATGAATGTCGCAGGACGTGACAGCTCACCGGTTTGGTTAACCCTGCCTTGAATGTCGCTTGCTTTACGGCCTTTTGGAGGGCGTTCTCATGGAGATGATGCCGACGCACCTTCCGTTGTCGAGGATCGATTGACAAGCGACTCGACGGAAAGACATATTGCCAGGTCCATTCGCGGCCAGCGTTGGGATATTTTCTTTTCAGGGCCGGCCACAGGTAGACCCTCCCAAAGCCTTCCGTAAGGTCCGTCACGTGCTGCTCTTTCACGCGTGTCAGGTGCTCTCGGAGTGGTCCCTGAAAGGTCTGCGGCAAGATAGTCACCCGGTCCTTCTGCCCTTTCCCATCCCGTACCATGATCTGATTCTGAGCGAAATCCACGTCCTTCACCCGCAAGCGCACACACTCCATCAAGCGCATACCACTACCATACAGCAATCCCGCCATCAGGCGAGAGGTGCCAGAGAGCTCATCGAGCAAGCGCTTGACTTCCTCACGGGTCAGCACCACTGGAAGCCGCCTAGGTCGTTTCGCACGGGTGAAATCACCGATCGTGCCCAACGGCTCCCCCAAGACCTGCTCATACAGGAACACCAGGGCATTCAGGGCTTGGTTCTGCGTGCTGGCCGCGATTTGACGCTCCTCAGCCAGAAACTCTAGGTACTCTTTGACTGCCTCAGGTCCTAGCTCTTGGGGCGATTTCAGGCTGTGAAAGGTCACAAACCGCCGTATCCAGTGCTCATATGCCTGTTCGGTACGCAGGGAATAGTGCCGCGCACGAATTTCTGTCCGCAAGCGGCTCAGCACCGCTTGATGCCGCGTATCGACCTCGCTTGAGCTAACCTCGTCTCGAAAGGATTTTCCGTGCGCCAATCCCCTGCCTGAGTTCACAGCTTGGGCGCTGAAGGGCCAGGGGCGGGCCCACGGCCGCGGAATACACTCCTGATACAGCACCCGAAGCGCTTCCTGAGCCTGATCGGCCTGCCATGCCTGTACCTGGGCCTGTTGCCCGAGGTCGGTCAAGAAAGCCCTCACATGCGCTGCGGAGCGTGCACGGAGGGGGACATCCGGTACAGAGCGTGCAAATCGCCGTGCCCATCGTCCATACCATTCCACCTTGGCTTTGGGAATGCCTTGCCTCAAGACCGCGGCCTGGTATTCCTGCCAGAATTTTTGACTTCGAAAGCTTCGCTGTTCATAATCCCTTCCACACAAAGCGCTCGCGGAACATGACGAGGGTGGTGCTATACAGAATGTCATCTATTGACTAATCACTAAATCTAGTATATGGGTGACGCAGATTCAAGCTAATATCTGTTGGGCTGCATAATATCCAATCTCCATCATTCTGTGCTAAGCTTGCAGGAAGTTTGGCGCGTTTACAGCAGAGGTAATGCCATGACTCTTGAGGAAGTAGTCGTTGCGAAGTTGCAACAGTTGCCAGAAAACGAACGACAGAAGCTGCTCGTCTTGATCGATGCGTGGATCGAACAGCACCGCACGACTGATACGAGAGATCTCCAACGAGCAATGGCGGCTGTCCAGAGCACCTGGGCGACTGTCACTCTCGATCAGCAGACGCTGCGCTGGATCGCCGAAGACAAAGAGCTGGAATATGAGCTTGGCTGACTTACGGGACGGTGACCGCGTGTTCATCGACGCCAATATTTT
>Ga0137403_10001929_pt1 | contig 25831 bp, 20 predicted proteins | sample CZOMad2_1_16fung_FD_122057 | JGI IMG/M metagenome (GOLD analysis project Ga0137403, IMG submission 122057) | Vadose zone soil fungal communities from Angelo Coast Range Reserve, California, USA - CZOMad2_1_16fungal (Hybrid Assembly) | ecosystem: Environmental > Terrestrial > Soil > Vadose zone... | reverse complement strand
TCGGCGATGAAATTCGCTCAGTGTCTTGTGATCCGGCGTAGCCCCTCCGGCCAGATAACGAAAGCCCAGATCTTCGCAAATCATTGGACTTAAAGTCCCGTTGTTTTCAACACTTACAAAAAATAGGGGAGGGGGTAGGGTAATTTATGGTTTACCCCGAGAGATCTCTTCGAGGGGTTAACCAGCAAACTTCGCCCGTGGAAATCGCTCCTGCGGTTCCACATTTTGCCCCCGCCACGGGCCGGTGCTAAACTCACTTCGAGAAACCAATGCCACAGAAAACGCTCTACGAAAAAATCTGGGATTCACATCTCGTTCATCAGGAGCCGGGCAAGCCCGCGCTTATCTACATTGATCGCCACTTAATTCACGAAGGCACCTCCCCGCAAGCCTTCGCCGGACTCAAAGCCGAAGGCCGCAAAGTCCGCCGTCCCGATCTCACCTTCGCCGTCATGGATCACTCCGTCCCCACCACCGACCGCACTCTTCCCATCATCGACACCGACGCGCGTCTGCAATTTGAAGCGCTCGAAAAAAATTGCCGCGAAACCGGCGTTCGCCTTTTTGACATGAACAGCAAGCATCAAGGCATCGTGCACATCATCGGGCCGGAACTGGGCATCACGCAGCCCGGGCAAACCATTGTTTGCGGCGACAGCCACACTTCGACGCACGGCGCATTCGGCACGCTTGCCTTCGGCATCGGTACAAGCGAAGTCGAACACGTTCTCGCCACGCAATGTCTCGTTCAGTCGAAATCGAAAACGCTGCACATTCTCGTTCACGGCAAACGTCCAAAAGGCGTCACCGCGAAGGACATCATTCTCGCCATCATCGGAAAAATCGGTATCGGCGGCGGCACGGGCCATGTGGCGGAATACGGCGGCCAGGCCATTCGCGAACTTTCCATGGAAGGCCGCATGACCGTCTGCAACATGAGCATCGAAGGTGGCGCTCGCGCCGGAATGGTCGCGCCGGACGAAACTACGTTTGCCTATCTCGAAGGCCGGCCATTTGTGCCGCGCGGGAAGGAATTTCAAGCCGCCGTCGAGCGCTGGAAACTTTTGCGTTCGGACGACGGCGCAAAGTTCGACATGACGGTCGAGCTGCAAGCCGAGAAGATCGCACCGCAAGTGACCTGGGGAACGAATCCAGGCATGGTGACGAGCGTTAATTCCCGCGTGCCCGACCCGCACGATTTCAAAGACCCGAACGATCAGAAGGCTACCGAAAGCGCGCTGAAATACATGGGCCTCAAGCCTGGCACGCCCATCGTGGACATTAACGTGGATCGCGTCTTCATCGGCTCCTGCACCAATTCCCGCCTCGACGATCTACGCGCCGCCGCGCATCTTGTTGAAGGAAAACACGTTGCGAAAAGCATCAAGCAAGCGCTCATCGTTCCCGGCTCGCGCGGAATTAAAGCGGCCGCGGAAAAAGAAGGCCTCGACAAGATTTTCACCGCCGCCGGTTTTGAGTGGCGCGACGCGGGTTGCAGCATGTGCATCGGCATGAATGCGGACGTTCTTCCTCCGCACGAGCGCAGCGCCAGCACTTCCAACCGCAATTTTGAAGGCCGCCAGGGCCGCGACAGCCGCACACATCTTGTCAGCCCCGTCATGGCCGCCGCCGCTGCTCTCGCTGGCCACTTCGTCGACGTCCGCGAATTCGACGTCGCCCACGTGGAGTGAGGGGTGGAGTAACAACAATGTCCGTCGATACGCGGGGCTTCACCGAAAAACACGTTGGCCATCGCCTTTCCGTAAAACTAAACGACGGCGAAACCATCGGCATCCAGTTGCTCGAATTGACGGTTTGCGATCCACCCGAGCCCTGCTGCGGCATCACCTATCGCCTTCTTTCAACCGAACGCGCCAAGGATTCTCGTCAACTCGGCGAAGTCTACTGGACGCCATTCGGCGAAATACGTGAATTCGACGTCACTCACGTCGAGTAGACGCGCTGCCAGGATCAATACGATGAGCAAAAGCAAAGATCCTAAGCAGAAGAAGCAACTGAGCCTCAAACGCGATCGCCGCAATGTTTATGGCGAGAACCCGGCGGCAAGCCGCAAAGGTATTGCGAAGGGCAACAGCGACGCCACATGGACGGGCGTAGGAGTGTCGCCCAAGTGCTTTCGCAGCTGAAAGGTAGCGTCGATGAAGACGTTGCTTCCAACGCTGAGCTTCAAGCCAAATTGGCGATTACAGATAGCAAGAATCGCGGTTTTAGAAAATCGCCGGACAAACCACTGAGCGAAGTGATTCGCCGGAAAACGGAAAGAACGCGACAAAGAGAAATTCTTGGAGCTGCGAAAAAATGAAACCATTCATCACACACAGCGGTTTGGTTCTCCCACTGGATCGCGTCAACGTGGACACCGACCAGATGGTGCCGAAGCAATTTTTGAAGGCGCTGACGCGCGAAGGCTTTGGCCGGATTCTTTTTTACGACTGGCGATACACGCAGCCCGGCGAAAAACCGAATCCAGATTTTGTTTTGAACTGGCCGCAGTACAAAGGCGCGAGCGTGCTGCTTACACGCGCGAATTTCGGTTGCGGGTCCAGCCGTGAACATGCTCCGTGGGCCATCGGCGATTACGGTTTTCGCGTGATCCTCGCACCCAGCTACGCCGACATTTTCTACAACAACTGCTTCAAGAACGGAATTCTTCCCGCTGAACTTACCGAAGCGCAAATCGATGAACTCTTCCGCCGCTCGGAATCCGAAAAAGGCTACGCGGTGAGCGTTAATCTCCCAGATCAAACCGTAAGCGACAACTACGGCCTCGTCTGCAAATTTGAAATTGTGCCTTCGCGCAAGGAAGTCTTGCTGAAAGGTCTCGACGACATCGGCACAACAATGCAGCACGTCGCCGCCATCGACACCTTCGAAAAATCTCACACTGGCACGGCAGTAATGTACGACCCCGTTGACGTGAAAAACTACAGCTGAAGATTCTGCGCTGGCTCTGCAGACTCCGGAGCGGCGGGGCCAAGAAGTTCGGCGATTAAAATTCCGGCGAGCACAAACGCCGCGCCAAAAATCGCTCGCATCGCGAGCCGCTCTCCAAGAAAAAGGCAGGAAGTCAGCACCGCGAACACCGGCTCCAGCGTGAACAAAATCGCGGCATGACTAGGCGTCGTATATTGCTGAGCCCAAAGCTGAATCGAAAACGCGACGGCGGTTGCGAAGACGGCGCAGACGGCGACGCCAAGAAATAAAGGCCAGCTTGGCGCAAACCGAACCGGCTGCCAGCGAATTGCGTGCGCGATCCCCGTCATGATCCAGGACATTCCCGCGCAAGCGCTGACCTGCAAAACGCTGAGTGCGTGAGCGGAATGTTGGCGCGTGTATTCGCTGACCAAAATAATGTGCACTGCGTAAGAGGCAGCGGCGACAAAAGTAAGCGCGTCGCCGCGGTTCAAGTGACTTACTCCTTCGTTGGGAATAGTCAGATAGTACAGCCCAAAGCCCGCCGCGAGCGCGCCCGCATAAACCCAGGCCGTGAGGCGATGGCCCCAGAAAAGGCCAAACAAGAGCGGAACGAGAACGACGCTGGAGCCGGTGACAAAACCCGAGTTTGATGCGCTGGTGTACTGCAGACCGGCAGTTTGAAACGCGTAGCCGCCAAACATGAAAAATCCGAGACGCAAACCGGCAACGATCTCTTCCCTTTCAACTGTGCGGAAAACTGTCGGGCGCCAAACCGCCATGACCATTCCAGCCAGCGTGAACCGCAGCGCGAGAAAAAGAAAAACCGAGGAATGGTCGAGCGAGCTTTTTACGACGACAAAGGTCGAGCCCCAGAGAATCGTACAAAAGGCGAGACCAAGGTCAGCGTGAACTCGTTTTGGATGAGGCGCTGCAATGCTCTGCGTCATGTCGAATGGCAGCGTAGCTTACTGCAAATTTGAGTCCGGCCACACACGCCATTTTCACTTGCGAAACGTTTCGTTCGCCGCAAAAGAAAACCCGGAAGCGCCTCGCGGCGCTCCCGGAAAACCGCGCTACCGCCGACTCTTCCTTGAATCTTCCGTTGTTCTTTGAGTCCTTTAGCCTGCAAAAGGAACGGGGGCGTCACTTCACTGCTTGACGCTCAGTCGGACAATGGCTTTCTGCGCCCGATCAACATCCCGGCCCTTGGGGTCTTCGTCGAGGTAGAGCTGATACTCCTGAATCGCTTCATGGGGTTGCTGAGAGGCTTCGAGGGCTAACGCTGCAACGACGTGCACACCGGCAAGACCCTCGTGCGGAACGGAATGCGCTTTGCGCGCATGGGCGATTGCCTCAGGATACTTGCGCGTCAAGAGCTCAGCGTTGGCAGCCGAGCTGAGAGCCCAGACATTCAGGGGATCTCCCTCGAGAGATTTAGTGAGAAGCGCGTCGGCTTCTTCGTATTTGTGTTCCGCAAAAGAAATGCGCGCAAGATTTCTGTAGGCAGCCGAGAAATCTCGGTTCAATTCGATGGCTTTGGAAAACGCCTCCCGCGCAGATCCCAATTCATTCATCTGCATTTGAACCATTCCCAGGCCATTGTAGGCGAGGTCGTACTGGGGGTATTCGCGGACGGCGGTTTCGAACAAACTGCGGCTTTCTTGCCAGCGTTCACGGCGCATCGCCTCCGCAGCCTTTTCAAAAGCCTTCTGAGCGCGATCCGGAACCCTTAGTCGCAATGCGGGGACAAGACCACCAGCGGGCGCGGTTCCGCCCGGCTGCTGCGCATTCTGAGCCGGGCGAACGCGAATCCTTTCGACGTGGGATACTTCGTTCCGTGCGATTTCAAACTCGCCTTCGTAAGGTTGAATATTCGGCCCCGTTATACGAACTCGGTGAAGACCTGTGAGCGCCTGGAACGCCACGCGGCCGTCGCCATCCGTCATCTTGCGGTCGGTTGCGCTGCTGGAGCCAACGGGGTCCATCAACTCCACAGTTACATAGCTGGCTTTTTCCACGTCACCGTCCATAGTGATGAGCAGGCGCAAAGGCACAAGCTTTGGAACTTCCATCCGTTGCATTTGAGCAACGCCTACACTGGGCAAGGCCAACAGGACGGCAATGACGGCGGCGGTCTGGGGAAGGCGCTGCATACGCGGAAGAACCTACGGCAACACCAAAAGACGATGCTAGCACGGAGGCTGACGGCAAAGAAAACCGCAGAAAAAGCGGGGCCGGCGAAAACAGCCAGCCCCGGAAGTACGTTCAACGACGCATTAGAAGATGAAGTGGACTTCCAAACGCATCTGGCGCGCCGTCTGAAAAACGGTCGGCAGGCCATAGCGGTTGGCAAGGGTCATGGGTGTACCCGTCTCCACTGGGGACGCAAAAGCTCCCGTGTGGTTTAGGGCATCCACATAATTGTACGAGCTCATGATCTGAGCCCAATTCACGCCGGGGTCGCCGCTGAAGCGCGACGCTCTAGTCGGGCTGACCAGCTGGGAGGTAGAGGCATTCACGTTTTCGTTTAGCGCCACTGCGCTGTGCTGGTTCAACAGGTTATACACGTTGGCGCCGAGCTTTAGAGAGTACCTTTCGGTCAGCTTGAACTGGTGCGTTATCACGAGATCTGTCTGAAAGTAAGGATCGGTGCGCGCGTCATGAACGATGTGGTCCACCCCAAAATCGCCGCATGTTGTGCAGAAGTTTGGCTTCGTGGAATCAGGCTGATAGAGTCCGGGAGTGCGGTTGAAGACGACGAGGTTGCCACGACCTTCGGCCCACTGACAGGCCGACGAAGTGCCCACCACGGGCAAGCATGTGTTGATCGGAGTGCCTTGGAAAGCGTATTGAACGAGACCAAGATTGGTTTCCATCTTGAACCACTTCAGGCGATAGAAGCCATAGGCCGTGGCAGTGTTTGGACGGTCCGTGCTAAGGGGTCCATCGTCAATCTTACCGTTCGGCAAATAGGTCATATTTGGCAGGTCGAACAGACGCGTATTGTTGGGATTGTGGCGGCCGCCATTACCGTCAGTCGGGTCCGTGTTCGTCAAGCCGGGATAGTTGCCCGTGAGTTTGCTGTAGGTATAGGAGACGGACCCGTACCATTTAGTGCCGCCTCGATGCGTTAATCTGAACTCGGCACCATCATACCGGCGAATTGCAGGGACTACGCCTGGGCATTCCGCGCAGAACGGCGTGGTGTTCAAGTAGTTGTTGCCGCTGGCGTCGGGGATGACAACGGGGCGGTGTAGAACGTCGGCAAAGGACGTGCCTGGGTTGCCGATGTAAAAGCCCAAGTTGTCCGTAATGGACATGTCCTCAATGGCGTTATCCAAGCGCTTGCGCGAATACCGCGTCTCGAGGCTCCAGTTGGGAGTAATGGCCCAATCCACCCCAGTGACGAATTCATGCTGCGACATGGGCTTCATGTGAGTATCTATGGCAGGGTCACGGGGGTCGGCCTTGGTGGCGCGGAAGTCCACGTTCTCGATAAAGCGGCCAACGGTCACGCCCGGTGCTTGTCCGCTGGCCGGACAGCCCGCCCCTGTAGCCAATGTGGGCGTAATCGTGGTGTAATCCGTGAAGTCCAGCGTGTATACGCATTGATGCCAATAGTCCGAGCCAAAGGAGCCTCGGGCCAGATTCATCTTCATGATGTCGAAGAACTTGCCATAACTGGCGAAGATTTTCACCTTTCCGTTGTGAAGCAGGTCGTAGGCACCGCCGATGCGGGGTGCGATCTTGTCACCCCAGCCGAAATCAACCGACGGAAAACGGGTTGGATCGTAGGGGGGCAAGGTCTCCGTATCGAAACGAACACCAAGGTTAAGGGTCAAGCCGCGGCCAACGGTCCAAGAATCCTGAACGTACACGGCTTGGGCCGTTTGAGTGGTCGTTCCCGTATTCGATACGGTATTGCTGCCAACAAAGAAGAAGCCGTACTGACCTCCGCAGAATCCAGTACCGAACTGGGCCTGATTCTGTGCAATGATCTGAGCACAGGCCGTGGTGCTGGTTAAAGGGGTATATTGCTGCCCCCACTGCAGGTCGACGACGTTGGTGTTAGCGGTGATGAGAACGCCATTGCTCTGCGTGGACCAGAAGTAGCCGCCCTTAAACGTGTGGCTGCCCAGGAATTTCCCTACATAGTACGAGGCGTCAATGTTGAAGCTCTTGCGCTTGAAGGCGTCAAATCGGGTGGCAAAGTTGTTCGGAATGTTGGCGAAGCCGGCCGTATTGAATGTTGAACTGGGAAAAGGCTGTCCGGTGAGATCCTTGCTGTCCGCGTTCACGGTTGCGTCGTAAATATAGCGCGTGCCTTGGGGAACGCCACGGCTTTCATTGTTGCTAAAGAAGTAGCCATACCTGGCGCTGATTACTGTCTTCGTCGTGGGATTCCAATCCCCGCCAAATGTATAGAGGGAAAGTGGGTTCACGGTGCCATTATCCGAGCGGAACGTGCTTGGATCTGTTGTCGCACCGGTATTTACCTGACCATAGGCACTATCCGGGCTGCCAAGCTGGCCTTGCGTGCGCGAGTAAGCGTAGTTCCAGTCCGCGAACAGGCGCAAGGCATTAACGGCGCGAAGGTCCAATCGATTGTCTGCGTTATGCTGCAGGAAAGTATTGGTCAGTCTTCGGGGACCAGGATTGGCTTTGACGAACGTAGTCGTACGATTTGTAGTGTCTATCACTGGAATGTAGCCGCTGTAAAACGACAACCGATCCTTGAGTATAGGTCCCCCGATTTCATAGCCGGGCTCAATGATCTTCCGATCATCTTTGTTGGGGACATAGTACTGAGGTGTGCCGTCGAGACGGGAACCAGTGGAAAGGCTTGCTAGGCTTGGATTAAGGCGCAGCCCACAAACCAGGCTGCCACCTATAGCAGAAGTAAACCCGCTGGCGCAGGGATCGGTCGCGTCCAAATCCGAACTCTGGTAGTAAACCTTGAGCTCGCCGTGCCAATCTTGCGTCCCGCGTTTGGGCACTGCGTTGACGACGCCTCCCAAGGCACCTCCGTACTCGGCTTCGAAGCTGCTCGATTTGACCTGAACTGATTCGATGAAATCCGGCTGGAAGTTCTTGCCCACGCCGCCAACGTTCACGTTGGTGGTGTTAATGCCGTCGATCAAATACGCGTTTTCGCCGTCGCTGGCGCCATCAATCTGAAAGCCATTGGTGCGGTTGCCCCTGGCGCTTTGCAGTGGCTCTTGCCGGGCACCGGGAGCAAAAGGGATCACGGATTGGAAGGAGCGCCCTATCGGCATGCTGGAGAGTTCCTCGCGCGTAACCGTGACCGCGACCTTGCTTTGGGTGACGTCCACAGCCGGCGACTCGCCGCGAACTTCGATCATTTCAGCAGCAGCCCCGACCTCTAGCTGCACGTCAATATTCGGCAAGCGCCCCACTTCCAGGGAGACTTCCTCGATCTTCACAACCCGGAAGCCCTTGGCGCTGACCGTAAGCCTGTAGGTGCCGGGAGGAAGGCTAGAAAAACGGTAAAAGCCTGAAGTATCCGTTTCCGTCCTTTTAGTGCCAAGGGCTGGGCCCGAAATCTCAACGGGAGCGCCGACTACAACTGCGCCAGTTTGGTCCTTTACGTATCCCTGAATTCCTGCAGTTGTTTCCTGCGCTGAACTTGCCGGGGGTAAAACAAAGCACAATAAAATAAGGGCACAACAGGCAACGAACACACCATGACACACCACCCGTAATTGCATAATCTTCCCTCCTGAGCGTTGCGAGCAGCTCTTTTCGACTTCCCCGAACAATTGATGAAGACTGGGAGCCCTGGGACGACTAAGACTAGGCCTGTCAAACACCCCTAAAGAGCACACTCGCCATGCTATGTGTGGCACGTATAAAGGCTAAATTCATATTTGTCAACTGGAATGTTTATCTAAAGCGTATCTAGGACATATCTAAGACGCTTATCAACGAGCCCCGTCTGCGCCTAGATGGGAAGTAGTCTGCGTCTTGCTTTCGATGGATTCGCAACGGCGAATGGACAAATCGCGGCCCACGGGAATCAGAAATAGAAGGGTTCGCCTTGTTCTGCAGTCGGGTAGAAAATCGGGATAGGGGGAGCAGTCACCTGTCTGCAGGTTGCCGTTTCGGCTTCACCGTCTTCTGAGCCTGCAAAGCTCAGCCGAAGCTGATTGGCTGGCGCCGTGCCACCCATGAGTTCGACGTTCTACTACTCACTCTTACTGTGGGGGCCTTCCTCACTCGCGTGAGTACTACGCCCGCTGCTGACTTCTGCTGCAGGATCAGGATGAATTACTCCACCCTCAGTCCCGTATCCGAGACGTGCAGCAGATCTCCCGCGATAAGCTCGACTGCTTTCCACGCGCAACCACCGGATTTACGTTTTGCGTCCTTGATAGATATGGGCTTCGCGACCATTGGCCCGCTCGCCCGACGCTCACGCCTCAGATCCGGTTCTTGTACATTGGCTCGCGTTTTTGCTCCACGCTTCCTTCAGACCCCGCCTCGCAGCGACGCCCTTGCGCTTCGCTATCACTTCACCTCTATCAGGTTGTGAAGAGGACTTACACCTCCAAGCTGTCGATCATGCGCGGCGTACCAAAAACAAAAGCGGCGGACGCGAAGTCCGCCGCTTCAGATTCCAAATCTCTTTTAGGTCCTAACTGAAGACTGCCTCACTTCTTCGCCGCCAATCCGTTGTACGCCAAATTCAACCGCGACTTGTACCGGTTCGCCGTATTCTCGTGCAACACGCCCTTCGTAATCGCCTGATCAATCGCGCTCAGTGTTGGCCGCAGCAAATTCCCCGCCGCCGTCGAATCTCCCGCCGTAATTGCGCCGCGCAGCTTCTTAATCAGCGTACGCACCGCCGTCCGGTTTGCCCGGTTCACTTCCGCGCGTTGACGAGCTTGCGCCGCGCGCTTCAAAACCGACTTTTTCTTCTTCTTAACTTTGGTAGCCTGTCCTTGGGCCATCTATCTGGTGCTCCTTTTAAGCATCGCTCAAACTATCAATTTTAGGGGACGCTGCAAGTGAAGTCAAACAACCGATTTTCCCACCCCCGGCGCAATTTGAATTTTATGGTTCGCGACACAACGGGGTTCGGGGTTTGTGTTTACAAACCCCGAACTGAAATAAGTCAAAAGTTCAAACTGACTCGCTGGCCGCTCGAGCAATAGGAGCCCTCTTGACCTCAATCCCCTCCAAACTCAACAAGCGCGACGAACTCCGCCTCCTCGTCAATTCGCACCACCCCATCATCACTATGGAAACCACGGAAGAAGAGCGCGTCGAGCAACTCCTCTTTCAAATCGGCACCGAACTCGAAGTCCCCGTCTACCACTGGAGCGTAACCAAGGGCCTCGCCCGTTTTCACGGTGAACCTCTCTACCACACCGACGATCCCGAGCAAGCCCTCGCCAACATCGCCATCATCAACGGCGACGCCATCTTTCTCCTCAAAGACTTCGCGCGCTACTGCGAAAACGACAAAGTCTGCCGCCGCGTTCGCGAACTCGCTGAAAACTTCCGCACCGCGCGCCGCTCCATCGTCATTACTGCAGCGGCCATGCAGTTGCCGCGCGAGTTCGCAAACGACTCCGTCCCGTTCGAACTCGGCCTCCCCGAACTCGAAGAACTCTTCTCCGGCGTCCGCCAAACGCTCGCCGACCTCAACCGCGAAAACCACATTCCCGTTTCGCTCGACACTGTGGGCATGCAACAAGCCGCCCAGTCGCTCTCTGGCCTCACCAAGGAAGAAGCTTTGCGAACGCTTCGCATGTGCGTCCTGTCACGCGGCAAGGCCGATCCCGGCATCCTCGAATCCCTCCTCGAAGCTAAACGAAACACTCTCCGCGGCGAGGGTTTGCTCGAAACCGTCCGCCGTGACTCTTCCTTCTCCGACGTCGCCGGCCTTCAGCGCATGAAGGATTGGCTTATCAAACGCAAATCTGCCCTTACCGCCGAAGGCCAAAAATTCGGCCTCGTTCCGCCAAAGGGAATTCTCATCACCGGCGTGCAAGGCTGCGGCAAAAGCCTCGCCGCAAAAGCCGTCGCGGGCGAATGGGGTTTCGAACTCGCCCGCCTCGACGCTGGCGCCCTCTACGACAAGTTCGTTGGCGAAAGCGAAAAGAGGCTTCGCAAAGGTCTCGAGCTCGCGCAGAAGATGGCGCCGGTCGTTCTCTGGATTGACGAAATCGAAAAAGCATTCGCCTCGGCGGGTTCATCCGGTGATGCCGACGCTGGCCTCTCCCAGCGCCTTCTCGCCACGCTTCTCACCTGGATGCAGGACCGCGAGTCCGGCGTTTTCCTCGCTGCAACTTCCAACAATATTTCCGCGCTCCCGCCGGAAATGCTCCGCAAGGGCCGCTTCGACGAAATCTTCTTCGTCAATCTTCCCAACACCGCCGTTCGACAATCGCTTTTCGCTTTGCATCTAAAAAAACGTGGGCGCGATGCCGCCACTTTCGATCTGCCAAAACTCGCCGGGGCCAGCGAAGGTTTTTCCGGCGCCGAAATCGAACAGTCCATCATCTCCGGCCTTTACACCGCCTTCGCCGCCAAGCAACAACTCTCCACGCAAATTCTCCTCGCCGAACTTTCCGCCACGCAGCCTCTCAGCGTCACGCGCGCCGAAGACATCGCCGCCATCCGCGAATGGGCTCGCACCCGCGCCGTCCCCGCCGACTAATTTTCCCGGGGAACGCTGCCCGCCGCAGGCGGGCCATTCTCCCGAATGCCGTCTTCACGTAGAATCCCCACTGGAGAATCCAATGAAGTGTTCTCGTGCTTTGTACTTGAGTGTTTGTTTTTCTCTTTGCACAATCAATCTTGCTGCCCAAACTCCGCCGCCGCAGAAACCTGAAATCGAAGTCCCCTCCTCCCAAACCGCCTGCGACTGCCACGACCTCGAAGCTGCCCAGGCTCGCATCGCCAAAATGGATTCCACCCTGAAAGACTGGCCCGACCTTGCCCGCTATCGCGACGCCAACACAAAAATCGCACCTCTCGCCAAAGGGGAAAGGCGCGCGGTTTTCATGGGCGATTCCATCACTGACGCTTGGGTTCGCCCGCAATTCGGCGGCTTTTTCCCCGGCAAACCTTATATTGACCGTGGCATCAGCGGACAAACAACTCCGCAAATGCTCATTCGCTTTCGTCCCGACGTCATCGCTCTCCAGCCCAAAGTCGTCGTCATCCTCGCTGGAACAAACGACATCGCTGGAAACACCGGCCCGATGTCTCTAGAGGAAATCGAAGCCAATCTCACCTCCATGTCCGAACTCGCCCGCACCCACGCCATCAAAGTAGTCCTCGCCTCCGTCCTTCCTGTTTACGACGGCGGCCACAACCACGAAGGCAAAGAAGTTGTCATGACCGACCGCCGTCCTCCCGAAAAAATCCTCGCCCTCAACGCATGGGTCAAAAAATATTCCACCGAGCATAAACTCGTCTATCTCGACTATTTCTCAGCCATGGTCGATGACGGCGGCTTCTTAAAAAAGGATCTCAGCGAAGACGGTCTCCACCCCAACAAAGCCGGTTACGCCGTCATGGCTCCCCTCGCCGAAAAAGCCATCCAAACCGCCCTAAAAATGTAGGGGCCGATCTTTCGCGGTGTGTGTGGTCCGGTTTCTCACGGACAGATCGGCGACTTTGCCGTCATATCCAACAAACAAATCCTTCCAATCGAAATCCTCGATTTGTCTTCCTCAACCCTTTTCGTTATTCTTCTAATGATGTCTTCACCCTTTTCAGCAGCCGCCTCTTGTTGTTGTCACTGTCGTCCCTCGGCAGTGGCCGCTACGCTTTGTTGTAAGGGTTCTGCGCCAGTTCTCTAATCGCCCTTCCATCGCGACTTTGTAGCTAACCCACCGCCACCGCCTCGGCAGGTGGGCTTTTTATTTCCAAACAACTTCTACGCCGCGCATTGCGTCGGCCTTGTTCCTCGAATTCAATTCCGGAGATACAGAATGCAATTCCCAATAGTTCACAAATGGAAGTGGAGCAACTTTTTCCCAGCAGTCGTTTTCGCTCTCGCGCTTCTGGCAATCTTCGCAGCGCCGGCTTTCCCTCAAGGCGAATCGTCCATCGAAGGCACTGTCACGGATTCGTCCGGCGGCGCCATTCCCGGTGTCACCGTCAAGATCAAAAATCTGGAAACCGGCGCCACGCGCCAAATCGTCACCGACGATTCCGGCCGCTACTCGGCCGCGGCCCTTCCAGTTGGCCAGTACGAAGTCCGCGCCGAAAAGACCGGCTTTCGCGGCGAACTTCGCAACGGCATCTCCCTCGTCGTCGGACAACGGCAATCCGTCGACTTGATCCTCCAACTCGGCGACGTCCAGCAAACCGTCCACGTCGAATCGGCTCCCACGCTCGTCGCCGTTACGACCGAAGACATCTCCGGCCTTGTCGGCGAACGCCAGGTCAAAGAACTCCCGCTCAACGGCCGCAGCTACGATCAGCTCATCACGCTGAATCCCGGCGTCGTCAATTACACTTCGCAGCGCGCCGGCGGCATTGGCACCTCCAACTCCGTCGTTGGGAACATGTTCGCTGCATCCGGCCGCCGCCCGCAGGAAAATCTCTACCTTCTGAACGGCGTGGAATTCACCAGCGCTTCCGAAATCAACAACACGCCCGGCGGCGTCAGCGGCCAACTCCTCGGAGTTGATTCCGTGCGCGAATTCTCCGTCGTCAAGGACACTTACGGAGCCGAATACGGCAAGCGTCCCGGCGCCCAAATCAACATCGTCACCAGCTCCGGTTCGAACGCGCTTCATGGCAGCGCATATGAATTCCTCCGCAACAGCGCGCTCGACGCTCGCAACTCTTTCGACCACGGCGACATTCCAAAATTCCAACGTAACGAATTTGGTGGCTCCCTCGGTGGCCCGCTAAAAAAAGACAAAACTTTTTTCTTTGGAAATTACGAAGGCTTCCGCCAGAACCTCGGCCTTAGCGATCTCTCACTAGTTCCGGACGACGCCTCGCGCGCCGCAGCCATCCCCAGCATCCAGCCGCTCCTCGCCTTGTGGTCCGTCGCTAACGGTCCGGAACTTCTGAACGCTGATGGCACGCCCAGCGGCATCGCCGAAGCTTTCACCAATCCCGTGCAACACATCCGGGAAGACTTCGGCACCGCGCGCCTCGACCAAAATTTCACGCAGAACGATTCGTTCGCCGCCGTCTACACCGCCGACGACAGCGCAGCCCATTCGCCCACCAGCAACCCGCTCACTTTCGTGGACATCGCCCTCGGCGAACAAGTCGTCAGCCTCAGCGAAACTCACATTTTTTCGCCGAGTCTTCTCAACAAGGCCACCTTCGGTTTCTCCCGCGGCAATTTTTATTTCGACAGCGGCACCATCCCGCAACTCTCCGCCTGGATTCACGACGGCCAACCCGTCGGCGCCGTCGTCGTGGGCGGCGGCACTACCCTCAATGGCGCTTCACAAATCACCAACGGCGGCACCAACGCTGGCAGTAATCTCAGCGCCACGCGCAATATCTACACAGCCTCAGATCAAGTCACCTACACGCACGGCATTCATCTCCTCATCGTCGGCGGCTTACTCCAGAAGATTCAAGCCAACGACACACTCGTTCAAAACCAATACGGCCAAGTTTCTTTCAGTAATCTCCAAAGATTCCTGCAAGGTTCAGTCAGTACTTACACCTACGCGCCTAGCTTCACTCCCTTGTCCTGGCGCTCGCTGCAAGGCGCCTTTTATGTCGAAGACGCGATCAAGCTCAAACCCTCTCTCGAACTCCGCATCGGCTTCCGCGGCGAGTCCTCCAATGGATGGAACGAAGCTCACGGCCGCGCCGCAAACTACGCCTTCGATTCGAAGGGCATCATTCTCTCGACGCCAGTCGTTGGCAACTCAGCCTTCTCCACCAACAACGCGAAATTTCTTCCCGCGCCTCGCGTCGCTGTAGCCTGGTCTCCCTTCGCTTCAAAGAAAGCCGTCATCCGCGCCGGCTTCGGCCTCTATTACGCGCTGTTGGATAATCTCAGCTATCGCCTCGATCAGAACGCGCCATTCAATTCCGTCTTCGCGGTAAAAAATATTGCGTTCTCATCCATCGCTCCGAACGCCGTTTATGCGGGCTCAAAGCTTGTCCCCAGCGGCGTTCAGCCGGATCTAAAAACGCCTACCGTCGAATCCTGGAGCCTCAAGGTGGAGCACCAGCTTTCTTCCAGCACTTCCTTCGGCATCAGCTATGTGGGCTCGCACGCCTATCACGAGTTGCTTTCCGTGGATGCGAATCTCCCCGCAACCACCATCTGCCCGGCTGCACCTTGCCCCGCAAACTATCCCGCTGGGCTTTACTACTATCCAGCGAGCGCTCCGCTCGCCAACAACTCGCTCTGGAACTCCACGCACTGGTTTTCGCAGGGCGTCAGTTCTTACCACGGCCTTGAAGTGGACGTGAATCGCCGCCTCGCGCGCGGTTTGCAATTTCGCGGCGTGTACACATTCTCGAAAACGCTCGATGACGGCGACAACATGAACACCAGCGTCGCCACCAACTCTCCCGCGTTCGTTGCCAATCCGCTGCAGCCAAAGTCCGATTACGGTAGAGCTTCGTTCGATGTGCGCCACGCCGCCGTCATTCAAGCGACCTATGATCTTCCGTTCGCGCGCGGCAACTCCGCCGACGCAAATCCGTGGCTTGCGCGCCTCTTCGGCAATTGGCAATTGAGCGGAATCGAAACGCTTCAGTCTGGCCTGCCATTCACGCCGCAGCTTTCCTACAATCCATCCAACGACGGCGACACGCGCAATCCCGTTCGCCCTTCTATCAATCCTAATTTCTCCGGCCCCATCATCCAGGGTGGCCCCGCTCAATACTTCAATCCCAACGCCTTCCTTCAGCCTCTGCCCGGAACCTACGGCAACGCCGGACGAAACATCCTCCAAGGCCCGCGGCTCGTCGAAACCGACGCATCGCTCACTCGGAAATTTTCATTCAATGAGCGCTTCGCCCTGCAATTCCGTTCCGAAATCTTCAACCTCTTCAACCACACCAATTTCAACACGCCCAATCCCGTCGTCTACGCCGCCGCCAACGGTTTACCTTCTCCCACCGCCGGCGTCATCACTTCCACATCCACGTCTTCCCGTCAAATCCAGTTCGGCCTAAAACTCTTGTGGTGACGTAATAGCAAGCGCCCTCACGGCGCCAAACCCACTCGGCGAACCAGGTCCTTAAACCTTGGATCGTCGCGCAACGGATCGAAGTAGGGATGGACCTTGACCCACAGCAGAATGTTTGAGTGTTCTTTGTACGCTTGCTCGAGCCAGATAAATGCTTCTTCCTTGTCGCCAAGGCCTAAATAAGCATTCACAAAGGCGGCGGCAGGAACGTAACCCGCCTGCTTGCGTTTTTTCAGCTCCGCCAGTATTCGAAGAGCGTCCCTGCGTTCCCTTGATTGGGCATACGCCCGGACCAATAGGCCCATGACGGCTGGGCTGCTGTCAGAAACAGCGAGCACCTTCTCCAGAACGGGGATTGCCTCCTTTGCCTGACCGTTGGCGATCAGCGCAAATCCAAGAAACCACATGGCACCAGAATCGTCCGGTCGTACGGCGAGCACGCTTCGCATTTCGCGGATGGCTTCTTCGTAGCTGCGGGCGTTGATCAAAATCCACCCGAGACCCGTGCCGGAAACCGCAAGGGGATCGAGTTCCCGGCCTCGCCGGCCCCACGCCAGGGCCTCCTCTGTACGTCCCTGGGACAGCAGCCAACGAGCGAATCCCTCGTGAGCGGTCGCGTCATTCGGATTCAGTTCCAGCGCCCGCCTGTATTCAGCCTCGGAGTCAGCCCAATGCCACTGTTCTTGGTACACGTGCGCTAGAACGTCGTGTGCTTCCGCAAGCTCCGGGTTGAGCTCCAGTGCTTTTTGGGCTGCGCCCACGGCTCTCGCACGTTCCCCTTCGGGAGGAGCACCGATAAAAGCCGTGGCGAGTTCCGAATACGCCATTGCCAGGCCGACGTACGCTGGTGCAAACGTCGCGTCTCGTTTTATCGCCTCTTCGAAATCGGAAATACTCACGTCGACATCGGCTCTATTGCTGCTTTTGTCCAAGGCGAACCGGCCCTTAAGATAGCTCTCATATACGTCCGGCGAGACGGAACGCGTTGCGGCAAGGCGCGCGTGCTCCTCGCTGGTGACTGTAACCGCGACTTTTCGCGCGATGGATTGAGCCACTTCGCTCTCGAGAGCTAACGCGTCCCGCAGTTCACGATCGTAGGCTTCGGACCAGAAATGCTCGTCGCTGGCGGCCCGTATCAACTGGGCATGGACACGAATCCTGCTACCCTCTCGCATTACCGAACCTTCGACGATCGCGTCCACGCGGAGCGTCCGCGCAATCTCCGGCACAGACAGCTGAGTATCCTTGAAGCGCATTACCGAAGTTCGCGAAATGACCCGCAAATCCTTAATCCCGGAAAGACGTCCGATAAGCTCCTCGGTCATTCCGTCTGCAAAGTAATCCTGGGTTGGATCTCCAGACAGGTTCTTCAATGGCAAGACCGCGATGGATTTGATCTTGGGCTTTGCGGCGCCGCCTGCTCGGCTCCGGGTTATGCCGTATGTGATGGCCCCAACGGCGAACACGGCAGTTCCAGCAAGGGCGATCCAGCGGCGGAGATGGCGTCTAGCCGTTGGTTTCTGCTCTGCTTTCGCTTCTTCTATTGACTCGCCGACTCTCTCTTTCTCGCCATCTAACCCCGCTCTGCGACTCTGCAACCAAGCATTCAGCTCCGAACCGTACGCATACACCGAGCCGCTCCGGTCGTGCAGGTGCCGGTGAACGGGCATGCCCTCGCGCTTCTCCCACCGCTGGACGGTCGTTATGTCGCGATTAAGGTACGCCGCGATCTCCTTCCACGAATCCAGACGGTCTTCCGGCGGCGTCACGGATGGCGCTGTGCTGGGGGCCGATTCGCCCATCCCACTCTCCTTATTCGTTCGTCAGTAATTTCGCGTCCGGAAGCTGCGATTGTAACTCCCGCCCTGGGCGCGGCAAAGCACTGCATTCGACGGTGATTCGGGAAAATGGCGCCAATCCCGTTCATTGCCGTTTGACGGCCCGGCATTGTTGTCTGATTGTGTCCGTGCGTCTCCCCGCGGCGACGTCAATTTGAAAACAAAGGAGGTTTGCTATGCATCGCAGATCGATCTTATTTGTGCTGCTCACTGCCGGAATCGTGGTCGCGGCCCTCTACCTGACAGGGAACGCCCTCGGGACGCCGGCGAACGGATTCGTAGGGACGACGCTGGCCAAAGGCCGGCTCGACGAAATAGATATCTTCAACAAGCTTGTTGATCCTCCAGACGCTCAGACTCAGGGCAACAATGGCAATGTTTGGCTGTCCTTACAGAAAACAAAGGGATCGTCCGACCTCTACGTTCAGACCAACGTATGGCAGCCCGGCGGAACAACAGGCTGGCATTCCCATCCCGGCCACAGTTTGATCGTGGTGACGGCCGGCACCGTAACGGATTACGAAGGCGATGATCCGACTTGCACACCACATGTCTACACAACGGGAATGGCGTTTGTCGACCACGGCGGCGAGCATCACGTGCACATTATCCGGAACGAGACCAACGCAGTGGCGGCTACCGTCGCCATCCAGCTTATTCCGGCGGATACCCAGCGTCGGATTGATGTGCCAACAAGCCCCAGCAACTGCCCATTCTGAGTGGACAATCCAATTCCGAGGCCGCCGCGCGAGAGATGCGGCCTCACTGCTCGAAGGCCGTCAACTGACGGAAGATTTCGAACCTTTGGCCGGCACATTCTGCGCCACGGCCCACGCTGCCGCCCCAAAAATCCACGAAATGAAAAATCCCGTCCACGCCAGTCGCGTTCTCGGAGTGCTTAGGATTGCCCCTCCCCAAACTAGCAACGTGTATAGCGCGATCTGTCCCGCCTCGGCCCACGCCGCCACGCGCGGCAGCACGTTAAACAAAACGCCGAGCCCACTCGCAATTTGTCCCGCGCCGGTCAGATACGCCCAAGCCACACGACACGGCAGCCAGTGCGGCACGAAGCCCGCCGTGATGTCTACATAAACAAGATGAGAAAGCCCGATGGGAATAATCGAAATCGCAAAGAGGTAACGCGCCATTCGAATCTCGCGCTCTCCCGCCAAAAATCCCAGCGGCGAATCCGGCGCAAGTTCCGCGAAGTGCGCGAACAGCGTCCATCCACCCGAAAGCAGTAGCGTTAATTCGCCCAGCCCCAGGTACACGGCCTCCATCTTTGGCGCAACGACCACTGCCGGTATCTTCAGCGATGCCCATACAACCAGATACACCAGCAGAATTCGCACCGCCCAAGCCCGGCTTGCGCGAAACGAAAGCCCCGCTCCGAGCAGGATCATCAGCGCGCCCGTCCCATAAGCCACTGCGTGCCGCGCCGGCACCCAGTCTGGAACTGGTTGCCACACCAGCGCGAAATCGCCCACGATAAGTGCAATAACGCCCAGTCCAATCAGACCGGCGATAAACAAACACAGAGCAGGTTGTTGTGTGTTTTTCATGGAACTCCAAGGCCACCCGAGCGGGAAAAAGGCCTCAACCTTATACACGACCTAGTGCCACGATTTCCAGGTTCCTCGTAGCGGCCGCTTTCCGAAGCGGGCGCTTTTGTAGGTTTTCACTCCCTTATCTGCGTTAGACTTTTTGGCGAGCGCTTTGTAGTTCCTAGTCGACCGGGCAAGCTAGGCTGACGCGAATTCTGTAGGATTAGGCAAGATTTCGCCAGGATTGGGTTAACACAAAAGGCTTTGCGCCGCTTATAGTTTCTCCTGTGGCGCGTCTGAATCCCACGACCGCTGGCATGGGAAGGGAGTTCCAAATGGCCACCATCACCGTGAATGGAGTCCGCCACGAAGTTCACGCTCCAGCCGACACTCCACTCCTCTACGTCTTGCGTAACGATCTCGAGCTTTCTGGCCCGCAATTCGGCTGTGGTTTGGCGCAGTGTGGCGCCTGTTCCGTCTTAATCGACGGCAAAGAAGTTCGCTCGTGCGTCACTCCGCTTTCGACCGTGGGCAACAGCGAAGTGACCACCCTCGAAGGCCTCCCGGCACGCTGGGCAAAACTAAAGGGCCTTTCCGCGGAAGAAGCAAAGAATGTATTGCATCCCGTTCAGCAGGCTTGGATCGCCGAACAAACTCCTCTCTGCGGCTTTTGCCAGAACGGCATGATGATCGTCGCCACCCAGCTTCTCGAAAAGAATCCCAATCCCACCGACGCCCAAATCAAAGCTGCTTTTACCACTGAAGGCCCGTCACCCCATCTCTGCCGTTGCGGCAGCTACACCGCCATCATCGACGCCGTAAAACACGCCACCACCCTTATGGCGAAGGGGAGATAGGCCATGACAACCGCTGCCGAAAACACGGTCAAGGTTTACGAAGCTACTCTCTCTCGCCGGCAATTTGTAAAAACCGGCGGCGCACTCGTCGTTGGCGTCGCGTTCGTCGGCCCGTCCGTCCTCAAAGCCCAGGACTTCCAGGGCCCGAAAGTTACCGGAGCTCCTTTCAAGAACTCACTCGATCCCACGCAACTGAACTCTTGGATTGAGATTCATCCCGACAATACCGTCCTCATTCGCACGGGCAAGAGTGACTTCGGCCAGGGCACCACTTTCACCGCTTATCGCCAAATTGTCGCCGATGAATTGAGCGTGCCGTTCGAATCCATCACCACCGTCGTCGCAGGTCACACTGACCAGACGCCCGATGGCAGCGGCGCCTTCGATTTCCTCGGTCGCGGCACGCCAAACATCCGCAAAGCCGCCGCCTACACCTATCAAGCGCTTCTCGATCTCGCTTCCGAACGGCTCGCTGTCGCGAAAGATCAAATCACCACCAAAGAAGGAGTCTTCTCCGGCGGCGGCAAGAGCATCTCCTATGGCGACCTCGTCAAAGATCAGCAACTAAAACTCAGCATTCCCGTCGGCGGCGACCTTACCAGCATCTTTGGCCTCACCGTCATGGGCAATCCTCCCATGAAGCCCGTCAGTGATTACACCGTCATCGGAAAATCCCATCCGAATTCCATCATCGTTTCTAAAGTCACCGCAAAAGAAACCTGGGCCACTGACATCCGCCTTCCCGGAATGTTGCATGGACGCATGGTCCATCCCAAAACGCTCGGCTCCACGCTCCTCGCCGTCGGCCAGCTCGACAAATCCAAATTTCCCAATTCCCAAGTCGTGGTGAAGGGTAATCTCGTCGGCGTCGTAGCGCCCACGGAATGGGAAGCCATCCAGGCCTCACAGCAAGTTGCCGCTACAACGAAATGGACTGAATGGAAAGGTCTCCCCGGCAACGAAAAGCTCCATGATTCTCTTCGCAAAGAAGCCGACTGGACCACCGCGCAAGTCACGAAGGGCGCCGCAAACAAAGGCGATGTAAGCGCAGCCTTCGCCTCTGCGCATAAGAAATTTTCCGCCACCTACCACTTTCCCTTCATGAAACACGCTCCCATCGGCCCCACGATGGCCGTAGCCGACGTAAAACCCGACGGTACGGTCCAAATCCACACGCACAATCAGAATCCCCAGGCTCTTCGCGGCGAAATTGCCATGATGCTTGGCACCACGCCCGATCACGTGATTGTCCATACGCATCCCGGAGCAGGGCATTACGGCCGTTCGAACGGCGGCAACTCCGGCGCGGAGGACGATGCCGTAATTCTGTCTCAGGCTGTTGGAAAACCCGTGCGCGTCCAGTGGATGCGTGCGGAAGACTTCCAGTGGTCCACGCAATCTCCGGCTGCTTTCGCGGATGTCGAGTTCGCTCTCGACGAAAAGGGGAAAATCGCCGGCTATCAGATCGACCACTACATGCCGGCTTTCCAGGACGATCGTCCCATCGGTGCCGTCCTCGCTGGACTTCCCACGATGCCGGCCCCGGGAGGCGGATCAGGATTCCTCGGGTCCACTGCCAACTTTTTGTCCGATCCCTGGTTTTACGACCAAATTCCCAACGTCGCCGAGCGCGGCCACGGCGCCTTCCAGGTTGGACAAAAAGCTTCGCCCATCTCCGTCGGCCTTCGCGACCACAGCATGCGCACGCCCGGCCAGTATCAGCAAAATTATCCGCGCGAACTCGCCTTCAGCGAAGCCGCAGCCCTCGCCGGCGCCGACCCAATTCAATTTCGGATTGACCACGCCGAGGAAGGGCGCCTCATCAACGTGCTCAAGGAAGTTCGCAACGCTTCTAGCTGGCAATCGCGTCCCTCGTCTCGTCCCGATGTCGTATCGACCGGTTCAACTCCTGTCCGTGGCCGCGGCGTCTCTGCCATGTTTCGCTCGGGCACGTACTGGGCTTGCGTTTGCGAAATCGCTGTAACTCCCAACACCGGCGCCATTGTCGTTGAAAAGTACACCATCGCCGTCGATCCCGGCATCGTCGTCAATCCTGCTCAATTGAAGCGCCAAGTAGAAGGGGGCGCGATCATGGGCATCAGCCACGCGCTCTATGAAGAAGCGCTGTTCGATGAAAGCGGCATCACTTCGCGCGATTGGAACACCTACCCCATCGCCAAAATGACGGACACACCCGAAATCAAAGTTGTCCTCATTCACGACCCTAAAGTCGGCGCCTATGGCGGCGGCTCGGAAGCCGCTAACGCCCTCGCCGCGCCAGCCATCGCTGCTGCTCTCCACGACGCCACCGGCAAAGTCCTCCGCCGCCTCCCTCTAAAACGCGCCTACATCCAAGCCCTTCTCAAGACGTGAGCATCGTAAATGTGTATCTTTTTGTAGGGGGCACGCTTGTTGGGCGCCTCGCTCGTCACTCGCCACCTTTCATCCCCGCAGCATACTGCTAGCTCGCATGCAATGTTAAAATCGCGCGTCGCTCTTGACCGCGTGGCATGCCTGCGCTACGGTAAAGAAAGTTTCTTCCGAGACGTAGCTGTTCACGCAGTTGCTGTTCAGGAGGAATCTCAACCCTATGGGTGACCGCGAAACGGTCAGGCATCACCAGCACCACTCGTACGTTGGAGCACACGCCGCACCAAGACCGCCTGCCAGCCTGATGAAACGCAGCATCGCCATCTCCGGAAAAATCGAACCCTTCTTTGGCACGCTCGACGAAAACGTCCGCCTACTCGAGGATTCGCTCCACGTCCGCACACACCTCCAAGACGTCAAGCTCACCATCGAAGGCACGCACGAGTCTGTCGATCGCGCCGTCAAAATCGTGGAAGAGTACAACCAAGCCACGCGCAACGGCCGCCATCTCTCCGGCGAGGAAGTCAAAAGCCTGATGCGCATCGCTCTCGACGAGCCGCAAACCTCGGCCAGCGAAATCTTCGAACACGGCAAGCCGCGCTCTTTCGGCAAAAAACAAGTCACTCCGAAAAACGCCACGCAAAAGCACTACATGGAGCAGATCGAAGCACACGACATGGTCTTTGGCATCGGCCCGGGCGGCACCGGCAAAACCTATCTCGCCGTGGCCATGGCCGTCAGCGCGCTTCTCACGAAGCAAGTCAACCGCATCATTCTCGCGCGCCCCGCCGTCGAAGCGGGTGAAAAGCTCGGCTTTCTCCCGGGCACGCTCCAGGAAAAAGTTGATCCTTACATGCGTCCGCTTTACGACGCGCTCTACGAAATGCTCGACGCTGACAAACTCGAATCCTTTATCGAAAAGGGAATCATCGAAATCGCGCCGCTCGCTTTCATGCGCGGCCGCACGCTCAACGACTCTTTTGTCATTCTCGATGAAGCGCAAAACACGACCAGCGAACAGATGAAAATGTTCTTGACGCGCCTCGGCTTCAACTCCAAAGCCGTCATCACCGGCGACGCCACGCAGATAGATTTGCCCTCCGGCAAACGAAGCGGCCTCATCGAAGCCCTCGAAATCTGCGGTAAAATCGAAGGCATCGGCTGCACGCAATTCAGCGAAAAGGATGTTGTCCGCCACAATCTTGTCCAGCGCATCATTCGCGCCTACGAGGAATACGAGGCCGGACACCCGCAACGCACGAACGGCAAATCCGGCAATTGAGCCCCTTAAATTGGTCAAAGTTGAATTGTTGAAGTGACGATTCTTAACAAACAGAAAAAAGTTCGGCTCGCGCTCGAGCCGCTCGATCGGTTTTCTCGAAGGGCTCTCCGCCAATTGAAACTGAAATCCAACTCCGCAAACATCGCTTTCATCACGGACGCCGAAATTGCCCGCTTGAACAAAACCTATCGCAAGAAAAACAAGCCCACCGACGTTCTCTCGTTTCCCGCACAAAACTCAGGCAAACATCCGAATAGAGGAAAGTTCCTCGGCGACATCGCTATCGCTCCCGCCGTCGCCCGCCGTTACGCTAAGAAAAATGGCCGCACGCTCGAAAACGAAATTTGCATCCTCATCCTACACGGCATTTTGCACCTCTTGGGATATGATCACGAGACGGATCGGGGCCAAATGGACCGCATCGAACGCAAACTTCGCCGCAAACTGGGTCTCGCGCCATGAACTACACCTGGTTCTACGTCATGGGCGTTGTGCTCCTCGCTCTCTTTCTGCCCGTTTTCTCTTACCTCACTTTGATTTACCGCGAACTCGGCCGCATGACCACCGGCCCCGTGCACGAGCACCTCGACATCTTCGAGGCCGAAATCGAGCCGAAACTAAAAATAAATCGCCGCAGCGCAGGTCGTGCCTTCCGCATCCTCGGCCATTTCTGGCTCGCGTTTTTGGTTTTGGAAACGACTCGCGGCGTCTTCTACTTCGTTCCCGGCACCTGGGAAGCGCTCACCGAACTCAGCGTCTTCATCGCCCTCGAAGTGGTTGTCGCCATGCACTTCATTCCCGATCTCCTCTTGTACCGCACCACGGGAAGATGGCTTCTGCCGCTCTTGCCGACCATTCGCGCCAGCCTTTGGCTCGTTTGGCCGTTGCGGATTTTCGTGGAAGGCGCGGAGACCCTCGCGCGCATCTCGGAAAAAGAACGCGAAACCACCGACGAACAGCGCACGGAAGAAGGAATTGAAGCGCTCGTCGAGGCCGCCGAAGAAGAAGGCATCATCGAGCCCGACCAGGCCGACTTGATCGAGCAAGTCGTCGAATTCAGCGACAAGCGCGTCCGCGAAGTAATGACCCCGCGTCCGGACGTCGTCGCCATTTCTGCCGATGCCTCGCTCGAGGAACTTCACTCGACATTTGTCGAGACCGGCTTCACACGTCTTCCCGTCTTTGAAAACACCATCGACGACATCGTCGGTGTCGCGCACGCGCAAGACATGCTTACGATCGCGGACACCGATTTGCCGCGGCGCAAAGTCCGCGAACTCATGAAACCTGTTTTGTTTGTCCCCGAAACAAAAATCGGTTCTCACCTCTTGAAGGAAATGCGCCAAAAAGGCCAGACCATCGTCGTTGTAATCGACGAACACGGAAGTGCCGCTGGCATTGCCACCATGGAAGATCTCGTCGAAGAAATCGTCGGCGAAAGCGGCGACGATACGGCAAGCGCATTCGGGGAAATTGTGAAAGAGCTGGACGGCGCAATGCTGCTTCCGGGCGGTTTATCCATTTCGGAAGTCGAGGAGCTTCTCGGCATTCAATTCGGCGAGAATGCTGCGGAAACCGTCACCACGATCGCCGGATTGCTCAGCCACGTCAGCGGAAAACTTCCGGCGCCCGGAGACAAAATTGATCTTCAGGGCTATCAGTTCGAAGTTCTCGACGCCAATCAAACCAAAGTTCTCAGCGTGAGAATCAGAAAACAGGAGGCCGCGCCGGCCGCTGTAAAATCAAAGGCAAAAACAAAAGCCTAGAAGCTATTTCAAAACCCTCCGTAAGGTGATCATGAAGCAAGCGATATGAAAGAAACCGCGATAGACCGTCAGCG
>Ga0137403_10001928_pt1 | contig 25834 bp, 24 predicted proteins | sample CZOMad2_1_16fung_FD_122057 | JGI IMG/M metagenome (GOLD analysis project Ga0137403, IMG submission 122057) | Vadose zone soil fungal communities from Angelo Coast Range Reserve, California, USA - CZOMad2_1_16fungal (Hybrid Assembly) | ecosystem: Environmental > Terrestrial > Soil > Vadose zone... | reverse complement strand
CTGCAATTCGTGGCGGACGGATTCATTGGCGCCGAGAATCGTGGCGTACAACTGGTTGTCCTGGCGAATCTGCACTGAGCCGTCGCGGCCGTCCGGCGAGGCGAGCAGGCGGAGTCTGCCGCGCTTTTCGACTTCGCTGAAGTTTTTCTGATCGTAGGCCGGTTTATAGCCCTGCTTATCCGGAAACATCCAGATCTGGTACAGGTGCACGGTATCTTTTTTCGAGGCGTTGAATTCACTGTGCGTGACACCGGTTCCCGCGCTCATGTACTGAACGTCGCCTGGGCGGATGACTGAGCCATTGCCCATGCTGTCGCGATGCTCGAGTGCACCTTCGAGGACATAGGTGACAATTTCCATATCGCGATGCGGGTGATTGGGGAAGCCGCCGCCGCCCGCGACGCGATCATCGTTCATCACGCGCAGAGTGCGAAACTGTTCGTGTTTCGCGTCGTAATAGTCCGCGAAAGAAAAGGTAAAGCGGGTGTTGAGCCAGCCGTGGTCGGCGTGGCCGCGGTCGTTGCTCTTGCGAATGGCAATCATCGAAGACCTCCCGGTCGGGTAGCGTATATTGTCGTTGACACGACTATTGTGAACACGGCAATTAGATGCCGAGCGCGGCGATTTGGTCGCTGTAGTCAGAATTGGTCATCCCAGCATGCCCCCAACCCATACACACGCTTACACTTGCACGCTTTTCGTCCGCCCATCCGGCCATTCCCGCGCTCCTCAACTTTGGTGTACAGTGTTACTGAAGAAGAGCATGCGCTCCGCTCCGAGGTTTGGCGATGGATTCCGCACCGACCACAACGCAAGCGAGAAAGTCTGAGGGCTCCTCCATGGCCCGCGAAACGCTGACCATCACCGACAACCGCACCGGCAAAAGCTACGAAGTGCCTATTACGCACGGGACGATTCGCGCGGCAGATCTGCGGCAAATCAAGGTCGATCCCAAGGAATTCGGGATGATGAGCTACGACCCGGCGTTCAACAACACGGCTTCGTGCATCAGCCGAGTGACATTTATCGATGGCGACGAAGGCATTCTGCGTTACCGCGGGTATCCGATCGACGATCTGGCGGAAAAGAGCACCTATCTCGAAACAGCGTATCTTCTGCTGAACGGTGAACTGCCAACGTCTTCGCAGTTGAAGGATTGGACTTACAACGTTACGCACCACACGTTCATCCACGAGAGCATCAAGAAATTTCTGGACGGCTTTCATTACGACGCCCACCCGATGGGCATGATGATTTCGACGATCGCGGCGCTTTCGACGTTTTATCATGATGCGAAAGACATTTTTAACGCCGACTCGCGCAAGAAACAAACGTATCGTTTGGTTGGCAAGATGCCGACTATCGCGGCTTTTTCCTACCGGCACTCATTGGGCATGCCGTTCGTCTATCCGGACAATGATCTGAGCTATCCGGGCAACTTTCTGAACATGCTGTTCCGCACCACGGAAACGCGTTACAAGCCGAATCCGACGCTGGAGCACGCACTGGATATTCTCTTTATTTTGCATGCGGACCACGAACAGAACTGTTCGGCGAACACGATTCGCGGTGTGGGCAGTTCGCATGTCGATCCTTATTGCGCGACAGCCGCGGCGATTGCGGCGCTGTATGGTCCCCTGCACGGCGGCGCCAACGAAGAAGTGTTGCGCATGCTGATGGAAATCGGCTCGGTGCAGAAAGTGCCGGATTTCATCAAGCGTGTAAAAGCCGGCGAGACCAAGCTGATGGGCTTTGGACACCGCGTATACAAGAATTACGATCCGCGCGCGCGCATCATCAAGCGCGTGGCTTACGAAGTGTTTGACTTGATGGGCAAGAATCCGCTGCTGGAAATCGCGCTGGAGTGCGAACGCATCGCGCTGGAAGACGATTACTTCGTGAAGCGCAAGCTCTACCCCAACGTGGACTTCTATACCGGGCTGATCTACCAATCGATGGGTTTCCCGATGACCATGTTCCCGGTTATGTTCGCGATTCCCCGGACGTCCGGTTGGATCGCGCAGTGGGAGGAAATGCTCCTCGATCCCGAGCAGAAAATCGCGCGACCCCGGCAAATCTATTTGGGGCACGACACGCGAAGCTACGTGCCGATCGAACAACGAAGCTGAAGCTGCGCTCCGTATGTGATGTTGATTTTTCCGTGCCGTGAAGAACAGCATTCTGAAGTCACTTTTTCGTACCGCATTTGGATAACTGCCTCGACTTTCCGCCAACCCCGCGTATATTGAAAGCAGCGAGAGCGAGATCGTATGGCCCAAATCTCCAGCAATCCGACAAATACCGGAGCCCGCCGGCGCAGTCAGCGTGTGCTGATGCAGGTAGGAGTGCGCATTCGCGGGGTGGATTCGCAGGGCAAGGCCTTCGAGGAATTTACTGAGACGCTGGCCATCAACGCGCATGGTGCGCTGGTGCTGCTGGAAGCGCGGACCACCAGCGGTGCTACCGTGAAGTTGCAGCACAAGCGAACGGAAGAGGAACAAGAGTGCCATGTGGTGTTTCTCGGTCCGGTGCGTGGAGGTAAAGCCGAAATTGGCCTAGAGTTTTCCGAGCCACGGCCGTCGTTCTGGCGCGTGGCGTTTCCTCCGGAAGACTGGACCCCCAGGCATCCGGAAGCTCGCGGAGCAAATAGCGCTCGCGCCGTCGAAAAGTAGAACTCCCCCACATTTCCGCTGTTCTAACTTTCCCGCTCCCGCGAGAAATAATGCGTCTCCATTCAGTATCGCCAATTTGGCGCTATCGCAGGTATGCAACGGTTGCAAAACTGCGTCTCGCCACAACTCGGCTAGCGAATAGGAACTTCCCGTGGAAGCATGCGCCCGATCAGCTCTTTTGCAAACCGTTGGAAGCTATCGCGAGGCGATGGTCGAGTGGACGCGGAAGCTGGTCGCGATCCCCACGGAAAATCCTCCAGGAAATTGCTATAGCCAAGCCGCACAGAGTATCCGAGAACACCTTATCGAAATCGGTTTTGACGATGCCTCAATCACCGGCGACTGCGTGATGGCATTTGCCGGTGAAGGCGAAAGAACACTTTATTTCAGCGGACATTACGACGTTGTTGCAGCGCAACACGCTTCGCAGTTTGAGCCACAGGTCAGAGGAGCAAATCTCTTTGGCCGCGGCTCCTCGGATATGAAGAGCGGATTGGCGGCGATGACTTACGCTGCCAAAGCGCTTCGCGATTGCGCCATTCCGCTGGATGGCAGAATCGGACTGGTCTTTGTGCCGGATGAAGAAACGGCCGGTCCGCGAGGATCCCGCGACTTGGCTGCGCGAGGTTTGCTCGGGCGAGACGCCGTCGGAATGCTGACGCCAGAGCCCACCGGCGGCATGATCTGGAACGCGAATCGCGGCGCCATCACCCTGCTCGTGACGATCAAAGGTAAATCCGCTCACGTGGGCCGCCAGTTCGAAGGCGTGAACGCATTTCAACAGATGCTCCGCGTTTGCGAAGCGCTGACGTGCCTGAAGAACGAAGTCGAGACGCGCGTGACATCCTATCGCATCGCTCCGGAAGGCGCGCGACGGTCCATTCTCATGATGGGCGGCCAAGTTGAAGCGGGTAAGAACTTCAATGTTGTGCCCGAGGTGTGTTCGTTCACAATCGACCGCAGAATTAACCCGGAAGAAGATTTTCACGAAGAAAAACGGCGCCTGCTTGCGCTGCTGGAGGAAGCACGCGCTGGCGGGATCGATCTTCAAGTCACGGTTCTTCAAGAAGGCTCGGCCGCGGGTGCGCCGGAAGATGCTCCACTCGGAAGGGCATTGGCGCGAAACATTCGGGAAGTCACGGGGCGTGATGCGCGATTCGAGATGTGCCCTGGCCTGCTGGAAATCCGATTCTACGCCGAGCGCGGAGTTCCGGCGTTGGCCTATGGACCGGGATTGCTCACGGTATCTCACGGGCCAAATGAATTTGTCACCGTCGAGCGCATCGTGGAATGCGCGGCGGTCTATGTTCTCACCGCGGCGGACGCCTTGTCGGCTGCGTCTCTCTCTTAGCGCTATGCGTCGTTACAGCACTTTGATCAGACTCTCCAGACGTGAAGCGACTTCTGCCGGCGCCGTGTCTGCCGGAAAGGACACTGGCACCCCGATGTTCACGGTAATTTCGCCAAGATGCGCGAGGCGGCGGCGCTGGCGCTTCATTCGCCAGACTCCGTCGAGCCGAACGGGCACGACTGGAATGCGAAGATTCTGGGCGAGCAGGCCGATTCCGGATTGAAACGGCGCCATCTCGCCGGTTGCGGTATCGTTCGCCACGCCTTCTGGAAAGACCAGCACGCTGTAGCCGCGATCGGCCGATTCACCAGCAAAACGGAAGCTCTCGCGAAAGCCGGACAATTGCGGGAGCGGGAATACGTTGAATAGCGCGGTAACCAGCCAATAGCCGACCGTGTACGACCAACGCTTCAGGAAAAACCACTCGCGAGGCGGCTTGCGCATTTCCTGCAATGTTTCTCCGCCCATGGCGATAGTCAGGCGATGACGAAAGCGCCGGGGGAATGCTGCGAGAATCAGGCCGATATCCGCGCGCCGCGTGATGTGATTCGAGACTACGAGCACAGGGCCGCGCAGGTCTCGTAAGTTCTCGCGCCCGCGGATGCGTGGGTGGCCGAGAATCTGGGTGGCTGGCCAGACTAGCGTGTAGTAGACCAGCAAGCGCAGCCAACGTGTCGGCGCGCGCTGCGCCCAGTATGGATAGAAATATTCCGTGCGCCGCGCAGAGGGTTGGCGAAGCAAGCGCTGTATGTCGGCGACGGATCTCGCGCCGGCGAATGCTGTCTCGTTAAGTTCCACGTGGAACTTTTCTTCCAAGACAGAGAGCAGCTCGACGCGGTCCAGTGAAGAAAGGCCAAGGTTTTGTTCCAGTTGCGCGGTGCCGGGAACACTCCCTCCAGAGACTACCGCAAGCAATGCATCCAGGGGCCTGCCGCCCGTTGTAGGGGCCAGGCTTGCCCAGTCCGCGGTCGCAACGCCGCCACCCGCTCGGTTCAGGAACTTGTCTGCCCAGGCACGAATTTCCACCAATTTCGGCTTGCCGGTAGAGGTGCGGGGAAAATCAACTTCGGGCCAGATCAACCATTCCCGGATGCGTTGGTATTCCGCAAGCGAGTTGTTTGCTGCCTCGACAGCCGCGCTGGCCTCCTCTGCCAGGTTTCCCGCGAGCAGGACGGCGCATGGTTCCGCGTTTCCGTTGTGTTGCCTCGCCAAAACGACGCAATCGCGCACTCCCGGCTGTTTGCGCAGCACCTCTTCCAGATCTTCGGGATAGATGTTGAATCCTGCGGATGTGACGATGACATTTTTCTTTCTCCCGCGGAATTTCAGGTTTCCGTTGGGGTCGACTTCGCCAACGTCCCCCGTGCGCAACCAGCCTTGGTCGTCCGAAGGGTGGAGTTCGCCTGCTTCCCAGTAACCGGAGGAGACATTTTCTCCACGTACGAAAATCTCGCCGTCTTCGGCGAGTTTGAACTCGCGGCCGGGGAGCACTTTTCCCACCGAGCCTTGCGTCGCGCGAAAAGGATGATTCAGGCTGATCAGCGAGGCAGTTTCCGTCATGCCGTAGCCTTGCACGACGGCGTAGCCAATACGTTTGAAGAAATCCTCGGTGTCGGCACCCAGCGCTGCTCCTCCTGAAACAAACGCCCAGAACTTCCAGCCGAAGCGCCGATGAATGCGACGAAAGCGCCATACGCGCCGCAGGAATCTCTGGCCGTCAGCCGCCGCGTAGGCACGCTGGAACCAGGGTATTTGCTGGCGCGCTTCGAGGTCACGTTCGATGCTCGAACGCAGTGCGTCTAGTATTCTGGGAACCGCTACGACCACGGTTGCGCGCTCGCGCTTTGCCGTGCGCATGATTTCGGTGGGATTGTTCGATGATTCGAACACCACCGCTGCGCCCAGCAGCGGGGGCACGAAGAGCGTCATGAATTGCCCGAAGACGTGGCTCAGCGGAACCAGACTCACGAATCGCAGCGGATGAAACCAGCGCTCGTACTTGCGATATGCATCGATGCCGCGCTCCAGCGGCTCCAGGTTGGCTAGAAAATTTCCGTGAGTCAGCACAACTCCACGGGGCTCGCTGGTGGTGCCCGATGTAAACAGGATTTCGGCGACCGCGTTTCGTGCTGGTTCTTGGTTCGGGATCACTTGCGGGGGCGACGGGGGCGCAAGATTCTCACTGGCGCCTGCCATCTGGCTGTAAATCAGCGATGGGCGGCAACCTGGCAACTCAGGAAGCGATTCGTCGCGCAGGATCAGTTTGACTCCAGCGCTGGCCGTTGTTCGCTGCACAAAATCCCGGCTGGCGGCAGCGTCCATCGGGACGGCAATCGCCCCGCGCAACAAAATACCCCAGAAGCAGCAGACCCAGGCGCCCGAGTTTTGCCCCCACACCAGGACCCGATCACCCTGGCCAATCCCATGAGCCGAGAGCGTCTGGCTCCAGGCAACGGCGTTGGCGTGCAACTCCCCGTATGTCAGCGTTTTCCGGCGGTACCCGCGCCTTTCGATGACAGCGACGTCCGATCCGTGGCTCAGAAAAGAATCGAACAAAGAAATGAGATTAGGTCGGAGCATTGCAGCTTTATCGGCTGATTCTACCCCTGGAAGCTCGGTAATCTGCGGAACCCCCGCCATTTCAGGCGCCTGGCGCACGTTGGAGCATAGTTCCATACCTCGAGGAGGTGCACGCGGCGTACCACGCAGGAACACTCCGCTGCATCCCATAAGAACCCGGACGGCGATTTCTGCGATTCTCGGGTAGAATAAAAGATGCCTGAGGGGCGCCTTGCGTGCCTCTCTATCTCAATGGGCGGTAAGCAGGGAAGATGCCGGTACCTATTTCACAGGCTTGGACCGTAGCCAGCTACGTCCTGAAGCAAAAACTGAAGGGGCACAAGCGCTATCCGTTCGTGTTGATGCTGGAACCATTATTCCGGTGCAACCTCGCGTGTGCCGGCTGCGGCAAGATTCAGTATCCCGCGCATATTTTGAAGAAGGAACTAAGCCCGGAGGAATGCCTCAAAGCCGTGGACGAGTGTGGCACGCCGATGGTATCGATCCCCGGCGGCGAACCGCTGATGCATTCCCAGATCGACAAGATCGTGGAAGGTCTAGTCGCGCGCAAGAAATACATCTACCTCTGCACCAACGCGCTGCTGCTGAAGGAAAAGCTTGATCTCTTCAAGCCGAGCAAATACCTGACGTTCTCCGTTCACGTCGACGGCCAGAAAGAACACCACGATTTCTCGGTCTGCCGCGAAGGTGGCTACGACCTGGCGCTTGAAGGCGTTCGCGAGGCGGTCAAACGCGGCTTTCGTGTCACTACCAACACCACACTTTTCGATGGCGCCGATCCCAATAGCGTCCGCTCCTTCTTCGATGAAATGATGGAGATCGGCGTCGAAGGCATGATGCTTTCGCCCGGCTATTCCTACGATAAGGCACCGGATCAAAAGCACTTTCTGGGACGCGCACGCACCCGCCGGCTGTTCCGCGCGATTCTCTCGAACCGCAAGAAGTCCTGGCAATTCAACCAGTCGCCGCTGTTCCTGGAATTCCTGATGGGCAAGCGTACTTATGCTTGCACGCCATGGGGCATGCCCACGTACAACATGTTCGGCTGGCAGAAACCCTGCTATCTGCTGCAGGACGGCTACGTGGATACCTTCCAGGAACTGCTCGACAGCACGGAATGGCAGAATTACGGCACGGAGTCCGGCAATCCCAAGTGCGCGAACTGCATGGTGCACAGCGGCTATGAAGCGTCGGCTGTCGACCACACGTTTGGCGGCCTCAGCGGGCTCTGGCAAACCATCAAGGCAACCTTTGCAGGCCAGTACGAAGATCCCGACGCTGTCGCCATGCTTCGCGAACCGATTAAACCGGTTCATTCTTATAACCCGTTGATTCAAATCGATGGGAGCAAATCGCAGTTGGAAGAGACCCGCGCGTGACCGGGCCGCGCCATGCTGATCGGCCGAGCCACACCGAGGAAAGTCCGCTGAATCCGGACATGCTCGAAGTCGCGCCTGGTACAGCCCACGATGCGGTACAGGGCTGGGTGCCTGAGCTGGCCAGCGAAGAAGAGCTGCGTCTAGCACTCGAAAAAGCATTCGACTATCGCGGCGACATCACCGTAACACTTCGAGATGGATCAAAAGTCGAGGGTTACATCTTCGATCGCGTCACCGCCAAGAGTCTGGCAGGCTCCTTCATCCGTATCATCCCCAGCAATTCGAGTCCGCGGCGCAAGATAGCGTATGCCGATATCGCGGCATTGGCCTTCAGCGGCCGCGATACTGCAGCAGGTAGGAGTTGGGAAGCCTGGATCAAGAAATACTGGGAAAGTAAGGCTTCCGGCGAGAAAGGTTTCGGCCTCGAACCCGAAGCCCTAGACTAGCTCTCTAAACCCCTTAAAACAGCTCAAGTCATTTATTATCAATACTTTATATTGCCACACGCGATTGGCCGACATATCCCCGAGCGTGTACAAAATGGACCTTTTGTGCTAATATTCGCTTAGCGTTTGTTGCTCTTGTATTACCTTTTGACTCGTTTCAGAGGGCTGCAAGGCAAGGCCTTGTAGGCCCTTTTTTTGCGGGCTGGAGGTGTCACGGGCACTTCGTCTTGGGCTGGCCGCCCAACGTTGGCCAGCGAAGATCGGGCTACGGACCAAGAGAGGCAAAGCAATTCCAAATTCGACGGTTTCGGTCTTGGCCGGTACCGCGCATGCGAGGTTAGGCAGTGAAGGAACAAGGAACAGTGAAGTGGTTCAATGCTTCGAAGGGCTACGGGTTCATCCAGCGCCAGACGGGAGAAGACGTTTTCGTGCACTTCTCCGCCATCATGATGGACGGTTACAAGTCCCTCAACGAAGGCCAGGCGGTGGAGTTTGAAGTAAAGAAGGGCCCGAAGGGCCTTCAGGCGGAGAACGTCACAAGCCTCTAGCCTGTTGATTTGGGGGCTGGCTTCACCGAGCCCCTCGCAAAAAGAGTTTCGAACGCTAAGAGATTCCGGAACGAAGTGAGCGGTCAAGGAGGAAGTTGTGCAAACAATGCAAGAAGGGCAAACCATCAAGCACGACGTGTACGGCTTGGGTATCGTCACCGCGTCGGACGGCGAGCGCACTGCTGTCGATTTTGACGATCATGGTCCGAAGCTGTTTGTCACCAGCATCATGACGGCTGAACTCATCGGCGAGGCTCCCGCCACGCCGCCCAAGACCAAGCGCCGCCGTAAGGCTTCTACTGCCGCCAAGGCCGCCAAAAAAGCTGCTGCCGCTGCTGCCGCTCGTTCGTAGCAATTTTCGCGAAAGACTCCACTCGCTGCGCCGATTGTGGCGCAGGGGTGTGTCTACACACGCTCACCAGAGCCACCTGTTCTGTGGTAGTGTTCCGCCATGAAACGCTGTCTACTGGCAATCGGAATCGTGCTGGTACTTGGCGGCCTCCTCGGTTTGGTCAAGCCCACTTTTACCTATCACGAGAAAAAAGAAGTGGCCAAGCTTGGCCCGATTCAGGCAACTGTCGATGAAGAAAAGATCGTGGAGATTCCCAAGGCAGCATCCATCATTGTGGCTCTCGCAGGACTGCTGGTTGTGCTCCTCGCTCCGCGTCTCAAAAGCTAAGCGATCCAGGTTCGCGGCTGGCCGAGTCCCTCCGGCTTCCTCCTAACCACTTCGCTTCACGCACTGCGGAATGCTCCCGAGTTCCCCGGTGGCCGCGAGAGACTAGAGTCAAACTTCTCCGTCGGATTGATTCTTTTGGGGGAATCTAAAATGACGATGCATTGGCCGCGACCCTCCCACGCTTTCATTGTTGCCGGTTTGTCCGTCTTGCTTACGGCCTGTGTCGCTCGGAGCCAGACTCCCGGCGTCAGTGAATCGGAAATCCTGATCGGTTCGTGTTCAGCCCTCGAAGGTCCCTCGCATTTCCTCGGCACTGAAACCGTCGCCGGTGCTAACGCTTACTTTGGCATGATCAACGATGCCGGCGGCGTCGATGGCCGCAAACTCAAGCTCATCGCCTACGACGACAGCTACGATCCCGCAAAGACCCAAGTCTGTTTCGACCGCCTGATGAGCCAGAAAGTCTTTGCGCTCGCATTTTTCGTGGGAACTCCTACGGCCGTGAAATACGTTCCGCTGGCCGAAACCAACAAAATCCCCATGGTCGGCCTGTTTACCGGAGCGCAAACCCTTTACACTCCACTCCGCCATTGGGTCATCAATGTCCGCGCATCCTACTTCGACGAGACGCGCGAACAGATCGACGGCCTGCACTCGCTCGGCTACAAGAAGATTGGCGTAATTTATCCTGACGACGCTTTCGGCTCAGCGGTGCTCGAAGGCGTAAAAGCTGCACTCGCTGCTACGGGCTCCGAGCCGGTTGCTGTAGCTTCCTATCAGCGCCAAACCGCGCAAGTGGGCCCAGCCATTGACACCGTGCGTGCCGCAGGACCCGACGCGGTGGTCATCGTTGGTCCATCCAACACCGTGGCACCCATCCTCAAGCAATCTCACGCTAAGAACTGGAAGCCGCTCTTCCTGACTGTATCTTTCGTGGGAACCGACGAGCTAATTCTGGAGGCGGGAAGCGATGCCGAAGGAATGGTGATCACCCAGGTCGTTCCACCTTACTATCTGACCGACCTGAAAACCGTGGCCCTCTACCGCAGAACCCTGCAAAAGTACGCACCCGGGTCGCGCCCCAATTTCGTAAGCCTAGAAGGTTTCGTCGACGCCATGATCCTGGTCGAAGGCCTGAAGCACGCAGGCAAAGACCTGACACGCGAGGGCCTGATCCGGGGAATCGAGTCGATTCACGATTTCGACGCCGGCCTCGGTCCGCAACTCAAAATTGCCTACTCGCCGCGGGATCACAAAGGCTTCGAGCACGTGATCCCTACCGTGGTCCGCGGCGGCCGAGCCGTTCCATTCACAGATTGGTCCACCGTAACCGCGAAATAGCGCCAGTAGCACAGGCACTCCTGCTGGTCCTGAGCTGCGAAGGGCCTGTGCACGTAGCGGCACGCGACGAATTATCCCTTAAGCACAAAAGACCGCTTATTTGTGTGCGGATTCGGCTTGATCGAAGGCGTGATACGAGGACCGCACCAGCGGCCCTGCTTCTACGTGCTTGAAGCCCATCGCTTCGCCCAGCGTCTTATACTCAGCAAATTCATCGGGATGGGCGTAGCGGACGATGGGCAAATGTTCCCGCGTCGGCTGCAAGTATTGCCCCAGTGTCAAAATATCCGTCCTCTGTGCGGCCAAGTCGTGCATCGTCGCGAGTACTTCGTCGCGTTCTTCCCCCAGCCCAAGCATCAATCCCGTCTTTGTGGGCACGTCCGGATGCGTGGCCTTGGCTCGCCGCAGCAATTCCAGCGAACGCTCATACAACGCACCCTTGCGCACTTGCCGATACAGCCGCGGCACCGTCTCCGTATTGTGATTCAGCACGTCCGGCCGCGTGGCTAGCACTTTATTCAGCGCGTCCCAGTTCCCGCGGAAATCGGGAATCAGCACTTCCACTTTGCAGCCGGGCACACGGCGCCGGATCTGCTCGATCGTCCGCGCGAAAATCTCCGCCCCGCCGTCCGGCTGATCATCGCGATTCACGGACGTCACCACTGCATACCGCAAACCCATCCGCGCCACGGCTTCCGCAACGCGCAACGGTTCCTCTTCATCCGGCGGCCCCACCGGCTTGCCCGAAGGCACGGCGCAAAATCCACAAGCGCGGGTGCAGATATCGCCGAGAATCATGAACGTCGCGGTCCCGTGCTCCCAGCACTCGCCCATATTCGGGCACCGCGCGCTTTCGCACACGGTATGCAGGTCCAGCGTCCGCATGATCCGCTTCAAATCCTGATATTTTTCGCCACCCAAAAACCGCACGCGCAGCCAATCCGGCCGTGGATGCGCATTCACCGGTGGCGCGGCCGACGCATTTGAAATGATGTTGAACGGATAGGCCATTCTTCGGGCTGCCAGTGTTTCATTTTACCCGGTCTTTGCGCAGCGACCAAACGGGAGGGTAGCCGGGTTTAGTGCGGGAACAGGCATCGCTCCACAGGTGTCCAATGAACCATAGGAGATCACATGTTCCGCCTTCATACGCTGATCCTTAGCCTGCTGCTCTTCTGTCCAGTTGGTCTCGACCAAGCAGCACCAACAACCTCCGAGTCGACGACCTTACAAGCGATGCTGACGGAAATCCGCCAACTACGGCAGGACTTGCTGGCTTCCGCAGTTGCGGCGAGACGGGCCCAGATCGTTATTTACAGGCTATATTCTCAGGAAGCCGCCGTCATCCGTGCCACCCAACGCTTGGACGACGCGAAGTCCGAGCTCACGCAACTGCAGGACCGCAAAAAGTACTTCGAACTCCAGAAGAAGCAGTACGAACAAATGAGGGACCGAGCCGAGAACCCGGCTCAGCGAAAGCAATTTGATGACTCCGTCGCCAGCTTCGACGTGCAGATTGAAGCGTTCACACCCGTGGAACAAGAGGCACAAAACAAAGCAGGTGAGCTCGAGCAGCAATGGAGAATAGAACAAGCGAAGCTGGAACAGCTACGGGATGAACTGGACCGGATCGACAGAGCCGTCGTGAATGCGTCACTACGTTCAAGTGCTGCTCAAAGAGAGTGAATGCGGCTACCCTTTGCGCATTACTCGTAACGCAAAGCCACCAGCGGATCGACCACACTAGCCCGCCGCGCCGGGATGTAACAAGCCACCACAGTAATCGCCAGCATCAGCAACGCCACTCCCGCATACGTCACCGGATCCGCCGTGCTCACCTGAAACAGCAAGCTCTTCAGAAAGCGCGAGAGCACCAGTGAAAGCGCCAATCCGATGACTAGTCCGTAACCCGCCAGCGTCACGCCCTGCCGCAAGATCATTGCCAGCACGCTTCCGCTCTGCGCACCCAGCGCCATCCGCACGCCAATCTCCTGCGTTCGCAGCGCCACCGCATAGGAGACCACGCCATACACGCCCACTACCGCCAACATCAGACCCAGCGTGCCCAGAATCGATGCAAACATCGCCCCCATCCGCGCCAGGAAAAATCCGTTCACGCCATTCAGCGAGTCTTTCATCGCCTGCACGTTGTACACCGGCAGCGCCGGGTCCACGGCCTGAATCTCCCGCTGCACCGCCGAAGCCAGCGCAATCGGATCGATCGCTCCGCGTACATGCAGCACGCGAATGGTGCTGTAGTGTTGCGAGAGTGGCAAATAAAAATATGCCTCCTGGTCCTCCATCGCGTTCGAGTACCGCCCGTCTTTCGCCACGCCCACCACTTCGACCACCGCCCCTCCGCCATCGCCGTACGAAAAGTGGTGCCCCACCGCCTCTTCACCCGGCCATAGCCGCTTGGCCATGGTCTCGTTGATCACCGCCACGCGCAGCGAACCCGCCTGATCCTGCTTCGAAAATCCTCGCCCGTGCAGCACCGGAATCTGCAACGTCTGAAAGTAATCTTCGTCCACGCGGTTGTAGAGAAACGTCGGCACTTCGTTCGCCGGCAAGCTCTTCTGACTTTCCTTCCACACCGCGCTCGTCGCGTTGTACACGCCAAACGGGCTCGAATACGCGTAACTTACTGCTTGCACGCCCGCAACGCTCCCCACGCGCTCTTTGATCGCGCGAAGCAGATTCGTGCCTCGTGCTTCGTCGTACCCGATCTGCGACGGGTCCATACCCAGATTCAGCACGCCATTCGGGTTAAATCCCAGGTCCATTTGCTGCGTCGACTGCAAGCTCCGCGCGAACAAGCCTGCCACGACGAGCACCACCAGTGTCCCAGCCACTTGCGCGACCACCAACGCACTGCGCATCCGCTGGTGCGCCGCTCCCGGTCCTCCAGAGCGTCCGCTTTCCCGCAGCACCAGGTTTAAATTCACCCGCGAAGCCCGCCATGCCGGCAGCAGCCCAACCGCCACCTCGCTGATCAAAGCAATCCCGCCGATATACGCGAACACGCGCCAGTCAAAGCTCATATTCAAATGCACCATGATGTCCGACGAAAAACGGATCGACCCAATCAAGTGCGTGAACCAAGCTCCCAACAAAGCTCCGACCGCTCCGCCCATCAAGCTGAGCATCAGGCTCTCGGTTAGTAGTTGCCTGAAAATTCGCGCTCGCCCTGCTCCCAGCGAAGCGCGAATGGCTATCTCTTTGAATCGCGTCGATGCTCGCACCAAAACCAGATTCGCCACGTTCACGCAGGTAATCAGCAGCACCAACCCAACCATGCCCAAGAACACCGCCGCCCCAATCGGATTCGTTCGCGCCGCATCCGGTTCTGGCCGCGCCAGTCGCTCCGGCAGCGCCTCCGGCACCAGCCCCTTGTTGCTGGCCGGATATTCCCGTTCCAGTTGTGTGCCGATTACCGCCAGCGAAGCCCGCGCTTGCTCCAGCGTAATTCCCGGCTTCGGCCGTGCAAAAATGTGCATCTCGCCGATGCCCCGGTCCTTCTGCAAATCCGCTGGCTTGTTCACCAGCCCCAGCGTCAGATACGCGTCCGTTTCAACCGGCGTGAACGGCCCAATCAAGGCTTCCGGCGCCACGCCGATAATCGTGCACGGTTTCCCGTTGATCGCCGCGGCCTTGCCGATCACCGACGCGCTTCCGCCAAATCGCCGCTGCCAATATCCGTACCCCAGGACCACGAACTGCTCTGTCCCGGCCTTCTCGCCTTCTTCCGGCCGGAAAAAACGCCCCAGCGCCGGCTGCAGTCCCAGAAAACTGAAGAAATTCCCCGTTGTATGCTGCACCAACGTCCGCTCGGTGTGATTGTCGGCGCCCAGTCCCACCAAGTCGTTCGTATACGCGGACATATCCAAAAACGCATCCGCTTTCGCGCGGTAATCCTGGTAATCCAGAAAGGAAACGCTGCGGTAGAACTGTTCGCTCTTGGCCTTGACTGCCACCACCATCAGCCGCGCATTGTCTTTGCCCGGCAGCGGCCGCAGAAAAAATCCGTTGATCACGCTAAACACCGCAGTGTTCGCGCCCACCCCCAAAGCCAGCGTCAGCACCGCAATAATCGTGAACGACGGGCCCTTCGCCAACATGCGCAACCCGTATTGAATGTCTTTCCAGATCGCCCGCACAGCCACCCCCTCGACCGCTTGTCTTGTTAGAACATACGTTTCAGCAGCCCAAAGGTTCCATTCAAGCGCCAAATTCCACCCATCGTAGGGGCGCAGCACTGCTGCGCCCCAGTTACCGAGGAGTCGTATTCTTGCCGGAGTTTTCCAAGGTTGCCTTGCTTGTCTTCAGCTGAGGAACGCGCGCTAACGTTTTCCCTCCACCACTACCTCCCCCGAATCTCCCGTCTGATGCTCCGAAATCTGAAACCGCAAAAACGCATGCACCGCCTGCAAAGCCTCCGCATTCTTCGTGCTGATACGAATCCGCGCTCCCTGCCCGGTCTTCTCCAGCCGGTATTCGATCTCGCCGCGCAACCGCTTCATCACTTCCGACCCCGGCGGATTCTGCGAGTGAATCAAGATCGGTGCCGTGAAATCGCCCGCTGCGAACATCTTCACAATGTGGTTAAAGTGACCCCGAATGGCATCCCGCGTCGCGCTGTCTTTCGCGTCGTTCGCGCCTACTTCAATCGCACCGCCATCCGCGTACAACCGGAAATGGTGTGTAGCCTTGTCATGCGAAAATCCCATCACGTGATCGCCGTGCTCATCGACGTCGTGGTGATGCTTATCCTGCCCGGCCGCCGGTTTGTCTGGCTCCTGAGCGGAAGCCTGCGGCTTCTCCTGTCCCTGCGCTCCGCCAGTACGTACACCAACCAGCAAACTCAATCCACAAATTACTGTCGTAAACATTGCGTTCATTTTCGTAAGAATCCTTTCTTTTTCCTCTTTTTTTCGCGAGACAGTTCTTCAAGCCCATAAAGCAAATCGGCTCGCTTCCCCGCCGTTCGTCGCAAACGCACGTCCCACTCGACGAGCACACCGCGCAACTGCTTCCGCAAAGCCCGCAGCTCCGCCAGGCTTCTCTCCACCTGCCGTAACTTGTCGGCAGCCAACGCTCGTACGCTGCGGCACGGCACTCCGCCGCGATCGCGCACGCCGAAGATTCGGCCGAGCTCCGGCAGGGTAAATCCAAACATCAACGCACGCCGCGCCGCACGCACCCGGCTAAGCGCCGCAGCCGAATACGCTCGGTAGCCATTCGCCGCCCGTTCCGCCTTTGGCAAAACCCCGATCCGCTCGTAGTGTCGCAGCAAGTCGGTGCTGACTCCCGCCAACCGCGCCAATTCGCCGGACCGCAAGGCGCCGTGTGCCTCCCCAAGGTGTTCGTTCCGTCCCAAAGCCGCCTCCCGCAGCGAAGTATCGACCCTGGAACCCATTCCAGGGTCAAGCATTCTGTTGGACGCATGGCAAAGAATATGGCGTGAGGTTTTTGTGCAGGGCCTGAGTTCTGCTTGCTCCGCCGGGGAGGCGTGCGGCTCCGCGTTGGCGTCGCTAGCGAGCCGGTGTCCGATACTTCAGTTGCTGCGAAACACCATGCAAGTAATATCGTCGGACTGCCGCGTAGCACCCACGAACGCATCCACTCGCTGCATCAGGTGTTGCAGCGTGTCCCGAGCTCCAATCACTGGCAGCGTACGAATCGCGTCCAACCAGCGCGAGCTGCCGAATTCCTGCCCCGATTCGTTGAACGCTTCGACCACTCCATCCGTAAAGAAAATCAGCGCATCGCCCGGCTCGAGTTTCGCCGCTCCAACCTCATACGTCGCTGTCGCTTCAATCCCAAACGGCAACCCGCCCGCGTCCAAAACTTCTGTCGCACCGTTAGTCCGTCGGAGAATCGGTTGATTGTGCCCCGCATTGACATATCCAATCTGCCGCGTCGCCGGATCATATTCCGCGATCACCGCAGTAGTGAATCGCCTGCCTTCAAGGCTGTGCGCGCAAGCATAGCGATTCAGCCGCATCACTAGCTCCGCCAGCGAAGCGCCTTCTCCCGCAATCGTTCGCAAACTAGCCTGCAGCGTAGCCATCAGCAACGCCGCGGGAACGCTTTTCCCAGCTACATCCGCGATTACCAGCAGCAGCCGCTGCGATCCAGAATCCGGATAAAAGGCGTCATAGTAATCACCCGCCACTGAATTTTGCGGCCGCGTAGCAAACGCAATATCCCCACCGGGAACTTGGGGCGGCTCATTAGGCACCAGCCAAAGCTGAATTTCGCGCGCGATTTCCAGGTCACGCTTCATGGTCACCTTGTCCGCCAGCTCCAACGACAACAGTAGCAGGAAAATAGCCGCCGCCAACGCCTCCATCTTGATGTCGAGGAAAGTCTGGTTCCCGATCCGCAGGGTGGAGGCTGAAAGCGTCATGAGAACCAGGCCGATAATGAGTAGCACTCGCCGCGCGGGCGTCATCTTCAGCAGCAGCGCCCAGAAAAACTCCTTGGTAATGTGAAAAGGCCTGCGCCACCGCGGCAACTTCCGAATCTGCTCCCAATCAACATCGCGCCCGTAGAATCCATAGCTCGCACGCGCGTCCGCCACAAAGTGCGTCCACAGGTCGTCGACTTGCCGCCCTTCGCTGACGCGCTGCCAAAACGTGCGTGCGCGTCCCACGGCAGGTTCACGGCCTTTAGAGTTGGGAATAGCAGGAGCAGGCGAACTCATCCAAGCAGTATAAGCCATCGCAGCGAAGCTGAAGCTCGCCCCCTGGGCAGCGAAGCTTTTCGAGTCCGTATTGTCTAGACGCTAGCCTTCGTCGCCGCCGCGCTTTTCCCGCTGCAGCGATCCGCCAAATTGCACTTTCCCAAACCCGAACCGATCCCTAAGATGATCCGTAGCCAATGTAAGCTTTACCAACTTCGCCCGCCGCTCCGCTTCCAGCAAATCCAATTGCTCTCCATCATGCGAAAAGTGGCTCAAGCTAACCCCAAGCAGCCGAATCTTCCGTCTGCGATTCCGATGCAAACGAAACAGTTCCCGAAACACCGCGAAAATCTCCGCGTCCAGCCGCGAGGCCTCCGGCAAAGTTTTCGCCCGAGTGTAGGTGTCGAAACCCGTGTAGCGAATCGTCAGCGTCAGCGTTTGTGCCGCTAATCCCGACTCCCGCAGCCGCTTGCAAGCCTTCTGCGAAAGATGGCTCAGCATCGAATCGAGCACGTCATCATCATCCGTGTCTTCGCCAAACGTATGATTGTGCGAAATCGATTTCGGCTCCGCATCCATCACAAATTGGTAAGAGTCTCCTCCCCGCGCCTTGCGGTATAGCGCGTCGCCCCATCGCCCAAAGATTTCTTCGAGTTTTTCTTGGGACAGCGCCGCGATCTGCGCCACCGTCTCAATCCCCATCGCACGCAGGGCCCGCTCCGTCACTTTCCCAATCCCCGGAATCTTCCGCACCGGCAACGGCGCCAGAAAAGCCTCTTCAGCGCCCGCAGGAACCCAGGTCAGTCCGCGCGGCTTCCCTTGATCCGAAGCTACCTTGGCCACTAGTCGCGTAGCGGCCAATCCCGCGGAGCATGGCAGTCCCGTTTCCGCCGTGATCGTGCGCAACAGTTTGTCCGCGGCCGCCAGCGGCGGCCCATACAATCTCTGCGTCCCAGAAAAATCCAGATACGCTTCGTCGATCGACACCATCTCCACAACGGGCGTGAATTTTGCCAGAATTCTCGCGACGCGGTCGCTCCATTCCGTATATTTGTGATGATGCCCGTCGAGAAAAACCGCATGCGGGCACAATTTACCGGCGGTGCGCAACGGCATCGCCGACTGAATCCCGTACTTCCGCGCTTCGTAGCTTGCCGCCGTCACCACCCCGCGCTGATCCGCCCGCCCGCCAACCACCACCGGCTTCCCGCGCAACTCCGGCCGCTCCAGCAATTCCACCGAAACAAAAAACGCATCCATGTCCACATGAAGAACCGCGGCAACAGCATCCGCCGCCCGCACCTCCAGCGGCCCATGCTTGGCCCGAAATCGCGCCAACTCCGGCATTCCGCTAGCCTACTCTCGCACTTCTGCTTTCGCTAGAGATTCGCCCAATTGTCAGGCGCGTTCCGCCGCTATGACTCGGGGGATGCCTGCGAGGTCCTTGGTAACGCCAACGTTGGTCCAACGCGCTGAATCGAGCAGCGGCTCGACTGAGGGCAAGCTGTTGTGGCCTAGCTCGAGCACGAGAATTCCGCCCGGCTTTAGATGCTCCGTTGCCTGACGAATAAGCTCGCCGTAAAGCTCGTAGCCTTCCTCGCCGCCGTACAGCGCAAGCTCCGGCTCGTGGTCGCGCACTTCGCGCGCCAGCGTCTCCGCCTCACGCCGCCCCACATAAGGCGGATTGCTAACGATTAAATCCAGCAGCAAATCGTCCGCCGTGACGGCCCTTTGTAGTGGCGCAGCATGCTGCGCCAGTGTGTCCGACTTCCCCAACTCTTGAAAAACATTGCCTTCGACGAACTGAATCCGCTCCGCCACACCATGCCGCACAGCGTTCCGTCGCGCGACTGCAAGCGCCGCCGCAGAAACGTCCACCGCGACAAGCCCAGCCCCGGGCAACTCCTTAGCCAGCGCCACAGCAATACAACCCGACCCAGTCCCAACATCAGCGATCCGCAATCCAGCCCCATCATTCTTATTCGGTAGCCCAGCCCGCACCTCCCGCAGTGCCAGCCGGTCCAGCGCGACTTCAATCACATGCTCCGTCTCCGGCCGCGGAATCAGCACCTCCGGCGTAACCTCAAACTCCAGCCCCCAGAATTCTTGCTTTCCCGTGAGATGCTGCGTTGGCTCACCAGCCGTCCGCCGCGCAAGCAATGCAACGTAGCGTTGCGCCTCTGCGTCACTCACGGTCTCTTCAGGATGCGCGTAAATCCAGGTCCGGTCGCGTCCCAGCACATGCAGCAGTAGAATCTCCGCCGCCAACGTAAACGAAGCAACTCTGCCGTCGCGAAGCCTCGTGATTCCTTCGCGCAAAGCGTCGCGCACGGAATAGTTTTGCGACCGAGCCGTTTCGCTTGTCGTCGGCGCAATCCGGTAGGGCAAGGGCTTCATCAATGTCCCTGTCCGGCGAAGATACCGGAAGTGACCTGGCGGGTCGCCGCCAACTCGCCTGCTGAATCAGCTTGCCCGGCGCGAGCGGACCGTGTGCCAACGGCACCTCGTCCACACAGAATCAGCAGAGATGCAAGAAAGAAAGCCCTCACGATCACCGAGCGGTCTCGCATTGCACTGCCTCCTTGCGTCGATGTCAAGCATCCGCCAATTCCTGCTTCAGCCGCTCTGCTTCGTAATGCGACGTCAAGCCGTCCACCATCGCCCCCAGTTTCCCTTCCATCACATCCGTCAACTGGTGCAAGGTCAATCCAATGCGATGATCCGTAACCCGATTTTGCGGAAAGTTGTACGTGCGGATTTTCTCTGAGCGGTCCCCGGTCTTGATCTGTCCGCGCCGCTCCGCTCCAATCGCCGCTTGCTGCTTCTCCAATTCCATCTCGTATAAGCGCGCCCGCAAAACACGCATCGCCTTGGCCCGATTCTTGATTTGCGATTTCTCGTCCTGCTGCGAAACCACCAGCCCACTGGGGATATGCGTGATGCGCACCGCCGAATACGTCGTGTTCACCGACTGCCCGCCCGGCCCTGAAGAACAAAACGTATCGATGCGCAAATCCTTCGCTTCAATTTTGATGTCGATTTCATCCGCTTCCGGCAGCACCGCCACCGTGGCCGCCGAAGTATGAATGCGCCCTTGCGTCTCCGTAGCCGGTACGCGTTGCACGCGATGCACGCCACTCTCGTATTTCAACTTGGAATAAACTTTATTCCCCTGAATCGCCGCGACAATGTCCTTCATTCCGCCCAGCGAAGACGGCGAACTCTCGAGCACTTCCACTTTCCAACCCTGCGTTTCCGCGTACCGCGAATACATCCGGAAGAGTTCGCCGGCAAACAAAGCCGCTTCGTCACCACCAGTGCCGGCGCGAATCTCCACGATAACGCTCTTGTCGTCGTTCGGATCCTTCGGCAGCAGCAGCAACTTCAGGTCGCGTTCGACGACGATCTTGCGCTCTGCAAGTTGCTTCTCCTCGTCGTGCGCCATCTGCTTCATTTCCGCCTCGTCCGCCTCCACCGCCATCTGGTGCGCGCCGGCCAGATCTTTCTCGATCTGTTTGTACTCGCGATGCTTCGAAACGATTTCCGCAAGCTCGGCGTGTTGCTTCGCCAGCTTCTGGAAGCGCCCCGAATCGCTGACCGCATCCGGAGTCGAAAGCTGTTGCGTCATTTCTTCGTAGCGAACGCCCAACTGATCCAATTTTTCAGACAACGTCAATGCAGCCATGACCATCCTCCGCGACCATGTCGCGCTTCAAGTTCTTGTGGTTGTGAAATGAGGAGCGCCCGCCGGAACCGGCAGGAAGGCGTGACCGCTAATAAAACGCAGCGTACATACGCTTACAGAATAGACCCAAATCGCCAAACCGGCAACGTCCGCTAGCCTCTTTGTAGTGGCGCTGCTTGCAGCGCCAGTATCCTTCCAGGTCGGTTCCTCGGCCCGTTCCCATCATTGCTCGGCACCTCGCCGTATACTACGATTCGATGACCCAAATGAGCGAAGCGACGCGAACGATGTTGCAGACGCAGACCGATCCCGCCAGTACCGCGGATCCAGGCTTCCTCTGGGATTTCTGGTATCCCGCCCTGCGCAGCAGCGAAATCCGCAGCAACAACTTGGCCACCGCGATGCTCCTCGAAGTCCCGCTCGTCCTCGGACGCACCAGCGAAGGCCAAGCCTTTGCCATGCGCGATTCCTGCCCGCACCGCGGCATCCCGCTCTCCTACGGCCACTTTGACGGCAAAGTCCTCGAATGCAGTTATCACGGCTGGCGTTTCGACGCCTGCAGCGCGCAATGCCTCGAGATTCCGTCCCTCGTCTCGCAGGATAACTTAAAGGTCGAGCGGATCTTTGCCGGTCACTATCCCTGCGAAGAGCGCGATGGCTACCTCTGGGTCTACATGAGTTCTGGCGGCCGCCGAGCGGCCGGCAACGCTCCAGGCGCGCGCCTTCCGGAACAAATTCCCGCGGCGCCAGCGCTTGCCGTGTTCAGTGAAAAGTACAAGCTCACTCATCTCACCTGCGACCTGCCCTCGCATGTCGACCAGGGCATCATCGGCTTGATGGACCCGGCTCACGGCCCGTTCGTGCATCAATCCTGGTTCTGGCGCAAGCGCGCCAGCATTCACGAAAAGCAAAAACAGTTCGAGCCCATTCCCAACGGCTTCCGCATGAGCCCGCACTCGCCCAGTTCCAACAGCGCGCCCTATCAGCTGCTAAAGAAAATCACCGGAGAGCCGGTCACCACCACCATCGATTTCGTCCTGCCCAATCTGCGCACGGAAATCGACCGCAGCGGCAAACTCTGGTTTTCCAGCCGCGCCGCCATCACTCCGGTACGCCGCGACCTTTGTCGCATCGATTTCGTGGCCGCCTGGAACATCCCATTCCCCGCAGCGCTGTTTCGCATCTTCGGCGAGAAATTCCTGAAGCAGGATCAGCAAACTATGATCCGGCAAGCCGAAGGTCTAAAGTACAAGCCGCAACTCACGCTGATCGACGACGCCGATCGCCAGGCCAAATGGTATTTCGCGCTGAAAGCCAACCTGCTCGAATCGCGGCGCACAGGCACCTCCATGGTCCATCCCATGACCGGCCCAGTCACCCTGCGCTGGCGTTCGTAACTCCAGCTTCTGCCTGAGAATTATCGGAGTCTGCCGAGGTCGTATTTGGCGGCGAGGTGCAAGTCGTCTGGCCCGACGATGTCAATTTGCGCGTCGTCCGAGGTAGCGATGTCTTGCGCGTCAAATTGCAACCACACCAGCCATCCGGTGACTGAGGCATACCCCCTGCCGAAATTACCGGGATGCATCCAAGCGGCGAAGCCGTCCGGATCGAATGGGAAGTGGCCGCTGCCGGGCGTGTTGGTGAGGTGGCATTCGCTGCTTAGAGGCTCGATGCGGCGATCGCCTTGCACGATGGCGATGCGGAAATCCCGCGCGAAGTCCGCCCGCTGCGGTGCCTGCGCGGGACGCCCGGCGAATTGGTACAGGTTGGCCAAATATTGCGCCGTGCCGTAAGTCGGCGTGAAGTCGATGCGCACGCGCACGAAGATGTATCTTCCCCGTGCCGGTAATCTTGAGTGGCCTGCTGCGCGCTGTAGCCGGCATTGCGCACGCGGGAAAGTTCCACCAGCTGTGCGAACGGCGTGTACACCTCGACTTCCGAAACGAACGGTCCAGTTTGTGGCCGGTCAAATCCGCGAACGTACGTATTGAAAAAAGCCAGTGTGCTCTGATCGTTGCGCTGCCCCAGAAAATACGCCTCGCGGATCGACTCATCCGAGAGCGGGGTCTGGAAGGCCAGAGTCGGCGTGGCGACGAGCAGCGCTGCCGTCAGGATGCTCAGGCAACTGCGTTGAATGGAGGTCATGGCTAGGTCCCTCTTCTTATTATTGGAGGGCTGAACTTCCCGCAGGGTTTCATGGTATCGCAAAAGAGCAAAGGGCGAAGCGGCTGAAGGCTCAGATCCGCCGCGGAGTGTTGGGAAAATCCAGCCACACTTTTACGCCGCAGAAGTGCGAGCCTTCGGTGCAGATAGGGGTGGTGACGTTGGCGCGGAGGTGGCAGGGCGGGCCAATGTGGCGCGCGAGTTGCGGATGGACTTCGCGCAGTTGCGCCACTTCGTCCATGGATGCTGCGTAGATTTCTTCCTGCGCGTTGAAGCAGGTTCGCATGGTCCATTTGTGGAGTAGGTGCAGCAGCGAACCGGATTCTACCAGGCGAATGGATTTGGCGTTAGGCAGAAGATACAGCGCGATTTCGGGGGGCACGCCGCGATCGATGAGCTGATTCTTGGCGCGCCAGGCATCGTGCATGGCGCGGTCGTAGAGTTCCTTGGCGCGCGGATTGTGGGCCAGTAGCGCCGGCGTGATGTAGTCGGGTTCGCGCGTGTCGGCCAGCGTAAGCAGCGGGCGCGAGCCGGGAACCATGCGATGGCGCTGGTCCTGGCTGTCCGCGGTGTGGCTAATTTTTTTGGCGAAGGTGTAGTTGGCGTGTTGCAGCGCGCGCATGGCTGGAGCGTGCACGCCGATGTCCAGCACTTCCAGGCGATAGAGATTGCGCGAAGGATTGAGCAAGCGATCGATGGCGTCGGCATCGGAACACTGCGATTCGGTAAGGCCGACCACCGCGCGATAAGAATTGGCGATCACAGTCGGTGCGTTCGGCGAGTAGTCGATCAGCCGAGATGTTCTTCCGTTCAGCTTGCGATCGAATTCGGCGGGGAAAGCTTCGCCTTGTGGATGTTTGTCACTCAGAGCAGCCTGGTCGGCCCATTCGGGCAACTCTTCGAGCGGCTGGGTGCCGAAGCGGTCGAAGAATTGCGCGTCGATCTCTTTGACTTGCTTGACCATCTCGCCGATGAGCACCCGCGCTTCGCTGGGCGTGTCCGACGCGGAACACATGCGCCACAGACGGTGCAGCACGATGCCGGAGATGGTGTGCACCATGGTGGTGAACGCCGCGACCGGAAGAACATAGCGCGCGATTTCGATGGCGCGCTTTTCGGCGGAGCGCTCGATTTTGTGCAGGCGCTTCGGATGCGACATTGGGCCGATGTGCCAGATGTCGCTGAGAATTTCGCGCGCGTCGCTGACCAGCAGTGCGGAGAGATCGCGGTAGTAAGTCCACGCTTGCGATATCGCTTGCTCGTAGATGGCGCGGCTGCCTTCGTCGAAAAATAGCGAGGCGGGCGGAACGTAGGCTTCCACGCGGTCCATGCGCACGTAGCGCTGGCTTTGCTGCTCGGAATTGTAGAACGGATGCGCGTGGAGAAAAGACCAGACGAATTGCCGGCTGATATTCTCGAGGCCGAACTCGAAGTGCGCGTGCTGGTAGACGGTGTGATGTCCGCTGAAGAATGTGGAGGCGCCGATGTTGAGGCGCTGCTTATCGGTGATTTCTTCCGGCTGAACGAGGTGTGAAGCGTAGCAGGTGCGCGCGGCGGCGATGGCCGAATCGAAAGGATGATTGAAGTGGTTGCGGAGCGTGACCCGCGGCGGAGCGGAGGTCACTTGCTCCGAAGGGCGCGAACTCTCGAACATGCGGGATTGTGTAGCCACGCTGGGAATTCATTTTACATGGAAGTGCGGTGGGGAAGTTCAAAGTTACCAGCCCAAGGCTGAAAAAAGGTCGCAGCGCGGGAGTCAGCGCGAGGCTGGACAGTTGCCGGGCAGAACAGCGATCCAATCGCGGAGGAGCTTAACGCCTTCTTCGTGAACTACGTCGCGGCTCAGGGCGGGCATGGAAACTTTTGGTGCGACCGACTCGAGGCGATAGATAAGGATGGAATCATCGGGGTGGCCCGGGACGATGTCGAAGCGGAGAGCGCCCATGGCTCCGGCAGAGTTGGGCGGCTTGCAGAGGCCCTGCTGAGCGATTTCGTGTTGCGCCAGACGGAAGTCGACTCCAGTGTAGCCAGCTTGGCCGCCGGGCTGGTGGCAGTGGGCGCAGTTGCTCTCGAGATAGGCGCGGGCGCGAGCGTCGAGCGTGCCGCTCGCAGGATCGTCCCACTTCGCCTCGCGCGGACGAGAAGCAGACGCCGGCAAGCCGCTGAGGTAGCCAAGGCGAGCCCAGTGTTCTAACTGGTTTTCCGAACCCGACGCATAAGTGAAGTCCTTATTGAGATTCCGCGCCTTCGGACCGATGGGGAGCAGCACTTTCTGGTTGTCGTGGCACTCGTGGCATTCGTTGGC